>Ga0209992_10001186_pt1 | contig 29025 bp, 27 predicted proteins | sample 2SBtaG_2_FD_182564 | JGI IMG/M metagenome (GOLD analysis project Ga0209992, IMG submission 182564) | Deep subsurface microbial communities from Kolumbo volcano to uncover new lineages of life (NeLLi) - 2SBTROV12_ACTIVE470 metaG (SPAdes)... | ecosystem: Environmental > Aquatic > Marine >... | reverse complement strand
TTTTTGAGTCTACCATTGATGACACTTGTCACTAAACAAATTATGAATAGCAGTTAGTCTATGCAATTATATGTGCCTATTATGTCTTCGAGCACTAACCCAATAACAGACTGACCCGGAACTGGAATGAACATGCTTAACAAACCCCATAATATGGCATTAGCCCACCCCAACAAGCAATTTTGGAATTGGGGACCACTGTTTTTTTCAAGTTTTTTCTTTTTTCCTCTACTGACTAATTGGCAGTCGTTATCTGTGGGCGATATTACTGCGCAGCTAGCTATCTATGCGTTTTTTGTGTTTCTATATGGTATTGCTTTGTACAAGAAAGGTGAGTCGGTAACGCCTAGCTTGGCTGCTATGGCTTTACTCTGTTGCTTAGGTACTTATGTGACCTATGGCACTCACTCTCTATTTGGCTTTATTGGCTTTTTCTGTGGTTTTAATTATCGCCGAAAGCAAAGTTTTATGATGATGGCGGCATTGCTGGTGATTATTATTATTAGTGCATTTTTATTTGTGCCAGTGAAGTCGCTGTATTTTGTCTCTCCAGCAGCAATTGTCAGTATTGGTTTATTTATTTTTGGCATGATGGAGCAAAGAGAGCGGCTTTATCGTGATCAACAAGTAAAAGACCAACAACAAATTGAGCAGTTGGGGGCGATTGCTGAGAGAGAGCGTATTGCGCGAGATTTGCATGATCTGCTAGGCCACTCTTTATCGTCAATTGCATTAAAAGCGGAACTTGCAAGCAAGCTCACATTAACTGGGGCAAATGAGCAAGCTTCACAAGAAACGGAGCAAGTTGCGCAATTAGCCCGAGATTTATTAAGTGAGGTGCGTCAAGCCGTTTCAGGTTTAAAGCAAGTGGGGCTATATGCGCAGATTGATGTATTAATAGCACGTTTGCAAGATGCTGGTTTTATTGTTGAGCAATCCATCGAGCGCGTTAGATTAAGTGCAGAGCAAGAATCTAATTTGTGTTTTATTTTTAAAGAAGCTGTGACAAACATCATCCGTCATAGCAAGGGTAAGTATGTTAAATTACAATTAAGTTCCCGCAATGGGGCTGTTGAGTTGCAGATCAAAGACGATGGTGTCGTTAAAAAATATCAGTGTGGCAATGGCGTTGAAGGGATCAAAGACAGGGTTTCGACATTGCAAGGGCAGTGTAACATTTCTACAGATTCAGGTATGACCATCAACATTCAGTTTAAGGAGCGCGTTGCATGATCAAAGTATTAGTCGTCGAAGATCAGGGGTTGGTACGAGGGGCTATTAGTGCCTTGTTAGGATTGGATGTACAAATCGAAGTGATTGCACAAGCTCAAGATGGTTTAGAAGGGTTAAATGCGCTTCAAAAGCATGAGGTTGATATAGTGCTTACTGATATTGAAATGCCAAATATGACTGGACTCGAACTTGCTGAACGGGTAATAGAAAGCTATCCAAATAGTAAAGTGGTTATTATGACAACTTTTTCACGAGCCGGGTATATTAGGCGTGCCATGGCTATGGGGGTTAAAGGTTTCGTGCTTAAAGAAGCGCCTAGTGAGTATTTGGTTAATACCCTCAAAAAAGTCATGGTAGGGCAAAAAGTCATTGATCCTGAGTTGGCAATGAGTGCGCTAGAAGACAATGATCCTCTCACAGAAAAAGAGCGTAAAGCACTACGTTTTGCCAGTGAAGGACTTAAAACCGTTGAAATTGCACAAAAATTGTTTTTGAGTGAAGGCACAATAAGAAACTATTTGTCAGAAGCGATTGCAAAACTAAACGCAACAAACCGAGTCGATGCCGCCAGAATAGCGAAACAAAAGGGTTGGTTATAAATCTGTACACAGTATACTATTGGTAATAACTGAATAATATCGGTATGGAGTAAGGTTTTTACTCTTTTAAAAAGCTTTTAAATCAAATTTCTAAAGCTTAAACTAATCCTAATTTCTTAGTTCAAAATAAGTGGATTATGCAAGAACTACATTTCGCGATGCCAATAATGTCGTTAACAGCGGTTGTTTCAGCTTGTGTGATGACCCTTAATTGGTTCATGTATAAGAGTGCCGATGGCGTTAAACAATGGATGTACTCTATGCAGTTGATGGCACTGAGCTGCTTGCTATTAATAGGTATTAGCTATCAGTCAGAAACTATCACTTTTGCTGCGCTTATTTGTCTCTTTGCGACTTTCTACTTCTTTGTATCCGGAACAGAAAAATTTTTTAAAGTGGCACATTCTACAAAGTTATGGCTGCTGATAGGCGCGGTTTATTTTGGATTAACAATCTGGTTTAGCTTCATAGATTCAAACAGAGCGATGCGCTATATCGCCTCTTATTCCCTGGTATCGATAGCCATGGGGTTGTCTATTCGTGCATTGATGATTTGTAAGCCTAGCCTGCATCAACCCACTAATTTGTCGCGTTGGGGGTTTTTAGTTTCATGCTTGTGTGTGTTTGCCGTTTTATCCATTCATTTATTAACATTGGATTTGCAGCCCGCGATAACAGCATTAACGAATTTAAATACTGCTCAAGTGTTAGTGATAGCGTCAACGGTGTGTTTACCAATTATTTTGTGTGTTGCGTTTAGCCTGTTGTGTGGTGCGCAGCAACTTGAAAAAATGTCTGTTTTAGCGCAACAGAACAAACAAGCCAGCCTGTTAAAAGGGCGTTTCTTAACCATGCTCAGCCATGAACTCAGAACCCCTCTGAATGCTATAGTGGGTCATGCTGATATGCTAAAGCGCATACCACGTGAACCGCAAAAGCATGCGCAATTGTGTGATGTGATTAGCGAAGCAGCACTTTCATTATCAGATCTGGCAAATCAAGTTCTGCTTCAAGCCAAAGGTGAGCAAGTCACTTCTTTATTCAAACCAACAAGCCTAGCTGAGCAAGCACAGACTGTGTATGAGTTGCTTCAGCCACTTGCTAAAAACAAAGACTTGAACTTTAAACTGCGTGTCGATGAACGATTGAGTGAACTTTACTTCCTAACTGACAAAGAGTCTCTCCCTTTGATTTTAAAGAATCTTGTGTCTAATGCGATCAAATACACAGAGTATGGCGAGGTCGTTTTATCCGTCAGTATGCATAAGCAAAAAGTGCAAGCAGGCGACACCGAGCAAGTTGTTAGGTTTTCAGTTTCAGATACGGGCGTAGGACTAAGTAAAAGTGCACTGGATTATATTTTCGAGCCTTTTGCGAGTAGTCAATTTGAGCATAATATCAGTAATAGTGCGGGATTTGGCTTAAGTTTAAGTAAGCAGCTTGTAGAAAACTTAGGCGGAGCATTAACGGTGAACAGCGAGCTAAGCAAAGGCACTGTTTTTACTTTTGATTTAGTTCTGTCTGTTTGTGAGGCGCCTGAGCGAATAGTCGATAAGAGTAACCTAAAGTCGCCTGAACAGATCGTATCCAATCATATTCTTATTGTTGAAGATAACTTATTGAATCAAGAGGTGCTTAAGCACTACTTACAAGATACTAATATGGAGTGCGAGTACGTAAGAACACTCAAAGCTGCGAGCGACATCATGGTTGATAATCAGTTTGATGTCATTTTATTAGACATGCACCTACCTGATGGTTATGGCTTAGAATGGTGGCAAAATTTACAAAGCCAGTTTGAACCAGCCCAAGCTCCTACTGTGATTGCGCTGACAGGTGATGCTGATGAGCGAGCACAACAGAGATATTTACAACAAGGTATTGCTTATTGTTTAGAAAAACCGGTATCAGGTTCGACATTATTATCTGTTTTAGAGCATGTGGGTACAGCACATACAACACAGATAAACCCACTGCAGTTATTAGACGAAGCGCTGATACAACGTTTAAATCAGCAATTTGATAGTCACTTTTTAAATACTAAATTGATGTATTTAGCAGATACATTTGATTACGAGTTTGCTCAGTTGCAAGGTTTAGCTGATATTCAAGCCATCGATCAGCTTGAAATAAAACTACATGCTTTAATACAAGAATGTATTGAGTTGGGTCTGAAAGCCCTAGCCCAAGCGCTGGAAGAAACCAATCAAGCAGTAAAAGCGAAGCAAGTAATTGATTGGCGTGCTTTACATCATTATGCAAAACAAAATGCGCTTGCATTGCAGAATTATCAAAAGCAGTTTTCTGTCTAGTAAAAATAAATTGTTTATAAAAGCTTCATCTTGATAGTTAGGTCATTATTCAGAAGTGCGTTAGAATAGAGGTAACTTTATTCGAAAATAGCAGTGAATGACAAAACAGGATCCCCATCTCCAACGAGAGCAAGAAAAATACGATAACCCGGTACCAAGCCGCGAGTTTATTTTAGAGCACATCAAAAAAGCCCCAGCGAAAGCCACGACGTTTAGCCATCTTTGTAGCAGTCTTAATGTATTTGAAGAAGACCGACAAGTTGCATTTAAGCGTCGCTTGCGTGCAATGGAGCGTGACGGTCAGCTGCATTTTAATAAATTTAAGCGCTACGTGATCCCAACTGACGATGGATTAGTGAAAGGTCGTGTGATTGGGCATCGTGATGGTTTTGGCTTTTTAGTCGTTGAAGGTGAGCCAAAAGATTGGTTTATTGCTAAGCACCAGATGAACTCGGTACTTCACGGCGATATCGTACTTGCAAAAGCGGCCAGTCGCGGCAGCGGCGGTAAAGTCGAAGCGCGTATTGTTCGTGTGCTAGAGAGTGAGCGCGCGCCAATTATTGGCCGTTATTTCGTTGAGTATGGCTCTGCGGTGGTGGTGCCAGAAGATCCAAGGATCACGCAAGATATTATTATTCTGCCAGGCTCCGAAGGCGGTGCGCGTCACAACCAAATGGTGCAAGTGGAGATCACGCAGCGTCCAAGTCGTCAAATGAATGCAGTAGGTCGTGTGACTGATGTACTGGGTGATCATATGGCACCGGGCATGGAAATCGAAGTAGCACTTCGTAATCATGATATTCCCCATGAATGGCCAGACAAAGTCGTTGATCAAGTTGCAAAGCACGGCGAATTTGTAGAAGAAGCAGATAAAAAAGGGCGTGTCGATTTACGTCACTTACCGCTAGTAACCATAGACGGTGAAGATGCTCGAGATTTTGATGATGCAGTTTACTGTGAGCGCAAAAAGTCAGGTGGCTGGCGTTTATGGGTCGCGATTGCTGATGTCTCACACTATGTGCCAAAAGGCAGTCCGCTTGATAAAGAAGCGATAGAGCGCGGTAACTCAGTGTATTTCCCTGAGCAAGTGATCCCTATGCTGCCAAAAGTGTTATCAAACGGCCTGTGCTCTCTGAATCCTAAAGTAGACCGTCTATGTATGGTCGCAGAAATAACGGTGTCAGAGGCCGGTAATTTATCCGGTTATCGTTTTTACGAAGCGGTGATGAATTCACATGCACGACTAACTTACACCAAAGTACACAGTATTTTGCAAGGCGATGAAGCGCTGCGTGAGCAATATGCAGAGCAAGTGCCGCATCTCACTGATTTGCACCAAATGTATATGGCGCTTAAGTCTTCTCGCCAGCAGCGCGGGGCGATTGAGTTTGAAACGGTTGAAACGCGTTTTGTGTTTAACGCACATCGTAAGATTGAATCAATCGTACCTGTTGTTCGCAACGACGCGCACAAATTAATAGAAGAGTGCATGATCTTAGCAAACGTTGCAGCAGCTAAACTGCTTGAAAAGCACGAAGCCCCTGCGCTGTACCGTGTGCATGATGAGCCTGATCAAGAAAAGCTGAGCCACTTTAGACAATTTTTAAATGACTTAGGTATTAAAAGTAACCTAGCCAAGGATCCATCTCCACCGGAGTTGACCGAAGCACTGGCACAATTGGGTGAGCGTCCAGAGCAAGAGCTTATTCAAACCATGTTGCTCCGCTCAATGAAGCAAGCGGTTTATCAGCCAGATAACATCGGTCATTATGGTTTGGCGTTAAAAGCTTATGCACATTTTACTTCGCCAATCCGACGTTATCCTGATCTGGTTGTGCATCGTGCGATTAAGGCAATCCTCGCATCTCAAGGTCAGCAAACATCTGGCGAATATGCCTACGAAAATGATGAAGCCGATCAACTTGGTGAACAGTGTTCGATGACAGAGCGCCGTGCTGATGATGCGACTCGTGAAGTCGCAGATTGGCTTAAATGTGAGTTTATGCAAGATCATGTTGGCAGTGAATTTAGCGGTGTCGTTTCATCAGTCACTAATTTTGGCTTATTCGTTCGACTAGATGAGTTACAAATCGATGGCATGATCCATGTGTCGACACTGGGTAATGAGTTCTTCCATTTTGATGGCGCGAAACATTGCCTTGTGGGTGAACACAGCCATCAGGTTTATCGCTTAGGTGATAAGTTACAAGTACAAGTTTCGTCAGTCAGTTTAGATGAACGCCGAATTAATCTGGTGCTTGCGGGTGAGTTAGTGCAAGACCGTTATGCACGTCGCAGAGCTAAGCCTTCAACTAGTCGCTCTGCAGATAAACTGAGTCGTAAACTAAGCGTGCGAGAGCAGCTTAAAGCAGGTAAAATCCCGGGTAAATCGACTAAGTCGGGTGAGCAAGCGAGTGAAACTCGAGGCGAGAGCTGCGATGTCAAGCGCAGCTCAAAACGTAACGAACAAGGTAAAAAGCCTAAAAAAGGCAAAAAGACGACGCCCAAAGATAAATTGAAAAAAGCCAAGAAGGCAGCACTCGATAACCCAACGGGTGCTAAAAAGTCTAAAAAGACTAAAGCAAAGAGAACACGCCCAGGTAAAAATGCCCGCAAGCGAAATAAACCGAGCGCAGGAGTATAAATATAGTGAGCAGTGAATTAATTTTTGGTTTTCATTCTATCGAAGCAATTTTAGCGAATGAACCTGAGCGCTTTTTAGAGATCTTTGCATTAAAAGGTCGTGAAGATAAGCGTTTGAACCCTGTAATTAATGAAGCGCGTAAATTTGGCATTTCAGTGCAATTTATGCAGCGTAAAGCCTTAGATAACAAAGCTAATGGTGAACAGCACCAAGGCATCATGGCTCGTGTAAAGCCTGCACGTCAGTACAGCGAAAAAGATCTCGATGAGATCATAGCCCGAGAAGCGACGCCTTTCTTTTTAGTATTAGATGGCGTTACAGATCCTCATAATCTAGGAGCGTGTTTACGCAGTGCTGATGCAGCCGGTGTGCATGGTGTGATTGTGCCTAAAGATAAGTCAGCAAAGCTTAATGGTACAGCCCGTAAAGTTGCTTGTGGCGCGGCGGAAACTGTACCACTTATTCAAGTTACTAACCTGGCGCGTACATTACGCGACATTAAAGAAGCGGGTGTATGGGTAGTTGGTACCGCAGGTGAAACGGATACCCATGTGTTCGATGCAAACCTAACTGGCCCGATGGCCATTGTTATGGGTGCTGAAGGTGACGGTATGCGCCGTCTAACTCGCGAGCATTGCGACGTGTTAGTTAAAATTCCAATGGTTGGTACGGTATCAAGTTTGAACGTATCAGTAGCAACGGGAATTTGTTTATTTGAAGTGCTGCGTCAGCGAAGTCTTTAATAAACCAGATAACCACATAAAAAAGCACGATTGGTATCGTGCTTTTTCGTTTCTTTGCTTGGCATAAAAGCCTAGCTTACATTTGAGCGAGCATTTTTATATCGTTAAATTGGTGTAGGTATTCATTAATAGCGACAATGGTAAATACTTACTTACGAAGTACTCTTTTCTGCTAATAAATCTGCCAGCTCATACAAAGAACTAACCGTGTAGGTTGGTTTAATACCTTCTTTACTTTCAACACCAGCATGTTGTAACCAACAGCTATCAATGCCAAAACGATTTGCACCTAGCACATCGCTTTCTAAGGTATCACCTACCATCAGCACTTTACTTTTATCTGGATTACCAAGCTTTGCTAATGCTGCAGCGAAAGGCTCAGGTGCGGGCTTTGCCTTGCCTATTTGCTCAGAAATGATCAAAGCTTCAAAGTAATCGGCAAAGCCAGTATGTGCTAAACGCTTTTGCTGCAATTTGGTAAAACCATTGGTGATGATCCCAAGTTTCACTTTGCCATGTAATGATTCAAGTAGGGCTTTTGCGCCTAACAATGGCTGACAGATCTCCGCCATGGCATCTAAAAATGCGTCATTTAATTCTTGAGGATTAACGTTGAGCTCTTCCGCTAACTTTGTGAAGCGAGTGACTTGCAACGTTTCAGCGTTAATTTCACCATTTTGATACTGAACCCACAGTGCAGCGTTATCGTCTTTATAACTTTGGTAATCTTGCTCACTGAACTCAACACCATAATTTAACAGCATGGTTTTCAGTCCGAGAAAGGCGTTAAATCTAAATAGGGTTTCGTCGGCATCAAATAAAATATGTGTGTACTGCATCGTTCTCTCACTTATTGTAGAGTTCAGGATGGTTAAATGGCGCCATCGCAAGTAATAGAGCCTGTGTATAGCTACTTTCGCGTGTTGCTAGATTATTGGTCAGTAAACCAATCGCGCCGCCTTTTTGTTTGATGTTTTCGGTGTTGAATAGATCATCCATCACATGGCCTAATTCTTCACCCGCCAGCAATTTATCATAAACCGATTGCGGTAGTGGCAAGTTGCAGCTGCGACCTATGCTGGTTTGTTTACCGTCTGAAATAACCACAAAGGCAAAGGTGGCAGGGCCGTAGCTAAATTGATTTGCACCGCCCTCCATTGCACAGTAGAAGTCGGCTTTATGATGGTTTATAAGATACTTAACACGATTTTCGGCACCGATACGAGTATCGTCTTCTCCAAGAGGCTGTTCTGGCACGCCGCTTGGTGCATGCATTCCCTGACATTCAAGCGTGTGCTCAGGAAAGTACTGTGTAAAAATTTCTTTGGCAGCGGCCACTTTGACTGGATTTTTTGAGCCAACAAATATTTTTAAAGAAGGCATTATCCCGTGCTCCCTTTTATCAATTGAGCAGCTAGTCTAATGCTTTATGAGCGACTTAACTATGCTTTAAATGTTAGAAATCATGAATTGTTAAACTGATTTCTAAATAGGTAAATCAACCGGAGCCATATTCTCCAGTGCCCGTTTTTTTACCAGCAGGTCTTTGATGAGCGGGGTTAAAACCAACTCCATCGCTAGACCCATTTTTCCTCCTGGGACAACCAAAGTATTTACTCGAGACATAAAGCTGCCATCAATCATTTGCAGGTAATAAGGAAAGTCCACATTGTCGATACCACGAAAGCGAATAACCACAAAGCTTTCATCGAGAGAAGGGATATCTTTCGCGCTAAATGGATTTGAGGTATCAACCGTTGGTACGCGCTGAAAGTTAATGTGTGTACGAGAAAACTGCGGCGTAATATGAGTAATGTAATCATCCATACTACGAACAATCGAAGTCATTACCGCTTCACGAGAGTGACCACGTTCATTGGTATCGCGGATCATTTTTTGGATCCACTCAAGGTTAACAATAGGCACCATGCCAATCAGTAAATCAACGTGCTTTGCAACATCATGCTCATCAGTCACCACGCCGCCATGTAATCCTTCGTAAAACAGAATATCAGAATGAGGCTCTAAGTCCTGATAAGGTGTAAAAGTACCTGGGAGTTGATTATAAGGCACGGCTTCATCAAAGGTATGTAAATAGCGCCTTAGTTTACCTGTGCCATGCTCACCATATTCAGCAAATAAGGTTTCAAGCCCTGCAAAATCATTTGCCTGTTGGCCAAAGTAGCTAATGTGTTTACCTTCCTGTAGAGCTTCTCGCTTTAGTTTATCCATCTCTGGACGAGTGAAACGATGAAAGCTATCGCCTTCTACAAAAGCGGCATTTGCCTCAAGACTACGGAAAATATGTTTAATCGCATTGGTGGTAGTGGTGGTGCCAGCCCCTGAGCTACCAGTTATAGCAATGATCGGGTGTTTTTGAGACATATTAACCTGCTAATGGAGTTTTTGTAAGCGTAAATAGATGATCTACCTATATGATGTTACCTGAAGGTTAAGAGATAGCAAGCATTTCAAATTTAGCATTCTTAGAGTGCTTCGGTTGTATTTTGTTTTTGGTGAAATGCAAAAGCCTCGTTATGATAGAGGCATAAAAAGGCTTATTTGTTAAAAATAGCAATAAAAAAGCATGACCAATTAAGGGATTTCCATGTATAAAAAAATGGTTTTAGCTGTCAGTTGTAGCTTAGTTCTCACCGGTTCAGTACTTGCAAATACGTTCCCTAGTAGCCAGATTTATTTGGCGACAGAACTTGAAAATGGTATTCAGGTGAAACCAATAACGGGTGCTAAAGGCTACCACAATCAACCTCTAGTTACTGAAGACGGTATTTACTTTACACAGTCAGTCAGTGACGGTGATAAAAGTCAGATGGACTTATTCTTTTATGATTTTAAAAAAGCCAGCACTGAGAATTTAACTAACTCGCCTGTTTCTGAGTACTCTCCAACTTTATATCCCCATGAAGCAGGTTTATCTAGCATTGTTGTTGAGGCTGATGGTAAACAGAAGCTATGGTTTTATCCATTCGACAGAAGCAAAGCACCTAAACGCATTTTCGACCATATTGAACCGGTTGGTTACCACGCATGGGGCAAGACTGAAGATTTAGTGATGTTTATCCTCGGTGAGCCACATACACTGCAGTACACAGATTTAACTGGTCATTTACCGAAAGTAGTTGCGGGTGATATTGGCAGAAGTTTGGCATATAACGAAAAACGAGCGCTTTATTCTTTTACGTATCAACAAGAAAAACAGCATTGGTTTGCCACATTTTCACCAAAAACTCAGCAAGTTAAACAACACTTTGTAATGCCGAAGCAAGTGCGAGATTACACCTGGATTGATTCAGATACCGTTGCTTATGCCATTGATAACCGCATTTATACACGAAATATTGAGCAGCCCAAGCAAGTGTCTCAGTGGCATAACTTTACTTCGTATTGTGACTCGCAAATTACCAGACTAAGCTACAAACAAGGAAAAATGGCATTTGTTTGTCAAAAATTGTAATTATCAAAGCAATCTTTTTTGATGTTAGTTACAATTAACCCATTATATTTAGGACAAACAGTTTTTAGGGGCTAGTGATGGCAATTTTAGTAACAGGTGGTGCGGGTTATATTGGTTCACACACGGTTTTAGAACTTCTAAATCAAGGCGACGACGTTATTGTTGTCGATAACTTAAGTAACTCTTCGTCAGAATCATTGAAACGTGTTGCTGAGATCACAGGTAAAGAAGCAATTTTTTATCAAGGTGATATTTTAGATAAAGCATTCTTAGGTTCAGTATTTTCAAAGCACAGCGTTAAACAAGTGATCCACTTTGCAGGCTTAAAAGCGGTAGGTGAGTCGGTTCAAAAGCCTATTGAGTATTATCAGAATAACGTACAGGGCACGCTCAGTTTACTTGATGCCATGCGTGATGCGGGTGTATTTAAGTTGGTATTTAGTTCATCGGCAACGGTTTATGGCGATCCTGCAAGTCTGCCTATTCGTGAAGACTTCCCTGTTGGTGGCACAACTAACCCATATGGCACGTCTAAGCTGATGGTTGAAATGGTACTACAAGATGTGGCCAAATCTGATCCACGTTGGGCATTTGCAATTTTGCGTTACTTCAATCCAGTCGGTGCACATAAGTCAGGCCGTATTGGTGAAGATCCAAATGGTATTCCAAATAACTTACTTCCTTATATTTCACAAGTAGCAGTAGGCAAACTGGCACAGCTAGGCGTTTTTGGTGATGACTACGATACCAAAGATGGTACTGGTGTTCGTGATTATATTCATGTTGTAGATTTAGCGATGGGTCACTTAAAAGCGTTAAACAAAATTAATGCGGAAGCTGGTGCGCATATTTATAACCTAGGCACAGGCAACGGCTATTCTGTATTCGAAATGGTCACGGCCTTTGAAAAAGCGGCAAATAAGCTTGTTCCTTACGAGGTTAAACCACGTCGTGCAGGTGACATTGCTGCTTGTTACGCAGCACCAGAAAAAGCCCTCAGCGAGCTAGGCTGGAAAGCTGAACGTGGCATTGATGAAATGATGGAAGATACATGGCGCTGGCAAAGCAATAACCCGAACGGGTATTGATGCTTTTATTTTAGTCATGTCAAATGTTCTAAAACGGTCAGATAATCTGGCCGTTTTTATATCTATTAATGAATGGTATAATTTACCGCTAATTTAAGGCTATGCCTAATACGAACCTTATATAATCAAAGCTGCTAAATGCTTTTGATTAAGATCATATAGTTAGAGGTAATTTGTGACGACTCAAGCACTAGATCGCCGTTTTTCTGTAGCTCCTATGCTGGATTGGACTGACCGTCATTGCAGAACTTTCCACAGAAAATTGTCTAAACATGCGGTGCTGTATACAGAAATGATCACGACCGGTGCCATTTTATTTGGTAAAGGTGATTATTTGGCTTTTGGTGAGCATGAGTTACCTGTGGCGCTGCAGTTAGGGGGTTCAGATCCTGAAGCTCTGGCAAAGTGTGCGAAGAAAGCCGATGAATATGGTTATAGCGAGATTAACCTAAATGTAGGTTGTCCTTCTGATCGAGTGCAAAATGGTCGCTTTGGTGCGTGTTTAATGGCTGAGCCACAGTTAGTGGCTGAGTGTATTGCAGCGATGAAAGCGCAAACTAATGTGCCTGTCACGGTAAAAACACGTATTGGTATTGATGAACAAGACAGCTACGAGTTTTTAACTACGTTAATTGAGGCGGTTAAAAGTGTCGGTTGTGATGATTTCATCATCCATGCCCGTAAAGCTTGGTTGCAGGGGTTAAGCCCGAAAGAAAACCGTGAGATCCCACCGCTTGATTATCCACGTGTATATCAGTTGAAAAAAGATTATCCAGACTTACACATCAGCATTAATGGTGGCGTTAAGACCATTGAAGAGTGTCAGCATCATCTGATGCATATTGATGGGGTGATGGTCGGTCGTGAAGCTTATAGTAATCCATTTATGCTATCGCAGGTTGATGAGTTGTTATACGGTGGTGAAGCTTTTACTCAAACGCGCCATGAAGTGGTTCGTAGCATGTATGATTACTTTGAAGCGCAAATGAGTGAAGGCGCGAACTTCTGGCATATTGCTCGTCACATGTTAGGTATTTTCCAAAATCAACCGGGGGCGCGAGGGTACCGACGTCATTTATCAGAGAATGGACATAAGAAGGGCTCGGGTATTGATGTAATGGAAAAAGCACTGACGTTCGTGCCTGAATTGTAAAATTTCTAGAGCTTAAACATGCTAGGAGAAGCCGCTTAACTGAGCGGTTTCTTTGTTTTTATATACGATGACTCTTAAACCCGCGTCTACATATCTGAGGTTTGCATTTTTTAGATTGTCGCCATAAATGACGACTTACAAAATAGAATAATTGGCCTCACTAGTAGGTCGTGGCTTTAGTCCGACAATAACTCGCAAACAATTCTCATGTTAATTAAATTGACCACTTTTTAGTTTATTTAACGAAATCATTAAACTTGTCTTTTCTACAAAAACTCCCATGGAAAAATTAAGTCATTGTTCTTAAATGACTTTTATTTTTGGCATAAAGATTGGAATAGCCATGGTAACCCAATTGCCAAATGCATAGGAGCAGAACATGGCCTTAATCGACAGAATTGAAGATCTTATTAAATCAGAAATTAATGCGTTTTTAGACAAAGCAGAAGATCCACAAAAAATGACTGCGCAGATTGAGAGTGAACTAAAAGATGCCTTGGCTGAATGCCGTTCAACTGCTGCGCAGATCATTGCCGAGCAAAAAGGCTTATCTCGACAGCATGATGACTTAGCAAAAGGTATCGAACGTTGGCAGCAACAAGCTGAGCTAGCAGTAAGTAAAGATCGTGATGAATTAGCAAAAGCGGCGCTTATCGAAAAGCAAAAGCTTGCAGACGCTCAGAAAGAGAACCAAAAGCAAGCGGCACAACTAGAAGACGCGTTGCAAAAGCTTAACGAAGATGCTGCAAGGCTAAGTAATAAAATTGCTGAGGTAAAAGCAAAACAGCAGCAATTTTATATGGCACAAAATAGTGCAGTAGCAAGGTTAAAAGTACGTAGCACGTTAAATAGTGAAGAAGTAAAGAATGTATGCGCGCGTTTTTCACAACTCGAACAGAAAGTGGAACGTATTGAAGCGCAAGTTGAAAGCTACGATATTGGTAAAAATGATGTTTATCAAGAATTCAAACAAATGGAACAAGACGAAAAGCTGAGTGAAGAGCTGGCAGCACTGAAGCAAAAAGTGTCAGATAAACAGACTTCGGAAGTATCAACTTCTGCGCATTAAGCAAAAGTTTACAGGGTATTAATTCGTTTTGACAGGCTCGGCGCAACGAGGCGCCTCCCTAATTTTTCAGGAGTAAAGTTATGAATATGCAAGAAACAAAGAAAACATGTCGTCGTATTTTAGCGAGAAAGAAAATTGCAGGTGTATGTGCTGGGCTAGCAGAGCGTTTTGACTTACCAGTATGGCTAACTCGAGTATTAACTTTGTTGGTATTTTTGAAGTTCCCAATGATGACGGTGATGGCATACGGATTGTGCGCTGTACTGTGGCCAAAGCAGTAATTTCTAGATATTCAGTTGTAAAGGCGTAGGAGGTAATTATGAAAACTGCATTGATTTTATTAGCAGCATTACTATTTATTAGCGCATTAAGCTGGGTTCAAACACCTGTTATGTTCTTTGCTATGCCTGAATTCATCTGGGAAATAAGCTGGGTTGGTATCGAGTTATTTGCGTTATTGATTGGTATTATTGCTGTCATTGCGCTGGTGGCTTTGGTCAGTGTAGGTGTAATAGGGTTAGTTTTAGTAGTGCTCATTGGACTAGTGTTAGCATTGTTATTTAATTCTATTTTTATTGCATTACCCTTGCTGATGCTTGTTGGATTGGCTTGGTTACTCAAGGAAGAGGCAACGGCATATTAGATCTCTGGCAGATCAAGGCGGTTTCTTGATTTTTCATGTTATGATGTTGCAAGTTAAACTTTTTCAAAGGAATAAGCATGTTATTAAGAACCCTTTCTCTTGCGGCGACACTGTTATTTTCAGGTTTACCACTGGCGCATGAAGGTCACAGCCATGACCATAGTCACGCTCAAAAAGAACTCATAGTGACAGAGGCAAACATTCGTACATTCTTACCAGCGGCAAAATCAACTGCAGCTTATTTCACCATTCATAATCCAACGGATAAATCGGTATTTCTCAAGAAAGCGACTATTCGTGGCATTGGTCGTGTTGAAATCCATGAACATGTACACAAGAACGGCATGATGCGCATGCAAAGAGTTGAATCGGTTGAATTACCAGCGAATCAGCAAATTGCGTTTCAACCAGGTGGGTTTCATTTAATGGCTTTTGAACCTGAGCAGAAATTAAAAGTCGGTGAAAAGCGTAAGTTAACCTTATATTTTGATAACGGTGATAGATTGTATAGCTTTGTAGAAGTTGTTTCTTTAAAAGATACATTTGAAAAGCCAAGAAATTCTCATCATAACCACCATTAAGGAGTGTTTATGCAACAGCATTTTGGAAAAATTGCAGGCGGGTTAGCTGGTTTAGTTATAATCGGGTATTTAATCGCGGTTTACTGGAGTTTTGAGCCTACAGTATTTAATGTCGTTGAAAAAGCGAAGCAAACTGCTGAGCAGCAACAAGTTAAACTAGTGCCTGGATATGTCACTTCAACAGCGCTTATTGAAGTGAGTGAAACCTTATTAAAAAAGCCTGGTGGATATTTATCAAATGATAAAATGCCACCGAGCGTGTTAATGGATAACATGCCCGCATGGGAATATGGTGCTCTTGAGATGGTGCGTGATTTGGCTTTGTCGATGCGAAAAGACTTCAGCCGGTCTCAATCACAATCTACAGAACACCTAGCGCTAAAAAAAGCTCAACCACAATTTAACATTAGCTCAACAGCTTGGATCTGGCCCAGTGCAGAAGGCGAGTATCAAGTGGGGATCGAGCAGTTAAAGTTGTATCGTGCACAAATTGCCAACCCGCAAGACAGAGAAAGTCAATTTTATGCTCGAGCAGATAATCTGCGTGGCTGGTTAAAAGAAGCTGAAAAGCGTTTAGGTAGTTTAAGTCAGAGGTTAAGTGCCAGTGTAGGACAAGATAGAGTTAACACAGACCTCGCGGGTGATTCAGCTGCCAATCAAGCAACTAGTGCCCCTAGTCACCACGTTGTGAAAACATCATGGTGGAAAATTGATGATGTTTTTTATGAATCGCGCGGAGCGACTTGGGCATTATTGCATTTTTTAAAAGCGGTAGAATATGATTTTGCTGATGTACTTGAGAAAAAGAATGCTAAAGTTAGTTTACAGCAAATTATTCGCGAGCTTGAGTCAACGCAAGAAACCGTCTGGAGTCCAATGATTTTAAACGGTAATGGCTTTGGTTTTGTTGCTAATCACTCGCTTGTAATGGCAAACTATATATCAAGAGCAAATGCAGCTCTTATTGAACTCAGTGAACTTCTAGCGCAAGGATAAAAAATGAAAAAGTACTGTTTAGCTGCAGCATTATCAATGGCTTTTTTAGCACCGATTGCAAAAGCGGATATGTTGTTAGGTTTATATGTAGGGGCTGACGGCTGGCAGAGTGAAAACTCAGGCAGTTTTGCTGGTAAAGGTCAGGCAGAAAATTTCAACTTTGAAGACAAAACATTCTCAAGCTACTATGCAGCGTTTGAGCACCCAGTGCCGTTAATTCCAAACATAAAGCTGAAGTACACGCAATTAGAGTTAGATGGTAAAACAATTCTGAATGAAACATTTGAGTTCGATGGTCAAGACTTCACCGTAGGCACTGAAGCAAATCTAATGACAGACTTTAGTCACATGGATTATACGCTTTATTATGAGTTATTCGACAACGATCTAGTGTCTTTTGATTTTGGTGTAACGGTTAAGCATTTTGATGGCGATGCAACAGTACAAGGTACGGTTGCTGGTCAGTCAAGAACAGAGTCAATTGATTTCTCAGCACCAATTCCTCTAGGTTACTTACGTGGTGAAGTAGGTTTACCATTGACTGGCTTGAGCGTCTTTGCTGAAGGTAACCTATTGGCAATTGATGATAGTAAGATTCAAGATTATCAAGTGGGTATCGCTTGGGAAGTGATTGATAACCTGGCTGTTGATGTAGCCATCCGTGCTGGTTACCGTTCATTTATCATTGAGCTAGATGATGTAGACGACATTAGTACTGATTTAGAAGCTTCAGGCCCATTTGCGGGCATTCAGGTTCACTTCTAAGGTTTGAAAGCTAAAGAAACTAGTTAGCTAGTTATGGGCAGCGAATATATGTAGGCGCGGGTTTATCCCGCGCTTTTTTGTGCATGACATGAAGTTAGTGCCTAGAATAGAAGCTTTCGGTAGCACCGACTTATCAAGCAAAATATACGTTGCGAAGCAAGGTTATTTTTGCACAAAATGAAATGAGCAATTTTAGCAACTGCAATGAAGTGCTCTATCTGTGGTTTTGAAGGCCGTTATTAATGGTTTCCATTTAAAAATTTTGTTCCACTAAAGCACAACCTACGTGAATCAGTTGAGTACTTTATAAGCCTTTATTTATAAAAACTTTAAAATCACACTTTGACTTTCAACTAGCAGACTATCACTTGCTTATTGCTTATTGCTTATTGCTTATTGCTTATTGCTTATTGCTTATTGCTTATTGCTTATTGCTTATTGCTTACTGCTGACCGTTCTAAAGCTTAACTCCATTCGCAAGTAAACTCTTCTTGCATCGCTTGTTCCAATAACTGCTTATATTGTTTATTTACCGGTGCGGTTATCAGGCGCTTTAGTTCTTCCCCGGTTTGAGTGAGTTTGTAATAACCTAAAACCAACTCATTGCTCTTGGCTATAAGCGTCAATTTCTGATTTTGAAAACTTAAACTAAAACTCTGCCCTTGCTTTAGGCTAGGAGACTCTATTTCTTTTCTGTACATCAAACCAATATCCATCAAAGTGAGAATATTGGGAAAACTCAAACCTGATTGGGCTAGATTAATAGACTCTTTATTTCCTTTACGTAAAAGGTCAAAAAAAGACGGCTTTTTATAGTAGCCCAGCATAATAAGGTAGCTCCCTTCATGTTCTACAAAACCGCATAAAGGCGCACATTTTTGTAATGCGTTAGCTTCCTTTTGGGTCATTTGTTTAAGCGTTTGTAGGCTTTTTATTGAAAATGTACCTGGAGATAGGGTTTCACCTACTAAAATCTTAGCCCATAAAGTTTGCATAGCCTGGTTGGTTATGTCTTCAGCAAGCGCTATAAAATGTTCAGCCAGTCAGGGTCGGGGCGACCTTTACTGATCACATCTGGGCACAGGCTCAAGGCGCAAGCCATAATGGCTTCAATATTAATTTGTCGTTGTATTTTTTGCAGTTGCAGCCTTTTTAGTGCGCGTTTGAGTGCTGAGTTATTAGATTGCACAGAGTACTCAATAGTGCGCTTTCCTTGTGCTGAATATTCAGATTGGTCTGACGCTTTTTTAAAAGAAGCTTTCTTTACCATCGGGTAACCAAGCTTTTCTTCAATCAGCAAAGCGAGACTTGCTTTGGAATTTGCCTTTTTTACCGTCATTGCATGTCCTTATCAGCAAGTTGAATATGTGAACGTAAATTATTTACACTGGAAGTAAACATTTTGTCGGCCAGTGAGCGAATGTATAAAGCAATAACTCCCCCACTTACCGTTAAATGAATGGTCCCTTTTAATGAGTGGTTTACAGTTAATGTACTGTCATTGTAACTGAGACTTAAGTTTCCAAGTAATACATGCTCATTATTGAGCAAGATAGAGTATTGTAGGTTGCTTTGAGATACTTCAGTAATAGTAATCTCAATATCAGCACTCGAGGTTTGTAAGAATACATTTGCGCCTAACGTATTACTTGGAGACGAAATATCAATACTGAGCTTTGAGCTGAACTTATCCCATGCCATAAGCTGAGGCCAATGTTTCAAGTCAAATAAGAGAGGCCTTACTTGTTCATCAGAGCCTCTAAGCTCACTCGTTTGCTGAATACTAAAATGCCGTGGTAAAAACATCAGTACTAAAAGTACAAATACTATAGTGAGTAAGCTAAGTTTTATCGATTTGGCGCGAATAGAAATAATCGTACTCCTCGAATGATATTGACTTGTTTTACTTTTATTTCGATAAGATAGTCTATACTAATTCAATGGCCTAAATAAATAAGTTGCAATTAAGCAATTGATGTTGAAGTCATTAGGGTTTACCTCAGCTAGCAATTAAGATATACCTTAAAGCAAGAGAACATATCCACTTCATTTACGTTTTATTAAAAATAATAAAACTTTAGCTAAAGCGGTAGAAGTTGAAGGAATTTGAATGGCGTCTGAGCAAGATGACTTTTTGTTTTTAGATCATGAAGATGATAATCCAGAAAATAATGAGCCACGGGGTTTTTGGGATATTCTGGTTGTTGATGATGATCCTGAAATACACTCTGTAACTAAGCTTGCTTTATCTGGCGTTGAGTTTTGGGGGAAGGCGTTACGCTTTCATCATGCTTATTCTGGTGAAGAAGCGATCCAAAAGTTAATTCATCACTCTGAAATATGCTTATTACTACTTGATGTGGTGATGGAGTCAGATGATGCTGGCCTCAAAGTCGTCAAAAAAGTACGAGACGATCTCGATAATCACAATGTTCGAATCATCCTAAGAACAGGTCAACCGGGTCATGCTCCTGAGGAGCAGGTTATTCGTGAATACGACATCAATGACTACAAAATGAAAACCGAGCTTACGCGAAGTAAGCTCGTAACTTCTTTAATGACTGCTCTTCGTTCCTTTCAACAGATATGTGAGTTAGAGGCGCAAAGCGAAGGCTTATCTAATATTTTAAGTGCCTCCAATGCGATATTAGAGCACAACAATATTAATGGTTTTAGTCAGGCTGTGGTGATGCAACTAGCTAACATTCTCGCAAATGACGCCAATGGTTTTGTATGTGCTCAGGTTTCAGGTGCCAACTCATTAATTTTGTTGGGTGGTACAACGCCATATCTTGAATTTATCGGTCAAGGTGTTGAACAACTCGATAATGGTCGTGCGATTATGCAGGTCAAAACTTGTATTGAGCAGCGATGTCATCAACAAACAGAGCATGACATTACACTTTACCTAGAAAAAAATAATGAACAGGCGGCGATTTTTATTGAATTAGCTTCACCTCCTATGCAAAGGCAAATTCGCTTTGCTGAAATCTTCTTAGCCAACGTCAGTGTGGGTTTAGATAATATTAAGCTATTCAGCCAAATCAGAGAAGTAGCATATAAAGATCCCCTAACAAAGCTCGCAAATCGCACTAGTTTTGTGGAGCATTTAGAGAAAACTCCTTGTGACGAGGGGTTATCGTTAATTTTGTTAGATATTGCTCAGTTTTCGGATATCAATAATGGCTTAGGGCAAGAAGTTGGTAATCAGTTATTGATGGCAGTTATGCAGCGCCTAGAGCAAGATATTCCTAATGCAAAATCTTTAGCGAGAATTGGCGCTGATGTTTTTGCGTTTTTACTTCCGAATAGCTCTCTCAATGAGGAGCTAATCGTTGATGCCCTTACTATTCCTTATCAGTTAAAAGAGCATCTATTATCTATTCACTTTCATATTGGCTTGTGTAAATGTGAAGACTTCAGTGATACAGGTTTAGAGACCTTAAAAAAAGGTTACATTGCGCTTAACCAAGCAAAGCAGAGCCATAAGATATTTGATTGGTATACATCAGATTTAGAAGAAAAAATGGCTTGGCGCTTAGGCCTGATGAGACAATTAAGAAGTGATTTTGAACAGCATAAGTTAGAAGTTTGGTACCAACCACAATTCTCTTTAAAAACACAGCAAATTATAGGCTGTGAGGCGTTATTACGTTGGCCATCAGGTAATGGTCGCTACATTTCTCCTGGTATTTTTGTGCCGATAGCTGAAAGCTCAGGTTTGATTGTTGAAATTGGACAATGGGTACTTGAGCAAGCGTGCCAGCAACAAAAACGATTTGCTCAATTAGGGCTTGATATCTGTATTGCTGTAAACGTGTCGGTACCACAATTTAAAACGCTTGATTATGCTAGAACAGTGATGAATACACTTGAGCAATATCAGGTATCAAGTAGTAAAATTGAGCTAGAAGTCACAGAAAGCGTGGTTATGGACGAAATTGGAAGCGTCATAGATACGTTAAATAAGTTAAAGCATTATGGTATTGAAGTGGCCATAGACGACTTTGGCACTGGTTTTTCTTCACTGAGCTATTTACAAAAACTGCCTTTATCTCGTCTTAAAATTGACAGGGCTTTCATTAAAGACATTCCAGAGAGCGATACTGGCGCGATCGCTGAGTTAATTGTTTCACTTGGTAAAAATCTTGGTTTAAAAACTATTGCTGAAGGTGTTGAAACACAAGTTCAATTTGAGCGTTTACAGCAAATGGGTTGCGATGAAATTCAAGGATTCTTACTCGCCAAACCTATGCCGGTTGATGAACTAATGATTTTTGCTCAAAACAAACTTAGTTCTTAATTGTTACTAAAACGCTTATCAAAGTACTGAACACGAAATTTACGATATTTCTCTGAATTTAAACTGTAATGTATGGTAAAACGAATCTGGCTTACTGTTACAACAAAGCTCTATTATTACTAGGTATCACTAATAGGAATTTTAGTGAGTAGTGTTAGATAAAACACAAATGAAGAGATGGGGCGACTGATGGGGCTCGAACCCACGACAACCGGAATCACAATCCAGGGCTCTACCAACTGAGCTACAGCCGCCGCAATACCACCTTGTTTGGTGTGGCGCGCATAATACACAAAAAAAATCGGCTTGCAAAGCATAAATGCGAACTTATTTAAATTTAATGAAAAAGTACCTTTTTATAAGGATAAAGTTCATATTCAGCATATATAATGTGCAAAAATCACTCATCACAAAAATTAAGGAGAGTGTATGGAAGTTTTAGTCAACTGGATCAACGAAAATTCAGATCTAATTATGCACTATGCTTTGCAAGGCATTTTAGCCATCGTAATCTTACTATTAGGATTTAAGGTCGCTAGGTTCTTCGGTAATTTAACTGAGACAGCGTTTGCAAAAAGAAAAATTGATAAAGCGGTTGCCGGCTTTATCTCAAACATTGTTCATGCGTTGGTGTTTGCTGCAACAGTATTAATGGCATTATCGCAAGTTGGCATCGAAACAACATCGTTTGTAGCTATATTAGGTGCTGCAGGCTTAGCCGTTGGTTTGGCACTTCAAGGCTCCCTATCGAATTTTGCCTCTGGTGTACTAATTATCATACTTCGTCCGTTCAAGTCTGGTGATTATATTGAGGCTGGCGGTAAAGCTGGTAGCGTTGAGCGAATAGAGATATTTGCGACAGAATTACGCACTCCAGATAATAAAGTCATCATAATACCTAACTCAGCAATTATGGGTGGCGCTATTGTTAATTATTCTCGCCAAAAAACTCGCCGTATTGACTTAGTGATTGGTGTGAGTTACGACGCTGATCTTCGTCAGGCGAAAGAAGTATTAAAGAATGTACTAGACAAAGAGTCTCGTATATTAAAAGATCCAGCTTATATTGTGGCTGTTTCTGAGTTGGCGGATTCAAGCGTGAACTTTGTTGTGAGGCCTTGGGTAAATACAACAGAGTATTGGCCAACTTATTTTGACCTGATCGAAAATATTAAGATTGCTTTAGACGAAGCAAATATTGCAATCCCATATCCACAAATGGATGTTCACCTTCAGAAAGATTAATTACAGGGTTATCTATAAATGAAATTAAAACTTTTATCTCTTTTCGTTATTGCAGCAACTTCTTTTCAAAGTTTCGCAGAAGAAGCGAATGAGCAGAAAACATGGGATGTAACAAGTGAAGTAGGTGCGATTATTACCAGTGGTAACACATCTACAACAACACTAAAAGGCGGCATCAAAGCAAAACATCATTTAGATAATTGGAATAATGAATACAAGTTTGATGGCATCTATAAAGAAGATGAAATTGAAAATGATGCAGGTGAGCGTGAGAAAAAGCGTACCAATGAAAAGTATTCAGCATCTGCACAAGGCAACTATAAATTAAATGAAGATCATAGCCATTTATTTGTTTATGGTTCGTATGACTCGGACTACTTTGGTGCATACCGTAACGAAACGGTATTATCAATTGGTTACGGCCTTCGTCTGCTTAATCGAGATAACATGTATCTGAATGCTGAAATTGGTCCCGGTATCAAGCGTTTTGAATTCCAAGAAGATAGTTCTGAACTGGATGAAAATGGTAATTCTTTAGCTGGCCAATCTGAAAGCGAAGAAATAGGCGTTGCTAAGTTAGACTATAATTGGCAGATTTCAGACAACGCGCGTTTTACTCAATTAGTTGCTGTTGAGTATGGCGAAACTAACACAAAAACGGTATCTGAATCCGCCCTACTAACCAAAATCAACGGCTCACTACAAATGAAGTTTGCTTATAACATCACTCATAACTCTGATGTGAGTGATGATAAAGAAAATACAGATACAGAGACTTCATTGACATTAGTTTACAGTTTTTAACATACCACTGTCGTAAACTGGCAATATAAACGAAAAAAGGGGCGTTAGCCCCTTTTTCTATGCATGGCAATTCGTGTAGAATATGCAATCTTTTTTGGCTATAGCTTGTAGGATTTAAGTTTGAATATGTTTTTTAAACGTGTTTTTGTATTGACCTTAATGCTTTTTTCTAGCATTTCACTGGCATTTACACCAACCCAAGCACAAATTGAACAGTTTAAAAAATTGCCAAGGGCTGAGCAAGAAGCACTAGCAAAGCAATATGGCATCAATTTATCTTCTATAGGTGATGTCACTCAGCATTCTCAAACATCGACTCAAGAAAAGCAGTCAGTGAATGAGCGAGAGCAAGCGGTTGCTGAACAAAAGAACAAAATCGAGCGTTTAAACCCCACCGACAGATCTCTACAGCCGTTTGGTTATGCGCTTTTTTCTGGTAGTCCTACTACTTTCGCTCCGCCTGAAAACGCATCAGTACCAGATGCTTACGTGCTAGCTCGAGGTGATGTTGTCAATGTTACTTTTTATGGTAAAGAAAGCGCTTCTCATACTCTAAAAATAGACAATGAAGGGCGTTTATCGATCCCGAACTTTTCACCTGAGCAAGTTGCAGGCCTGAAATATGGTGAGTTTAAAAAGCTAATTCAAAATAAAATCGAGAAAGAAGCAATTGGCTTAAATGTGTTCGTTTCAATGTCTCAATTAAATCCAATGCGTATTTTAGTCGTTGGTGAAGCGTACAAACCTGGTAGCTATATGGTTTCGCCACTATCTACCGTAACTCATGCCTTATACGCTTCAGGTGGCTTGACTGACATAGCTAGTTTGAGAAATATTAAGGTAAAACGCAATGGAAAAACAGTCGTTACTTTAGATTTATACGACTTACTGTTAGATGGTAACACCGAGGGTGACATTAACCTTCGTTCTGGTGATGTGGTATTTATTCCATCGGTTGGACCACAAATAACAGTAAAGGGTGCAGTTAAGCGAGAAGGTATTTTTGAATTAACGCAAAAAGACGACCAGGCATCAATGATAAAGATGTTTGGTGGTTTTAAAGAAAATGCATTCACTAAAAATGTAACAGTACGCCGAATCGTTGATGGTGCAAAAAGTCGCATCATTTCTGCTGATTTTTCTGAGTCAACCAGTAACTTTTTACCAACAGCAGGAGATCTAATTACTGTAAAAGAGGTGAGTAAAGCCGTTACAAATTCTGTTACTTTAATTGGTGCGGTAGTTAGGCCTGGTTCGTTCGAATGGTATGAAGGTATTACCGTTGATAAGTTATTCCAAAACTTCCGAGATGACTTACTTCCTCAGGCTGATTTTAATTACTCAATCCTTGTCAGAGAGAAGTCTACATTAGGTGAAATTGAAGTTATCCAATTTTCGCTTTCTGATGCGCTGCAGAACAAAAATATTGCTCTAAACAAGAATGATGAGATTTATATTTTCAGCCGCTTCCAGATGAAGCAAGTAGAAGAGCTAGCTTTAGCAAACTTAGCTTTAACTTCTGAGCAGAAACGTCAACAAGAAAAAGTAAAACTATGGCATGCTTTTGAGTTTGAAAAGTTTAAGAGCTCAATCAGTTTGCCAACTGATACTCTTGAAGGTGCGTTAGCTACCCAAACTAAGCCTGAAAAGAAAGAGTTTGCAAACTTCAGTCGAAGGGAGCTGCTAAAACCAGTGCTCAAACGCTTAGAGTTCCAAAGCTCTAATCTAACAAAACCACAAATATTAGAAGTGCGAGGGCAAGTTCGATTCCCTGGAAGGTACCCTCTAACGTCAAACTCAACAGTAGGGAAGGCGATTAAGGCTGCAGGTGGTTTGTTAGAATCTGCTTTTACTGCAAAGGCTGAGCTAACAAGGTTTATTAATACAAAAGCAAATCTTTTTGAACATTTGCAAATCGACATTAATAATGAAAAAGTCTTGGACATGCAGCTTGAGGGAAAGGATACATTAAATGTACTCATGAAACCGAATTGGCAAGATGATTATAATGTGGAGCTTGCTGGTGAAGTTCGTTTCCCAGGAACCTACTCGGTAAATCGTGGCGAGACCCTATACGATGTTATTGAGCGTGCCGGTGGCTTATCAGATCATGCAGAACCTAAAGCAGCTATCTTCACGAGAAAAGCGATTAAAAAGCAAGAGCAGGCTCAGTTAGCCAAGTTATCGGATGAGTTAAGAAGAGAAATTGCATCTAAAAGCTTTCAGCAATCAGTGGGAGGGGGAAGCTCGATCAACTATGATGAAATGAATAGGCTTTTTAATGATTTAGCTAACGTAAAAGCTGTTGGAAGGTTAGTAATAGATTTACCAGATATTTTGCAAAAAGAAGAGCTATTAATCTTGCAGGATGGTGACGCTTTATATGTACCTGGAAGGCAAGATTCGATTTCAATCATTGGTGAAGTTAATTATTCCTCTTCACACTTGTATAAGCCTGACGTATCAATTGAACAGTACTTAGAGTTGAGTGGGGGTATTAAAGATCGTGCTAATGAAGAGCAAATCTATGTAATTAAAGCAAATGGTGCTGTTTTCATTCCTAGAACATCGGGTTGGTTCTCTGTTAATTATCAAAGCCAACTAGAACCAGGCGATACTATTGTTGTACCAATGGATCCTTCGCATATGGACAGTTTAACTCTTTGGAATACAGCAACCCAGATACTATTTCAACTTTCAGCAAGTATTGCTGCAATTACGAGAATTTAAGAGTAATTTTGAGCTCGATATGATATTAACTTACTTTATAACAATATTCATGATAGGTGTTTTAGTATCCAGTATATGTGTACTAATTTTACATAAATTAGCTATACCTTTAGGATTACTTGACGCTCCTTGTGAAAGAAAAGCTCACAGCGGAAATGTACCATTAGTAGGAGGTCTTGCTGTCTTTTTGGCTCTGTCAGCTATGTCGCTATTTTTCCTAGAACCAAGTGTAAATAGAAATCTTTTTCTTATTGCAAATGCAATAATTGTTTTTATAGGTGTACTTGACGATAAGTATGATTTAACAGTTAGATCTCGGTTAATAGGGCAAAGTTTAGTCTCGTTAATATTGATTGCAGGACTAGAAAATCATTTTTTTCATTTAGGTGATTTATTTTCATTTGGAGGGAACCTTGAGCTATATGCGTTTGGTATTCCGTTTACTGTACTAGCAATTTTAGCTGTAATTAATGCATTTAATATGATTGACGGGATAGATGGCTTACTAGGCTTTGTCTCTGCTATATTTTTTATAGCCCTTGGTATTCAAGCGTGCGTTAATGGTAATTCTTTTATTTTATTAATTTGCCTTCTTTTTGTTGCTTGCTTAATTCCTTTCCTGATGGCTAACTTAGGTCTTAAACCAATAGGAAATAAAAAGATCTTCATGGGTGATGCTGGCTCTATGTTTATGGGGTTATCAATTGTTTGGTTAACCGTTGAATCAACACAAAGTGCTGAGCCAATAGTTCGCCCTGTCACCGTTCTTTTCTTTGCTGCTTTACCTATTATTGATATGGTTGCGATCATCATCCGCAGGTTACGAAAAGGGAAGTCTCCATTTGTTGCTGATAGAGATCATATACACCATATTTTTATGAGGGGCGGCTTAACACCTAAGCAAACTCTATTCGTTTTGTCATTTTTGTCGCTACTCGGTGCACTGTTAGGCTTAATCCTTGAATATTTTGATACGCCAGATGTACTAGTCTTATTCCTTTTTGGGGTTACGTGTTTAGGATATAGCTTTATGGTCATTCATTCATGGAAGTTTTGTCGGTGGCTTCGTTCAAGAGTTCCCAATGCCAAAGGTTGATCTTATTAAATTATTTAGTTGAGTAAAGTGAATGAGTTTTAAAGTGAATGATAACGGAGATAGCTTTTTTTTAGATGAGCTATTCAAATATATTTTATCTAAATGGCTATTTTTATTCATTTCTTCAGGTATTGGTTTTGCTTTTGCAGTTTACTTCTCTTTGCAGTTACCGAATATTTATAAAGCAGAAGCGTTACTAGCCCCTTCAGGTACTGAAGGGGGAAGTTCAGAACTCGCGAGTTTAAGTGGCCAATTTGGTGGTTTAGCTTCTATGGCTGGGATTAACCTTGATGGTAGTAACCAGCTTGATAAAACAGAATTGGCTGTAGCTGTCTTACAATCAAGACGCTTTTTAAGTGAATTTATTGAAAAGCGAGATATCCTTCCAGACCTAATGGCTGCAGAGTCATGGAATTTAAGCACAGGTCAAGTATTTTATAACCCATTACTTTATGATGCCCAAACAAAGGAATGGATTCGAGTTGTTGGTAAGCCTTTGTTACCCAAGCCTTCTATCCAAGAAGCTTACGAAGTGTTCAAAAGCATAGTTTCAATAAAAGAAAATACAGATATAGGCACTTTTAGTCTTAGCGTCGAGCATTTGTCACCATCGGTTGCTAAGCAGTGGGTTGACTGGTTAGTTGAAGATATTAATGAAAAAATTAAGCAAAGGGACTTGTTAGAGGCCAAGAAAAGTACAGATTACCTGAGTGAACAGTTAGAGCTTGTTCAGGTTTCTGAGATGAAGAATGTGCTATATCGATTAATAGAAGAGCAAGCGAAAACGATTATGTTTGCCCGAGTAAGGGATGAGTATGTTTTTCAAACAATAGATCCTGCTCTGATACCTGAGAGAAAATTTAAACCTAAAAGAGCTCTAATTTGTGTATTAGGTGCTCTTTTGGGTGGGGTTCTTGTGATAATATTACTTATAGTTAGATTTAACATTAAAGGCACGAGTAAACGCTCTTAAAAAGCTGTTTACTTGGGTTGATTATTGTTTTTAAAATAGAAGGTTTCCATGCAGACTTTATTAGAGTCCTCACAAGTTGCCGTAATAGGTCTAGGTTATGTTGGTCTACCATTAGCGGTAGAGCTGTCCAAGAAATACAATGTTTTGGGTTTTGATATTAATTCAGCACGAGTTGAAGAGTTGCAAGGCGGTCATGACTCTACATTAGAGGTTTCAGATGCAGAACTTCAAGCTGCAACTGAATTGAAATTCTCTTCATCTAAATCAGATTTGCAAAGTGCTAATGTGTACATAGTTACAGTTCCTACACCAATAGATGATAGTAACGCACCAGATTTAACGCCACTACAAAAAGCGTCAGAAATGTTAGGTGCTTTTGTATCTAAAGGTGATGTAGTAATTTATGAATCTACAGTTTACCCTGGTGCGACAGAAGAAGTCTGCCTACCCATTATAGAAAAAGTGTCTGGTCTGAAGTTTAACGAAGATTTCTTTGCAGGTTATTCTCCAGAGCGTATTAACCCAGGTGATAAAGTTAATACTCTTACTAAAATCATGAAAATCACCTCGGGC
>Ga0209992_10001183_pt1 | contig 29163 bp, 25 predicted proteins | sample 2SBtaG_2_FD_182564 | JGI IMG/M metagenome (GOLD analysis project Ga0209992, IMG submission 182564) | Deep subsurface microbial communities from Kolumbo volcano to uncover new lineages of life (NeLLi) - 2SBTROV12_ACTIVE470 metaG (SPAdes)... | ecosystem: Environmental > Aquatic > Marine >... | reverse complement strand
AGGCTGATCCTGCAACCATCTGAAATCACCGGACCCGGCCCTACTCCACATACCCCAGCTGCCTCAGCGCCTCTTCCACCTCGCTGCTGAACGCCTCGAGGGCCTCGCCGTCCGCTGGTGGCTGCGGTGCGATCCCATAGGTCGTCTTGAGCGTGCGGTTCGCGGCCGTCAGCTTGATCAGCTGGTGGTTCTCGCCATCGACGGCCGGTGCGGTGTCGCCGGTCCACGCCGCCGTGCCGAGCACCTTGCCCGAGCCGCCGTCGAGCACCCGCAGCGACAGGCCGTCCAGGTCCGCGACGTCGCCGATCGCCCGGGCGTACAGCTCGCGGGCCCCCCGAGCCCCGGGCTCGAAGGTGAACACCGCGACGCCGTCGGCGGTCACGGTCGCGCTGGCCTTGGCCCGGCTCATCGGATCCACCCCCAGCCAGGCCACGTCGAAGCCCCCGGATCGCCGCAGCTCGATCACCACCGGGGTCTGCCGGGAGCGGCTCGCCGAACCCGCGAGCACCCGGATCACCGGCCCCGACCACGTGCCCAGGCCCTCCCCCAGGCGCGGTCGCCAGGGTGCCGTGTCCGTCTTGGCGGCCAGATCCACCTGCTCGCCCGGGTCGGCGCCCAGGTCGTAGAGGTGCTCGTCGCCGGCGCGGGTCGTCCACTTCTGGCCGTCCTGGATCACCCCCCAGAGCTCCAGGCCATAGAGAGGCCGCCCGACCGGCTGGGGGCGGGCTTCGAGCGACGCTGCCGCCTTGGCGTCGCCCCGGGCGACCGGCAGCAGGGAGCGGCCCGCCATGTCCTTGGCCGGCGTGTTCACCAGGTCGAGCACCGTGGGCGCCACGTCGAGCAGGGACACCGGGGCCTGGACCCGCCCGGCCGGCACCCCGGGCGCACGGACGATCAGGGGGACCCGCAGCAGCTCGTCGTAGAGCGAGTGGCCGTGCTCGAAGTCCCCGTGGTCCCAGAACTCCTCGCCGTGGTCGGCGAAGACCACGATGGGGGCATCGGGGCCCAGATCCTCGAAGAGCTCGGCGAGCTGGTCGTCCAGGTAGCGCAGGTTCTGGTCGTAGCGGTCGACCAGGTACTGCTCCAGCGCCTGACCTTCCTCCTTGTGCACCTTGAGGATCTTCGAGCGGGTGGTGCTCCCGGCATCGAAGCCATCCGGTGGATCGCCCGCCCACAGGCCCTGGTAGCGCCGGGGCTCGTTGTAGGGCAGGTGCATGTCCATCACGTGCAACAGGGCCATGGCGTCCCGGTCCGGGTGCCGATCCAGGAAGTCTTCGACCTGGTCGATCACCCGCTCCGCCGGGGGCCAGTTCACGCAGTAGTGGCGGCTCCAGCCGTCGGCCATGTCGAAGTTCGCCGACAGGTAGACGTTGCCGACGAAGGCGCCAGTGGCCCAGCCCGCTGCGGCCAGGCGCTCCTGGAGTGGCGGCCCGGCACGCCAGCCCTCGGGGTGCATGCCGCTCAGCACCGTGCGGGTCGAAGGCAGGGTCCAGGGGGCGACCGAGCGGGCCTGGTCGAAGACCGCTGCGCCCTGGGCCCAGGCGTCGAGCCTGGGCGTGGTGTCCCGGGCGTAGCCATAGGTGCCCATGTGGTCCGGTCGCAGGGTGTCGATGAACACCAGCAGCAGCCGCCGAGGATCCTGGACGGGGGTGTACAGGGTCGGCTCGGCCAGGAAGACGTAGTCCAGGTGCGCGGAGTCTCCAGGCTCGGTGCGCAGGCGCAGGCGAGCGTGCTGGCCGGCCCAGGCGCTGAGATCCACCCGCACCCGCTCCAGGTCGTCGCTGCGCAGTTGGATCCGCTTGACTTCGGTCACCGTGCCCGCCAGGTCGAGCTCGACGACGACGGTGGCGCCATCGGACCGGGCCGCCACCCGGACCTCTGGCGGCAGCAGCGTGGCGTCGAAGACCAGCACCCCCGCCGTGGGGATCACCACGTCCCAGGCGCCCAGGGCCGGGGCCGGGAGCAGGACGCCGGTGCGCGTGCTGTCGGCGAGGTGCAGCGATCGCAGGGCGAATTCGCGGGGCGCCAGGCCACTGGTGGCCAGGTTGAGCCCGTCCTCGCGCGCGGTGGCGGTCGGGTAGCTCAGGGTGTAGCCGCCGTCTCGGGGCTCGCCCAGCGCGGCGTCCCGCCGCAGGACCAGCGCCGCCTGGGTGAAGTCCCAGCTGTCGGCGTTCTTGGATCCCTTGGGCCCGTTCGAGAAGCGCAGGGTCTTGTCGGCCCGCGTGACCACGGCCCCCGGGGGCGCGTGGCTGTAGAACAGCTTGCGCGAGCGGAAGGGCAGGGGGGCCTGCCAGGTCTGCACGCCGTCGACCGTGCGCACCAGCTTGAAGGGGCCCAGGACGTCGATGGCGTCGGGGGCCGGCAAGCCGTCCGGCCGGCTGCTCTGGGGCAGCTCCAGCGTCGCCAGCTTGTCCGGGTGGCGGGCGAGCAGGAGCGGCGGCACGGTGGCCGAGCGAGCCACTTGGGGAGGCGGCTCTCCGCACCCGCTGAGCAGGCCGAGCAGGATCGCGACGCAGGTCGGCATCACGGTCCTGGACACCCGGGCGCTGTGGGAGGTTCAGTCTTGGCGGCGGCGCACGCCGGCCACCAGGGCCAGCATCAGGCCGGCGATGCCGCCGACCGGGGCTGCGCCAGTGGCGGCGCAGCCACCCATGGCTTCGGCGGTCACGGCCAGGGTGGCCTCGGCGCGGCCCGCGGGCCCACCGGCGACCATGCGCACGGTGTAGTCGCCCGCCTCGGGGAACACGAGCACCGGGCTCCAGGCGCCGATCGGGTCGCCGTAGGGCTCGCCGTTCCGCTCGATCTGGAAGCTGACGGTGTCGATGCAGCCATAGGTCGACACGTCGGTCTGATTGACCACCTGGTAGGCGATGATCTCGTCGTCCAGGTCCACGTAGCCGGCGGTGTCGGTCTGCTGCAGGCTGAAGATCGGGGCGGGGATCTCACAGGCCAGGACAGCGGCCAGCTGGCTGGACTCGAAGGTCCAGGTGCCGCACTGGTCGGACTCGCCGGAAAAGATCACCGACGGGGTGAACTGACCCTGGGTCTCGTACTCGTGGAAGGGCTCGAGCTCGCTGGAGCCCTCGCTGCCGTCGCCAAAGGTCCACTCGGCGCCGGTGACGACCTCGTCGGTGACCAGGTTGAACTGGATGCCCAGCGGGGTGGGTCCGAAGGACGGGGTGTCGACGTCGATCTCGAAGCCGGCGAAGGGCCCGTAGAGCGCTGTGATGCCGGCGATGTCGTCGGAGTTGATGCTGGCGCGGCTGGTGTCGCAGCGCCCGCCGGTCCAGTACATCGTGGCCGAGCGGAAGGCCTCGTCGACGCAGATCTCGCCCTCTTCGCAGCTGTGGTCCAGCCCGAGCAGGTGGCCGACCTCGTGGGTGCCGGTGGACTCGACCGAGCCCTCGCCGTTGCAGCGGCCGGCGTCGATGTCCTCGGTCGTGGCCCAGTCGATGTTGTCGTTGAAGGTGATGTCCGAGTCCGTGAACTTGAAGATCAGCTCGCCGCCGATGTTCTTGACCACCGTGGCCGTGGTGCGGCCCTTGGCCTGCATGACGGCGTTGATGCCGCTGCCCAGGTCGTCGCCCGGGTCGTCGAAGAAGATCTTGTTGATGCCGTCGTTGGCGCTGCCGCCGTTGCCCGGGTGCAGCCCGCGGTACTCGTAGTCGATGACCGCGCACGGGGCGTCGAGCCAGTTCGCGAACGACTTGATCATGACCTCTTCTTGGTAGTAGAGGCCCGTCTCGGCGTCGACGGTCTGGGGCAGGGAGTCCTCGAGGTAGTCCGTGACCCAGAACTCGATGGGGAACTCCTCGGGGTCCCACATGTAGCCCATGAGGTTGTAGGCGTGGGCGGTGGTCGCGGTGGCCGCAGCGGCCAGCAGGATCATGGGGGGAACGACGCGGTGCAGGAGGCGCTTCACTTGGCAACCCCGGGCTGGAGCGTGTTGATGCGGGCGAGCTTGGCGGAGTCGACGCCGGGGATGGGCTCGCCGTCCCAGCCAATGGCCAGCCGCTCGAGGATCTGATCCTCGAGATCCGCCATGTAGATGCGGTCGGCCGGGGCCGGGTGGGGGATGAAGCGGTGATCGTAGGCACGGGTCAGGGGGACCGGGTAGCGCACCGCCATGGCTTCGCCGCTGTCGGGGTCGATCCGGTGGGTGTACTTGCCCTGGGTCCAGCCCACGACGCTGGTGCGGCCGCTGGCGAGGGTCTCGAGGAAGAACAGGCCTTGCTCGCCCTGGCTGAAGCGCGGCACCGCGGCGACGATCTGGAATTCGTCGTGCAGCACGCCGCCCAGCTGGTCGACGGTGATCGCGTCGATCCCGGTGTCGCCCTTGAGGGTGCGGGTGAGCTCGACGTTGGCGCGGGTCCACAGGTTGCCCTGGGAATCCCGCTCCACCCACACCTCGGTGACCACGCCGTGCGCGATCAGGTCCGAAGCGTCGGTCATCTGCTCGACGGTCAGAGGTGCTAGAGAGGTCGCCTGGGCACCACCGGGGTGGAGCCAGCCGGCCAAGGCCACTGCGGCCACGAGCATGAGCTTGTTGCGGGTCATGGGGACGCCTCGCGCGTGAGCGCCGGTTCTTCCAGGAGTGGGACGGGCTTCTTAGTTGCTAACCGAGAGCGGCGTCAAGGACGCCCGACGCGGCAGTCCGGGGGTCAGGCCTGGACTTTACAGAAGGCTGGCAGGGATCGTGGACGCCCATGAACAAACCGACGGGCCAGCCCACTGCAGAGCGTTGCAAAGGGGCTGTCACAGCCCCGGCCTTCCGGCCCTCCATTCCTTGACGGCCCCCCCTTGCCCGCGTACTTTCCCGCTCCCTGCTCCCCGGCTTCGCGCGGGGGGGCGTGTGTCCTGCTCCCAGGTCCTGACACGCCTCCGTGCCAGGTCCTTCCGAGGACGGTCTAGATGACTCGTTTCCTGCGCTGCCTCCGAGCCCTCGCCTTCGTGTTCGCAGTGATCTGCGCCACGCACGCGCCCGACGTGCACGCCCAGACCACCGGCACCATCAAGGGCATCGTGATCGACGAGGGTGGCCTGGCCATCCCCGCCGTGCTCGTCACGGTCAGCTCCGAATCCTTGATCGGTGGCGCCCAGCAGCAGAGCACCGACGGAAATGGTCGGTTCCTCTTCGCGAACCTCCCCCCTGGCGACTACAACGTCAAGTTCGACAAGCCGGGCTTCACGCGCCTGGAGAAGCCGAACCTGAACGTCTTGATCGGACGCAGCGTGAACCTCACGATCGAGCTCCCCCTGGCGACCGCCAGCGAGGAGTACATCGTCGAGGAGACCCGACCGACCCTGGACACCGAGCAGGCGTCCACGGGCGAGGTCCTGCAAAAGGAATTCCTGCAGAAGGTCCCGTCCGGCCGCTCCTACCAGAGCGTGGTCAGCGCGACCCCTGGCGTGATCGGCGGCGGCAACCCCAACGTGGGTGGCGCTGGCTACAACGAGAACACCTACCTGCTCGACGGCGTCCAGATCACCGACCCCGTCACCGGCACGTTCTCGCTGAACTTCAACTTCGACGCGATCGAGCAGATCGAGGTGCTGACCGGCGCCTTCGACGCCGAGCACCCCCAGAGCCTCGGCGGCGTCATCAACATCGTCACCGAGACCGGGACCAACCAGCTCGAGTTCGACACCAGCATCTACTACAAGACCAGCTCCTTCGTGCCCAAGATCGACGCCCGCTACGGCGCCGACGGCGCCGAGCTGGCCCCCACCGGCTTCGACAGCAGCTCTCAGTTCACCGAGTTCAGCGCCCGGCTCTCCGGCCCGATCATTCGGGACCGCGCCTGGTTCATCATCAGCTACTCGCGGGTCAACAGCCTCTACACCAACGTCGGTGTCGACCTGCCCCGGGACTACGAAGGCCACTACGTGATGGCCAAGCTGACCACCCAGCCCAACCCGTCCCACCGCTTCCAGGTCCTGGTCCAGTCCGACCCGACCTCGATCGACAACACGGAACAGGGCAGCCGCTTCATCGAGCCAGAGGCCCAGGGTCGCCAGGCCCAGGGCGGCGTGCTCGGGTCCGTGACCTGGGACTGGTTCATCTCTCCCGAGCTCTTCGTCGAGACCGTGGTGAGCTACCAGAACTCCTACATCGACGTGACCGGGGTGCCCTGCACCCACGACAAGTCCCTCGGCTACCACGCCTGCGAGGAGAACGAGCCCGAGAACAGCCTGGACTTCACCACGCCGTCGCGGCTGGGCATCAACCTGGCCTTCGATCGGGACAACTACTACCTGATCTACGTCGACGACCGCTGGCGGTACAGGGCCCAGACCAAGGTCAGCCTGCTCCAGCGCGAGTTCATCGGCTTCCACGACATCAAGGCCGGCGCCGAGGTCGACTACGTCAAGTTCGACTGGCTCGTCGGGTACCCGGGCAACCAGTACTACGTGGACCTCAACCTCGAGGCCTACGACCCCGACACCTACATGAACTACTACTGGGTGGAGTCGTCGGCGCCCTTCCACCTGCAGCAGAACGGCCTGCACTACGGCATGTTCCTGCAGGACGTCTGGAAGCCCGTCACCAACCTGACCGTGCGCTACGGCCTGCGGTACGACTACTCGATCCAGCGGGCCGACACGAACGAGGCCGTCATCTCCAACGGCGTCTTTGGTCCTCGCTTCTACGCCATCTGGGATCCGTGGGGCGACGAGCGCACCAAGTTCTTCGGTGGCTACGGTCGGTTCAACGACCTGGGCCGGCTGGGCACGGTGTCCGGCCAGAACCAGAGCGGCTTCGCCTACAAGCTCTACGTCGGTGAGCTCTTCGGTGGGTTCGCCAGCGAGCCGTCCGGCATGGCCGACGAGGTCCCCTACGAGAACAGCAACACCGCCCTGGACGACCTGGCGGCGCCGCACTCCGACGAATTCGTCATCGGCGCCGAGCGCGAGATCATCCAGGACCTGGTCTTCGGGCTGACCTTCACCGCCAAGTTCACGGAGAACGTCTACACCTACGACGAGCTCAACCAGATCTGGGACGAGGACGGCTACAACACCATCGGGACCATCGACGGCACCAACGACGTGCTGTACCGGCTCCGCACCCCGTACGAGGCCCGGCGGGACTACTACCAGACCGACGTCCAGATGAAGAAGAACTTCTCGGACCGTTGGCTGCTGCTGGCCACCTACACCTACACGGTGTCCCGCGGCACCACCCAGACCGCCAACACCGCCGGCCTGTCGGTGCCCCCGCAGTACGAATACGCCTACGGCAACCTGTCCACCGACGTGCGGCACCAGTTCAAGGCCTTCGGCGCCTACGACCTGCCCAACGACCCCTGGACCACCACCCTGTCGTTCGCCCTGGAGTTCTACTCCGGCAGCCCGACCACCCGGTACTACTACACCCCGGACACCAACCAGCTCGCATGGCAGCTCAAGAGCCCGGTCGGCGAGTACGGTCGCAGCGAGCCGGTGCTGTACTTCGACATCGGCGTGCAGCAGAAGATCCACGTGCGCAAGGGCGACCTGATCGCCAGCCTGACCGTGTTCAACCTGTTCAACATGCAGCAGGCCGACTCGTACTACTCCGTGGGGTACGGCGAGCCGCGCTGGGTCATCTACAGCCGCCAGGAGCCGCTCAACGTGAGCGGTGGCCTGCGCTACACCTTCTAGGAGCCCGACGATGCTCTCTCCTCTCCTCCTCGCGGTCGCCGCCTGCGCCTACGACGAGCACCTCCCCCAGGTCGACCTCCACGGCACCCTGGTGGTGCCTCGGGCCGCTGCGACCCGCAGCATCGAGGACCCCCGCACCGGCGAGATCACCGAGGTGACCGATGCCCGCTGGATCGGCCCGGTCTACATGGGCGCCTACTCCGGCGTCGACGACCAGAACTACGGCTACCCGCACCCGGAGATCGGCCCGGTCATCGGCTCCACCGACGGCAACACCTACCCCTACGGGGGTGGCTCGCTGGGGCGGTTCGACTACGCCTGCTTCGAGGCCCTGGTGTGCAAGGTCGCCACCGGCCGCTTCTACGACTTCGAGCACATGATCGAGTGGTTCAACGACATCATCGACGAGCCCATCACCGACGACTTCGGCGCGGTCGTGGACTCCCCGGACTACTTCCGCTCCTACTGCTACGAGCTGCTCAACTTCACCGACGACTTCGAGCTCAGCTTCATCGCTTGCCCCGACGGGCGCGAGGGCTGCAACGGCCTGCACTTCGAGCAGAACGACGACGGTGACTTCGAGGCCGAGTTCGATCTGTGGCAGGTCAACTACCAGCCCAACATGCAGATCTGGGGTTGGATGGACAGCCCGGGCGCCGACTACAACTTCACGACCTGCAACCCCGACATCGGCCAGCGCAACACCGAGTACGCCAACGACTCGACCTATGGGACGAACTACGGCGACCTGCTGAACTTCCCCCAGAAGTACATCGGGACCGGCGACTACGTGGTCCAGAACCCCTACGCGACCCAGGCCGCAGACGCCGACGCGTGGCGGTCCACGGGCGAGACGGTCAACCTCACCTTCGACTACAAGCTGGAGAACTGAGCATGTTGCTCCTGACGCTGGCCGCCGGCTGCAACCTCTCCCAGGAGACCTTTGACCAGGACGTCCACCCGGACATCCCCGGCATCGTGCACCTGGGCGAGATCGACGTCATCTCCGCCGACGACTTCCTGGACCCGACCATCCGCGAAGACCTGATCAACTACCACGTGATCGGTCCGCCGAACGCGGCGGTCCTGGGTGGCGCCTCGGCCACGTTCACGGGCGTCAACGGGTCTGTGTGCCTGATCGCGGACCCGGAGTCTGTCTTCTGGGCCGAGTCCGTGGCCCTCCAGGACGCCGACGAGCGGTACACCTGGCCCGACAACTTCGAAGACGACGGCGACATCGACTTGTCCGCCGGACTGTCGGCCTACTACACCGGCACCCCCGGTCTGAACATCGGTGACTTCAACGCCACCTACGAGGACAGCCTGGGTGTCGAGGTCGAGATCGAGTTCAACGAGTGCACGATCGCCGACTACTACGGCAGCGTGGGCGGCAACTCCGGTCGCGGCCACGTCGAGTTCTGCACCATCGACACGTCGAGCCACCCCGGCGTCGAGTACACGATCGTGCTCCAGGCCTTCTCCATCCCGCTGGACGACGACCTGTTGACCTATGGCTTCGCCATCGTCGACACGGACTGCACCTCCCTCGCCGAGCGCGTGCCGCTGAACGAATGCACCATCCCCGGCGAAGCCCGCACCCACCAGGAGTGGAGCGGTCAGGGTGAGTTCGGCTACGACCGCGACGCCGCGCCGGACCTCGACGACGAAGGGGACATGGTGCTCTACGAGCTCGATGGCTTCCGCACGATCGAGACCTACGTGTGTGGCGCCGCCGAGGACGACATCTCCGGCGACGGCGCAGGCCCGGCCGACTACTGCCGCGAGAACACCAACAGCCGTTGGTGCGGCGAGAAGTACTGACCCGGCCGAGGAGTCAGCTGACCACGCGGATCGAGTCGGCGGCAGCCGGGCTCAGGTCCCGGGCTTCCAGGATCATCCGGCCGCGGCCGCGGCGGGCGACCTGGACCAGGGTGTGGACCTGGACCCCGGTCGGCAGGATCAGCTCCAGGGCCATCTCCTGCTGATCCGGGATGTCTTCGCGGTCGGCCAAGGTCAGCTGAAGCCAGCCTGAGCCCGAGCGGGTGGACCGGCGGAACAGCTCCGTCGACGCAAAGGTCGCGACCACGATCGGCGGGTCTCCATGGTGGAACTCCGGCTTGACCAGCTCGGCCACCCGCAGGCCCTTCTTGGGTGCCGAGGGCTCGGTGTTGAAGGACGGTCGGGGCCGATCCGCCTCTGCGGCTTGGTCCGCATTGCGGGGGATGTGGTTGGAGAGACGGCGCTGGGGAGGCAACCGTCGACGGGAGCGGCGTGGCACACTGGCGGCTCGCTCTTTGCGGCGGGCCCGGCGTTGTCTTCGCTCATCGCGGGCCTCCTCCCGCTTGCGGGCACGCTCCTTGTCCTGGCGGCTGCCCTCCAGCAGGGCCCCAGAGTCGATCTTGCGGGCCTGCTCGACCGCGGGGGGCGTGGGGTCTGCCTCCCAGGGAGGCGTCGGGGCGACCGGTTCGGGGACCCGGCCCACCTCGGCCGACGCGGACTCGGACATCGACTCGGCCATGGACTCGGAAGCCGAGTCGTCCTCGAGCTCCATGGACCAGTTGCTCTCGGGCTCCTCGGACTGATCGGCCTCCGAAGGCATCGTGCTCGTGCGCTCGGGGGGGGCGACCGAGGGGTTGATGATGCGCAACAGCGCCTCGAGGCCGGGGTGTCCCCCAGCGGGCAGGTCGACCGAGCACAGGTGGAGGACTCGGGGACCCTCCTTGATCTCGGTCCGGACCCGGACGGCCAGGACCCGGACCTGGAGCGCCAGGTCGCCCGAGGGGTGTCGCAGCGTCAGGGGCCACTCGCTGCCGACCCGGAGCCTGCGCGTGGTGAGGGCATGGGCCCGACCGGTGTCCAGCCAGACGACACGGGCGTCGAACACGTCCTCGCCAGCACCCAGGGCGGCCGCCAGCGGCGCCCCCAGGGCCAGGTCCATCACGCGGTCGAGCAGTCCGATGCGAGCCCCCTGTCGGTCTCAGTCTACCCAACGCAAGCCGCGCCCATGACGGGACAACCCCGTCATAATACTCTCTCCTCACGCCTCGGCGCCGTCAACCCTTGCCGTCGAGCAGGCGACGGGTCTCCAGTGCCCGGCCCTTGGTGCCCAGGCTCCGCAACAGGACGGCGTCTTCGCCGTCGGACAGCAGGACGGCGTCGGGGCGGCCCTGGAGGGTCTTGGCGGGACGCCCTGGCACCACCAGCAGGCTGGGGCCTTCTGTCGGGCGGTAGAGGGCCGCAAAGGCGTCGTAGTTCCGCGGCAACAGGTCCAGGAGCACGGCACCCGGTGGGGGCTTCACCGGGGCGTAGCTGTACAGGACCTGGCCGGTCAGGCTGGTCCACCGTCCGACCAGGCCGTCTGGTGAGCCATAGAGTCCCAGGATGGCCAGTCCGCCGGCGGCGTCTTCGCGGTCGGTCAGGTAGCCGAAGCGCGCGGTCGCGGGGGCCAGCTCTACGCTGAGACGGCTGGGCACGGCTGGCAGATCTCCCTTGGGGGCGACTGTGTAGAGGTCCAGGAAGCCGTCGTGGGCGATCAACAGGCGCAGGGCCCCGGACGCGTCTACCACCGACTCGACCCAGGCGGGCCGCCGGGGAAGGCGCACGACGGATCGGAAGCGGGCGCTGCCCTGACCGCGAACGGATGCGACTCGGAGCTCACCGCCGCTGCCCTTGGGCGCCGGGACCCACAGCGGCACGTGCAGCCCGCCTTCGGCATCGGTGCCGCCCCGGCCCATGAGCTCGACACCAGGCCACGGCGCCTGAAGGGTCCGGATGCGGCCGCGCAGCTGCTGGCCGTCCAGCTGGGCATAGGCGACGGTCCGGGCGTCCTGTTGCCAGTACAGGAAGCGGCCCCAACGTTCTTGGGGGCGACTGTGGGTCAGGACCGGATCCACTCGTTCGTCCAGGTGAGCCAGGTGGTAGTTGCCTTGGGTGCGCTCGGGCCGCTGGCCTTGGGAGTGGTGCAGGTAGAGGTCGTAGCCGCGGGCGGCCTTGTGGACCCAGACGGCGTGGTGCCCGCTGCGGTCGGTGCCCAGCGGGTCGTGGACCAGGGCCCCGCCGACCGGCCGGCCGGGCGCCACGCGAAAGGTGTGCGGGGGCAAGGTCACGTCGCCTTGATCATCCTGGACGCGGATCGTGACCTGCCACTCGCCGGTCTTGAAGACACCACTGGAGGGGATCTGAAGCAGGACCTGTCGTCGGCCGCGGGGTCCGAGGGCCCACTTCTGGCCCATGTCGAGCTTGGGGGGGGTGTTGAAGCGGTTGTGTTGCTTTCCGTCTGGGTCCGTCAGCTCGAAGCGCACGAGCCAGGGGCGGGCGGAGAGGTCCGCGAATTCGACCCGTTCGGCCGCGGTGTTGGCCACCTCGAAGCGGATCAGGATCGGATCCCCCGCCAGGTACTCGGGCCGCAGGTCGGCCGAGATGTCAGGTCGGGGGACCGGGGCGACCTGTTCGGCCGGGGGAGCGGGTGTGTCCTGGGCGACAGCTGGAGCGGCGAGCAGGGCGACGCCCAACCAGGCGAGGATGCGGTTCATGGAGGGGGCTCGTGCTCGTCGGGGGGGGCGCATCCTATCCTCGCTTGGACCCAGGATCGCGCTTGGGCCACGCTGCCCACCGCTCCGGCGAGCTGGGCGGCCCGGAGGGCGGTCAGCAGGCGTCCCAGGCCGGGCCCGGGCTCAACCCCCAGGGCGACCAGGTCCCTTCCCTGGAGGAGCTGGGGAAGCGGCGCTGTGGCGATGCCCAGGTCTCGGGCCCGTGCCAGCAGGGTCAGCGCGGGACTGGCCGGGTGCCAGGCCGCGTGGCGGCGCAGTGCCAGCCAGATCCGGTGGTTGTCCGCCAGGGCGGTCAGGCCCCGGTCGTCGCTCGGGAGTCGCAGCGGGGCAGGTCCCAGAGCCAGCACCCGGTCCCGGACTGGCCAGCGGCGTACGCTGTGCACGCTGGCGCGGTCCAGCACCTGCTCGGGATCGGCATGGTGCAGGAGCAACGTGGCCCAGCACAGCGCTGCCCGAGGACCAGGGCCCGACTCCTCCAGCAGGTCGGCTTGTGCGGCGGCCCGAACCATCGCGTCGATCCTGTCCGACGTGAGCGCAACGCCCGGGAGCACGGCCGGGCCCAAGCCCAGGTCCCGGATCCAGACCAGGCCGGGGGCCGGATCCGGGGCGCGCAGCCAGAGCTTGTGCAGCTCGAGACCGATCCGCTCGGGCGCCTGTGCCGACAGGTCCTGTTGGGCGCAGATTCGGGCCAGCTGCGGGTCCGGTTCTGCCTGGAGCCGGGCGGCGAGCACGGCGACCCTCAGGGCTCGCAGCGGGTCCTGACCAAAGGTGTCGGGGTCCACCGCTCGCAGCCGTCTGGCCCTCAGATCGGCCTGACCGTTCCAGGGGTCCAGGAGCTCTCCGCTGAGGGGGTCGTAGAGCAGGGCGTTGACCGTCAGGTCTCGGTGGCGTGCGGCCTCTGCGATCATGTCGAGGCCGGGCTCCTGGCCCCTCGGCAAGGCCACGTCCAGCTCGCCCAGTCCAGCCACCATGAGCTTGAACACCGGAAAGGACCTGCCCACGCGGCGCGCCGTGCCATGGCCGCTGAGCAGGCCCGCCAGCGTTGTGGGGTCCAGCCCGTGCACTTCGAGGTCCAGGTCCTTGGCGGGGTGACCCAGCAGGTGGTCCCTCACGGCCCCACCGACCACGAACAGCCGGCCCCCAGCGGCTCGAACGCCCTCTGCGAGGGCCAGCACCTGGTCCGGCACCTCCACGTGGCCTCCTGGTGGCTTGATGGGCGAGGTTTGCACGGCTACAGTCGCGCATCTCGTACCACGCTCGCGCAGAAGAGGGTTTTTCTTGGTGCTCCTGCTGATGATGGGTCTCACGGCCACCGCCGCCGACCCGCCCGCCGGCCCTGGCGTGGGCCAGGACGCACTGCTCTTCTCCCTGCCCGCGGTCAACGAAGAAGTCGCGATCGACATGGTCCGCAACGACCACGTCAGCCTGGGCGACCTGACCGGGCCCCTGGCGACCTACCCCTCCAAGGCGGTGGTGGTCTACTTCTTCTCCCGGGTCGATGGCAGCGACGGGCTGCCGGTGCTCAACCGCTGCCACCGCAAATTCGGCAAGGAAGACGTGCGCTTCGTCGCCATCTCGACCGACACCGGCGACATGGCGGCGTTGGGGGAGTGGGTGAGCAAGCAGAAGCTGGCGTACCCCGTCCTGCGGGACAACCACCAGATCGTGGCCAGCCGCTACGGCATCGCCTCGCTCCCTTGGAGCTACATCATCGACGGCGACGGTCGCATCCACGCCATCGGCGCCCCCACCCCCGAAGAGCTCGAGGCCGAGATCGAGGCCGCCCTCGGTGCGCTGCTGGTCGAGTAGCCACGGCTTCGGACTGGCAACGCTGGCGGCGCTGAGCCTGTGGCCCGGCACGGTCCAGGCCGCCGATGACTGGCCCATGCCGCTCTATGCCGGCGTCATGGTGGCCGCCGAGGGGGAGCCCGACCCCGCCGTTGTCGCCCGCAGCCTGAACGAGGCCATCTCACTCCTGGTCGGGAGCGGGCGGTACCGGGTGCGAGGCCAGGACGAGCTGGCCGAGCGCCTGGGAGGGCCTCCGGGGGAGCTGGCGCTACGCTGCGGCGAGGACCCGGGCTGCTGGCAGACCGTGACATTCCGCGCCGGGGTCGACGTGATCGTGCTGCTGGAGCTGGCGACGCCGGGCGACGGAAGCGTTCCGGTGACGCGGGCCAGCATCTGGGGCCCCGAGGGCCCGCTGGTCGCGCCGGTGGTGGTGCCCCTGCCCCGGGAGGGCGGGGCGCCGCTGGAGTGGATGGCCCAGGGCCTGCTCCAGCCTGGTGAGCTCTCCTTGAAGATCATCGAGGGCGGCTTGCTCAGTGTCGACGGAGCCGCCTGGCCGCCCCAAGGTGGCGTGAGGTCTCTGCCGCCCGGTCGGCACCAGATTCGGGCCCAGTTCGGCGACGAAGTCCAGGTCCAGGTGGTCCCGGTGCTGTCGGGGCACGTGACCGCCAGGCACCTGGCCCCAGCGATGGCGCCCGGAGACGTGGGTCGGACCCACCGGCGCTGGGGGCTGGTGGCCATGCCGGCCCTGGCTGTCGGCGGTGCCGTGGCCCTGGTGGTCCAGCGGGACTGGCCGGGAGATGCTGCGCGCTAGGCGTTCAGGGGGTGAGGCCGCGGGCTCCCGGCTGCGGCCGCCGGAGGAGACCTGGGCGCTCCGCGCCAGGTCTCCCACCCGCGGCGCGGGGGGGAGGCCGAAGGAATGGAAACAGGCGGAACAGGCGGAAACAGGCGGAAACAGGGGTCAGGAACCTTAAGTTAATACTTAGATTCGGATGGTTGGATCACTGTAATTCAACGACTAGTGGATGGGGCATGACCACCTCTTGGCCGGTCTCACAGCCCCAGGGCCAGCACCAGATCCATGCCCGAGCCGGCGGGGGCTTGGGTGACTGTCAGGCGTCTCGCAGCCTGGGTGAGGCAACCGGACAGCTCCGGGTCGTCAAAGGTCGCCTGGGGCGTGTCGACGGCCATCACGCGGCCGCCTCCGCGGAAGGTGATGCGGGCCTGGAAGTCGCCCGCCAGGGACGCGGGGTCGTGGACCAGGGGCAGGGTGTCCAGGAAACAGCGGCCTCCTTCGAGCTCCAGGCCTGTGAGCGCGGCGGCGGCGGCGCGGGCTGAGAGTCCGCCAAATGTCCTGGCCGCGGTGGCCCGAACCGTCGGCGCGGTGCCCTCGGGCACGTCAGCTGCCGCCACCATGCGGGTCCAGGCCTGGGCGTGGTCCTGGGCCCGGGCCTTGCCCTGGAAGGCGGCGATCCCGGCGGCGCCCAGCCCGAAGGCAGCGAGCGCGATCCACACGTCCTTGCGCCGCCACAGTGGCACCGAGTCCGAGTCCGCGGTCAGCACCCGCGGCGCCTTGAGCATCGGCTTCCTGGGGCGGGCCCGTCGCGGCTCCTGGGCGGGACGGCTCAGGGAGCGAGCGCTCTTGTGGTCCCGGGTGAACAGGACCTCGAGGGACGGCTCCAGGGGGTCGATCCAGGCCTGAGCAAGCGCCTGGCCGTCGTGGAGCTCGATCACGGCGCGGCCGACAGCGGCCTGGACCACCGGGGGCTCCGGGGCCGGCAACAGCAGGATCTGGATGCGCACGCCCCCGTGAAGCGGTTCCACAGATTCGAGCCCCCACGCCCTTGCAAACGTGTGGAGGAACAGGTGGGTGTCCGCGATCTGGCTGCGCACAGGCCCGATCAGCGGGTCCGTGTGGCGGGACATCAGCGGAGGCACGTTGCTGCCGGCCAGCACGACCTCTCTCAGGTCGCCCAGCCGCACCGTGAGCACCGATCCGCCGATGGAGGGCCTGGCCTCCAGGGTGGTCTTGATGCGCGCGGGTTCAGCCATGACCCGGGAGACGGACGCCGCGAACGGGATCGTGAGGTCCCGGCGAAAATTACCGCTCGACGCCCACGACCAGCAAGGTGACGTTGTCCTTGCCGCCGCCGTGATGGGCGGCGCGGATCAGCTCGCGGGCACAGATCCGGGGATCGTCGAACTGGTTGAGGATCGCCTCGATGTCCTCGTCCTCGACCTCGCCCCAGAGACCGTCCGAGCACAACAGGAGCTTGTCGCCCTTTTCCAGCTCCAGCCGGAAGATGTCGATGTCCACGTCCCGCTCGGTGCCGACGGTGCGCAGCAGGATGTTCGAGTGGGGGTGGGTGCGGGCTTCGTCGGCTGTGATGCGCTTCTGCTCGACCATCTTGGCGACCAGGGAGTGGTCTCGGCTGACCTGGTGCAGGGTCTGGTCGCGCATCAGGTAGCCCCGGGAGTCGCCGACGTTGGCCATCAGGCCCGTGCGGCCCGAGACCATGAGCGCCACCAGGGTGGTGCCCATGTCGTTGCGGCGTTCCTCGGCGTAGGCCTTGACGGTGTTGTTGGCGGCCTGGAACGACGTGTCCAGGATCTGCTCCAGGGTCTCGATGTCGTGGTTGACGACCTTTTGGTAGCGGTTCCGGGACTCCCGGCAGATGGTCTGGACCGCGACCTCGCTGGCGACCTCGCCGCACTCGTGGCCGCCCATGCCGTCCGCGACCACGTACAGGTGTGCGTTGAAGCCCAGCTGGACCCAGCCCCAGTTGTCCTCGTTGAGGATGCGGGCCAGGCCCACGTCGGTCATGGCCGAAGTGCCCGGCGGAGGCGGGGGTGCGTCGAGCGTGTCGAACAGCCCCTCGACAGCTCGGCCGAACTCGAGGGGGCTCGCATAGGCGCCCTGTTCGGTCTGCTCCAGGAAGTCACGGAGCGCGTTCACGTTGACCGGTGTGTACTGCCGCAACATGCGGGCCAGGACCTGGATCTCCTGGCTGCGCAGGTGCTCCGAGACCTGGTCGTCGAAGACCGCCGTGACCTCGGGATCGAACAGGTAGAAGCGGTCTTCTTCGCGCGCGTAGAGGAAGTTGGCCCGGGTCAGGCCGGACATGGACACGCCGTGGTAGTGCGTGTAGGCCACCAGCCCGGCGAAGCGCTGGGCCAGGTGCAGGATCCGGCGAATCGGGAACGGAGCGCCTTCGTCCAGCAGCAGGGCCTCGCCGCGGTACCGCACCACCGAGCACAGCAGCCCGTCGTGGAAGAAGACGTCTTCGGGGTGCCGCACGCCCGGGTGCTTCAGCGTCTTCTCGAAGAAGCGCATGTAGGCGTCATAGGTCGCGCGGTCCCACCGGACGGACATCAGGAAGCGCTGGTCCGGTTCCCAGGCATCCCCACAGCGCTCGCAGGACGCGGCGTCGCGCGGGCTCTCGACGTGACCGCAGTGCCAACACCGCCGCGTGGTCTGATCGGGGCGGTCGTCGTTCAACAGGTAGAACATCCGCCCTTCGGACAGCCGCACGAGCGCTTCCACCTTGAAGTGCTTCGACAGGTGCATGCCCGGGGGGAACGGCGGCGGGCGTGTGTGGTGGCCGTGACCCATGCGGGGTGTGGTCGTCCTGGAACGGGGGCGGCCCATCCTATCGCGTCGGCCTCAGTCCGCCGGTTCCACCAGGACGCCGAAGGTCGCGACGTCGTCTTCGGTCACTTCGCCGATGACGATCCGGAGCTCCCAGTAGCCGTCGATGGTCCAGTCCCAGCTGGCGCCGTAGGTGCCCAGCGGGTCCTCGGTGAAGGTCATCGACAACGCGTCGACCCCCTGTTCTTCAGGCGCCGTGAGCGTGCCCGTCAGGTTGCCGCCCGCCACCAGAGCGCCGTCCACCGGCGCGCCCTCGACGTTCTCGCTGAGACCGATCCAGCCGCTCTGGCTGCCGACCGTGGCCGGATCGGGATCCAGCTCGAGCACCAGGTGGTAGCGCCCGGTGATGCTGTCGACCTCGGAGGTGAGGGGCAGGCGGGCGGCGCCTGTGTCCTCTGGGGTCCCGCAGGCGATCATCGACAGGGCGAGCAGCATCGGCCCGGGCAGCTTATCTCCGGAGCGTGACCTGTCTGCTCCCGTTCCGCGTCGAGGCCACTGCTGGAGCCGCCCGGGCGGGGGTCCTGTCGATGGCGCGGATGGCGGTCCGGACCCCCGTCTTCATGCCGGTGGGCACCCAGGGAGCGATCCGGACCCTGTCGCCGCTGCACCTGGCGAGCACCCGGTCCCAGATCATCCTGGCCAACACGTACCACCTGCACCAGCGCCCGGGCGAAGACCTGGTCGAGCGGCACGGTGGACTGCACCAGATGATGCAGGTCGACAACCCGATCCTCACCGACTCCGGGGGCTTCCAGGTCTTCAGCCTGGACAAGAAGGAGGTCACCGAGGACGGGGTGAATTTCCGCTACGAGGTCGACGGGCAGTCGACCTTTCTCAGCCCAGAGATCTCGATGGCCATCCAACAGAAGCTCGGTGCGGACATCGCGATGGTGTTCGACGAGTGCCTGGGCTTCGGGGTGGACCGCGCGGCGGCCGAGCGCTCCGTCGATCGCACGGCCCGTTGGGAGGCGCGTTCCAAGGCCGCCCACACCCGGGCGGACCAGAGCCTGTTCGGCATCGTGCAGGGGGCCTTCTGGCCAGACCTGCGCATGCGGTCGGCCAAGCAGATCCAGGACATCGGGTTCGACGGATACGCGATCGGTGGCCTGTCTGTCGGCGAAGGCCACGACGTGATGTGCGAAGTGCTCGACTACACCATGCCCGCCATGGCGCCCGAGTCCCCCCGGTACCTCATGGGGGTCGGGCGGCCCCTGGACCTGGTCGAGGGCGTGGCCCGGGGCGTGGACATGTTCGACTGCGTGATCCAGACACGCCATGCTCGCAGCGGCATGTTCTACACGTCCCGGGGTCGCCTGCGCGTCACGGATCGGCGCTATCGCCGGGACATGTACCCGATCGACAGCTCCTGCGACTGCTACTCGTGCACCCACTTCACGCGGGCCTACCTGCACCACCTGTTCCGAGTCGGAGAGGTGCTGGGCGCGACCCTGGCCACCCTGCACAACATCCACTGGTTCCAGGGCTTCATGGCCCGGATGCGCCAGTCCATCGTCGAAGGCACCTTCGAAGCCTTCCGGGCCGACGTGCACGCTCAGTACCCCAAGCGCCTGCCCCAGAAGCCGGGCGGCGGGGACCGCAAGGGCAAGCGGAGCAAGAAGGGCCGCAAGCGCTGAGCCCGGCACCATTCGGTCCTCGAGGTGCATCACCGGGCGGTCGGCTCGGGCTGCCCCTCCGGCTCGGGCTCTTGGGGGGGCGGTGGCCAGGGGGCGTCGAAGGCCGCGGCGGCCAGACAGGCCGGCACGTCCCAGTCCATCTCCATCGTGATGCAGTGCTGGACCCGGGCGCGGGCGTCGGGATCGGTGAGGCAGCGGCGGTAGAGGAGGTCCTTGCGGGCGGCATTCTCGAGGCCGATGCCGTGGGCGCGGGAGGCCTCGCCCATCTCGGAGGAGTACCAGCCATTCAACAGGGATGCGTAGGCCGAGCAGACCGAGGGGGCCGTGAGGTCTTGTGGCCAGTAGTCGACGGCGTTGTAGCAGGCCAAGAACTCCGGGCAACTGGGCACCGCCAGACAGGCGGTCAACCGTTCCCCGATGTCCGGCCACGCGATGCAGCCCACCACTTTCGGATACCCTAAGCCTCCGTTCGTGGAACGCGGCACCAGCCCCGATCGCCTGGCCACGGACTGCTCCCCGGCACACTCTTCACGCATGTGGAGGTTCACCTGCATGCACTGTGCAGGGCGGGGCGTGTCCGCGGGTTGGGCCCATGCCAGGCCGACCCAGAGCAGCATCTCAGCCCCCCCTCTTGGTGGTGTAGAGCACGCTCTTCTCGTCGCGCTGGCGTTCACCCACCCAGCTATTCAGGTGGTGTGCCGACTTGTTGGCGTCGAGCTCCTGCTTGCGCCCGATGGCCTCGATCCCGTAGAAGATGCCGAGCCCCAGCCGCTCCATGTGGGTGATGAAGACCTCGATGCCCTTGCCCTTGGCGTAGCGGGCGGCGTCGATGGCAAACGGCGTGGCGTGGGACACCATCTCCTCCGGTTCGGCTTTGGTCTCGACATAAAGGTCATTCATGATGTAGTTCATCGCTGCCCCCTCATCGATGTAGCGGTCGTCCACCTCCGGGTCCTGCAGCACCTTCATCAGGCGCAAGGTGCGCTGATCGATCTCGCTGCTCAGATCGCCCTGCTGGGCCCTCCGGATCGCTTCGGCGAGGAAGTATGGCAGGTCCTCCTCCGCCTCCGAGCGCTCGGCCTCCACGCCAGGGTCGGACCACGCGAGCAGGACGTCTACCCGGCGGGCCTCCCTGCGGTCCCCGCGGTCCGCGCCGGGCAGCTCACCCTTTCCGCTTGCGGTGACGAGCAGCTCCGCGCTGGCGAACGCTGCACGGATGGCGTCCTCCACCGCGGCCGCACGGGCGGCGCTGAGGCCGGCGTTGTGCGCCTCTGATCCACGCTCGTCGCAGAAGCCCTCGACTTGGACCTCGAAGTGCGCCCAGGGACGCTCCTGGGTGTAGAGGGCAGCGAGGGCGGCGAGGGCGACCCGCTGGCCGCCGTGGACGTGTGCGCTGTCGGTGTCGAAGTAGAGCGTGGCCACGTGCTCGACCCCCTGGCCCTTCTCCACCTGGTGGCCCACGACCCAGGGCTCAGGAGGCGTCCCATCCATCTGCCGGGCCCAGGCCGGGAGCGGTCCGACATCCTCGGGGGACTGGGCCAGGCCCAGGGCCTCGAGGCGGGCGCGGTTGCTGCCGAAATCGATCGTCTTGCTGCCGGGCTCCGTGAGCGCCGCCTCGGGCGACACGGTGGCGCGTTGGTGTTCCTGCGAGGACATGCCCCAGCCCCGGAGCAAGGACCGTGCTGGGCTATGCGGGCAGTGATTTCAGTGGGTTGGAGATCCCAAGTGTCGAAGGGTCGACACCCTGTTCGAACACTTCGACACGGGGCCCGGCTAGCCCCGCAACAGCAGCCACACCAGCGCACCGGCCCCCGTGACCACCACCACGCTGCCGGCGATGGTGAAGGCCAGGGCGCGCCGCGAGACCAGCTCGGTCAGCGCTGTGACCCTTGTGTTCGTGCTCTCACCTGTGGCCGTGCGCTCGACTTCGTGGATGACCGGCGGGGCCATGGCCTGGCCCATCGGAGGCACGCCGTCGGGCAGTGGCAGCGGATCCAGGGGCTCGTCGGCGATCAGGGTCTTGATGACACCGCTGGGGCGCCCGGCCACACCGGCGAAGCGGTCGGGATCGCCGGCTTCGTCGGCAAAGGCCAGCACGCGGCCCAGCAGGCCTTGGCGGCGGGGAGACGCGCCATAGCGGGTCGACGCCGGGCGGGTGTGCTCGGTGTGGCCCCCGGCGGTGCCCGAGCCGGTGGAGCGGTCGCCGTCGGGCTCCGGGCCCAGGTCGAAGCCCACCTCGTCCAGGTGGTGACTCTCCGGGGTGGCGATCAGCTGGATCACCAGGGCCATCTCGGGGACAGGGGGCCCCGGCGGAGCCCAGGGCTGCACGGTGACGGGCGGATGGTGGTAGCTGAGCCAGCCGGCCAGGGACTCGGACAGGACCGACGCGCCCTCTCCCGGACCGGGGTCCGGGGGCGGCGGAGCGTCTCTGGGCCACAGGGACAGCATCAAGGCCCGGAGCGCCGCCAGGTCGTCGGCCACGCTGCCAGACGCCACACCGGCACCGATCAGCTGCGCCCGGCCGTCGGGTCGCACCACCACCCGATCGGCAGTCACCCCGCCGTGGGCCATGCCGCTGCCGTGGAGCGCCGCCAGAGCGGAGGCCAGGTCTTGGAGCGCCCGCGCCGTGCGCACCGCGTCCAGGCCCTGGAGCTCGGAGAGGAGCGGACCTGCGGCGCGCTCCTCGACCCAGACCGGTTCCCCGTCGCGGGTGGCGCTGCCCAGGACCCGAGCCAGCGCCGGGTGGCGTGGGGGCCGGGGCGGCTCTGCGCCCGAGAACAGGCTCAGGCGCACGCCCTCCTGCTCGGGCAGGGCCACTTCCGTGCCGCTGGTCGGGTAGGAGCGCACCTCGAGAACCTCGCCGGGGAGCTCGGTCACGCGGGCTCCGGGGGATCCAGGAACGGCTCCGGATCCCACGGCGCCACGTCGGGTGGCGGCGAACCGGGGAGCTCGAACGAGCTCAGCACACGCTCCCAGGCCCGCACGATCGAGGGGTCCGCCCCCTTGGGGTAGTCCAGGGTCAGCACGTAGAGGCCCTCGGGGCCCCGGGTGTAGACCACCGTGACCACCCAGCTCATGGGGCCGTTGTGCCGGATCAGGGTGGTCGCCCAGGCCTCGCGCCCGCCCAGGTCCAGCTGGTGGTGTCCGATGGGCTCCCCCACCATTCCGTGGACCCGGCCGCTCTCCAAGGGGAGCACGTCGGCGACCAGGGACAGCGGCAAGTCCCGGGCCTCGGCGCCTTCGCGGCGGCGCTCGATCGTGATCGTGCAGCAGCGGTCCGGGGCCTGGAGCATGACCAGGTGGTGCCCCAGCAACCGCCGGTTCCGCGTGACGTCCCAGCTCGCCGGCGGAACGATCGCGAAGTCGCCGGTCAACGTGCCCTGGCTCTGGTGCACGGCTGCCAGGCAGCCGGACAGAGCGCCGGAGAGGAGCCACAGCGAGGTCATGCCGGCATCCTAAGGGCTGTGGCTGTTAGCCTTCGACCATGGCGAAGCTGGAATTCCTGCGGGGGGCGGACGCGCTGGTCACTTGGCGGCTAGGGTCGGGCCGGACCCGAGTCGGTCGGCACGACAGCTGCGAGGTCGTGGTGCCCGACGACGACGTCTCCAGGACCCACTGTTTCATCGACTTGCGCGAAGGGCGCTGGGTCCTGACCGACCGGAGCCGCCATGGCACCTTCGTGGACAAGGAGCGGGTCGAGGGCCCCTGGGTGCTCTCCCACGGCGACGTGCTCGAGATCGGCGGGTTCCGCCTGCGCTTCTCCGACGAGGCTGTTCCGTCGGCGGAGCGCACAGCGAGCCACCGGGCCGTGACCCGGGCCGCCGAGCAGCTGGTGTCCCAGGGCGATCCGGGGGTGCTCGCCGTAGAGCGGCCTGTGCTGGTGGTCGAGGACGGTCCCGACGCCGGGCAGCGCCTGGTGCTGCTGCGCCCCCGACAGTTCGTCGGCGCCAAGGGCAGCGACATCGCGCTCGACGACCCGAGCCTCGTGGCGCGCCACCTGGGCCTCCAGGTCAGCCTGGGCCGCGCCATGGTGCTGCCCGGGCGCGGGGCCGCTTTTCTCGAGGGCCAGCGCATCGTCGACCTCACACCGGTCTACCCCGGGGACGTCCTGCGGCTCGGCGACACCACACTGAGTGTGGCCAGCGAGGTCTCGGAGCAGAGCGACAGCGCCGAGAGCTTCGGAGCCATGGTCGGCAGCGCCGAGGTCAGCCGCAGCCTGTTCGGCATGCTGCGGCGGGTCGCCCGGCACCCGGCCCCGGTCCTGCTCATCGGCGAGTCCGGCACGGGCAAGGAGCTGGCTGCGCGGGGCCTGCACGACGAGAGCCCTCGCCAGGCCGGGCCCTTTGTGCCGGTGAACTGCGGGGCGATCTCCGAGAACCTGTTCGAGTCCGAGCTCTTCGGCCACGAAAAGGGCGCCTTCACCGGGGCTTCGGCCCGCAAGGACGGCGCCTTCCAGGCCGCCCACGGCGGCACGCTCTTCTTGGACGAGATCGGGGAGCTGCCCGAAGCCTCCCAGGCCAAGCTCCTGCGGGCTCTGGAGACCGGCGAGGTGCGGCGGGTCGGCAGCACCTCGGTCACCCACCCCGACGTGCGGGTCGTCGCGGCCACCAACCGGGACCTGGAGCGGGCGGTCCAGGCTGGCGAGTTCCGCCAGGACCTGTTCTTCCGCCTGGCGGTGCTGGCGATCCGGCTTCCGCCCCTGCGGGATCGGCTCCAGGATCTGCCGCCGCTCGTGCGGACCCTGTGCCACAAGCTCGGCACCGGCGTTCGGGTCACCGACGCGGCCCAGGACAAGCTCAAGCTCCACAGCTGGCCCGGCAATGTGCGGGAGCTCCGCAACGTCCTGACCCGCGCCTATGTGCTCGAAGGACCGGTCATCGAGGCCGCCGCCGTGCGCTTCTCGCCCTGGGCCTTCGACGGTCCTCGGGTCGCACCCCCCACCCCACAGGACGCTCTCCAGGGCCCCAAGGACGCCCTCCAGGTCGCCGAGCGCCGCCTGCTCGAGGACGCCCTGGCGCGGAACAAGGGCAACCGGTCCGCCATGGCCCGGGAGCTGGGCCTGGCCCGGTCCACGCTCCACTACAAGCTGGCGCGCTACAAGCTGGATCCCAGTCTTTACATGTGATCGGGGGGCGTCCGCCCGCTCAGCCGACCGACGTCACTGGTGAATGCCCAGGTACTCGCCGGTCGCTTCTTTCTTTTGCTCGGTGTCGCCCTCGACCTCGATCTCCTTGCGGCCGCGCTCCATGCCGCCGTGGGTGCCCAGCAGCCAGCTGAGCACCAGGGGCTCCAGGCCGGGGGCCTTGGTCAGCATGACCGTGCCGTGACCGGCCGACCGGTAGACCTCGAGGTGGTGGGTGCCGACGGCGTCCGAGTTGAGCACCAGCGCAGACTTGGCCGAGTAGCGGTCCTCTTCGGAGACCGCGATCAGCAACGGGCGGTCGCCATAGGCTGTGACGGCATCGGCCACGGTCACCCCGTGGATGTCGATGCCCGGGGACAGCAGCACCAGGTTCTTCACCAGCGGATCCTGGGCCGCCACGTGGGCCGCCAGGTTCGCGCCGATCGACGCGCCCAGCAGGCTCACGTCGGTGACGCCCTGCTTGCGCAGCCAGGTCACCGCCGCAGCGACCTCGCCCCGGGCCGCCCACCAGTCGTCCGGTCCGAGCTCTGGCGGGGGCTCGTCGTCGTCCCGGTTGGCCCCGTGACCGCGCAGGTCCACCGCGACCGTGTGGAAGCCGCTGCGGTTCAGCCGCTCCACCAGGAACCGGTAGTCCCGGGCGCTGCGGCCCTCCATGTGCACCAGCACCACGCCCTTGGTGCTGTCCTCGACAGCCTGGTGCACGGCGTGCACCCGCTTGCCGTCACCGCTCCTGAGCTTGATGTCCCCAGCCTGTGCGGGGGCCGACAGCCCAATCAGCAGGAGCCCCACCCCGACCATCCATCGCCTCACCAGACCTCCAGTCTCGACCACCGTGCCAGGTGGACCCCAAGCCTAGGGGAGCGATGCCCCTTGGATCAAGCCCCAGGTGTTTCCAGCAGGGCGTTGAGCTGGCCCAGCAGGGCTCCCAGGTCCAGGCCGTAGCCGTACGCGGCCTCGGCGAGGGTCTCGTCGGCCCCTACGGCGCAGTCGGGGCATGCCGGCAGGTGGTGACCGGCGAAGATCCCCGCAACCCCCGGGTGCCGAGCCCAGGCGGCGTGTACGGTCATGTGCCCGGCGAAGGGCTGCCGTCGTTCGGCAAAGGCCTGGGTGAGCGCGTCGGCCAGGCCCTGGGCGCGGTCGAGGTCCGCCTGGGCGCGGCCGAGCCCTGTGGTCAGCGCCGCGAGCGCGGCCCGAAGATCCTGCTCGGCCCGCATCCGAGGTGCGAGCTCCCTGGTGATGCGGGCTCTGAGGCGCTCGCGCAGCTGACGACGCATGGTTCGACGCTAACCCCACGGCTCGTCCTGGGCTGTCCTGGACCTGATTGACACCCGCCGCCCCCGGATTAGCTTCGCGGGGCTCGGGGGCCCTCCCAGAGCCGCTCTTTGACGGGACGACAAACCCGTGGCCGAACTCCACGACCGCTTCATGCAAGAGGCGCTCGCGCAGGCTCGACTGGCCGCTCAGATGGGAGAAGTTCCCATCGGTGCGGTGGTCGTGCGCGGGGACCAGGTGATCGCTGCCGCCCACAACCGGCGGGAGATCGACCAGGACCCCACAGCCCATGCCGAGCTCCTGGCCGTCCGACGAGCCGCTGCTGCCCTGGGCAGCTGGCGTCTCGAGGACTGCACGGTCTACGTCACCCTGGAGCCCTGCTCCATGTGCGCCGGTGCCATGGTGCTCGCACGCGTCGAGCGCTGTGTCTACGGCACCACCGACCCCAAAGGCGGGTTCGTGGGCACGCTGGGAGACCTGTCGGATCACCCGGGACTCAACCATCGCTTCGCGGTGGTCCCGGGGGTGCGTGCACAGGAGTCCGCGGCGCTCTTGAAGGACTTCTTCAGGCAGCTCCGCACCCGCCCCGGGAAGCTCGACGGCAGTTGAGGAGAGGTGGCCGAGTGGACGAAGGCGATAGACTCGAAATCTGTTGTACCCTTTGGGTACCGTGGGTTCGAATCCCACCCTCTCCGCCCTTTACATGCCGATCGAGCGCGTCCCAGCCCGGGGACTGTGCGTGATCAGGAGGGGTGACCGAGTGGACGAAGGTGCACGACTGGAAATCGTGTGTGCGGCAACGTACCGTGGGTTCGAATCCCACCCTCTCCGCCACGCACAGCGTCCCGGGACGCGGCAGCACCCCCGTCGTGGGTGCCGTTGATGGTCGGGTCTCCTCGACCGAGGCCCGTGAACCCCGCCAGGCCCGGAAGGGAGCAACGGTAGTCGGACACCAGGGGCGAGGAGGAGCCCGGCCATCAACCGCATCCACGGCGGACACCCACTGTCCGACAGAGCGCTGCCGACCCTGATAGTGGCCTCTCAATGAGCTACCAGGCCATCGCCCGCAAGTGGCGCCCGACGACCTTCGACCAGGTCGTCGGCCAGGGGCACGTCACGCGCACGCTGCGCAACGCCATCGAGCGACAGCGCATCCACCACGCCTTCCTGTTCACCGGGGCGCGGGGCGTGGGCAAGACCACCTGTGCCCGGGCCTTTGCCCGCTGCCTGAACTGCGAGCAGGGGCCGACCCCCGAGCCCTGCGGCACCTGCCAGAACTGCGTAGAGACGCTCGCCGGCAGCGCCCCCGACGTGGTCGAGATCGACGGAGCGTCCAACAACTCCGTCGACGACGTGCGCAAGCTCCGCGAGACCGTGGGGTACCTGCCCGCCCGCGGCCGGTACCGCATCTACCTCATCGACGAGGTGCACATGCTCTCCATGGGGGCCTTCAACGCGCTGTTGAAGACCCTCGAGGAGCCGCCGCCCCACGTGGTCTTCCTCTTTGCCACCACCGAGCCCCAGAAGATCCCGGACACCGTGCTGTCGCGGGTCCAGCGCTTCGACTTCAAGCGCATTCCCGCTGGGGTCGTGGTCGGCCGTCTGCGCACCATCGTCGACGCCGAGGGTGTTGGCCTCAGCGACAACGCCCTGCGCATGATCGCCCGCTCGGGCGAAGGCAGCATGCGCGACTCCGAGTCCCTGCTGGACCAGGTCATCGCCTTCGGGGGCAGCGAGATCCCCGACGACGAGGTCGCGTCCATCCTGGGGCTGGTCGACCGCTCGCTCCTGTTCGGCATGCTCGAGGGCCTGCTGGTGGGCGAGCCGGATCGCTGTCTCCAGGCCATCCACGCCGTCTACGAGTACGGCTACGATCTGCCCCAGTTCACCAGCGAGTTCCTGGAGTTGCTGCGCAACGCCGCGCTGGTCGTCCTGTCCGAGCAGAGCCAGCGCTACCTGGACATCCCCCAGGAGGAAAAGGAGCAGCTCCAGACCCTCTGCCGGGATCTGGACGTCACGGTCTTCTCCCGCTGGTTCCAGGTCATGCTCGACGTGCACGACCAGGTCTCGCGGTCGTCGCGCCCGCGTCTCGTGCTCGAGATGGCCGTGGCGCGGCTGGCGACCGTGCGCCGGGTCCAGCCCGTCGACCACCTGCTGGCACGGCTGGAGCGGCTGGAGAAGCGCCTGCGGGACGGCGGGGCACCGCCCCCCAAGGGCCCCGGTCGCGGTGGTGGTTCGGGTGGAGGTGCTTCCTTCACCGACGTGCCACGGCGGGAAGAGCGGCCCCGCTCGGCCCAAGGGCCTGGCAGGACCGAGACACGCCAGCGCCGCGCGACCCAGTCCGAACCACCGGCTTCTCCCAAGAACCCGGACCCCGCCCCGGGCCCGCCAGCGGCACCGGTCGACGCCGAGCCCGCGGCCCCGCCGCCGCCGACCCAGCACCAGGCGGCACCGGCTGCGGCCCGAAGGCCCGAGCCGCCCGCTCCCGCGCCAGAGCCTGAACCCCAGCCCGTGATCGCCGTCGAGCCGCCAGCCGATCCGGCTGCGGCGTGGCAAGCGGCTTGTCGGGATCTGGGCGCTCTGGGCATGGGGGTCCAGGTCCTCAAGGACCACTCCGTGTTGGTGGGGCAGCAGGGCGCGGTCCTGCAGGTGGGCTTTGCCAGCCAACGGACCCTCAAGCGGGGCCGCCAGGTCGTCGGCCAGCCCAAGGTGCTCCAGACCGTGCAGCGGCACTTCCCGGGTGTCGTGCGCCTGGATGCCATCCTGCGGGGCGACAACAACGGGGCCCAGCAGACCGGTCGGGAGCGGCTCGACGCCGCCAAGCAGGCACACCTGGAGCAGCTGTGGGCCGAAGCGCGGGCCGAGCCCCGCATCAGTGAAGCCGTGCGTCGGCTGGGCGCCACCATCCACGAAGTCATCCCCCTGAGTGAACCGGAGGAACCATGAGCGATCCATTCGAGGCCCTGGGCGGGCTGGGCGGCCTGCTGTCCGGCGTGACCGAGCAGATGAAGAACATGCAGGCCCAGGCTGCGGGCGTCGAGGTCGAGGGCCAGGCCGGCGGTGGTCTGGTGACCGTGCGCTGCAACGGGGCGATGGAGATCCTCATGGTGACCATCGCCGACAGCGCCTACGAGGAACGCGAGTTCCTCGAGGACCTGATCCAGGCCGCCACCAACGACGCCCTCAAGCGCGCCCAAGAGGTCATGAAGGGCCAGGCGGGGGCGCTCGCGGCGGGCCTGGGGCTGCCCCCGGGCTTGTTCTAGGGCGGACCCTTGGATCCCCTTCGCCGCTGCGTCGACGCCTTTGCCCGGTTGCCCGGCGTGGGGGAGAAGACCGCCTGGCGGCTGACCTGGTGGTTGTTGTCTGCCCCCGACGACGTCGCTCGGGAGCTGTCGGGCGCCCTGCAGGACCTGCACGCCGGGGTCGTCGAGTGCGCCGTCTGTTGCAACGTCGCCGGGGCGGATCCTTGTCGCATCTGCAGCGACG
>Ga0209992_10001178_pt1 | contig 29238 bp, 35 predicted proteins | sample 2SBtaG_2_FD_182564 | JGI IMG/M metagenome (GOLD analysis project Ga0209992, IMG submission 182564) | Deep subsurface microbial communities from Kolumbo volcano to uncover new lineages of life (NeLLi) - 2SBTROV12_ACTIVE470 metaG (SPAdes)... | ecosystem: Environmental > Aquatic > Marine >... | reverse complement strand
CGATATTTTTGTATAATCGATAAGCAACAATAACTAAGGAAAGTCCTACTGCAACTTCAGCTGCAGCTATTGCAATTGAAAACAAAGCAAATGTTTGACCACCGCTATGTGCCTCCGGCATAAATCTAGCAAATGCAATTAAGTTAAGATTTGCAGCATTAACAATTATTTCAACTGCAAAAAGCATTCGTATTGCATTTCTTTTAACAGATAATCCATAGATTCCAATACCCAAAAGGGCAACTGAAACTAGAACAAATTCAATCAGCTCGTTGGCCATTTTCTACTGTATCCTCCCTTCTAGCTAAAACTAATGCACCAATGACAGAACCTGCCAATATTAGAGCCATTGCAATCAATGCTGGCCAATAATAAGTAAGAAAGTCCCCACCTATCTCTCTGAAGTCAACAGGTGCAGAATCTGTCGTAATTGTCTTTACTCCTGAATCAAGAATAATTGCACCTACTGCAACCATTGTAATTAACATTAAACCAATTCCTGCAAGTTTTCTTTTCGGATCTTCAATTTTTTTAAATATTAATTCTCTTTTCACAAGCATTACTGTAAACAAAATTAATACTGCAATTGAGCCAACATAAACTGCAATTTGGAACATTGCAACAAATGGTGAATCTAATAAAATAAAAAATCCTGCAATACCACCTAATGTACCCATCAATGCAATTGAACCATAAATTAATGAACGAAGTTCTAGTGCTGCAATTGCAGCGCCAATAGTTAGAACCGATAAAGCAAGAAATAGAACATCAGCCATGTGTTGCACCTCTGTCATCTATCTGAATTTCTGCATCTTGTTGAACACTTGGTTTTACTTGAAGTTGTTGTGGTGTATAGATCAAACCTTCTTTTGTAAAAGATGATAATTCGTAATCATTTGACATGTAAAGCGCATAGAATGGACATGCATCAACGCAAAGACCACAAAATACACATTTACCATAATCGATTTGTGGCATTATTGCCTTTTTGTTGTGTTTCCAAGTGTTTGGAACCTTTACCATACCAATTGCTTCTGCAACACCCTCACATGCAATCGAACATAAATTACAACCAGTGCAATGATCATGAAAAAGCATGTGTCTTCCTTTGTAACCTGCAATACCTACTCCCGTACTTGGGTCAAATTGGTAACCATCACCTACAAGTTTCAATTTTTGCTCTGGATACCTAAGTGTAAAACGTTTTACTGCAAGATGCTTTACTCCAGAATTTAATGCTTTGATTATTCCAGTTGCTGTGCCCATTATAATATACCCCCAGGTCCTAAAATACCAGAATATAACAGTCCTAATGCAATAAAGATGTTAACGAAAGATAAACCAATTAGTTTGTACCATCCTATGTGAAGTAACATATCAATCCTAATTCTTGGAAATACACCACGTGGTAGTAAGATAAAGAAGATTACAGCTACTGTTTTAAGAACAAACCAGATGACACCACTAATCAGAAGCTGCCCGCTTGTATACTGCAGATCTCCCTGTTTTTGAAGAATCCATTCATTTGGATCTGCATCAAACAGAGGTAAACCAGGAGTTGCAACTGTAAGGAAAGTATCTCCAGTATAACTTGAAATTTCAAGTCCTGTAGTAATAATTTGTTCATCTAAAGGAGGCCAAAATACAGGACCAGTCCATCCTCCTAAGAAAATTACTACAAACAGTGCAGCAAATGCATATAATTTTACATATGAACCAAGTTGCACTAGTCCATACATCATTCCTGAAAATTCTGTTAGCCATCCTGCAACAATCTCACTTTCAGCTTCTGGTAAATCAAACGGAATTCTTTCTAACTCTGCTAACATTGCAGTAAAAAATACGATCGCACCTATTGGCATAAAGATAATCCATGGAAAGTTATACTGAGATTCTACAATTTCACTCAAATTTAGAGTTCCTGTAAGAATTACAACACCAAGTAATGACAGAATTAAAGGAATTTCAAAAGAAACCATTTGGTGTAGAGCCCTAATGCCCCCAATGAATGGATATTTACTATTAGCAGACCAAGCAGAAAGAACTGTAATTATTGGGAAGAATCCAATTACGGCAAATACTGCAAGTAGTCCTACATCCAAGTCTGCAACAACCCATCCTCCTGGAGCAACTGGAATCAATGAAACAAATGCAGCTGCAGTTGCTACAAACAAAACTGGTGCAACCCAAAAAATTGGTTTGTCAGCTTTTGCAGGTATAATAATTTCTTTTGAAATTAATTTTAAACCGTCACCTGCAAGTTGTAAAATACCTTCTATCTTTCCACAATAAAATGGACCAACTCTTAATTGTAATTTTGCAAGCATTTTTCTTTCTACAAAAATTGTGCCTGCTGCAATTAATGCAGCAAAACCAAATCCTGGAAAAACTGCAATTCTAAATAAATCGCTATAAATCAATGATTTAACTAAAGGCAAAGCCATTGCTGGATTGAACAACCACGTAAATGCTAAGAATGCTGTAAGTAGTTCTCCTTCTATTACAGGTAGATCACCATAAAATAATCCAATTTGGATTGCAGGTATTCCAATTAATGTAACTAAAATAATTGCCCAAAATACATTATCAATTATTGATTTAAGGAAATATGCTAATCGGAACTTTGGTGCAATGACTGACATTTATCTATCCGCCTCCACTGGCCAGTAATTCAAACTCCAATAAACTGCTGGCATATTTCCTAATTTTTCACCTTTTAACAAATATGGCAAAGCAATTAGATTTCTAAATGAACCAGGACTTATTTTTACTCTATATGGTTCAGGTTTACCATTTGAAATAATATGCATTCCAGCTGAACCCCTTCCAGATTCAACTCTCTTATACACTTCATTATTTCCTACACCTTTTGGATTTGGTTTTAGTTTTGTCCTAACAGAACCTGACTTTGGCATTTTTTCAAGTGCCTGTCTTATAATATTACAGCTTTCTAACATATCAAGCCATGGAATTTTTGAACGTGCATAAGAGTCTCCATCTTTCAGAACATTCGTATGTACATCTAATTCTTCATAGACATCATATGGTTCCTTAACCCTTACATCATAATCAATTCCACTAGCACGTAAAACGGAACCAGTTGTACCAAGTCTAATTGCATCTTGTGCTGAAAGAACGCCGGTATCTTCTGTTCTTGCTTTAAGAATTGGATTATCGTAAAAAATGTCTGCGTATTCCTTTATTCGTTTTTCAAAATAGTTCACTTGTCTTAAGCATACATCTTCAAAATTAGCTGGAATATCATTTCGTACACCACCTGGAATAAAATATGAATGAGTTACTCTAGCACCTGTCATTTTTTCTAAGAGATCAATCAGTAGTTCTCGGTCTCCTGCAGGCCACATGAACATTGTTGAATGTCCAAGAAATATTCCATAAATTGCAAGCCAATATTGAATGTAAACACATCTATTCAATTCTGCTGCAATAACTCTGACATATTTAGCACGTTCTGGAACTTCAATACCTACAATATCTTCAACTCCTAAAACATATGGATAGAGAATATTGCATGAATCATGAATAACAGGTCGTTCTAAGTGAGGAATATTTAGGAGATAGTTTCTAACTTCAGCCATCTTTTCCTCACCCCGATGTACGTAACCAGGATCAGGATCTGCATCTACTATGTAATCACCGTCAATTTTTACTATTATTCGCATATGACCAGAGCCTGGGTGTTGTGGACCAACGTTAAGTGTCATAATTCTATCATCAACTTTTTCAAGTTGAAGTCCAGGTGGAAGCTGCCCAGTCTTATCGGTTGGTAATTGTTCTGTCATGTCTATCTACCCTTATTCCTAAAGTCTTTCCGAAGTGGTGGAATATCTGCCCAGTCTTCAGGAAGTAGAAGTCTTCGATTATCTGGATGACCATCAAAGTAAACACCAAACATTTCAAAGCATTCTCTTTCATGAAATTCAACGCTATAGAAAACATCTCTTAAACTTGGTAGTTTAGTAGAATCATTTCCAGGATTAGGAATTTCTTCTCTTGGAGCTCTAGTAGACAAGGCCAGAATTTGTTTTGAGTATCGGTTATCAGTGTAAGAACCCAAATGATACACCACTTCAATTTCTTTATCTTCTGGAAAATCTACTCCCGATACAGATTCAGCGTGATCAAATGGTGTTTGATCTTTGATAAATTTAGCAACATCTAGAATTTTTTCTTTCTTAACATTTATTCGTGTTCTATTTTCTTTAACATAGCCAACTTCTACATCATCAGTAAACTGATTTACAATTCTGTCAGTAAATTCTTTTTCAAAAGCAGGAAGTACCTCTTCTGGCTTTTCGGCAGCTGGTTTTGGTGGTGCTGGTTTTTCGGCAGCTGGTTTTGGTGGTGCTTCTTTACTATCTTCTTTAGATGTATTAGTCTGTGAATTAGTAGAACTCATTTTTCTTAACCTATCTAGCCTTCATTCTTTTGATTTTTTCTTGCAGTAACATGCATCCTTGTATCAAGGTTTCAGGTCTAGGAGGACAACCAGGAACGTACACATCCACAGGTAAAATTCCATCAATACCTGGTAGCACATTGTATGAATCAAAATATAATCCACCAGTTATTGCACATGCGCCCATTGCAATGACATATTTTGGATCTGGCATTTGATCATACACCAATCTAAGACGTGGTGCCATTTTTCTTGTGATAGTTCCTTGTACGACGACTAAATCACATTGACGAAGTGAACCAAAAGCCTCGATAATACCGAATCTTTCGACGTCATACCTAGGACTGGAAGCTGCACCGAATTCAACACTACAACATGCAGTCTCAATGTGTACTGGCCACAATGACCACATTCTTCCCCAGTTAATTGCCATTCCAAGTGGTTTGTCAATTGCTTTGTATAGAATGTCGCCAAGTTTACCAACAAAGACATTTGCATTTTGTGGTGTAACTAATTCTTTTAACAACTTAGTCCCTCACCTTGTACATCTTCTTTACTTGTATATAGAATTACCATATGTTTTTCCTCTTTGATTGATATAATGCAAATGCCATTGCAGCAAACATAATTCCTAAAAATGCTATAATTGGTAAAGTTGCTGTACGTGGCATATCCAAAATAGTACTTCCCCATGCGTACAGGAAAATTGCCATAACATCAAAAATTACAAACATCAGAATGTAAGCATAATACTGCATCATGAAATGTGTTCTGCCAGCACCTGATGGGACTTGACCACATTCCATTGGAAGCCCTTTTACTGGATTTGGTCTTTTCTTGTTTTCTGGTGAAATCATCCTGGAAATGAGTAATGCAGGGGCAATTGCAACTACTGCAAACCCAAACATTAGTAACACATTACTGTAAGATGCTACACTTTCGCCAACCAAGTTAGCACGATTCCATGCGTAGAAAATATAAAGCTATGTCGATTTTTTTCGATCAGAATTTTTCGAAGTGCCATTAATTGATATATGACAAAAAATTGACAATATCATGGTAATAGAGATTGGCGAGAAGGCACCAAATTTTGAGTTAGTTGATACAGAATTAAAGTTTAGAACTTTAGACGAATTTAAAGGGAAAAAAGTAGTTATTTCATTTTTTGTGGCAGCAAGCTCCCCTGTGTGTGAAGTTGAATTATGCACATTTAGAGATAAATGGAATGAAATTTCTGAACTTGGTGCACAAGTAATCGCAATTAGTAATGATGGGCCATTTGCAAACAAGGCATTTGCAGAAAAAAATAATTATAATTTTCCAGTTTTGGGCGACTATGAAAGCAAAACTATACGAGATTATGATGTATTATTGCCAGATTTACTACATGTAAAAAATTACAATGCTGCAAAACGTTCAGTATTCATTTTGGATAATGAACATAAAGTAATTTGGAAATGGATTGTTGATGATCCGTTAAAGGAACCAAATTATGATGAGATTATGCAAGTTTTAAAATCAAATTAATTATTCTATTTCAGCAATAATATCATTTTTGTTTACAGAGTTTCCTTCTTTGATTTTTACACTTTTGATTTTACCATCTTTATGTGATTTAATTGAAACTTGCATTTTCATAGATTCAAGAACACAAACTACATCATCTTTCTTAACTTCATTTCCTTCACTAACATTAATTGATACAACTTTACCAGGAATTTGGCTTCTCAAGTTTAATTGTGCATTACCGGTATCTGCACCACCAGAATTTTTATAGACAATATCATCAAGATGTGTATGCATATTGATTGTAATTGATGTACCATCAAGTACAATTTTCATTTCAGCCGTTTGATTTTCTATATATCTTACACTGTGAAATTGATTATCTAATACAAACTCCATTTTATTAGAATTAATATTTAGAATCTGAAGTTGATGTTCTTTATCTTGAATTCTAATTAGATATTCATCACTTGAAAGTTTCTTAATAACTTCTCCACTAAAGATCTCTTCAATATTTTCTACTTTAAAGTCCATTTCTTTCTATCCATGAGTTTTCCAATTGGAATTTGTTCTATTTGATGATTGTACTTTACTATGAAAAAATTCAGAATACATAATAGCTGCAGCAGTTGCAGGTAATTGCTTCTCCTTTATTTCATTTTTAATATCTTCTTTTAATCTATTTATCATATCATATCTTTTCAAAAAGTCAGTTGATAACTGACCATTTTTGTATTCATCTGTTTTCAAAATTGTTTTGTAAAGTGGAATTGATGTCTCAACACCCTGAATGTAAAAGTCATTTAAGGCGTTAAGCATTCTTAATCTTGATTCCTCATATGTTTGCCCCCAAGTACAGAGTTTTGCCATCAAAGAATCGTAGAATGGAGATACAGTACATCCAGGATACAAGTACGTGTCACATCTAACATTAGGTCCTGAAGGAATTGTAACATCTGGAATAGGACCCGTTGATGGTGCAAAATCTAAGAAAGTATCTTCTGCGTTAATTCTACATTCAATAGCATAACCATTCATCTTAAGATCACTTTGTTTGAATGGTAATGGTTCTCCATTTGCAATATCTAGTTGAAGTTTAACAAAGTCTAATCCAGACACCATTTCAGAGATTGGGTGTTCTACTTGAAGTCTAGCGTTAATTTCAATGAAGTAGAATTCCCCATTATCAGCTCTTAGAAATTCTGCAGTTCCTAAGTTAGTATAATCAACAGCTTCTGCTGCTTTCACAACTAATTCACCTATTTCTTCTCTTTTGGCTTTGTCTACTACAGGAGATGGGGTTTGTTCAATTAGTTTTTGATTTCGTCTTTGAATGGAACATTCTCTCTCAAAGAGATGTACTGCGTTACCATGCTGATCTCTACACATTTGATATTCAATATGTCTTGTTTTTTCCAGGAATTTTTCAACAATGATTGCTGATTTTCCTACTGCTGCAATTGACTCTGCTGTAACTGTTTCATATGCATCTCTTAATTCTTGATCAGTATTTACAATTCTAATTCCACGACCACCTCCACCATAAACAGATTTCAGCATTACAGGATAGCCAATGTCATTTGCAATTTTTTCTGCATCAACAGCATCTTTCGTTAAATCTGGACTCCCAGGTACAGTTGGAACTTTTGCTTTGAGCATTGCTTCTTTACAACGCATTTTATCTCCGCAAAGATTCATTGAATCTGCAGAAGGTCCGATAAAGTTGATTTTGTTTTTTTCACATAATCGTGCAAAGTCATCATTTTCTGAAAGGAAGCCATAACCAGGATGTACGGCATCAGTGCCAGAAGATAACATGACGTCAAGGATTTTTTCTTGATTAAGATAGCTCTTTGCAGGAGCAGCCTCACCAATGTAGTATGATTCTGTTGCATTTTTTACATGAAGTGAGTTTCGATCTTCGTCAGAAAATACTGCAACAGTTTTAATTCCTAACGCCTTGCATGTCTTAATTACACGTAGTGCAATCTCACCTCGATTAGCAATCAGTACTTTCTCAATCATTTTTTCTCACAAGTTGATATTACCATGTTTACGAGGCAATTGTTTGTCTCGCTTATTAGAGAGCATTTCTAAGGCTTTAATTAACATTGGGCGCGTCTCTGCTGGATCTATTACAGTATCAATAGTACCATGTGATGCAGCAACATATGGATTAGCAAATTTTTCAGTAAATTCATCAACAAGTTGTTTTTTTAGGGCTTCTGGATCATCTGAGTTTGCTAATTCTTTTCTATTCATAATTTTCACAGCACCCTCCGAACCTAAAACTGCAATCTGTGCAGTTGGCCAAGCATAATTAATGTCTGTTCTTAAATTTTTACTTCCCATTGCAATATACGCACCACCATAAGCTTTGCCTATTACAATTGTAATTTTTGGAACAGTAGCTTCACAATAAGAATATAATAATTTACTACCATGTCGAATAATTCCATTATGTTCTTGATTTGTACCTGGCATGTAACCTGGTGTATCTACTAAAGTTATAATTGGAATTCCATAGCTATCACAAAAACGTATGAATCTTGCAGCCTTGTTAGATGAATCAATATCAAGTGCACCTGCAAGATACATTGGTTGATTTGCAACGATTCCAACTGTTCTTCCATTCATTCTTCCAAAACCAACAATTACATTTTGTGCAAAGAGTTCATGTATCTCAAAGAAATTATTATTATCAAGAATTGATAAAATAACTGGTTTCATGTCATAAGGTTTTAAGGAATCTTCAGGTTTCAGATTAATTAAATTATGATCTAATCTATTAGGGTCATCATCACTTTGGATTTTTGGGGGTTCTTCTGTACTATTTTGAGGAATGTATGAAAGTAATGTCTTGATATAATCCATGCATTCATATTCATTTTGTGCAACAAAGTGTGCTACACCACTTTTTGTACCATGAGTCATTGCACCGCCTAGTTCATCAAATGAAACATCTTCACCAAGAACTGTCTTAACAACATCAGGTCCTGTCACAAACATTGTTGCAGCCTTATCAACCATTATTACAAAATCAGTCATTGCAGGTGAATAAACTGCACCACCAGCAGAAGGTCCAATACTTGCAGTGATTTGTGGAACTACACCTGATGCCAATTCATTATGATAAAAAATATCTGCAAATCCATCAAGGCTAAGAATTCCCTCTTGAATTCGTGCACCCCCTGAATCAGCAATGCCAACAATAGGACAACCATTTCTTGTTGCATGATCCATTAGTTTAGTAATTTTTTTGGCTCCCATTTGACTTAGTGTTCCACCAAGAATTGTAAAATCATAGGCAAATACATAGACCTGACGATTATGGATAGTTCCATATCCGCCAACTACACCATCATTGTAAAACTTCTTTTTCTGCATTTCATATTCATGGTAATGGTGAGTTGTTAATGCGTCAATTTCAACAAAACTACCTTCATCAAGCAAAAGATTGATTCTTTCTCTTGCAGTTAGTTTTCCCTTGTCATGTTGGGCTTTAATTCGATCCTGACCACCACCTTGTGTGGCAGATTTTTTCTTATCCAGAAATTCGTTAATTTTGTTAGAATGCATTCCCGCGAATTAATGTTAGTTCAATCATATATTAATTTAAGGTAAATTTAATATTGAAAATTTCTTTTTCAGTGATTTCTGATATAAATCAAAAACACCATCTTCCTGTTCACATTTTTTACAAATACACAGTTGGGAGACTAGGGAACGATCGCAATCTTCCTCAAATTCACATTTTTGACAGCCAGCAGGACCATCACATATTATACACTTGAGTTCATTTGTTTCAGCACATTTTTCATGCTTTACTCCCAAACCTTTAGCCCATAATCCAATCTCATTTACTTGGATTTTTTCTTTACAGACTATACATGTACCATCAAATTTCATTGCGATTTTTCGCCAACTCATTTTAAAAGTTCAATCTCCTTTTCTACAATCTCGTCAAGTGTTTCATCCAATTCTAAATCAAATGAATTATTTTTAATACAAAATAGCATATAAGGAAAATATATGGTTGAAAAAATACTAGATGAAACGTGCATTTTTGTTGCTAACAGTTTATTGATTGATTTAATTTTTGCACCATCCCAGCGTAATCTGTTTAGTAAAGGCCATGATAGATTATACTTGGAGTATCTAACCGCAGAATTATTTTTGTATAATCCTAAAAGTATAGAATCTAAATAACGTAACAAACGCCATTGTTGTGTTTTCATAATTCTTCCATAAAGAATATCTGCCTCAGAAATTATTGAAAGGAATTTTTCTAAATCTACTGGAGATAATTTACTTGTGATTACACTAGAATAAAATGCATTAATTTTTTCTCTAGGATCAATATGCATTGAATATAAAACAGATCTTGCCTCATCAATTGACTGTGCTTTGTAAAAGGCATTAATTCCCTCTTCAACATCTAGTGATTCAAATGATTTTTCAGTTGGCGGTTCAAATCCAGTCACTAATGCTTGTGCAGAATTTATCATTGAACGAATATCACCATTAGAATCTGTAATCAACTTAATCAATTTCCCAGGATTAATTTTTGCATTTTCTTTTTGAAGAATTTTATTCATGTGTAAAAGTAAAAGTCTAGGAGAAAGTGGACGCAACTCAATTATTGTTACAGATTTTTTTATTTTTTTCATCTTATCAGTAGAATGATTATTTGCAGCAAGAATTATTGGAACTGTGGATTCTTTTAAAATATTGATTAATGCCTCAACACCACCATAGTCAGATCTTCCATGAATACCATCAACTTCATCAATAAAGATCATGGGAAGACCAAGTACAGATTGATTATCTAAAACAGGTTGTAAAATCTCTTGTATGTTATTTTTATTTCTAACGTCACTTGCGTTTAAACTGATTAGATCATATCCAAAATGTTTGGAAGATAAATTTGCTAATGTTGTTTTCCCGATTCCTGGTGGACCAACAAGAAGTAATGGTTTAACTCCTTTTTTCCATTTTGCAAACCATTCAACAAACGATTTTCGTGCTTCTTCATTTCCTATTAAATCAAGAATATTCGTAGGGCGATATTTTTCCGACCACATCATTTTCAATCACTTTGGAAGATTAGATGATAGTTCAGACCAAATATTTTCTTGTTGTAATTTTTTATACCAAAAATCATTATAATGTTCAACAGTCAGGAATAAAAATTCTAAGAATTTTGTGTGTGAAAAGTTATCAGGTAGGCTCTCAATTGCTTTTCTTGCTTCACTTAGATATGATTCACTCTTCTTCATAGTTAATTCAAGTCCTTGTTTAACATCATTATTAGATAATGAATAATACAAAGGCCATGATGGAATTTTTATGGCTTTATCACGAATAGAATCTTCAATTTCATTTCCACATCCAACTGATTCTGCAGCTTTTGCCATTCCGGTATGGAAAATTTTCCCTAATGGTTCTCGTGATAGCGCCATATTTTGACCAGCTGTACCCATAACAGAACGATATTTTTTGTAACTTTCATCTAACTCGGCTTCAGTAATTGAAGTTGGTTTTTCTTTTAATTTAGTATCTAAGTATTGACCAACTCTTGCATCCTTGAATCCATTTTCAAATTGTTTAAGCACTTCATCACCACCTTTGGAAATCTTTTCACGAGCAAGTATCAAGATATAGGGATTCATGAGTTTATAGTCATCAAGATAATCCAAATCCTCATCTTTGTCTACTATACGATCCATTGGCTCACTAAGATCAATTGCTATTATGTGACCATCAACAATGTCCTCTCTAAGTTTTGAATCATTCTCATCTTGAAAGTAATTTGTGGATGCATCAAATAGTGCATTAAAAACAGGGAAAGTCATCTTAACAAAATTAGAGTTTAAAATTCTCAGTACTCTATCGTGTAAAGTATCAAAATTTTCTAGTTTTGTTTTAATGGGTTCAACTTGAGAAGATTCTAAAATAATTTCAGTTGAACCTACCTCATCTCCAAATTTCTGTTGAGTTGAATTTGGTGAAGGATCAGAATTTATCTGTTCTAGTAAATTTGTAGTAAAACGTTTGGCAAATTCTGGAAATTTAATTTCAAATTCTTCTTTGTATTGATTAAATTGTTTATAGCCTTTTGATTTGAATAGCCCTTGTTTCATTATCTGCTTTCCAGGCTTAGTACTCATTAACGCACTTTTACTAAAAACAGATTCATCCTTACCACTCATGTAAAAGATATTTCTAAATTGATATTTATGCGTTGAAAAGTGTTTCAACTTAAATTATATTGAAATTTAGTTGCTACATGGAGATCAGCCAGATGTTAATAGACGTCTCAAAACAGGTTTTTGAGAATATCAAAGATATGGCAGGAACCGAAGAAGCTGCAGGTGATTTTGGAAGAGGTGCAGGTGGAGATATTTCAAGAAATATTGATGTAACTGCTGAAAATACAGTAATTGATTATTTTAAAGAGCACAAATTTGAATGTGTAATATTAGGTGAAGAATGTGGACGTGTGGAACTTTCACCAAATCCTAAAGGCTATATCATAATGGATGCAGTTGATGGTTCTGCTAATGCAGTAAGAGGTATTCCATTTTTTTGTTGCTCATTAGCATTTGCAACAGATGATAAATTAAGCACAATCACAGATGCAGCAGTTACAAACCTAACTACTGGAGAAATATTCTGGGCATCAAAAGGTAAGGGTGCCTTTTTAGATAAAAAGAAAATTTCAGTGCAAAATAAAAAGCCACTTTACAAGATAATAGGAATTAATACTTCTGGTGCATCATCTGAACAACTAAAAAAACTAGAACCAGTTTTTCAAAATCATAATCATACACGACATTTTGGCGCTAATGCACTAGAAATGGCAATGCTTGCACAAGGGTTAATGGATATTTACATTGACTTTAGAGGTAAAATTCGAATTCAAGATCTTGCTGCAGGTTATCTTTTAGTTAAAGAGGCTGGAGGTTTGATTCTAAATGAGAATCTAGAACCATTAGAGTCTGATCTAAGTTATGAAGCTAGATTATCATTTGTTACAGCAGCAAATAATGAAATTCTAGATGAAGTTTTTTCTAAAATAAAATAATGGCGCCCTCGGCGGGATTTGAACCCGCGTCTCAGCCGTGACAGGGCCGAATTCTGGACCGGGCTATACTACAAGGGCAATACAGATGAGCAGCAGAATGCTAGTTTTAAAGTTTCCACATTGTTTTCCTATTTTGTAAAAGACTAAATTATACACGCAATCAAAAACGCAAGGGGTCTATAGCGCAGCCAGGTAGCGCACCGGACTTTTAATCCGGTTGTCGTGGGTTCGAATCCCACTAGACCCGCTTTATTTTGTTAATGCTTTAACACGTTTTTCTAGAAGAGTAAGAGATTTTTTGATACTATCATTTTGAGCTTTGACAGATTTTTTCAAAGTTACAATTTTACGTATTCTCTGTCCAATCATTCGTGTTTGTTCAGAAGTACCAGATGAGCCTTTTGATTTACGTTGTTTAAGAGATGAAGAAATTGTAGTTTTTTGAATTAATTCAAAAAGTTTTCCAGATTTTATTTCTTTAATCTCAAGAGATTCAATTTCTTCTAATTCAAGGTCGGACAGTAATTTTTTAGAATTATATGATAACTGTACCAAATTACCAACAATTTGATGCGCAGTACGAAACGGAATTTTTTCGAGAACTAAATTTTCAGCTAGATCTAATGCAACTAAAAATCCATCTTCTGTTGCTTTTTTCATTTTTTCTTGATTAACTGTAAGTTCAGATAACATAGATTTTATGATGATTAATGCAGTGATTGAAGTTTTTGAAGTTGACCATATTGAAGATTTTATTTGTTGCAAATCTCTACTGTATCCAGAAGAAAGTCCTTTTGTTGTAGTTAAGATTGATGTCAAATATCCAATAACTTGTGATGTCTTTCCACGTGTAAGTTCCAAGATATCTGGATTTTTCTTTTGTGGCATTACACTTGAAGGGGATGTAAAATCATCAGACAATTCTATAAATGAAAATTCAGATGATGACCAAATAATGAAATCTTCAGCAAGCCTACTAAGATTTGTCATCATTATCGCAGAACTTGCAACATATTCTGCTACAAAATCACGTGTACTTGTAGCATCAATTGAATTTTCAATTAAAGATGAAAAACCAAGTAATTTTGTAGTACTATCTCTGTTAATTGGTAAACTAGTACCACCAACAGGACCAGCACCTAAAGGATTTTGGTTAACACGTGTGTATAACGACATAAACCTATCAAAATCACGTAATAATGAATCAGCATAAGAAAGCAGGTAGTGAGAAAATACTCCAACCTGAGCTTGCTGAAGATGTGTATAAAGTGGCATTATTGTTTTAGTATTTTCTTGAGCAGTTTTTACTAAAGTTGATACTGTTTCAATTAAACACTGTAACAAAATATTTACGTCATCACGAATTTTCATTCTAATATCAAGTGCAACTTGATCATTTCTTGAACGTCCAGTGTGCATTTTTCCACCATTTTTTATCCCAGTTTTTTTAATTACTAATGATTCTATTAATTCATGAATATCTTCTGGCTCAAAATCTGGTTGGGAAATATTTCCTCCCTTTAGTTCTTCTAGAGCAGTAAGTATTTTTTTTGCTTCATCTTTGGTTAGAATTTTATTTTCATATAGCATGATAACGTGTGCCTCACTTCCTATGATATCATAAAATGCAATATCAGAGTCGTCAGATATAGATGAAACATAATTTAATGTAATTTCATCAAGATTTTTTCCTAATCTTGAACGATACATAATTTGTATTCAGAATGGCTATATATAGCAACAGCGGAATCAACGCAATGTCTCAGGATGTTAAACAATTACGAGTAAAAATTTTTGATGAACTATCCAAAATTGTCGACCCCGAAATTAATACAACAATCACTGAACTAGAACTGATTGATGAAGTTGATATATCAGATGAATCTGTAAAAGTGGATTTACATTTGACAAGTCCATTTTGTCCTGCAGTTTTTGGCTTTAAAATTTGCCAAGATATTCATGATAATCTTTTAGGAATTGATGGGATAGAAGATGTCAAGGTTAATGTATCAAATCATTTTATGGCTGAGCAAATTAACACACAAGTAAATAATAGTCCAAACCCTCACAAAAAGGATTAATCTCTCAAACCCAATAGATAACTTCTGAGTAATTGTATTCCCATAGCAGGATCTACACCTTTTGGACAAACTTGACTGCAGGAACCAGCAAAATGGCATCTCCAAATTCCATGACGCTCATCAATTACCTTTAATCTGTTATCTTTTCCCTTATCTCTTGTGTCTGCAATGTATCTGTAAGCCTGAGCTAAGGCTTGAGGACCAACAAATGATGTATCCATGGCCATTGTAGGACATGCTGAATTACAAAGTCCACATTTGATGCAACTTGAAAATTGAATGTACTTATCAACATCTTCAGGAGTCTGTAAAATCTCTTTAACTCCAGTACCAGGTTTTATCTCAGAATCCTCACGTACTATGTATGGCATCACTTTTTTATGATTGTTAAACATACGTGTGAAATCAACTGTCAAGTCTCTAACTACTGGAAAATTATCCATGGGTTCAAGAGTAATAGTATCTGTATCTAATTCAGAAACTTTTGTAAAACATGCTAATTTTGGTTTTCCATTAATTTTCATACCACATGAACCGCATGATGCCTGTCTACAAGAATATCTTACAGCTACTGAATGATCTAAATGTGATTTTACATTCAGTAGTGTATCTAGTACTGTCGTGTATTTTTCTACTGGTACTACAAACTCATCAAACTTTTCTTCAGAATTTGTTTCTGAATTACTTCTGCTTATTCTCAATTTGACTGATTTAGAAGGTGATAATACAGTTTGAGATTTCTCTTCTGAGATTTCTTGATTTATGTTTGACATTAGGTCATCCCCATACTAGTCATAATTATCGTTCGTGAACCATATGCTATCAATATAGCCATTGATGCAATACAGCCATAAGTTACAGCTTTCTCATAACTTGGACCTTGCCTCATTTCTAGAAGAATAACACGTAAACCGTTGAACCCATGCACTGAAATTAATATTAATAATAATTCAAGCATAATTGCGTAACCAATCATTTCATAATTTGCTATTACATTTTCATATTCTAGTGATTCATGAAAGTCTTGTGTCATACGCATTAAAATATGAATTACTGTGAGGAACACAGCTCCTATTGCTGTCCCGTAATGAATTTTCATTACAATACTTTCTCTCATAAGCATCATCCAAACATCACCGCCATTCCATACCACATTGCTAATGCTGCAAGACCAATTGTTGCATATATGCAGGCTTTACCTTTCATGTTAAGTGACTGTGGTTTGTATGGATAATCAGGTCTTCCTGGTTTACCTAAACCATAACCCATTTGTCCTAGCATTAATCTAATTCCATTTCCTGTATGAAAAACACACATGCCAATTACAAGTGCTAAGAAAATATGACCTTCAGTTGTTTGTGTCAATTCTAATGATGCATCCCAAACAGCTTTTCCATCAAGAATATGACTTGTCTCATAAATGTGACCGATAAAATATGCTAATAATCCTAGACCGGTTATCCGCATTAAAATCCATGCAAATCTTTCAATACCAAACTTTCCATATTTTGCAGGATTAATCCAGCCCTTTATTCCCTCTTTAGCCTTATTTTCTTTTTCCATCAGTATTTCCTCTCCACAGGTTTGTATTTAGTAATAGTTACTGGATGTTTCTTCATAATTGGTTCGTTTGGTTCATAGTATGCAAGTGTATGGTGTAAGAAATTAGCGTCGTCTCTAGTTGGATAATCGGTTCTTGCGTGTCCACCACGTGATTCTTTTCTATTAATTGCACCTATCAACACTACTTCAGCTACCCTAATCATAGAATCAATTTCCATCACATTTGAAAAATTTGTATTGTATTCTTTAGCTTTATCATCAACATGTTTCCAAGTTTTTGCTTTGAGTTCTCTAATCTTTTTTAATCCATCAATCAAGTCAGATTCGTTTCTGTAAACATAGGCTTTGTCATTAAGAGTATCAGCAATTTCTTGTTTTACTTCATATGGATTAACTTCACCACTTCCACGAAAAATTCCGTCATAGATTCTTTTTTCTTCTGCTGTTACAAGATGTCCTGGAAATTGTGATATGGAAAAATCTTTTTCAATATAGTCAGCTGCTAATGAACCAGTAATTTTTCCCCAAACAATACACTCAGATGTGGAATTTGCACCTAATCTATTGGCTCCATGTACACTATTACATGCAGCTTCACCAGCAGCCCAAACTCCTTGTAACTCAGCTGCACCATCAATGTTAGTATGAATTCCACCCATCATATAATGACAAACAGGCCGTACGTCTATGGGTTCATCAGCAGGATCAATATTTGAAAATTTTATTGATATTTCTCTGATTCCACCAAGTTTAGCCTTAATTTTTTCATCTCCAAGATGTCTTAAATCAAGTTTCATACATTGAACACCTGTATCATGATCAAATCCTTTACCCTCATTCATCTCTGTCATCATTGCTCTTGAAACAATATCACGTGGTGCTAGCTCCATTTTGCTTGCAGCATATTTTTTCATGAATCGTTCACCATCTTTGTTTAATAGATAACCTCCTTCTCCGCGTGCACCTTCTGTGATCAGTATGCCAGATGGTAGAACACCCGTAGGGTGAAATTGTACAAACTCCATATCTTTAAGAGCCATACCAGCACGATATGCCATATCTAAACCGTCAGGAGTTGATGACAATGCATATGTAGAATAACTGTATATTCTACCTGCTCCCCCTGTTGCAATAATCAAAGCCTTTCCTTTAATTGTATAAAATGTACCTGATGCTAATTCTATTGCAGTAATTCCACAAAATTGTTTTCCATCATGAATAACTGATGTGATAAACCATTCATTTAGAAATTCAATATTATCAAATTTTTGACATGTGTCATAGAGAGTTTGCATTTCATAAAAACCAACTTTATCAATTGCGTATGTTGCTCTAGCAAAACTATAACCACCAAAATTTCTTTGATCAATCTTACCATTTTCTTTTCTAGACCATGGCATTCCCCAATGCTCTAATTGATAAATTTCATTTGGCATCATTTGACAAAGTCTTTCTGCGACATCTTGATCTGCTAAAAAATCACTTCCCTTTACTGTGTCGTAAATATGAGATTCAATTGTGTCACCTTCTTCTTCTTGGATAACTGCTGCAGTACCACCTTCTGCTGATACAGAATGTGAACGCATAACTTGTGTTTTGGCTACTACACCAATCTTTATCTTTGAATTTTTTTGTGCTGCTTCAATTGCTGCTCTTAGACCAGCAAGCCCAGAACCAGCAATTATCAGATCATATTCTATTGAATCAGTCATATCTAACAATTAATCTTCAAATGGGTTACTTATGTATCATAATACCTTTTCAGGCGATCGAATGATTAATATATATCGCTAGCGATATCACTAGTGATGTTTAGGGAATGGACACAAAGAGTTGGAAGCGCAGTTCCAAGAGGATTTTCCAGATATTACATTTTACAACAATTGAATGCAGAACCACATACAGGAAAAGAGATTATTGATTCTGCAGTTGAAGCAAGTTCTGGAGAATGGAAACCATCACCTGGACTAATTTACCCACTACTTGGCAGATTACTAGATGAAGGTTTGATTGAAGAAAGTAAAAATGGAAAGTATCAGATTACAGATGATGGTAAAAGGATACTAACTGAGATGAAGAATTGGAAAATGAATATGCAGGATCAAATGAAGACATTGAAGACGATGATGGACTTGGGGAAATTTATGGGAATGGATGTTTTAGAGCGAATCACTATACTAGGAAATTTACTTAGTTCAAATGTAGAAAAAATGACAGAGCGTGAAACCACAAAATATAAGAAATTCTTGGAGTCAGAATTAAAAAAAGTTAATGATATAATGAAAAATGAGGCTAAAAAATCCAAATAAATTAATTGATAAATAAAACATCAAGAATTAAAATTCATGAAAAACCTCAGAAAACTGATAAATAATAAATCAAAGCCTCTTGTTATACCTGGAGTATTTGATGCAATAGGTGCAAAAATTGCACAGAAAGTAGGTTTTGATGCTATGTTTCAGACTGGTTATGGGACATCTGCATCATTGTTAGGAATGCCAGATTATGGATTCATTGGTGCGACAGAAACAGTGGATAATGCTAGAAGAATATCTAATGCAATATCCGTTCCATTAATTGTGGATGTTGATACAGGGTATGGAAATGCATTAACTGTAAGAAAACTAGTGCAAGAATTACAAAATGTAGGAGTATCTGGAATATTTCTTGAGGATCAAAAATGGCCAAAAAGATGTGGTCATATGAAAGGAAAAGATGTTATACCAAAAGAGGAATATGCTGAAAAACTTAGTGCTGCAATAGATGCAAAGGTTAACAAGGATTTCATTATTGTTGCACGAACTGACTCAAGAGCAACTGAAGGATTAGATAAAGCAATAGAACGTGGATTATATTATAAAAAAATTGGTGCAGATGTAATATTTGTTGAAGCACCAAAGTCAGTTGATGAAATGAAAGAAATTGGGGGGAAAATTAAGGCCCCACTTGTGGCAAATATGATTGAAGGTGGTGCAACACCAATTCTATCATCGTCAGAACTTCATAAAATGGGCTTCAAAATTGTATTATACCCACTATCAATCCTATATGCAAATACTTTTGCAACATTAAAAATTTTACAAGAATTGAAAACTAAGGGAACAACAAAAAAATTAAAAGAAAAACTGGTTAAATTCGATCAATTTAATGATATTGTTGAATTATCAAAGTATAGAAAATTAGAAAATAAATATGCAAAATGATAAAAAGAAAAAGAAAAACTAGTAAAGAAAAATCATTGATTTCTCTTTACTTCAATTTCAATTGTTGAAACATTTCTTGTCCTTCCGTCTTGTGACTCTAAACTTTCAGAGCCAATGCGAATCTCACCAATTGTGTATCCTGCATTCTCGGTCTTTCTAGAAATTATTTGTGCTACATCAACAGCTCTTCCTATTGTCATTCCTCTTGCTTTGATGCTAACTGAAGGTAAAGTTGCCAATTGGATTAACGTAGAAGTTACGTACGCCATAATTGGTTTCTTACCGATGTATACTGTATCTCTTTGTTCGGTTGACATGTAGGCTAACCATAATTGTATAATTTAAATCTAAGATTCCTCTCGAGTACGAAAATTAACGAAGAATTTAATCATATTATGTCATAATGAGTTTATGAAGTATAATACTAGTGAAATTTCAAATATCCTTCATAATGGTGACACAATTACAAAAATATCTATTTTATCATCCCTGTCAGAAACTACAGATTTAGTAATAATTAGGGAGATAATCTCTATGTTAGATGATAAAGAAATACGGGTTAGGGGGGAAGCATTCAGTACTTTATTTTTGAACGATAACAACATTTCAGACATTTTAATTTCCAATCTAACAAATAAATCAAAAAACATTAGAGGTTTTTGTGCTTTAATATTAGCAAATAAACAAGAGGCTAATTCAATAAATTCTCTAATTAATTTAACAAAAGATACAAGTGCCATAGTTAGATCCTGTGCTTTTGGTGCATTAGGACATCTTAGAGCAAAAAAAGCTAAGAATGAAATTCATACTGGTATTTTTGATGAAAATAATGAAGTTAAAAAAAGTGCTGCATTTGCATTGTATTTGATAGAAGAAAAATTATCTGATTTAGAAAAAAAAGAACTAGAAGAACAAAATGATAGTGATTTTGAACAAATATTAAAATGGTGGACCGGAAGGGATTTGAACCCTTGACCTCACGCATGCCATGCGCGCATCCTACCAGGCTGAACGACCGGCCCATTTCAGACATTTAGAATGAAACGATTTTTGTAAATGTGAACCAACATTTAACTGAACTTGTAAAATTTACATTAGGTGGGACTCATTATGACGATATTTATTAACAGGTTAGTTCAGTTGTAACGAGTATGGCAGTAGATAAGAAAGGAAAGCTTACATATATTGAATTATTGAAAGAGGATCTTTGTATTTTTAGAGTTGTCCCTGATGATGGAGTTATTCCAGATTTTAAAACAGGTCAATTTCTCACACTTGGAATGCCAATACCAAGTGAGAATAATAAAATAGTTCGTAGGGCATATTCACTTGCATCACATCCTGAAAATAAAAAATATTATGAATTTGTAATTAGATGGGTACGTAAACCACTACCAGGTCGTGTAACAACTGCATTATTTAATGCAGGTGTAGGTGATGAAGTATCTTTTATTCCACCAACTGGAAATGCTCTAATAATTAGTGATACTTTACCTAATGGTGAACCAGACAATAGAAGAATTGTTTGCTTAGGTGGTGGTACAGGAATTGCACCATTCTTGGCATTTGCTAGACATCTTCATGATGTAGGTGATAAAAGAGAAATTGTTGTGCTACATGGTTCCAGCTATGTAGATGAATTAAGCTTCAAAAATGAATTTACTTCATTAGAAATAGAAAGTGAAGAAAGAGGGAGGGATAGATGGAACTTTAGATATGGTGCCGCGATTAGTAGGCCACAGGAATGGTTTAACAGATCATGGAAAGGTCAGACTGGAAGAGTTGAGACATTTTTGAGACCAAAGTCAAATGGTATGTCTCCTCTTGAAGAAATGGTTGGTGAAAAGGTTACTCCTGAGAACACAATTTTCTATGTGTGTGGTTGGCAAGGAACAGTTGATGGATGTATGGACTTCTTAAAACCTGCCGGTTTCAGAATAGAAAAAGACAAAGATGAAAATGGAAACTTTTCTGTAAAGTTTGAATCCTACGGATAACTAAAAATAAAAATTTAGTAATTATTATCTAGCATAAATTTTGCTAGTGTTTCTTTGGAATATTCGATTCCATGCTCTTCATCTGAATGCTTTCCAAATGCTGTAGTTACTTCGTCATCTGTACCTTCAGCAACAAAATCACAGTCATATCCGTAGTCTCTACATACGAATTTTGCCATTATGTTGCTTTGGGACTAGAACAAGATATATAGCTTTGTCAAAATATTTTGAAAATTTAATTCTAAAATTGAACTATTGGGAAGTTTCTAGTTCCATGAATCTTTGCTGCAGATCCTCCTTAACATATTCTATGCCATGCTCTTCTTCACTATGATGATTGTATTTTTCTACAACTTCATCAACTTCGCCAGTCACCGTAAAATCACAGTCATATCCATAATCATGACATGAAACTTTTACCATATTTTGGCAAAAATTAGACAATATATTAACTTAGGAAATTATTTCACTCTTTTTCTTTTGTAGTTGTTTGAGCCTTTGTTGGAACAGAAATAATACTTTCTGCCACAGATTTTGTTAGTTCTTCAATGATCTGAATTCTTTTCTTATCTTTTAGACCTAATTTTGCCAAGGCTTTCTGTAACTCTCTTTCACGAATAGAGTCAACACTTGCAGCAACATCTTTGACAGTTGATTGTGGTGCAAGATTTTTCATTGCCGCTTCTAAAATTGGCACTTCTTTTTCAATTAATCCCTCTACTGCAGAGACTTTTTTCTTTAATGCATCCATTAATTTTTCATCATCCATCTCAGTAATTTGATCTCTGAAAAGTAGTTTAATTCCAGGTACTTGTGTTACAGTTTCCTCAATTGCCCTAGGATCTGAGATATCTAAAAGAAGCATACCTTTCTTGTAGTTAGTCATTGCTCGTCTTATCTTCTCATATGTGATAATGAAGTAATCAGCAGTAGTTGCAACTATAATTATCGAGTATTTATCAAATCCAGATAAAACATCCAAAAAGTCTACAGGATTTCCACCTAAAATTTTTGAGAAATTAGTTGCACGTTCAATTTGTTGACTTGTAATATCAAAAGCATATCCTTTTTTATCCATAGTTTTTGCTACCATTCCAGCAATTTCTCCTGTACCAATCAATAGGACCTTTTTCTTACCATCTATTCCTGCATTTTCTTCTGCCATTTTGACAGCCACATCACCCATAGAAAGTGCATTCTCACCTACTTTAGACGAATCTCTAATTGTAGTTGCAATTCTAATTGTACTATCAAATAATTTATTTAATATGGTACCAGAGTGTTTAGTTTCTCGTGCAGTTTGACTTGATTCTTTAATCTCGTTTAAAATTTCTTCTTTTCCAACAACAATTGAATCTAGACCTGATGCTAATCTAAGTAGATGTTCATAAACATCTGTGTTAACATAGACTTCAAATGTTTGATCAAAGTGTTCAATATCCCATTGTTCTAACTCTGAATTTGCAATCCACGTTTCTTGTATCTTATTTATGACAAGATTTTGTCCATCAATTCTTCTTCCATCTGGGATGTCACCTTTTGGTCTATTCATTACAATATATGCTTCAACTCTACTTGCAGTTTGAATAATTACACATTCTGAAACATCATTAATTTTCATAAACGAATCACGTGCTACATTAACATCTTTGAATGCAAAGTGTGCTAATTTATGCAATGGAACATTTTTGAAGGTTATTCTTGCATTTATGAGAACAAAATTTTCTTCTACCATTTTACTGCACCATTATTCCCGTAGTTTTTCCCTTCCACCTTTTGCTGTTCGAAAAACATTCATTCCAAAATTAAAATTATTAATTAGATTTTCCATGTATTGGAGATCCTGTTCTGCTCTTTCGATATCATCAGGAATTGCATCTGGATCGTTTTTTAATCGCTCTAGTTTTTGTTTTGTTTCTTCTGTAAGATTATCAATTCCAGTTTCATAGTTTGATGCACCAAAAAATTCAGGACTAAGAATATTTGTTGGTTCATATTTTGGAGTTTGATCTGTTGGAATTAGGACTTGCCTTGAAATTTCCTCTTGTTCGTTTTGTGTAAGAACAGGTCTAGGTGGTGCAAGTATTTGTTGGTTATAGAAAAATTCTGGCTCTCCCATCTCTCGTCTAAATATCCTCTCTCTTTTTCGTTTATCAGTAAAAGACTCACTAGCCTCAGATTTTACAACTGATGCTTTTGCTTGTTCATATTCTGCAGCCCATGCTGCTTCTGATGCCTTCCTTACCTCGTTTAATTTAGCCTGTGATTGCGAATATGCAGCTTCAGCTATTGCTACTGCCTCATCTGCTGTTACTGCTTGTTCTGAAGTTTCAATTGCATCAGAAATTGATTCTGGTTTTTTATCACTAGCAGGGTCTGCTGCTTTTTCTTTTGCTTGATCTAACTCGGCTTTTGCCTTGGCAGCCTCTGCCTCAGCCTCAGAAACAGATGTTGGTCCCTCAACCTCTTTTTCTTTTTTATCTTCAGGCATTAAATTAACCTAAAATAGCTCAAATTTTAAGATTTAGCAACAATCCAAGTTTGAAAAAACTATTCAATCATTGAAATACTACAAAAAAAATATTCTTCCTATGAGTACAGGTATCTATCTTGCACATTTGAACCCTGTAACCAACGCACATATAGAAATAATTAATGATTTGTTAAAGAACAAAGATCAAATTGTGGTTATGCCTGTTCGCTTTTTGAAACAAGAAGAAGAGATCAACAGTAAGAGTTTTCCATTTACTTATGAAATACGAAAAAAAATGTTAGAAGCGGTGTTTGGTTCTAATATTACAATTTCCTCAAATTATACATTTTTTGCTCCTTTCAAAAAGTATTTTCCACCATTAATTGCACCAAAATCTTGGGAGTTAAGAAAACAAATTCTAAATGGAATAGATGATGATTACTATACATATACTGGTGACAAAGCTGAGGGAATAATGCTGAAACTATACAGATTAAAACCTAAAGTTGGTACTAGAAGAGAGATTTCAGCTACATCAGTAAAAAATGATATGTATGATGCAGTAACATCAAAAAAATCTGAATGGGAAAAAAATATCCCTCATCAAGTTGCAGATATAATTAAGGAAAATTGGAATGTTGTTGAAAAATTTTCTTCATCTGATGATAAAACAATGAGAATAGCTGGAATGAAATTTCCCAAAGAAGGATATAATTCAAAATAGATTAAATTACAGATTAGATTGAAAATTTTATGACAGCGATTTCAAAATATATTTGGTTTGATGGAAAATTTCTAACACATGATAAGGCGAAAGTTCCTGTTACAACACATGCAATCCATTATGGAACCTCAATTTTTGAAGGAATTCGAGCATATAAGAATGAAGAAAATTTATTTATTTTTAGACTGAACGAACATGTCAAACGTTTCAGAAATTCTGGTAAATATTATAATATATCATTAAGATTTTCAGATAATGAAATTAAGAAAGCAATAATTAATTTATGCCGTAAGAATAAGATAAAAAAATCATGCTATATTAGACCATTTTATTTTGTAGGGCAATATGGAATTAATCTTCATGTAACAAAAAAAGCCCCAACACATGTTGCAATTTTTTCATTTCCATTTGGAGATCTGTTTAACAAAAATGGAATTACCTCATGCATTTCAATATGGAGAAAATTTAGTGATGCTTCTACACCAACACAAGCAAAAATGGGTGGTAATTATTTAAATTCAATTTTGGCCACACAAGATGCAAAGAATAGAGGCTTTGATGAAGCAATACTTTTAGACAAAAATGGATATGTAAGTGAGGCTCCTGGTGAAAATATATTCATTATTAAAAATAATACATTATTTACTCCACCATTAAGCTCATCAGCATTAGATGGAATTACAAGAAGATCAATTTTGACATTTAGCAAAGACTTGGGATTAAAGACAAAAATAAAAAATATTACAAAAGAGGAATTAAAATCAGCCAATGAAGTTTTTCTTTCAGGAACAGCAGCTGAGATTACACCAATAATTCAAATCGATAAAAAGAAGATTAGTTCAGGTAAAATTGGAAATTTAACAAAAACAATCATGGAAAAATATCATGATATTGTTATGAATAAAAGCAAAAAGTATTCAAAGTGGGTAACACCGGTATATTAGAATGGAATCAAATGTAACACCAATAGAAGCTAAAGAGCAGTTAAAATCAAAAAAATTTGGTCAGCTTATGCGTATTGAAATTACTAATGAAAATAAAAAAACATCTGACGATAAAAATTCTAATATATTTTTTGAATTATCACTTGACGATATCAATCATGTTATTTGGTTACTTGATGAAACACCAAAAGTAGTTTTTGCAATATCAGGTAAAATCAGTCATGAGTTTGACGATTTTGCAACAATATTACTTGGTTTTGAAGATAACAAATCTGTGATTATTTCACTAAATTGGGTTACAACAAATCCAAAACAAAACTGTAACATAATTTGTAGTACTGGTGAGATCTCTTTGAATTTACTCTCACAAGAGTTAACTGATAATGACCAAAAAGATAATGCGTTGAAGGTTGCAGAAGCAGCTTTTTTATCTAGTCAGAAAGGAATACCAATTTATCTAGAGTTAAAATGAATAGAAAAATGCTTGATATCCTAGCTTGCCCCATGTGTAAACATCACCCCTTGGAAAGTTTTGAACTTAACCTAAATGAGGATGTTATAGTAAATGGTGTGTTATTTTGCACGTCATGCTCCAGGTTTTATCCAATAATTGAGGAAATACCAATCATGTTACCTGATGAACTACGTGACAAGAAACAGGACATTGAATTTATGAAAAATAATAAAGACCTGCTACCCGAGAAAATTACTGCACATGGATTACCATGGCATCTTTAATCTAACGCCTTCTTGCTATAATAACAATCTGTAATGCCAAAATTATTGCAATAGATGCCACTATCGGAAATAATAGTGAGTTTAATTGAGAAGAACCTTCTTCCATATTGCTGACTGATGTACTTATTGTTGAAACACTTTGATCTATGTTAGTACTTGCACTTTCTAAAGTTGCACCAAACCCAGATGTTTCAGATTTCAAATTTTCAAGTTCAGTTGCGGTTTCACTCAGAGATGAATTAAGTTCCAATATCTGTCTTGCAATTCCACTAATATCTTGTGACAAAACATTGGTAGCTGCTGAGCCATGAGAAATGTTTCCTTCATCAAATGTTACCATATGAAATACATATGTACCTTCAAGTGCAGGTAAATAATCTACATAATACAAGCCCTGATGTAAAACTTCAAGGTTATCTGATAAACTTTGAACTTGACCATTAGGCAAGTGAACATGCGATGTGCCAAGTAGTTCATCAGGTTCATTACCTATAAGCAATCCATCACTTGATGTTTGGACATAAATTCTAAAAACATTATTTATTGCACCTGTTTCTGGTGCAAAGACAACAGTATTTAGCGTTCGTTGAATTGGAACTTCTACCAAAGTTGATACCTGAGTAAATTTAAGATTAATACTCTTAGTCTGCTTTCCGTTTTCTGTAATTATCTCAAGAACATAAGTTCCAAATGGTATATTCTCAGTTGATTGTGGCCAATTCATCACAAAATAATGAAATGAACCATCATTTTTTGTGACAATTTGTTCAAAGTGTATAATGTTATCATTTGGCGATCCCAATCTTATAATTACTGGTGCATTTTCAAGTCCGACACCATAAACAAATAGTGGCTCACCTGGTGAAAAAACTGTTCTATTTGTATAAACTACCAAATCTTCTCCATAACTACTATTTGCTACAACTGGTGCTAGAATCATACATGATATAATTATCAAAATAATTTTCATTTTATCAAATGTATGAATCTCTAATACATATTGATTATGATGAATAATTCTTGTCTATAATATCCATTAGGTGTGAATTCAAAAAAAAAGAAAAGGGGGTTTTAGTTTAAGTCTATACTACGTCGATGCTTACTGATACTGTGTCAGATAATGCAGATGGATTATCTACGCTTTCCCATACAAAGACAGTTGCCTCGTATGATCCTGCGTCAGAAGGTATCCATGACAATGCTGGGCTGAATGATTGTCCAGCGGCCAAAGAACCTGTAATCCATGCAAGTGAAACGGTTACACCGTTACCATCTTGAACTTGTACCAAGTATGCGAATGACTGGTCACCGCCAGTACCGTTTACCAAGTCGGCTTCAATCTGTACCTGTTGATCAACTGATACCTCATCTAGTGAGTTACCAAATGCGTCAACAACTCTTGCGTTAGCAGCTGGTGCTCTCTCAAGAGGTGGTGTGATTGTTCCGATGATAGCTGTACCTGCAACTTCCAATTCATCAGCAGTGTTGTATGGGTTTGGCAATGTGTTATCTTCGTACTCTACTGTGACTGTGTCACCTTCTGAGACTCTGAGTCTATGACCGGATGATTCGTCAGTTGTGGTAAAGAATACCGAACCTTCGAATACGCCAGACATTTCAGATGTTTCAGTTACTGTAAGATCGATACCACCTGAATCTGAGTCAGACCAGACGTCAACTTTAAAGTTGTCGACATAATCTGCATGCAAATCCATATCTGGATCAACGATTCTTACGGTGCCACTTCCACCTGCGGAGTAGCTAGAATCTAACCATTGTGCTTCACCTATATTCCATCGAATGAGTGCTGAACCAATGACAGTTGAATCTTCAGTATACTCGAATGATACGGTTATACCGTCTTCATCGTTTGCACAAAGTTCACCACTTGTTGGACCACTGCCACTTGATGCTGTACATGTTCTGTCGTGACCGGAAGAGTTTCCAGTATCGGCATCGCCGTCAGCGTCGTGTGCGAATCCAGTTAGTGTAACCTCACCATAGAAGATACCGGTGTCTTCACCAGTTTCTAATAATTTGTAGGTTGAAATCTTTGTGTCTCTTGTTGCAACAGTGATTGGATCATCTGCTGTGTTTCCAATTTCGTCAACTAATGCAGTGTCGAAATTGTGATCAGGTGCAGTGATTGTGATAAACACTCTCTCTGCCCATGAATAGACCTTCTGGTCCAATTCAATTGTTGCTCCAAAGTTAGATGATGATATTGTTAGTCCAATGTCTTCAGTATCGTCATTGTAATAGTCAGCTCCACTTGGACCGTAATCTACGTACTCCAAGTCAACTACTTCACCACGATCAAGTGTCGTTGAACTCAAGGTTGATGGGAATTCGATGACAGTCTGGAATACACCAGTGTTTTCACCTGTTTCTCTTAATCCATTTGGTTCTGGGTCAAAGACCGAGGTTGAATCAAGTAATACTTCTGCTGCATCTGAATCCCACTCAATTAGATCTAATCCATACGTTTCCGTTGAATCAGAG
>Ga0209992_10001177_pt1 | contig 29274 bp, 27 predicted proteins | sample 2SBtaG_2_FD_182564 | JGI IMG/M metagenome (GOLD analysis project Ga0209992, IMG submission 182564) | Deep subsurface microbial communities from Kolumbo volcano to uncover new lineages of life (NeLLi) - 2SBTROV12_ACTIVE470 metaG (SPAdes)... | ecosystem: Environmental > Aquatic > Marine >... | reverse complement strand
GCCATTAGAGAAGATGGTTGTTGTTGATCCGTTTGTTGCTGAAATGGAAGCTGCTGAGAGTTGTACCGCAGAGGCTTATGCCAGAGCAAGCGGGGGAGGGTGACTATATGAAAAAACGTCATCCCAACCCCAACCACGTCAAAATCCATCGCAATTATACGGTGGAGGAAATTGCCAAGCTGTTCGGCAAGCATAAGAACACGGTGCGTACTTGGATCAAGCAAGGTTTGCCGGTTAGCGATAACAAGCGGCCTACGTTGATTCTTGGCCGTGAACTTGCCGCATTCTTACAAGCGCGCCGAATAAAGAACAAAAAGACCTGTCAGCCGGGAGAAATATATTGCGTGAAATGCCGGGAGCCGAGAAAGCCAGTCGCCGGAATGGTGGAGTATCAGCCTGAAAACGAAAAAGTAGGCATTCTGTTGGCTATCTGCCCGGTCTGCAATTCCACTATTTATCAGCGAATCGGTAAGTCTAGATTGAAGCAGTTTCAGGCGATTATGGACATCACGTTTCCGTAAGCACTGCGACATATAGTTGAGAGCAACCAGCCCAGCGTAAACAGTGACTTTAAACAAGGAGATTAAAACATGAAAATGCACAGTGCAGAAAACGAAAGAATCAAGCGCAGATATTTTACTTATTTGAAAGAGTCGAGACGACAAAGTGAGCAGTCAGTGGATGCAGTTGCCAAGGCACTGGCACGCTTTGAAGACTACACCAAGCAGAAAGATTTTAAGGCGTTCAACTTTAATCAGGCGGTGGCTTTCAAAAATCATCTTGCCGAACAGAAAGCATTGCGAACCGGTGAGAAGTTGAGCAAGGCTACATTGAACGCAACCCTTTCTAGTCTCAAGCGCTTCTTTCAATGGCTGGCAGACCAGCCCGGATACAAGTCTCGGCTTCAGTGTTCCGATGCGGATTATTTCAACTTGTCCGGCAATGATTTAAAGGTGGCGACTGCGCGTCGAGAGCAAAAGGCACCTACGCTGGAACAGGTGAAGTATGTCATTGCCTGTATGCCGGTAGAGTCTGAAATTGAAAGACGAAATCAGGCGTTAGTGGCCTTTACTTTATTGACCGGGGCAAGGGTTAAGGCAATTACCTCCATGAAGCTGAAGCATGTAGATATGTTGGCTGGCTCTATTTATCAGGATGCCCGTGATGTTAAGACGAAATTCGGCAAGTCTTTCACGACATACTTTTTCCCGGTGGGGGATGAGGTGCGTGCAATCGTTGAAGACTGGGTGGAATTCCTACGCGAGGTGAAGCTGTGGGGGAATGACGATCCGCTTTTTCCTGCGACTCGCATTGAGTATGGGGAATCATGCCATTTTGAGGTAGCGGGTCTGGACAAGAAGGGATGGAGCAGTACCAGCCGAATCAATATCGTTTTCAAGGAGGCGTTTGAACATGCCGGGCTACCTTACTTCAATCCACATAGCTTACGTAATACGCTGGTCAGGCTGGGCGAGACGGTATGCAAGTGCCCGGAAGACTTTAAGGCATGGAGCCAGAACCTTGGACATGAGCAGGTTTTGACGACCTTTACCAGCTACGGTGAGGTGAGTGGTCGTAGACAGGGTGAGATTATTCAGGGATTGGGTGCTACGCGGCAAACGGTGGAACCTGATGTGGCGGCATTAGCAAAGGCGCTGGCTATTGAGATGCGTAATTCGGGTTGATTGAGTGGTGGGGCAACGTGCAAGAAGAAGACATTGCCATCGGCCTTAAAATAAGGATTTTCCTTATATCCAATAGGTAAGTTTGGGAGTAGATTGCTAGTAGATGTATTTATAGTACCCCGTGTTACAACGATAATATTTGTGATTTATTTTCTTTGATAGTCTGGGCTGATGAGTACGTCTAATAACTGTTATGTAATCAATTGAGATTTCTAATCTTGCCTAAGAAAGGAAAAAGCATGGACATATTAAACATCCGAGGAGAGAATATCCCCGACATCGATCCTGAGCTAGATCAGCTTCTAGAAAAAGGAAAAGTATCTGCTCAGAGGATACTTGACGGTGCTTCTGATAGAAGGTTCGGAGACACCGTCCCGTACGCGATAACAAGAGTAGAAGTAGAATTTGAACAGGAAGAAGATTTACGTCGCTGTGTAAGGCTGTTACGTTGGTCTGATGAACGTTTACTTGCTATTGAATCATCTATTGCATGGGCATGGGCACCAACTAAGCGTGACGGTATGACAATCAGCTTTGCGGTCAATTGGTATGACGAAGACTTTTTTAATAAAAAGGGAGATTCGGTAACCGATGAAAATCATTTATCCTATTTCAAAATGTTCGGTAAATCCGCAGCAGACATGAAAATCAGTACTGAAATTGTAAAAGGTAAAAAATAGCGGCTTTGCATAGCAAGGCTTTCCAATTGATTCGCAAAAGCGGTGTTCCTATTCTTGTACCGCTTTTGCTTTCAACTATGCTTAATCAGTTGAACAACTGAAATGGATTGATAGCAGTCTATAAAACCACATGAAGCAAGCACCAATGAGTACTTTCACTATACTCTAATGCAGGGGTAATGCGACCTTGTCTGAGGAGTAGTCAAAATGTTTCCCGAAGGGGGTTATATTTATCCAATAAGAGGAAGGGCGCTTTGCTTTGAATGGCGCTATTGTGGTAAATGCCAGCCTTTTCCTTGTCTCTAAGTGATAGAATCATCCGCTGATCTATAAGTACCTGTTATTGAATGCAGGAAAAGCCAGCTACCGAAGCGAAATACAATCCGTTTGGTATAGTTTTTGGTATAGAAAATTTATAGTAAATGCTGAGGTCAAGCATTTATGCGGCTTTCGGCCGTAATGATGGTGCCCAGAAGAGGACTCGAACCTCCACACCTTGCGGCACACGGACCTGAACCGTGCGCGTCTACCAATTCCGCCATCTGGGCTTTTTGATGAAGGCGCGCAATTTAATAGTTTAAGGATATATTGTCAATGAAAAAGAAGAAGAACCTACGCTTGCAAGACCCGTTTTTAGAGCGGGAGCGCGAGCAATACGAGCATCCGCTGCCTAGCAGGGAGTTCATCCTACAGATACTCACCGAGCAGGGTGCACCGATGACCGATGAAGAGTTGCTGGGTGTGCTGGATATCCATAAGGATGAAGAGGATCTGTTCTCACGTCGATTACGTGCAATGGTGCGGGACGGGCAGATCATGCGTAATCGTAAGCGCGCCATCTGTGTGATGGACAAGTTGGAACTGGTCAAGGGCAAAGTGCAGGGGCATCCTGACGGCTTTGGGTTTTTGGTCACGGATGATGCCAGCCCGGATATGTTTCTCAGTGAAAAAGAGATGCATCAGGTATTGCATGGTGATGTCGTCATGGTGCGTCAAAAAGGGGTGGATAGGCGCGGTCGCCCCGAGGCCAAGATCATCGAGGTATTAGAGCGCGCAAACAACCGCGTGGTCGGACGTTTGTTCGAAGAACATGGCATCCAGTACGTGGTAGCAGAGAACCGCCGTATCTCGCAGGATATTCTGGTCTCACCCGGTGCATCAGGCGGTGCTAAGGTCGGGCAGGTCGTGATACTTGAGATTATGAAGCACCCCGACAAGCACGCTCAGCCAATCGGACGCATTGCGGAAGTGTTGGGTAACTATGCCGACCCCGGCATGGAGATCGAGATCGCATTGCGCAAGCATGACCTGCCGTATGAGTTTCCCAACAGTGTGGCAAAGCAGGCCAAAGCGATTCCGCCCACTGTGTCGGCAGATGATTGGGCAGGGCGGGAAGATATCCGAAAATTGCCGCTGGTCACGATAGATGGCGAAACAGCGCGTGATTTTGACGATGCGGTCTATTGCGCGCCGGAAAAAGATGGATACCGCTTGATCGTAGCGATTGCTGACGTGAGTCATTATGTGAAAAGCGGTGATGATCTGGATCAAGAGGCGATTCTGCGTGGCAACTCGGTGTATTTCCCGCGCCGGGTGATTCCGATGCTGCCTGAGGAATTATCCAACGGACTGTGCTCACTGAATCCTAAAGTGGATCGTCTATGCATGGTGTGCGACATGCATATCGGCAACAATGGTGTGATCGGTAAATATCGCTTCTACCCGTCGGTGATGTATTCCCATGCCCGACTGACATACGATCAGGTCGCTGAGATGCTGGCAGTACCGGATGGTGATCTGGCGAAGCGTAATGCGAAGATTACGCCGCATCTGCATAATCTCTACGACTTATTCAAAAAACTGCTAAAGGCTAGAGCGAAGCGCGGTGCCATCGACTTTGAGACAGTCGAGACACAAATGATCTTTACCGATCAAGGCAAGATCGAAAAGATCGTTCCGGTGGTGCGCAACGAAGCCCACAAGTTGATTGAAGAGTGCATGTTGGCGGCTAACGTGTGTGCGGCGGATTACCTGCATGAAAACAAGCACGCTGTGCTGTACCGCATCCACGAGGGGCCGACACCTGAAAAGCTTGAAGTGGTACGCGAATTCATGAAGGAGTTCGGATTGCAACTGGGTGGCGGTGAAGAACCTCAGGCGGGTGATTACTCCAAGCTGCTAAAAAGCATCAAGGGCAGGCCGGATGCGGGTCTGTTGCAAACCGTCATGTTGCGCTCTCTCCGTCAGGCAAAATATGATCCGGAGAACATCGGCCATTTCGGGTTGGGCTACGAGGCTTATGCACACTTCACCTCCCCGATACGCCGCTATCCTGATTTGCTGGTGCATCGGGCGATCAAGTCGGTCATAAAAGGTAAGCAATACAAGCCTAAGATGAAATGGCCTGAACTAGGTGCGCATTGCTCGATGACTGAGCGTCGTGCTGACGATGCCACGCGTGATGTCGAGGCATGGCTGAAATGCTTCTATATGCGGGATCATCTGGGCGGCGTGTTCACGGGTTCGGTATCATCTGTCACCAGTTTCGGCATGTTTGTCTCTCTCGACGACCTGTATGTAGAAGGATTGGTGCATATCTCCGAGCTGGGTAAAGATTATTATCAGTTCGATGCAACCAAACATCAGTTGCTCGGTGAACGTACCGGGAAACGATATCGCTTGGGTGACAGAGTGCAAGTACGTGTCGTAAAAGTTGATATGGAAAGCACCAAGATTGATTTCGTGCTGGATGACGTGATCGAAACGGAAGTTCGCACTGATGCCAAGAAACCAGCCGGTAAAAAATCAACTGGTAAAAAGTCTGCTACCAAAAAGGCTTCCAGCAAAAAAGCAGCGTCTAAAAAATCAACTGCGAAGAAGACAGCTGCCAAAAAGCCAGTCGCCAAAAAACGGGCCAATAAAAAATCGACCGTCAAAAAATCAACTGCCAAAAAATCAACTGCCAAAAAAACAGTAAGCAAAAAAGCTTCCAAAGGAAAGAATAAACATGGCTGACCTTCGTTTGATCTACGGATTTCATGCCGTCACTTCGCGTATCCGCCAAAACCCGGATGGCGTGCTGGAGCTATACACACAAGCACAACGTCAAGACCCACGCATGCGGGACTTGATCAAGCTGGCCGAAGCCAGCGGGGTACGCATCATCCCGGTGGAAGAAACACGACTGGATGGCATGGCTGGCAGCGCACGCCATCAGGGCGTGGCAGCGCGGGTTGACGCTGCACGCCGTGTGCAACATCTTGATGACGTGCTGGATACCATAGAAGAGACACCGTTACTGCTGGTGCTCGATGGGGTTAAAGATCCGCACAACTTGGGTGCCTGTTTGCGTAGTGCCGATGCCTTCGGTGTCCATGCCGTGATCGCCCCCAAAGACCGTGCGGTCGGCATCAACGCCACCGTTGAAAAAGTCGCCTGTGGCGCAGCCGAAACCGTTCCCTTCATCACTGTCACCAACCTCGCGCGCACCCTACGCGAATTGAAAGCGCGTGACATCTGGGTGGTCGGCGCAGCAGGCGAAGCCGAGCAAGACCTGAACAGCTTCAAACATGACCGTGCCCTGGCATGGGTGCTAGGCGCGGAAGGTGAAGGCTTGCGCCGTCTGACACGCGAAACTTGTGATGAACTGGTACGCATCCCGATGCTGGGTAGTGTGGAAAGTCTGAACGTATCAGTCAGTACCGGGATATGCCTGTTCGAAGCCAGACGGCAGCGTCAGGATAAAGTGTGACCCAGTGTAACGCGACAAAACAACCTTGGATGAAGCGGTGTGCCAATTAGATTTGGACACCGTTTTTTTATGTGATGTTTCTAATTTACTGGCTGTTCCCAAATGATAAGCGGCCAGCTGGGTATCGAAAATATGCAATGGGATTTTTCTGAATTCGACCCATTTCAGTCAAACAACCTTTGAAATTTACTGCCCCAAAGCAGTCATTAGTGACATGCTGCAAACGAAACTAACCAGTCATACTACTTCCCGGAAATAGACCTTCAACGCCTAGTATCAACCGTCTATTGTATCGGTGTGAGGCTTGCGGCATTAACCACAAACGAAACGCCGCAAAATTGCGGCAGATTAAATGCAATTATTAATTACTTGTGGGATTTTACAGAGATTTATTACCATAAAGGAATATTAACTCACTTTTACTTGACCCACACAAAAATCCGATGAATCTATTGTGTATTTTGCATTTCTCTAATACGACCAATAAATTCATACTCATCATCAAGCATACCTCTTAGTTTAGCCATACTTTCTTCTGCGATGGGAACACTATTGTCGGACTTTCGAATGTGTATCGGCTCAAGGTTTAATCCAGTTTGCTTGTTTATTTGGTTAATGCCGTTGTCAAAATCATCGATGAAAAAATAGTAGGATAGTTCACTAACTCTTTTAACAGCTTCATTGATATCAAAGTTGGATGAATACATATATAGTTGATTTAACATATGCTCCTTTGGCATTCTTTGTATAAAATCATCGAATCCACTGCCAAGCCATGGGCCTTCACGTTTCATGCAAGGGTGATTGATATTATTATCTCGATAATAAGTCAAATTACTATAATGCGAAACAATGCGTTTTATTGGATCGCGAAAACATGACACGGTGAAAGTTCTTTTGGGGATGTCCAATTTATATATTGGGTTGTGTGAAAAGGCATAAAAATAATTCCCTTTATTGATGAGTCGGGGATTCCATCCAACATATACTAATCCGTTTCTGCAAATACGGTACCCTTTCGCTTTAACCAAACTTGTATATAAAGAACCTGAATCTTCTCCCGCTAGGGACAAAAACATATTATTTAAAGATGTGCCACCTGTCTTTCTAATGTGAACCAAGTAGATTCTTTTGTACCCACCAAAGTTATATTTGGAGACTATTTTTTATATACATTTTCTTCTCTTGCTTCCCTAGTCCGATAAATAACACTTTGTAGGATTCTCTGCGGCAATTTTTTAAGATTCATTTGATCTCCTGCCTGTGGTTACGATGAAATAGCTGTCTGTTCTGCTGGGGAAGTTCACCCTTTTGCCAGCGCTCCCAAATTTGTGCTTTCTGACTTTCGATGTAATTGATAAATAGTCCTTGTTTCATTTGCAGCGCTCTCTGTTTATGTAGATTCTAGTATGTTGCACAATGGCCTGTTGAAACTGCAACCCATAGCTGCCATTCATATTCGTTAAACACCACGTACCGTTACGATTTAGCTAAGCAAATTTCACTTCATATTTGTTACTGATTGATGAAGTGAGCTATACATCCTCAAACCTAGCACTTCACTACCTGTCTTGTTTAAGTGAACATTGTCAGTATCGGCGCAAAGTGCATTCAACACATCGTGGTCACCTGTTGATCTCAGCGATGAATAGCAGTCGATTACTTTGCCTCCGATCTCTGACATTCGCGTGTCAATCCATGCGTTGTAGTCATCCCGTAATTTAATCTTTGTAGGTGAGTTGATCAACGCGCTGGGGGCAACGTTTGAAAAGAAAATGTTTTTTCCGCTAAATCCAGCGGCAATCAGCGTGTCAATGATGTTGTTCACCGATGACTGCATATCGGCCAGCACGCGCAGTCCATTATAGATGTCATTGTGACCACAAATCACCATAATCGTCTTGAACCCTTGATCTACTAAATCCTGAATCAATGGTTCATGCTGCCAAAGCTGCGAGCCGCCCCATGCTCTATTGCCAACCCAAGCGTTTGTACCGATCAACCTGCTCAACACATAAGATGGTGACGAAGTTTGATCTACGGATGCTGCCAGCCTGTGGGTGGATGATGGCTCACACGACCAAAACTTTTTACCGTCTGCGATGCTGTCACCAATGACACAAATTCCAGGAGTGTAGATGCGGAATTCGTCGGCATAAGAAACCCCTATTTTACCAGTGCCTGAACGGATGCGGGCTTTGACGATCTTTGTAGAGTAAGCTTTGGCCACGCTGACTTTTTCAAGATATCGGAAATCAACAGCCTGATGCTGCTTGTTCATCCAACAGGTAGCCAACTTGGATGTCGGGTCGATGTGCAACACAATTTGCGTGTAAGTGCCAGCAATAAGCGGTAGCGAAGATGGCATATTGCTATCAGTATCGAACACCACTCCGCTAGTTGAATCCACCTCGACACTGATGGCCACATTTCCGCTAGTATCCAGCATCTCCAGCACTGTAGCAGTGCCAGTCGGTGCCATACCATCAATCTCTACAAGATATGATCTTTCAGGTTCGGTAAAGGTATAAGTGGCAGATACCTGCTTGGTCGCTGATGTCGAGTTCAATGCCAACTTTTTGCAGCAATCTTTCGTCTCGGTTGTGACTGTGCCGAAAGCCTGTTCAAGCGTCCATGCGGATAACCCACCGTCGAAACGATCCTGAAAAATCAGATTTTCCATAGAAGTAGAGGAAGTTTCAGGTAGCGAGGGCACGCTTATAAAATAAACGCCTGCATCCTGTAATTTAAATACACTGGTTCGGATTTTCAGAGATACAACATTACGGATAATTTGGATAACTCTTTGGATATTCATAAGACTGACTATATTTCCCATCCGAATACGCATTGTATTGCGTGGAGAAACAAATATCTCCTTTAGGCACGAACCCGAACGTCATGCCATGTAACTACCTTACCGGAAAGCAGCCCATTGTGATTATACGAAGATTTGATCGGATAAAACGGTGTGAAGCAGTCATCCATGGCCCTGAATCGATCAAGACACCATCTGATATGGCTCTAACGTAACCGATTCAAGCAGGCTACCGACCAGTATCAGGTGTCCTTCACGCCTGCTATTCCCGGTTTCGCTGAATTCAAAGCGATAGGTGCGACGCAATCTTCTGCGACCTAACTTGTCTCTAGCCAGCCGTATGGAAATTCTGGCGACGGTGTCATCCAGGAACTGTAGATTTGAATTCTGGCAAATATGTCGTCCGGCATTCCGCGCGACTTCCAGTGCGTGCAGACTATCGATCCAGAACCACCCCAATGCGGCCAGCATGGCCAGCAATATAAAACTCAATATATCCATCTATAATCTTTAGAAAACTGGGTAAAAAACTGATTATTTCTACAGTGCATAGTATACCGCTGACGGTCAGTGCATGTGCTTGTGAATTACCTTTCCGTTGCTTGATTCCTGACAGGCACGACGATATGCCTGCAGGGTCTTTTGAGCATGTCCCAGTACACTGTTGCGAGGATAATTGCCGGATGCACTTTCAGTTCCTGCGGGTACACCGGTGAGAAATTCAATGCCAGCAACGATGTGCTCGGTTGTGTGGATGTGGAACAAATCCTGTTCTACTGCCTCGATGACGTTACGATCCAGCATCAAGTGGCGTCGGTTCCGATGGGGGATCAGCACACCCTGACTACCGTCCAGACCAACCTTTTCACAGACTTTGAAATAACCTTCTATCTTTTCATTTATCCCGCCGACAGGTAGTACTTCGCCATGCTGGTTGACTGCACCTGTTACAGCAATACCTTGCCTGAGTGGTAGCCCGGAAAGTGACGAGAGCAACACATACAGTTCGGCGCACGAGGCAGAATCTCCCTCCACGCCGTTGTATTCCTGCTCGAATACGATGGATGCGTTCAGTGCCAAGGGTGCGTTATGTGTAAATAAGGAGGAAAGGTAGTTCTGGAGGATCAATACCCCCTTGTCATGGATGGGGCCGGACATTTCCACTTCTCGTGCAATATTAACGATACCGTCCTCGCCGGCATGGGTGCGTGCTGAGATACGAACAGGGAATCCGAAACTATAGTCACCGAGATCGATCACTGTCAGTCCATTGAGTTGCCCGACCTTCTCGCCATGCACACTGATTAGCAGGTCACCATCGGTGATAGACTCCTGAAGTCGCTGGTCAGGATAATCATTCCGATAGGTTCGCGCTATCAATGCTGATTCCACATCAGTGGCCGAGACTGTCTGGCCTGCACGAGTACTACACAATGCAGCACTTTCCATCACCAAGGCTTCAGTGCGTGCAAAGATGGCACTTTGTCGTGACTGGTCTTCCACATCTCGATGTCCATCCTCAAGCAAGCGGGCAACGGCAGCTGCAGAAAAGTGGGGCAGTCCAAGATTGCGACAGGTATGAGAGATGAAGATAGCGGATGAATGCCTGGAATCGACACTAGGTGAAAAACTTTCCGCAAAATCTACTTTTACCCGAAAGTGGCGAGCGAATTCAGGGTCGCCTTCCTGTAATTCATAGTACAACTCTCGTGAACCGATAAGAATAATTTTGACGTCGATGTCTACCGCTTCGGGTTGCATGGAAACAGCCGCGATAGGGGTGAAAGCCGTACCCGGTTCTTCGATCTGCAATCTGCCGCTACGCAGAAAACGGCGCAGCTTTTCCCACACTAGGCTATCCGCCAATAGATCGCGCAGGTGCAACATCAAATAACCGCCGTGTGCTCTATGCAGGCTACCGGCACGGACTCTGAAGAAATCTGTCATCAGGACTTCGTTTTCAGATCGGTATTCGATACTGCCGAACAACTGTCTGAATAGTGGGTTCTCTTCAATGACCACAGGTGCATCACTCAGGCCATCGTTATCGACGAGCAGATTGACCTTGTAGCGGGACAAAACGATATCAAGTGCATCTTTGCGTATGTCGTCGTCTGCTTCGGCCACCTTGAATAACTCCAGGTTATCGAGCACATCCTGCGTGACCCGATCTAGGTAAGTGCCGAGTTTGACGGAATCCTTGATCTGCTTTTTCAAGCTGATACGGATTTCCTGAAGCTCTTGATCCAATAAAGGTTTGATCGCTTGCTTTTGCAACGCTGCTAGCGTGTCCGCCATTGCGCGAGCCATTGGCCTGACTTTTTCGAAGTAGCGGTTGATCTCGGTACGTAATTCCTGCTCTGCCAGTTCGATTTCTGCACGCCGTTCTTTGGGTAAAGCAAGCATTTCGGTTTCAGTGAGTGCTTTTCCTTTTGCACTGCGCAGCGTGAAAACCATGTGGCCATCTTCTCGATGTAATGTGAACTGATGAGATTCAGCGAATGCATCCAGTATGGCATATGCCTTGACTTCTTCTTCCTTGTAGGATTTTTCGAGGTGCTCGCTTTCTGATTTGAAATCCTGCCTATCAAGACGCAGGGGGATTTCCGTCTGTATGGTCGTCGCCATGCGCTCCATGAGTTGGCGTAACTGGCGTCCCTGACCAGCAGGCAAACGCAACGCGATAGGACGTTCCGGAGCATCGAAGTTATACAAGTAGCATAGGTCTGGTGGAGCAGAACGGTTTTCGGCGGCAGATTGCATGGCCTGCTTGAGCAGTGAAGTTCGACCGCTTCCAACTTCACCCAATACAAACAGATTGTAATCCCGCTGATCCATGCCAAGACCAAAATGTGCTGCCATTTCAGCACGCTCTTGACCTATCCAACTCAGCGGTTGATCGACTAGCTCAGAGGTGTCAGAAAAACCGAGTGAATCTGGCGCGATAGTCAGGCGAAGTTCGGCAGGGGATAGGTTGGAAGTAGGCATGATGTTAGTGTGCTTGAGATCGGTATTAATTAGACGCTTTATCCCCCTGCATGGCAACTACCTTATGCAAGGTGGCATTAATAAGGACTGCCATCCTTGTGGGTGAACTGCCATGATCCGTCTACCCATGTCGCTTGCAAATCATCGTCTGGGTAGTTGACGGCGTCACCCGCGCTTCGGTCGCCCACTTCAAGAAAGGTCACATCTTCATCAGAGCGATTCACAATTTGATGGGCGTTACCCGTGCCAGCCTTGAATCCGGCGCACATCCCGGAGGAAAGCTGCGTTTCGCCATCATCGGTAATCAACACCGGATTACCAGACAAGACGTAGATAAATTCATCTTGTGTTGCGTGTGCATGGCGCAGCGCGGAACCGGCGCCGGGTGCTAAACGGGTCAGATTTACACCGAAATTTGTCAGGCCGAATAAATTTCCAAGCGGCTGTTTTTCGCGACCAACCGTGCGTGCTATAAAGGGCGCTGGGTAGATGGATTGTTTTGCACGTAGTGGGGCATCAGCGGCTTTAATGGCAATGGGTGTTGGTTTGTCTGTCATGGCAACTCCTGTTTGGTCAGAATTTTTCTGATATCAGGGATATTAGCAGAGTAGTGTCTATTTCAGGTTAGGCTAGCGATTGTATTGCTCGCCAAATTTTCAATTTTTCTACATAGGTGATGGCAGCATGTGCCGGACTGGTTGATGGCAGGCGTTGGTAGTGCAAGTGCTCGATGTTGAGCGATGGTCTAACGTGCTTCAGGAAGCACTGTTCCGCTTTAGCACCGTTGAAAAATACATGGGTGATGTGCGGGTGATTCAAAAAGAATGACGAGAAATCATTTGGTGTGATCGAGTCAGCAACGATATCGGCATCCAGACTGCTGCTTCGTGAACATGAGGCGAGTACATCCCACAATGCAATATTCGAAGCTTTCAGTAATTGTATTCGTGTGTCGTAGGGTAGCTCAGGTGACGCGCCGATCAGCTCACCCATGATTCGCCAGAAAGCGTTGCGTGGATGCGCATAGTATTCAACCGCCCGTAATGATTCTTTACCCGGCATGCTGCCGAGGATCAGGATTGTGGCGCTCGCGGACTCGACAGGTGTGAAACTGTGGATACGGGTCATAATATTTCTGTCAGTTAGGCTTCATCACCATTAACCCAAACACGATTGCCATCGCCGGGAAGGCAATCATGCCTAGCCGCTCCCAAATGAGGGCATACCGCCAATAGCGTTGTGGTAACTCTGCTTCACTATCGTAGGCCGTACGGGCCATTTTAGCCATTTTAATCTGCAACCATACGACCGGTAACCAGCAGCTGCCCGCAAGGATGAAAAGTGCATAGGTTGCCAATAGCCAGGTTTGTGTCAACGAATAGTTTGCCATGGATGCCAGTATGACTCCGCTGATAGGTTGAATGATAACGGCAGGAAAGTTGAACCAATAGTCGGCCCTGACGATAAGCCGTGATACTTCGGCAATTGCTGGCACATTCTTAGTTCGGTTGATGAAATACAAGTAGAAGGCACTGCCGAAACCAACTCCGACCAATGCCACGCTAGAAGTAATATGCAGCCATTTGAGCAGTAGGTAAGTATTCATGACATTTTCCTCTCATGTTCATGTAGCAGCCAGAGTAATAACAGGATAGGCAGGTTTTTCAGGATAGGGCCGAATGGGTGTAGCCAGTACCATGGTAGGAATATTGTGATGACGATGCTATATCCCAGCACTAGAGAAAATTGAACTCGCCATAGCAACGCAGAAGGGTAGGCGATAGTCAAAATACCAAGCGCGATATCAAACGAGGCAGAGCCGTAGAGTGCAACCAGTCCAGCCTTGTCATGCAATCCAACCTGTTCGAGCAGAGCCAGGCTTTCATGCTGCGGAATGATACCCAGCGACAAAGCACCCGTTACCAGCCACACAATAGCCAGTGTGTATCGAATCAATTTCAGGTCGAGCGGTCTCATGTAGACAGGCTTTGAGAGATGAAATTACGGTAACTGCGAGGGGGCTGCCCTAGTAAGCTTGTGAAGCCCGAAGCACTTGCTGTGGTGCTAGCCGAAAGCATGGTAAAGGTATCGCTACACAATGGGCTGGATGGTAACAAGTCACCGACCCGTGCACCCAGTTGAACGAGTATCTTTGGTGTCGCCACATGCCATGCCGGACGACGATGTAATTGTTCTCGGTAACTATCTAGCATACCGCGCATTGTGGTTGCTTCAGCACCAACTGCCTCAACGATCTTGCTTTTGGCACTGGGCTTGTTCAACCAGAATCTGACTGCCAGGCAAATATCGTCGATATGGACAGGCTGTAATTCCTGCGTGCCACCCATCGGTAATGCATGTACCGGCAGCTTGGCTAGTTGCATGAACATTTTGGCGCTGGTGCCATCATCACCGTAAATGACGGATGGCCGCAGACATAGCCAGCGTACTTTTTGCGGCAATGATTGTAATGCGTGTTCTGTTATCAGGCGTGTGGTGAAGTAGGGGACATCAATATTCCTGTCCACACCCAGAGCAGAAAGGTGGACGATACGCCCGACATTGGATTCAGCGCAGGCATTGAATAATGCGATAGGGGTATCGGTATGTAAATTTTGCATAGGGTTGTCGTCGTTATCACGTAGCACGCCCACCGCATTGATAACGGCATCTATACCTGTGAGGCGCGGTAGCCAGACTTCTTTCGTGGTGTCGTTTATGAAATCCACTTGTATGTCATCAGGCATACTGGGACGGCGAACCGCCCGAATTACCTTATGTCCAGCATTACGCAATTCACGGGTCAAATGCCGACCGACAAATCCCGTTGCACCGCAGATCAATATTTTCATGATGATTCTCCTGATTTCGGTGCGACGGTGCGCCATACATTGCGAGCGACAAACATCACAGTGATGAATAATCCGCTCAGGGTGAGAATTAAGGTGAGACGTAATGCCTCTATCCAGTCTTGAGCATTAGTGGTATTGCCGAAAATCAGCACCAATATCAGTGCACCACTATATGCAAGGATGTCCGCACTTCTCAGCCAGAACTCGGCACCAGCATCGGATTTACATAGTTCGACGATGATTTGCCTAGTGGTATGACGAAGATAAAACATCGCGATGCTCACGATGGTGATGGTGAACGTTAACATTGAGAAAAATAGAATAGATTTCATGATGCTTCCTTTCACTAGTTGTTAAGTAGAGCATTTCCCGTTGATACATGAACGGCTACGTTGATGTGCTCGCCTAGCAGCACACTTTCCCCACAACTTGAAAAATAACGGTAGTCCTGTCCAGGATAAGGCCATGCGATGTCGTGCGACCCACGGATATGCCCACTCGGTTAGAGGGCGAGTGCGTTTGCCACCCCAAAATTTAGCGATGGTAGTCATGCCAACTGTGCGATATAGCAATTCGAATGAAGATACTCCTTTGACCCATACGCCTTGGTTGTCACGTACATGCATGCATTCCATCATTGCTTCACGTGTGATGCCATCAGCAAGAAAAGGGGAGTCATCAAAGTCAGCAGCAGAGCAGTCCACTAGGCGGATACGCTGTTCAACATCTGCCATATGGATGTTGTCTATTTCAGCACTGCACAGGCTGCAGGATGCATCGTAATAAACGGTGAGTGGATATTGTATGTTCATCATTTCCTCCATTAGTTACATTAACTTCTGTCAACACAGAAACAAAAGGGCAAAAAAACACCCCTATTTTGAAAGCAGCAAATTTTGAATTTTTGCTCCCAATTTCATTACTTTCATGAGTGTTGCTGGATCGAGCTTCAGCATCTGGTCACCCCATGAAGAAAGCGATTCCATCAATGATAATGTTTCCTTTATACGTTGTTGGGTGGCCTCGTCTTCCTTGTTTAGATCGTTACTGTTCAGACAATCTCGCAACACACTGATGGTCGGATCAAACTCACGCTCTTTGCGTTCGCTTACGACGGTTCTGAACAATTCCCATACATCAGTCGATGTCTCAAAATGATCGCGACGGTCCCCCATCACATGTACGACATGAATGAGATTCCAATTCTGCAACTCCTTGATGCTGTTGCTGACGTTGGAACGTGCCACGCCAAGTGTCTCTGCCAACTCTTCAGCAGGAATGGGCTTTCCAGCCAGATAGAGCAGGGCATGGATTTGTGAGACAGTACGGTTTACACCCCACTTGGAGCCCATTTCACCCCAGTGAAGAACAAAGCGCTGTGCGATTGGATTCAGTTTCATGGGTGCATGTTACAACATACAGTAATTTCTGTCAATAAAGAAATTTATGTAGGTGATAACCAAATCAAGAAATGATGAGTCATTCTTCAAAGGTCAACTTAGTGACACAAAACCATCGGATTCTCAGTGCTATGCGTTGAAATCAGTACGTTGTGATGCATATTCAAGTGAACAGCATAAATTTGAGTATCACACAAGCATGGTGCTGGAAAAGGTTTTGCAATAAAAAAGCCGCACGACAGTGTCGTGCGGCGATTAAGTTGGTCAGTCAGCGCTATGCTTGAGGACGCTGGGTTTCGATCTGCTCCAAAGGCTCATTTTCAACATACACCTCGCGCTGTCTTGGGCGACGGCGCGGGGGGCGTTTTTCAGAAGCACTGGTTGACTGGCTGACCACAACCTTGTCACCGTCAGTTTCAATTTGAACCAAATCAGGATCGACTTTAATCACCGGTTTTACTTGTGGTGCGGGTGTCGCTTTCGGAGTTGGCGCTGGTGTGGCTACCTGCTCAGGCGCAGTGGGAGCCGGAGTTGCAGCAGCAACAGGCTTGCGCTCTGTTTTAGGTGCAACAGTCGGCATCGCAACATATTCGCTAGGTCGTACATAGCCAGCAGGGTACGATACATGTTCTGTAGGCTTCAATGGTTTTGCCGCGCTTTTATTAGCGGTTGAAGCGGCTTTTGTGGATGATGTTGCATTTGTGTTATCGCGATTCTCACTGCGATCACGACGCCCGCGACGCCCGCGACGCCGAGAAGAACCACCTTCACGCGGCGCATTACCAGAGGTCGTACCTTGTTGACCGTTCTCTGTTGCAGCTTGGTTTTCCAATGCTGGCTTATCTTCTTTTACGCGAGCCGGGCGAGTCCCTTTAGGTTGACGTGGCTCTTTGGCTTTCTGAGCTTCATTGCGGGTGTTTTTCTGCCCGCTTTGTGCATCCTTGTTATTACGATCACTGTTGTTGCGATCACTGTTGTTGCGATCACTGTTGTTGCGACCACCTCTTCTGCCGCGATCACGACGCTTGTTACCGCCTTCATTGCGTTCGTTGCGTGCGGAGCGTGGACCATTGCTCGGCTTGGCTTTAGTGTTGGTTTTCGGCTCATCATCCTGTCCGATTGATTTAAACCAGCCGAAGAATTTTCCGAGTAATGACGGTTCATTTGCTGCATTAGCCTTATTAGGGGCAGGCTGTGCCGGCGTGATGCCTTTTACTGCCGCTTGTGCCCTTGTTGCTTTTTGTGGATCTTGCGCGGCGGATTGAGCGTTTTTCTCTTCAGGCTTATCAACCATCTTGTAGCTGACCTGCAGGTTATCGCCACTGACTTCGTCATGACGTAATCGATTGATGTCGTAGTTCGGTGTCTCTAGGTGCGTATTCGGTATCAGCGTTACTGATACTTTTAAACGGGATTCGATACGATGAATGTCCGAACGCTTTTCGTTCAATAGAAAAGTCGCGACATCTACCGGAACTTGAACATGTATCGCAGCGCTGGTTTCCTTCATTGCTTCTTCCTGAATGATACGCAGGATGTGCAGTGCTGAAGATTCGATGCCGCGAATGTGGCCAATTCCACTGCAACGCGGGCAGGGAATGTAATTGCCTTCACCCAGGCTAGGTGCTAGACGTTGACGTGATAATTCCATCAGTCCGAACCTTGAGATTTTTGCAGTCTGAACACGTGCACGGTCATAACGCAAAGATTCGCGCAGGCGCTCCTCCACTTCACGTTGGTTGCGACCGCTATCCATATCAATGAAGTCAATTACAACCAGACCACCCAGATCACGCAAACGAAGTTGGCGGGCGACTTCTTCTGCGGCTTCCAGATTGGTATGGTGGGCAGTCGCTTCAATATCTGAACCTTTTGTAGCTCGAGCAGAGTTAATATCAACTGCTGTAAGCGCCTCAGTATGGTCGATGACAATCACGCCACCGGATGGCAGACTGACTTCCCGTGCATGAGCAGACTCAATCTGATGCTCGATCTGAAAACGTGAGAACAATGGCACATCGTCAACATAGCGCTTGATGCGGCTCACATTGTCCGGCATTACCGTACCCATGAAGGCTAGGGCCTGTTGATAGACATCTTCAGTGTCGATCAGTATTTCGCCAACCTCAGGATTGAAATAATCGCGGATAGCGCGCACAACTAAGCTGCTTTCGAGATAGATCAGAGAAGGGGCTTTTTCAACTTCAGATGCACCTTCGATCGCATCCCACAATTGCTTGAGATAGTTCAAATCCCATTGCAATTCTTCGAGATTTCGGCCGATACCTGCGGTGCGGGCGATGATGCTCATCCCTTTGGGTATTTCCATCTGCGCCAGTACGTCGCGAAGTTCGTTGCGCTCTTGACCTTCGATGCGTCGAGATACGCCACCGCCATTTGGATTGTTCGGCATCAAAACGATATAGCGACCTGCGAGGCTGATGTATGTCGTTAATGCCGCGCCCTTGTTGCCGCGTTCATCTTTTTCAACCTGAACCAGTAGTTCCTGGCCTTCACGCAAGGCGTCCTTGATCGAGGGGCGATTACCGCTACCGGATTGGTAAAACTGGGGGGCGACTTCTTTGAAAGGCAGAAAGCCGTGGCGAGTGCCGCCATATTCGACGAAACAAGCTTCAAGGCTGGGTTCGATGCGGGTGATGACCGCTTTGTAGATATTGCTCTTGCGTTGCTCTTTACCGGCGGTTTCAATGTCTAGGTCAATCAGTTTCTGACCGTCAACAATGGCGACACGGAGTTCTTCCGGCTGTGTCGCATTGAATAACATGCGTTTCATTATATTGTCTCCCGCGCTCTGACACGGGCGAGACCTTGCTACACGCGATTATGCGTAAGAGAGGAGCAATCGTGCTGAATTGTGCAAACGGTTGGTCAAATTAATTCTCTGTCAGTAGCTAGTCTATAAAAATCGTTCTTTGGCACATCTGCATCAGTGTTTGCGTCTATTTCTAATCCGCCTTGCCCACTGGTGCTGTTGTATCCTCGGGGTGAATCAGCCATCGGCTGAATCACAAAAAAATCCGCAGGTGCTTTGAGCGCGTAAATCAATTACTATCACTGCTGGTTCCGGTGAGTGATATTAACCGGGTCGCGGCTGGAAGGGCGGCGGCGATTCTCGCCGGTTGCTTCTGCCAAAAATTCTGTAGGTTGGGAAATTTTCCCGATAAAGTTACCCGAATCCAAGACTCGCGAACGGCGAAGTATATTCAAAATGAATGGTTTAAGCAAAGATTCTGTTACTTTTCTGACAATCGATGAAAGTGGAGAATCGCAGCGCATCGATAATTTTCTGTTCAAACAGCTAAAAGGCGTGCCCAAAAGCCATATTTACCGCATATTGAGGAGCGGTGAGGTCCGGGTGAACAAAAAGCGCGTCAATCAGACCTATCGCCTGAAAATGGGCGATTTACTCCGTATTCCGCCTATCCGGGTCGCAGAAAAGCATGAGGTCGAGCAAACTTATATCCCTGCAGTGGAATTTCCGATCCTCTATGAGGACGATGCATTGTTGGCGGTCAACAAACCTTCGGGGACGGCAGTGCATGGCGGGAGTGGTGTCAGCTTTGGTGTCATTGAGCAACTTCGGCGTGCCCGCCCGAAGGCCAAGTTTTTGGAGTTGGTGCATCGGTTGGACCGTGAGACTTCCGGGGTATTACTGGTAGCGAAGAAGCGCTCAGCACTGACCGCGATGCACGAGATCATGCGCGAAGGGAATAGCGACAAGCGTTATTTTGCGCTTGTGTTGGGGCAATGGAAGAACGCCAGACAGCATGTGAAGTTACCACTATACAAATTCGATAGTCCGCAAGGCGAAAAACGGGTGATGGTGAGAGAGGGCGGCCAGGCATCTCATACGATCTTTGAGCTAAATAAGCGCTGGCAGGAATTCTCCCTGCTGGAAGCGCAACTCAAGACCGGACGGACGCATCAGATTCGTGTTCATCTGTCACATCTAGGTTTTCCTATCGCGGGTGACGATAAGTACGGGGACTTCGCACGTAATAAGGTGTTGATGAAGCAAGGATTGAAACGGATGTTCCTGCATGCGCATAGCATTGCCTTTGACCATCCGTTGACAGGAGAAGCCTTAGCCTTGTCCGCACCGCTTCCTGAGGCCTTGGAAAACTTTATTGCACGGCTTGATAGCGCGGGATAGTGAACCCATCGCTAGATGAACCGTCAGATAATAAAGAACTGGCGTATGCTTCATATATTGCTGGATGTTAAGGAGGGACATGAAATGCCCAAGTCAAAATATAGTTTATTCGTAGCTTTGTCACTGCTGGCATTACTGCTGGGTGGATGTGCTGCGACGCAAGTCACGGCTGTTTGGAAAGATCCTGCATATCAGGCGCACCCGGAAAAAGTCATGGTCATCGGCATGGCCAAGAATCCGCTCAACCGCAGGCTGTTTGAGGATGAGTTCGTGTTGCAGTTGGAGGCTAAAGGATCGCAAGCAATCGCAAGTTATACCGTGCTGACGGATAAAGAGCAGGAAGATCAGGCCGCCATCGCCGAAAAAGTGGTGGAATTGGGTGCTGATACAGTGCTGATTACCCGTTTGGTCGGCAAAAAGACCGTGCAGGTTTATATGCCGGGCTCGTTTTACTACCCACCTCCCTTTTACGACACATGGCCAAATTATTATGGGTATGGATACCGCCATCTTTATTCGCCGGGATACTATTCTGAAGACGAGTACATGGTCATCGAGACCAACTTGTACAGCGCAGGTGATGACCAATTGATCTGGGCGGCTTCATCCGAGACAGGTATGTACGGATCCGATCATGGTTTGATCAAGGCATATATATCAGTCATGGTAAAAGCGATGACGGAAAACGGCTTGCTCAGGAATGACAACCCTAAATAACGATGCTTGCTTTCGGTATGCTAAGGCTCGCTTAAGTGTGTTTGTATTGAAAAGGTAATCAGTGGCAAAAGCAAAAACGATTTATAGCTGTACCGAGTGTGGTGGACAGTCACCCAAATGGCAGGGGCAGTGTCCACACTGCGGAGCATGGAACACATTGGTTGAAGCGATTGCAGAAGCAACCCCTTCGTCAGGAAAAAATCGCTTCAGTGCATTGGCAGCATCCGGCAGGTTGCAACAACTTGCTGAAGTGGAAGCCTCCGAGGTGTCCAGAACGACTACCGGTATTGCTGAGTTCGACCGGGTATTGGGGGGTGGCTTGGTGGATGGCGGGGTGGCATTGATTGGTGGTGACCCCGGTATCGGCAAGTCAACGTTGCTGTTACAGGCATTGGCACATCTTTCTCCCACGAAAAAAGTACTCTATGTAAGCGGAGAAGAATCGGCGCAACAAATCGCCCTACGCGCAAAGCGATTGTCACTGGATGCGAGCGAGGTGCATCTATTGCCGGAGATACAGCTGGAGAAGATACAGTCCACTATCGCGCATGAAAAACCTGATGTGGCGGTGATCGATTCTATTCAGACCGTCTATTCCGAGCAGCTTACTTCTGCACCTGGCTCCGTTGCTCAGGTACGAGAGTGTGCGGCGCAACTCACCCGTATCGCGAAGAGCAATAACGTCACGATGGTATTGGTCGGTCATGTCACTAAAGAAGGCGCGTTGGCCGGGCCAAGAGTGCTGGAACATATTGTCGATACCGTGTTGTATTTCGAGGGTGATACGCATTCCAGCTTTCGATTGATACGTGCATTTAAAAACCGCTTTGGTGCGGTTAACGAGCTTGGTGTTTTTGCAATGACTGAAAACGGTCTGCGTGAAGTGAGCAACCCATCAGCACTGTTTCTATCGCAGCATGGCCAGCAGGTTGCAGGATCATGTGTGATGGTGACACAGGAGGGCACTCGCCCGCTGCTGGTGGAGATACAGGCCTTGTTGGACGAAGCGCATGCGCCTACACCTCGCAGGTTATCACTTGGCTTAGAGCAAAATCGCCTTGCGATGTTGCTTGCGGTGCTACACCGTCATGCGGGTGTGGCATGTTTCGATCAGGATGTGTTCATCAATGCAGTGGGTGGTGTGAAGATCACCGAGCCGGGTGCTGACCTTGCGGTATTGCTGGCTATAGTATCTTCATTGAAGAATAAGCCGCTACCGGAAAAATTGGTCGTGTTTGGTGAGGTCGGTCTGGCAGGTGAGGTGCGTCCGGTGCAGCGCGGTCAGGAACGATTAAAGGAAGCCGCCAAGCTGGGTTTTACCCATGCGATCATCCCTAAAGCGAATGCGCCTAAGAAGAAAATAGCGGGGATAGAGATCATTTCGGTAGAGCGAGTCGAGCAGGCAGTTGAACGAATAAGATAGCGTTTCGATAATCTGCATTCAACTATTGTTGTGTGGTTCGTTTTATAGCGTTAAAGTGATGCCGTGCAAGTTAATATTGCGTTACAGAAATTCTGGGAGAAGTAATCATGTGGTTAATGTTACTGGCAATACTTGCAATATGTGTATTGCTGGCAATCTTCAGAGCTTCAATTACCAGTTGGGTATTGGCAGTGCTGGTGATTGTTCCTGTGGTTTCCATCCAGGCAAGGTTTTCCGATGACTTACTCACGGTGATTGGCATCACACTGGCGATATTCGTTGTCGTGTTCGGCATTCCTTTTGTGCGTCGCATCGTAGTGAGCAGTATCATCCTCAATATCTTCCGCAAGATATTGCCGCAAATCTCCGCAACCGAACAAGAAGCCATTGATGCCGGATCGGTGTGGTGGGACGGTGAGTTGTTCAGTGGTAATCCGCATTGGGATAGATTGCTGGCCTTCCCGAAATGTGGCTTGAGACCAGAGGAGCAAGATTTTCTGGACAACGAGGTCGAAGAACTGTGTGGGATGCTGGACGATTGGGACATCACCCACAACCGGGCTGATATGCCACCAGAAGTCTGGCAATTCATCAAGGATAAGGGTTTCTTTGGGATGATTATTCCGAAGAAATACGGCGGGCTGCAATTTTCAGCTCAAGCGCATTCGGCAGTGGTTGCGAAAGTCTCTTCACGGAGTGCTTCTGCGGCCGTGACAGTGATGGTGCCGAACTCCCTCGGACCCGCTGAATTGTTATTGCATTACGGTACTGAAGCACAAAAAGAGCAATACCTCCATCGTCTTGCCAAGGGACAGGAAGTACCATGTTTTGCATTGACTGGTCCGTTTGCCGGATCAGATGCAGGCGCAATCCCGGATTACGGCATCGTGTGTCATGGTGAATTTGCCGGGCAAAAAGATGTGCTGGGCTTACGCCTGACCTGGGAAAAACGCTACATCACACTTGCACCCAAGGCGACTTTGTTAGGGCTTGCATTCAAACTATACGATCCAGAACGTTTGCTTGGTGGTGAAGAAAGTCTGGGGATTACGCTTGCCTTGATTCCAACCGATACACCGGGGGTGGAAGTCGGTCGCCGTCACTTCCCGTTGAATTCCGCATTTCTGAACGGTCCGACAACGGGCAAGGATGTATTCGTTCCGATGGAATACATCATCGGAGGCACTCAACGTGTGGGGCAGGGCTGGCGCATGCTCATGGAGTGTCTGTCGGCAGGTCGCTCGATATCATTGCCTGCCAGCAGCGTCGGCGGGATGAAGATGATGGCGCGTACTTGTGGTGCATATGGCCGGGTACGCAAACAGTTCAAGGTGCCGATCGGTAAATTCGAAGGGATTGAAGAGCCGCTGGCGCGTATTGGTGCACATACCTATATGGTAGATGCCGGAAGGCGTTTTATTGCTTTAGGCGTCGACATGGGTGAAAAACCTTCCGTTGTCTCGGCAATCATCAAGTATCACGCAACTGAGCTTGGGCGCATCGCTGTCAACGATGCGATGGATATACACGGTGGTAAAGGCATTTGTTTGGGACCGGATAATTATCTTGGGCGCTTCTACCAGCAAACACCGATAGGTATCACCGTGGAAGGTGCAAACATCCTGACGCGCACGTTGATGATCTTCGGCCAAGGCGCGATTCGTTCTCATCCTTACGTGCTCAAGGAGATCGAGGCTACACATGATCATGATCGTAAGCGGGCATTGCGTCACTTCGACGAAGCTTTGTTCGGTCATGTCAGCTTTGCATTGAGTAATGCTGCACGCAGTTTTGTATTTGGTCTGACTGGCGGTCATGGTATTCATACTCCACCCGGTCAGGATACGAGACGTTATTACCAGCACTTGACCCGATTTTCAGCTGCGTTTGCGTTAAGTACCGACCTTGCCATGGCGTTTCTGGGAGGGGCACTGAAACGGCGTGAGAAGTTGTCCGCCCGTTTGGGTGATGTGTTGAGTCAGTTATATCTTTGTTCAGCGACATTGAAGCGTTTTGAAGACGAAGATTGCCCCAAAGGTGACTTGCCGTTGCTAGACTGGGCGATGCAGGATTCGCTGTTCAAAATCCAACAAGCCTTCGACGGTGTAATTCAGAACTTCCCTAATATATTGGTACGCAACCTGATGAGTGTATTGATTTTCCCTTTAGGTAAAAACCTTAAGCCACCTTCTGACGCACTGGGTCATCAAGTTGCGAAGTCATTGATGATACCGGGAGAAGCACGAGATCGTTTGACCAATGGAATATATGTACCTGACGACGAAGGTGATGCAGTTGGGGCATTAGAAGCGGCTCTTGCCAGCACATTGCATTGTGAGCCGATACAAGCACGTGTGGATGCTGCGCTGAAGGCTGGAAAGCTGACAAGCCTGAGCGAACTTGATCGTATTTCAGAGGCTTGGGAAAAAAATATTATTAATTCGGACGAAATGTCATTGTTGAAACGTGACTATGATTTGCGCAGAAAGATCATCATGGTCGATGATTTTGCGCCTGAGCAATTAATGTCGGGACAGTCATGAGTGCGATGCACAATAAAGTGGTTTTCATCACCGGCTCCAGTCGGGGTATCGGCAGAGAAATCGCATTGAAGTGCGCAAGGGATGGTGCAAAAGTCGTCATCACCGGCAAGACGGCTGAGCCACACGCGAAACTACCCGGCACGATACACAGTGTTGCTGAGGAGGTTGTTCAGGTTGGGGGTCAGGCTTTGGCGATCAGGCTGGATGTGCGTGACGAACAATCATTACAGTCAGCCGTATTAAAGACGGTTGAAACGTTTGGCGGCATCGATGTGCTGGTGAACAACGCCAGTGCGATCAGTCTAAGCGACACTTTGGGTACACCCGCGAAAATATTAGACCGGATGTGGGACGTAAATATGCGTGCAACTTTTCTGGCATCACAAGCATGTATACCGCATTTGAAGATGGCGGCGAATCCGCATATCCTGACATTATCTCCTCCGTTGAACATGGAAGAAAAGTGGTTTGCGCCGCATTTAGCCTATACGATGTCAAAATATGGCATGAGTATGTGTACATTGGGTATGGCGCATGAGTTTGCCCCGGAGGGTATTGCAGTAAATTGTCTATGGCCGCGCACTACGATTGCGACGGCAGCTATAAAATTCAATTTCCCGGAGGCGGTGTTAAATTCATCGCGTCATCCAGCCATCGTGGCGGATGCGGCATACCAGATACTCACGAAGGATAGTACTACTTGTAGTGGTAACTTTTTTATCGATGAAGAGGTATTAAAATCAGCAGGTGTTAACGACTTTGAACAATATGCAGTATCACCAGGTACGCCATTATTTGATGATTTGTTTCTGGATTGATCTGAACGACTGGAATCATTTGCTTGGGAGGGCGACATGCAACAGCAAGAAAATAACAATGTGATTACACCGGAAGAGGGTGTCACGCTGCATGGCCTGTTTCTTGAAAGGGTAAAGCGTACACCGGATAACATAGCTTACCGGTATTTCGATGAAGCACAGAACTCCTGGTTGACGATGACATGGGCGCAGGCTTTGCAACAGATGGCGCGCTGGCAGGAAGCATTACAAAGCGAAGAATTGTTGCCCGGCGAGCGTGTCGCTCTGATGTTGCGCAACTGCCCCCAGTGGATTTTTTATGAACAGGCTGCGATGTCGCTTGGCTTAGTGGTAGTACCACTATATACAGTGGACAGGCCTGATAATGTAGCCTACATCATCAATGATGCTGACGTGAAAGTTCTGCTTTTCGAAACTGAAGAGCAATGGCAGGAGTTAAGCACTGTCGTGGATCAGCTCGGCTGTGTGAAGCGTATCGTCAGTCTAGATAATTTTTCGACGGACAGTGAGCCACGCTTGAAATCTGCCGATGATTGGTTGCCAGAAAATGCTGAGTTGGGATGGGAACGAGTGCGTGACCGCGATTCACTGGCGACCATCATCTATACATCAGGTACGACCGGCAAACCTAAGGGCGTAATGCTTTCCCACCACAACATTGTCTATAACGCTTATGCCGCCTATCAGGTGTTTCCGGCTGGCACCGACGATTGTGCGTTGTCTTTTTTGCCGCTGTCACACACCTTTGAGCGATCTGCCGGCTACTACCTCATGATGGCAGGAGCGACGGTAGCCTATGCCCGTTCGATCCCATTACTGGCGGATGATTTAGTGATTATCGAGCCGACCATCCTGGTTGCAGTGCCGCGTATTTACGAACGTATATTTAATGCGATTCAAGCCAAGCTTGAAGAAGCACCACCGCTACGCAAAAAATTATTCGATCTGACAGTGGAGATCGGCTGGGATCGTTTTGAATATCAGCAGGGGCGAGGCCCGTGCTCTATAAAGATGTTGCTGTGGCCGCTACTTAACGCGTTGGTAGCGAAGAAGGTGATGGCCAAACTAGGTGGGCGTGTGCGTATGTCCATCAGCGGCGGAGCGGCATTACCGCCCAAAGTGTCCCGTCTGTTCATCGCACTCGGACTTCCGCTGGTGCAGGGTTATGGCATGACGGAAACAAGTCCGGTGATAAGCGCTAATCCTATCGACAATAACTATCCGGCTAGTGTCGGATTACCTTTGAACGGTATTGATGTATGCCTCGGAGACCAAGAGGCGATACTGGTACGTGGTCCTTCAAATATGCTGGGCTATTGGCATAATCAGGATGCGACGGATGCAATGGTAGATAAGAACGGTTGGTTGAATACCGGCGATACCGGATACATCAGTAAAACTGGACATATTTACATCACCGGCCGCCTGAAAGAAATCATCGTTATGTCCAATGGCGAAAAAGTGCCGCCCGGTGACATGGAAGAAGCGATCATGCAAGACAACTTGTTTGATCAAGTGATGGTTTATGGTGAAGGGCGAGCTACACTGATCGCATTGGCGGTAGTCAATCCAGAGAAGTGGCAGGCATTCGCAAAAGCACTCAATGTGATGCCGGACATGCCCGAGACACTGACAGATTCCCGCGTTGAACAAAAAGTGCTCGACCGAATCACTGAACTGATCAAGGCGTTTCCGGGCTATGCAAAAGTTAAGCGAATACTGCTGATGACCGAACCCTGGACCATCGAAAATGATCTGCTGACGCCGACGCTCAAAGTGAAGCGGCCAAAGGTTGCCGCACATTTCTCTACGCAGATCGACGAACTTTACGAGGGTCATTAGGCATGAATGAGCGACAGGATGCTATGACCCTTCCCAATCGCGAGCCGACGATTCGTGTGGCAGCGATGCCTTCTGATGCGAACTACACGGGTGATATCTTTGGCGGTTGGCTGATGGGACAAGTGGACATAGCCGGCAGTATTCCCGCTGTACAACTCGCCAAAGGCAGGGTGGCGACCATTGCAGTGAACTCCTTTGTGTTCAAGCAGCCGATTTTCGTCGGTGACATCGTGAGCTTTTACACCAATATCGTAAAAGTTGGCACGACTTCAATTACAGTTGATGTCGAAGTCTATGCGCAGCGCAACCCGGCAAAACCTGAATGTGTAAAAGTGACCGAAGCAACTTTGACTTATGTTGCAGTGAATGATGATCGGACGTCGCGACCGGTTTTATCTGATAAATAGTATTTGTCATATTGTTGTAGTGCTTAAGTATCGAATGATGGTGGAAAACATCATCAATAATTTTTTATGTAGGAATCAACATTTCGGGAGGAGAGACTCAAATGTATCGAAATAAACTTATTTTAGTGGTAATCAGTTCCCTGATTCTGTCAGCTTGCGGGGGCGGTAGTTCGGATGAGGCACCGGCGAAGCCCCAATTCAGTTCACAAGTTTCATTTGGCGATAGTTTGAGCGATGTTGGTTCTTACAAAGTGGGAGTAGTCGCTACCTTAGGCGGCGGACAGTTCACAATTAATAGTTCAACCGGCGCGCCAACAAACTGGACAGAAATGACTGCCCCCCAGTTTGGCTTACCGGCACCTTGTCCGGCACAGACCGGAATAGATGATGGTGGCACAAATGTGGTTGCGGTAGTGAGTAATACTGCTTGTACAGGCTATGGCCAGGGCGGTGCGCGGGTGACTGCCCCGGCGGGCATTGGTAACAAAGCGTCAGTTGTATCTCCAGGACTTGCGTTGACCGTTCCGGTTGTGACCCAGATCGCAAATCACCTCGCAGCAAATGGCGGAAGTTTCAGCGGTGACGAGATAGTATTCGTCATGGCTGGCGCTAATGATGTCATTCATTTGTCTGGCCTGGTGAGTGGCGCGGCAATCACATCGACTGTTGCGGTTGGGTTAGCGCAAACTGCTGCAACTGAACTTGCCGGTTACGTGAATACTGAAATTGTTGGTAAGGGCGCGAAGTATGTTGTGGTGATGAATGTACCGGACATCGGCAGCACGCCGCTGGTTACTTCCATCACAAATCCGACTCTTCAAGCTCAGAGCAAGGGCTTATTCGATGCACTGGTGTCGGCTTTCAATACAACATTGGCGACGTCTTTGCCGGATAGTGCCAATGTGTTGAATGTGGATGCGTTTACCGCCAGCAAAGATGAAGTCGCCAATCCATCCACGTACAATCTGACTAATGTTACCGATGTTGCCTGTGGAGCAAATGCGTTAGGAACCACTTCACTTGCTTGCAACGCGTCTAACCTTGCTGCTGGTGCATCAGCAACACATCTTTTTGCTGACGATGTTCATCCTACGCCTTACGGGCACGCGCTCTTCGCGACCTATGTGCTGCAAGAGATGGTCAACAAGGGCTGGTACTGATTCGATGTATCAAATC
>Ga0209992_10001176_pt1 | contig 29281 bp, 39 predicted proteins | sample 2SBtaG_2_FD_182564 | JGI IMG/M metagenome (GOLD analysis project Ga0209992, IMG submission 182564) | Deep subsurface microbial communities from Kolumbo volcano to uncover new lineages of life (NeLLi) - 2SBTROV12_ACTIVE470 metaG (SPAdes)... | ecosystem: Environmental > Aquatic > Marine >... | reverse complement strand
TGTAATGGGTCATCTAAAAATGAAGGAGCAGGAACACTCGCTGGATCATAACTCGTTCCTACATTAGCAGGGGTTGTTCCTTGTGGATATTGAGCAGAAGGCATATTCGGTGCATTCATACCACTCGAACTTCCGAAAGGTGGTGATACATTAGTTCCGGCAGGTGGGATAGAACCAAACTGAGCTTGATCCATTATACTTTGGAAATTTGCTAATTCAGGCCCAGATCTAGCAGTTGCTTGGTTTGTTAAAATCGCTCCAGCCTTTCCTGCTGACGGAACTACTGGCCCTGCTTCAACACCTATCCCTGCTAAATTAGGATCAACACTAGCCACTTGATTAGCTATGTTACCTAACCCTGTATCTAAAGTAATACCCTCCATGCCGCTTATCCCTAATCCAGCATCTGCAAATACTTGGGTTGTAATTGGAGAACTAGATGATACCCCAAAAGCCGAACCACCAAACTCTCCTGCAGGAACGCCTAAAGCTTCAGCACCGATTGCTGAAACAGGGGTAGGAGTAGGGGCTTGACCAAAAAACTCACCTAATTTTGCAGGAATACCCATACTTTCAGGTGAAGCTGTAAAACCGCTCAAACTACCTGCAGATAAAGCAGAACCAGCTCCTGCCAAACCACCTGCAATAACTGCATTCTTCAACGATGTTTGAAAATCATTACCTGCAATCAAATTACCTGCCAAACTGCCAATACCTGCGGTAAGGAAAAGAGGCATAGCAGGTAATAAAAAAGGAGCAACAATCGGCAAAACAATAGGAGCTACCTTTTTAGCAATATTGATAACTTTTTTGCCTATTTTTTTAATTTTCTTAAATAACTTTTTAAAGAAAAACTCAGGTTGTCCTGTAACAGGATTTAATGAGTTCATCTCATTACCAACAACATATCGCTCTGGCTGTAACCCAAGCTCTTCCATTTGTTGGTATATCATACTCTTAAGTTTAGGGTTATTTTCTAGAACCTCTAACGGAAGAACTGTTTCACCCTCAGCTGCGTGGACTACATACGTATCGCCGTTTCTGCCAAACTCTGCAAGTAAATCGGCAGCACCTTTAAGTTGTTGCATACCACCATCAGGAACTAACGGTTGGTCTTTAACCTCATAACCTAAAGATTCAATTCCTTGCATATTGCGATATCCTAAATCGTTTACATCTATGCAGGGAGCGATTCCTGACTACGCTTCAAGAAGCATACAGTCAAGAAAACTTTTTCGCAACCTACTTTCATCCTATCGTCACCGAAACCGAGCCTACATCTCCTGTTGCAGAAAGACCCCTAACATCAGAATGGTCAATTGTTACTATTTTAACAAACCCATCCCTTTGAAAAAGAGCTCCTGTTTCTAAACCAAATCCATCTTGTTGTAACGTAGTAAGTGTTAAATTTGTATTTCTACCTTCTCCAGGACTCAAAAACTGTTGTAAAAAAACACTAAAAATACTTACTACAGCATCCGCATATTCTTTTTTGTACTCTGCAGGAGCAACAGGAAATTGTGGTGGAGGTAATAACCTAGCCATTACCTACGCCCATCTGGTCTTATATCTACCCTTGGCGAGCCTAGCCTCCAGCCTGCTGCTAAATCAGAAGAAGAAACCTTTAAAGCAAATGACCTGCCTCGTAATCTTACATGCACTAAATCTGTAAACTGCTCTACAGTAGTGGTGCTTTCTGCTACTGTCTGTGTGATTGTACTAGGGTCATTTTGTGTATAAGCACTTCCAGGACTTACTCTAGTTTGCAAAGTAAATAAAGCAGAAGGTGAACTATTTGTAGAGTTTCTAAACGTAATATCGGGTATAAGACGATGAACAAAGGTAAATTGATCACCATCACCTATATCAAATTGACTTGACTCTATATGTGCATCAAGAGCCGAAGCTGGATCTGTGCTGCCATCATCAAAACCTTTTTCGTGGTCATATACATAATGGTCTGTACCTACACTTACAGGGTATGCTTCTATACCCCTATCTAACCAAGCTGTTCTAGCTAACGAACCTGTATACCAAATTTGCTGTTCGTAATTGTAGACAACATACTTATCGTTTTCATCGCTTGTTTCTGAAGGATAAAACCACCAAATTTCTGCAAAAGAGGAGTTTAATCCAGAAACTATTTTTCTGCCTTGATTCCAGTTTAAGTCAGAAAACACATGGTCTCGTACACTACAAGGCATCCTTTGAATCGTGCCTGTATACATATAAAACTCATTTTTACCCATCCAATACACAGTATCTTGTACTGAAATTACTGTTAATGGCCCTGCGATAGTTGTATTATCTGCTATTGTACTTAATCCAAAAGTAAAAGGAGGCCCAATAAACTGCATCGCATGTACGCTGGTATCTGTAAACACAAGGATTTGTTGGCGTGTTTCGACTGCTCTAATTATTTCAGAACCAACACCAAGCTTTAAATCACCTGCGGTATTTGTAGCCGTAGAAGCCCAATCTGTCAAACTGCCTTGATCTGCAAACCTGATAAGCAAAGGGTCTTGAGTGCCAATACTATCAGCAGCGTCACAACCAAATGCAATCACATGTCTATCAACATCGGAAACTAAAACCTGTTTAGCTATCGTAGGAGCTGAGGTAGACCCAGACAGTGAATTTAGTAAAACAGCTCTAGCTGCTGTTCCCCCTGATTTATCCCAATATGCAATTTGCCCATCTCTAATATTTAATAGTAAATCTTCACCAAAGTTATCGTGTGACCAAATTCTTAAATTGTTTGTGCTTACTGCTATATCTGCATCAGAGTTCCAAGTGCCTCTGCCCCATGCTCCTGCGTTCCAGCCAACTCCTGGAACGGCAACATCAAGACCTACATTTACTTGATATGCCGCAACAGTTGATCCACCGCCATTACCTGAATCACTCCCACTCGCTGTTACAAGGGAGGGGTTTAAACCACTTGTTGTTGTAATAGATTGTATAGATGTCGACGCTGCTCTAGCTTGTATTGTAAAAGTGTTACTATCAGGAACAGAAGTAATTTGATATTCTTGGTTTAATACCGCAGCAGTAATATTTCCCCCTAAAGAAGCAGCAGAAGTAAAAGTAACAAAATCATTTAGCATTGCTCCGTGACCGCTATCTGTAACAGTTATAGTAGAAGAGCCATTAGTTGCGGCAAATGTAGCTTCTCCTGTTACAGTTGAACGAACAGGGGTAATATCAAAAAATGTTTGTCCTGCCAAAAGGTAATATTTTAAATGTGTGCCTATACCGATAAAAGTTCCACCATCTAATGTAGTCCAATTATGCAATACTCGTGCAGAACCAAGAAACGCATCTGCTGCTTTTTTGAGCCAACCGCCTATTTTTTCAGGAAAACCTGCTCTAAAACGCACTTTGTCTGAATCAAACCAACCACCCTCGTTAGAATAAGAAGTAGTTTCTTTGTTAATTCCTGGACGAAAAGTTAATTTGGTCAAAGGCATATTTAAACACTTTACAAGGTAGCATTACAAGCGTCTAAGGCATCCCATACTCGTTTAGCATGAGCTGCATTATCAAATGCTACGGTTTTTTCTGGATCGTCTGGATCAGGATCAGTCCAATCACCCGATACCGAAGTTAAATATGTTTGAAGAGCATTTTTACTTGCAATTTCTTCAAAGTCTCCACTACCACCGTCTTTAACAATGCCAATCATAACATTATCTCTAGGAGAAGCAGTATCACTGTCTACTACCAGATACACTCCGTGCATACCCATTGGATCATGTCCAAAATGTAAAAAATCTGGTATTGTACCATCTGCATTCAATCGATATTTACATACTTTGTAAGCCATAATTGCCTCCTTATTCAGCTGCTTCTAACCTACGTGTGTTTGTTACAGAACTAGGATCATATATATCAAAACCACGGCTGTTTGCAAACTTAGCTGGACACCCTGCCCATTTGTCTGCACAACCTTCCAACCATTTAACAGTTGCTTCATGTTCAGGGGCTTTACCTTCGCTAAGAACTTTATTCTCCCACTGAAGATATGCAAACACTTCAGCTTGTGCCTGTGCTGCATTAATACCTAGATCAAATAGATATATTAAATTACCCTCATCTATCTGACCGCCTCTAGGTCTAGCACTGTTTAATGCCTGTTTCATACAAGTCATTATATGGTATCGTGCTTCTTCTAATTCGTAATCTTCTTCGGTAAGTTCATCTTTACCTAGATGCTCCATTAATTTCTCATATTGATTAGTAAAAAAATTCATTTTACGAATAGCACCTTGCACACTATTTTGACCATTTGTTAGATTACCCTGTATTTCCAGTATTTCTACTTCCAACATTTCTTTGTCTAGGTCATCTGTGCATTCTTCTAACTCACGTTCTTTCTGTTTAAGCTCTACTTCTTTCTTTTTCATATTAATAAAGGCTTCCTGCAATGCACCTCTAGTACGATCCACTTCAGCCAATGTATGTTTAATACTACGAATCGGTGTAATAGCGGTTACATCTAAAGTAACACCCATAAACTGTGAGTGTGATTTGTGGAAGTTAGATGTGGCCTCTGCAACAGCAGGCATTTTTTCTTTTATGTTTGCCAACATGGTTTTGTATTCTGGTTTAACATTAGCAGGCAGGCTTATATTCAACTCTTGTTGAACTGCTACTTGATTTATTTTTTTACTCATACAAATTAACTCCTTTGTTATTGTCAAATATTTAACTTTGTACTGCATCAGCACCAGAACCAGCACCCATAGCAAAACTTTTAGCAGCAGTTAAATCACCGAAATCTGTTGCATCACCTGTAGTAGCTATCGTAACTTGTTGTATTATAGTACTACCTCCTGAGTCATTTCTACCACCTCCATATATTGCTTTTGTAGAGGTAGCTAAACCAGCTAAACCATCACGAACTTCTAACGTATCGCCAAAATCAGTAGCATTTCCTGTTGAATCAATAGTAATATAGTCTATAACATTTCCATAAGTTCCACTTCCAGAACCAGCAAAAATACCTCTTGTATTACTACCTGCTCCTGCTGGATTAAATCTTGCTTCAGTTAAGTCACCGAAATCTGTCGCGTTACCTGTAGATGCTATCGTTACATAGTCGATAACATTTGTTTTGGCTCCCCCATTATACCCACCACCAATAACACCCCTAGTTGTACTAGCTAATGCACCTGCATTTCCTCTTTGTGCTATTGATGTATCACCAAAATCTGTCGCGTTACCTGTAGATGCTATCGTTACATACTCAAGAACATTCGAATATCCAGCAGAAGGAGAGGCAGTGTATCCCAATACATCTATTCCTCTAGCATTGTTTGAAAAACCTGTACTAGCGTATGCTGTAAAATTTAGATCCCCAAAATCTGTAGCATTACCAGCACTGGCAAAAGTAAAGTATTCTATTACATTCAATGCTGCTGAAGAACCATATCCTCCAGCAACAATCGATCTCGTATCAGAACTAAAACCAGCACCATGATATGTATTATTAGAAGTGTCTCCAAAGTCAGTGGCATTACCTGTTGTTTCTGGAACTATTTTATCAACTATGTTTACTGGAGCAGTTCCAACATAACCAGCCATAAATAAACCAACACTAGTCGTATTTCCAGCAGTAGGCCAATCACCTGCCTGACCAAATATTAGTGGATCACGTAAATGCCACACACCAGATGCTAAACTGTTCTCAAAACCCTCTGATGGTTCAACTGGGGTTGCAGTTATTATGGAGCCTAAATATCTTTCAGTCATTACGATATGCCTCCATGTCCATTAGATTGTGCTGCTCCTGTTGTATATGCACTAGCTATTAGATCGCCAAAATTTGAGGCATTACCTGTTGAGGCTATTGTAAAATTCATCATTGTGCTTACAGTGCTACTGCCGTCTCCAACATATCCACCAGCCCATATACCTGTAGTTTTATTACCGAAACAACCACCCTGACCTATTGCAACAGTGAGATCTCCGAAATCTGTGGCGTTTCCAGTTGAAGCCGTTGTCACATAATCCATAACATTAGTGTAACTACCATCAGTTCCTCCACAATTTACAACTCTAGTGCTACTTGATGTTGCTGCATTAAATCCTATACCTTGCGTAAGATCACCAAAATCTGTTGCATTACCAGTAGACGATATTGTAAAATATTCTATTGTATTTATATAGGTACTAGTTCTACCACCTAAAGAAAGAAGTCTTGTTGTGTTTCCAGAAACAGCAGGAAAACCTACATTGGCAGACAAGTCTCCAAAATCTGTGGCGTTACTAGCACTAGCAATAGTTATATAGTCAACGACATTTGTATAAGAACTTGGTTGTCCTCCTACATACATTCCTCTTGTACTATTAGATCCACCTGTTGTTTGCCTTGCTGTCGTTAAGTCACCAAAATCTGTACCTAAACCTCTTGTAGCAAATATGGATAAATCAATTACATTTTGCCTAGCAAAACTACCTCCAGGAGGAGTAAAGGCTCCACCACCAAAGCAACATCTAGTAGAACTTGAAGCTGCACCATACGTTCCATTTACATATACATAACTTATATCACCAAATGCCACACCGTTTCCTAGAGAAGCTATATCTATTGATTGTAAGAATGAATCGATTGCATAAGTATATAAACCAGTGTTACCTGATGATGGTAAAGATGGTAAAAGATTTGGTTGGACTGATGCTTGACCAGCACAACCTGCTGAAAGAAATGTATTTACTGTTAATAGATCTCCAAAATCAGAAGCGTTACCAGTGGATGCTATTGTAACTGATTCAATAATATTTGTTTGAGCTCCATTGTTATTACCACCACCAACTATTGCTTTTGTAGAAGATGCAAGACCTGCGCTAGTCGTTCTATTTCCACTAGTATCACCAAAGTCTGTCGCATTACCCATACTTTGAATTGTTATATAATCAATTACATTGCTTCCTGTTCCTGACCCAGTATCTCCACCAATCATTAATCCTCTAGTTGTAGAAGATGCACCTGCTAATAAATTTCTAGCAGCAGTCATATCACCAAAGTCTCTACCATTTCCTGTACTAGCAATAGTGAGATATTCAATTACGTTAGCCCTACTACCACCTTTTTTACCTCCTGCAAGTATACCCCTTGTGGAACTAGATATAATACCTACATGACCTTCTTCTAATGTTGCAGTGAGATCGCCAAAATCTGTGGCATTGCCTGTACTGGCTATGGTGACATACTCTATTGTGTCTGTTGCAGAGGCTCCTCCCATAGTAATAAATCTAGTATTATTAGAAGTAGAAGACAGTAAATCTCTAGTCGCTCCAAGATCTCCAAAATCTGTTGCATTTCCTGCTGTCGTATAAGTAAAGTATTCTATAATATTTACTTTTGAAGCCTGATACCCACCAGCAACAATAAACCTAGTATCACTGCCTCCACCTGCTGTTGCCTGTCTTACTGCTGATAAATCTCCAAAGTCTGTAGCATCACTTGCTATACTCGGTACTATTTTTTGAACTGTGTTTATTACAGCAGAGGAATCTTGTCCTCCTGCAAATAATCCTACTGGTTCAAGATTAGGATCAAGAGGCCATTGACTTCTATACTGGTACTGAGTGTTTAGTCTCCAAACGCCTGAATAAGATGGAGCCATTACTACGTTCCTCCATGAGCAGAAGAGGTAGCTCCCATACCATCTCTTGCAACTGTTAAGTCACCGAAATCTGTACCATTACCAGTTGAAGCTATGGTGACATAATTCATAACATTAGAGTAACTACCACCAGACGTACCCAGCGTCATAACTCCTCTAAGAGAACTAGCACAACCCGAACCGTAACTAGCTACGGCTGTAAGATCGCCAAAATCTGTAGCGTTACCTGTTGATGCTATCGTGATATACTGTATTGTGTTATTATTAGTAAGACCGGAAATAGGGCCAGACATCAAACCTCTTGTACTATTTGAACACCCACCCATACCAGCCGATGCACCCACCGTGTCACCGAAATCTGTAGTGTTTCCAGTAGAGGCAATAGTGATATAATCTATTGTGTTTCTATTACCGCCACTTTCACTATAACCTCCTGCAAAACAAGCCCTTGTAGTGCTGTTAAGATTACCTGTTGCTAATCCTCTCATAGTAGCTGAATCACCGAAATCTATTGCATTTCCCGTTGAGGCTATCGTCACATAATCAATTACATTCGTATTACTACTACTACCGTTCTTACCAGAATAAGTTATTCCTCTTGTACTGCTTGCCGCACCTGCTGGTTCTTTTCTTGATGTTGTAAGATCGCCGAAATCTGACGCATTGCCTGTACTGGCAATCGTCACATAGTCCATACTGTTATTTCCATAAATGGTACTTGCTATTTGTCCTGCTGATGCAATAGCTCTAGAACTATTACCAAACCCACAAAGCCACTGCCTCCATTCAGTTAAATTACCAAAGTCTGTAGCATTACCAGTTGTAGAAATATCAATGTAATCTATCTCATTTTTTTCAGATTGTCCTCCCATAAACAATCCTCTAGCCAATTGAGGAGTAAAACTAGAAGTAGCAGCAGATAATGGGCTAACGCCATAATCATTGATAGCCCATACTTGCCCTGTATAACTAGTTCCATTTGTAAGACCAGTTATCGTTAAAGGAGAAGATGAACCTGTAGCATTAAATGTGTTTGTGCCATCAGTAGCTTTAGCTGCATATCCTGTAATAGCATCATCACCAACATCAGAAGGTGCAGTAAATGCTATTGATACTTGAGTATTTCCAGCAGTAGCTTCACCTATAGTTGGTGCATCAGGTACACTAAGACCATCATAACCACCTACAAAGCCACCTCTTCCCCGAGCCATCTGTTGCTCCTATTAAGCGTCGTCTATTTCCTCATAGGAGAGTACAGCAGAAAGATCACCTGCTGACGAGGCTTGGATCTTCAAAATGTCGCTTTCCATGAGGTACAGACCCATATTTTTATCAAGAACAACTAGCGTTGCATCAGCAGGAACTGATATTGTTTTTGCAAGATAATAATCTGCAGAGCTCCTTGTAATCCATACATCAATAGATGCAGCATTAGTTCCATCGATATTTGCTATGACTAAAGAATTAATTTTTTGAAGTTTATCTGATCCGCAAGTTAGTAGTGATACTGCAGAAGCCGCAACGTCCGCATCAAATACGGTATTAGCGTATATCGATGAAACCGCTACAATATTTGGGTTTGCCATATTTTATCTCCTTTACCCGAAAACCATTGCCATTGCGATCGCTTTTCCAGTACTTGCCGCTGAATTTATTTCTGCTGCTCCAACAGTAACTAGAGTGGAACCTAATATTAACCCATTAGTACCATCATGGGAAGCAATAGTAAAATCATTTGACCCATCAGCAATGGTCATATCTCCTGTTACAAGCAAACTGTCCGTACCATCTTCATCATACTCCATTGTGACATCTTGACCATTTCCAAATTTAATTTGCTTATCGTCAGCAATATAAATGTCACCCCACTCTAACGAATTCGTCCCTATATCAGCTCCACCAGAGGCATCTGGTACAATAGCGGTAGAAGCAGTGATAGTTGTTCCGGTCAATGTCGTGAATACTCCTGTCCCCGGAGTAGTCCCTCCTATAGCAGTTATTTTCGCCATTGTAAGCAAACCGCCATCTGCAATCCCTATTGCATCATCACCATCAGTAAACTCAATTAAAGGTGTTTGTACGCTAGTAGAAGCATTTAAAGTAACGGCTTGGGTTGTTCCTGCTAAACTCAAATCTGTAAAAGCATCATAAACAATAGCACCAGAACCACCACCATCTGTAATAATAACTTTTACATTGCCGTTTGGAATAGTGATTGACGCCCCACCGCCACTTCCTTGTTTAATAATTGTAGAGTACGGCCCACTAGAACCTGAATCTGTAGTAGCGTTTTCTATAATCCATATTTTAGAAATAGTGTCAGGAGCTAAAGTAACTGTGCAGTTTTGTCCTAACGATCCTGTAAGTTTGAGATAGATAGCTCTTGCACCGTCAGATGCTGCATCTGCCATTGTAATAGTAGCAGTAGAAGCATCACTTAATGCTTCTGTGCCATAACCAAAAGCCTCACCTATTAGCTCTAAATTAGTGTTTGTTGCTGTTCCCCATGTTCCAGAACGTTCTCCAGAGCCTATTTCTTCTAATCTTAAATTATTTACATATGTACTCATATTAACTCCTTATGCAGCTATTTCTTGCCAATTAGGGTCTTGACTAGGTAAATTGAGACCCCAAACAAACCCTACCCCTACGATTGCCGTTGCGCCAGCTCCTGTAACTTCAATAGGAATATTTGCATCTCCTGTTACAGTAACACCATTAACCGTTCCAGTGGCAACAATATCTGTAGTAGTTATCGTAAAATTTGCATCTCCTGTTATACTAACTGCAGATAAACCTCCAGTTCCTGCGATGCCTGTAACAGTAATTGTTGCTGTTATAGCGGTAGAGGCCGTTCCTGATGCTCCAGTTCCTACAATATCTGTAGTAGTTATCGTAAAATTTGCATCTCCTGTTACGCTAGAAGCAGAAAAAGCTCCTGTTGCAACAGGTATGATTGAATTTGTATCAGTATTCCACGTTCCAGTGTTCCACGCTTGACTAAGGCTTCCCCAACCTAAATATGGAACAACAGCATCGGCCATTTAAGCAATCCGTATTATCGCATTTGAAGCATCAGCGGCAGGAAAAATAATAGTGAAATCACCAGAACTTGCCGCTTTATCTGCACTAAAATCTAAAACTAATACTGTAGGGTTAGTAACAGAAATAGAAGTAGTATCAGGACTAGTATTATAGATCAATGCTCCCCTAACAGCAGTAAGAGTAACATTTGAAAAAACTAAATTATCAAAATCAACTAACGCTGTTGTTCCTGAAACAGTAGGGTCTACTGAGTTAAGAGTTCCCCCTCCTGCACTGTAGTTTGTGCCAGAAACTTCATTACTTGTGGTATACGCAGTCGTTGCTGCTGTGAACGAAGCACTGTTAGTATACATAGCGAGTTTAAATGTATCTCCTGAAGCAGAAGTATCAAAATCGTGTACACCAAAAAGCAACTCTTTTTTGAAAGAGCTACACATAAAATTCCCACTAAACGCCATATTAAAGTCTCCTTATCAGTTCAGCTAGTTCTGGGTGTCCTGCGTCTACTAAAGCGTTAAAAACTGTCGTTCTATCACTTTGTACCGCCTGTTTCATGTAAGAAGCAATCACTTTCTCAATATGAGCACTAAATGCACGAGCTTGGTCTCTTATAGCAGGTTCTGCTTTATCAGAAACAAAAACCAATTTTTTAACACACATAGAAGCAACCTCTTCAGGGGAAGTTCCTCTATTACTAGTAGTATGCACTTCAACTTGAAAATTATTCGATAAATTTAAACTATCTGTAAACATTACGTTCTAGCCTTCTTTATATACCCTGCGGAGTAATCATCTGTAACCTCAAGTGCTTCTCCAAAGTTTTTAAGACGATTGATTGCTTCTCCGTATCTTTGGTTATACATATTCATCATATCTTGTTCACCTTTCATAAAAAGGTAACACTCAGAAAGAGAAGCATATAATAATGCAACTTCAGCATTTTCACTTAACCAACTATTTGTTGTGTCTGCACCAACGGCAGTAATTACAGCAGTCGCACCGCTCGTGCCCCCTGTTATTGTTTCACCAACAGTATAATTTTGACTTGGTATTCCAACCGTTAAGCTTGTTGCACTTTCAACAACAGATATTGTGGAGCTTTGCCCACTCGTGCCCCCTGTTATTGTTTCACCAACAACAAACGTGCCTGATACAGTGCTTAAACTTAAAAGGTACAAACTTTGAGTCAAACTAGTGGGCCTATAAAAATAGCTTAAACTCACCGTATACGTTGAATCAGGAGTAGGAGCTAAAACAAAATAATCGACATCAAATTGTCCGTAGTATTTGGGGGTTCCTGTTGAGGAAGAATTAGGGTTATACGATTGGACAAATTCTAACTCTTTTAATTGTAAATACTCATACAAACTATTGTTAGTAATACTAAGTGAGTGTGGCGATAAAAAATCACTAGGGACAGCTAGATACTCATTACCTGAGGAAAGAGCTCCGGTTACATTTTTTTGAAACACATTTAATTGAGTTGATTTCAAAATACGCTCTTCTGCTAAACGGATAAGCATATCCATAGAGTTAAGAAAAACAGTTTCTGTGTTTTGCGTGTAGTTTTTAAGTGCATCTTTAAGAGTGGTATATGTAAAACTCATGATATGACAACCTCTACTTTACCAATAGAAGTAATTGCATGTGTGGAAACATTTGACAAAACAGGGAATGTTTTTTGTCCAACAAAAACATCTAAGCCCTCCGCTCTATCTGGCCTTGGGTCATACAATGCTTCTGGTTCAAATGGTGGTGGGGGAGGCTCTAATTGCGGATGTTTAGGCTCAAAACAATCTGTACAAACTTTTAAGCCATTCCATTCTTTTTGCAATGAGGTGTATGGGTATTCAAACCCACACCTATCACAAATCGCTCTAGCGTATTTTCCAGAAACATACTTCATCTTATAAACGTATAATAATCACGACTAGGGGTTAAACTCAAACTTGCTCTATCTCTATCTTCAGCTGCTGCTCGCTCAAACTCTTCTTCGTATACTGCTTTAAGAAGTTGGGTTCTTTGTGGCGCTCGTTTCAAAGAAACGTAATAAGCTAACCCTGCAGATAAACAAGGGTAAAACCTAAACGGCACATCCACTGTGTTTTGTGGGTTATCTACATCATCAATACGAGTAAGTTTATCGTAAACTAACGTATAGGTATTATTATCAGGAGTAGGCCAAAGTTTTATTTCAGGAGTAATCAATCTATCTATATAAAACTGCGTAGGGCGTGAGGTGCTGTTTTTATTTGCAAGATTAATAAAAGCATCTCTACTAATTCTACTTATAGCAACATCTGTTTGACCAGAGCCAGTTCCTGTTCTAATCACAGCAGACAGTATATCAACAGTAGATTGTATCGGTGTTAAAGATATAGCAGAAGAAACAGTAGTGGTAGCTGAACTCGTACCTCCTGTTATTGTTTCTGATGCTGCAAAAGTTCCATCTGGCACCGTAATATCTATGGCAGTAGAAGAGCGGATGCTGGTTATACTTGCTGTAGCTCCGCTCGTACCTCCTGTTATTGTTTCTGCTACTGAAAAGGAACCACTAGCTGCAACTGTCATAGTAAGTGTTCCAGCAGGGTATATAGCTATACCTGAAGCTAGAGGCAACGTAGCTTGCTCTATTGTCCATCTATTAAGACCACGGTTAGCCCAATCAGCAAACAATAAATTTAAAGATCTACGCGCACTCGTCAGGTCATAACCTGTGCGTACCTCGAGGCCACACCTTTCAAATGCTTCCTCGACGTACTCAGCTACATCAAGCTCAAAATCAGTAGAACCAGAAACTGCCATAAACTACACCTTAACTGTAAGGGCCTTTGACTACACCACCTCGGGCCATTTTCTTAGGCATTGATACTTTACCGCCACGAGACATTTTCTTAGGCATTGATACTTTACCGCCACGATTCATTTTTTTAGGGTATTTCACTTCTCCCCCTCCTCTTTTTTTAACTGGTTTTGGTTTTTTCTTTGGTTTAGGTGGTGGGTCTTCTTTTACAGGTCCATTTCGTTTAGCTTGCTCTCGTAGGTATTTAACCGTTTCGGGATCTTTACCTAGTTCTTTCATATCTTTACGAAATCTTGCTTCTTTAGCACTTTTAGGCTTTGGTGGTGCTTTTTTAGTTTTTTTTGCCATTATGTTGTCTTTCTTTTAATTTTTGCAAATACACCTTTTTTAGGAGCGCCCTTTTGTCCAACCCTACGCATTTTTTCACCGCTTCCTGCAGCTATCCTTTTTCTTTTTGCATGGATATTGGCATAAAGTCCAGGAGGTTTTTTGCCCCCGCCTTTTTTAGTTTGTTTTGCCATTTGAGACCTCGATATAGTCATTAAATTAATTTATCTAAAGCAGCTGCACCGATAATTAAAACAACGATGCCCCACATTCTTAAGTCTAGTTTGTCTAATACTTTTTCTATATGAGAGTATCTTCTGATGCACTCTGCCTCATGCTTTTCTAGCAACTTCAATACCTCTTTTGGATCCATAGCTACCATGCCTTACACGACCAATATCGCGCACTGAATTTATCTTTTGCAGTAGCGCAATTATGCCTTGCTCTGAATGACTTTCTTCTAGCAGGTTGGTCTTTTTTAATCGACATATTAGGATCACCAAACCGCACTAATTTGACGTTTTTACCTTTTTTAGCTAAAACAGCAGATTTTTTCGACTCGTTCGGGGTACGTTTAGGTTTATTGTATCCTGAAAAAGTCACCCCACGATAGGTAAGCCTACCAGATGGGCTTCTTTTTACATCTTTTGTTGTAGCCATAGGATTCCTTACGCATAAAACACAGTCATAGAAGAAAAGTGAGTTTGTGTATAAACAACATACCCACCGCCAGCACATCGTATCCCTGAATCAGGAATGTCTGGGTAGGAGGTAGTGTTTGCTCCAGCAATAGTATTAAATTTAAGTTTAATACTTCCCGAACTGCTTCCTTCATGAAAAGCAATCGTTCCTGCTGTTGCTGAATTGACAACATATAAACCTCTCAGACGCACACTGCCTCTGAAAACAGGAGCCGCAATAGCTGTTCCGGATCCAGCACTAACATCTCCTCCTGTAGCCCCAGAAGAAGCTATTTGAGTGACTGTTGAAAAATATTTTGTACCAACAGCCGTGTCACTGTTTGCACCAGTAATAGCCTCTGTTTGGGCCGCCCCTGTTTCATCTGTACCAGTAACGGTAAAAGTGTCTCCTGTATCATTAGCCGCACTTAAAATAGTAACATTCCTCGGCTGATCAAAAGTAACACTTCCACCGTCTGCCAAAGCCCCATTTATAGTAAGGTTCCCTGCTCCACTTAACGTAGCCGCAGTAGATATACCATTTGGGTCAGCAACAGCAGGAGCGATGAAGGTAGCTTGTACATCAGAACCTGACATCGTATTATTCTCCTACTCTTTTTATTAAGTAAAGATTGCTGTTCCATCAGTATCTGCGTCAGCAGAGCCTACTGAACCAGTAACAGCCCAAACGAGTTTTGCTCCTCCACCTGCACCAGTGTTCCCTGTAAGAACAGCAGTGAAAGTTGCGTGTGAGCCAACTGCTCCCATACCGTTAGCAAGGTTATCGTCAAAAGTGAGGATTCTATCTGTTCCCGCTGCAACGATAAAACCGATTGCTCCACTTTCTGCGGCTGTTGTTCCTACATTCAACCCACCTACAAAGTAATCATTATCATAAGTAGTGGTGATTGCACGAGCAGCGTTAGAAGCTACTGTTTCTATAAAAGTAAACGTAGCACCAAGGTCGGAAGAAGTGACAGCAGGTAGAGTTACTGTTGTTGCTTCATCTTTATCTAAAAGAAAAATAGAGCCTCTTTGTGAAATGGTAGGGGCATAGGCTGCATCATTCCAGCCATCTGCGGAAGTTTGTCTATAGATACGAGTTTGACCAATCACATATCCTGTAGTAAGAAGATTGCCCGAAGAGTCTACATCTAAATTAGTTGTAAAAGCTCCAGTAGTTGCGCTTTTTGTGACTTGTTCAAAACCGCCTTCTGAGCGAACGGGACCGCTAAAAGTAGTATTAGCCATTTGTTTCTCCTGTCTTGGCTAGTGTCAGCTACACGATGTAACTGTCAGGGATAAGTTACCGTACACAAAAAATCCCCCGAACACAAGGGGGGATAATGTTCCACGTGAAACAATTTATAAATAAAAGAAAAAAGGGGGGAATAATCCCCCCTTAATATTAGGCGGCTCCAGGAGAACCAAATACACACCTTGGGTCAGAGACGCCAAAGCTGTATCTTTCACGGGCTTTATACCGAGCATTGCCTGTATCAAAATCACCTTCCATAGAAGTTTTGATTGCGCTACGCTCAAAATGTTTAAAACCGTTAGGAGCATCTGTTTTGATAAAAAACGCATCCGTATCGGTTAAGAAGTGGTTCACCACATAACCTTCTGGGAGCATTCCCATATTACGGACAGCATTAATATCATTATCTGCTGTTGCAGTACGAAGATTAGAAGCCATCAACCTTTCAGCTACGAACTGAAGTGCTGGTGGAATAATCATCTTACGGCCTTGCAAAGCAATTTTTAACCCACGCTCATCAATAAAAGCAGAAATGTCAATTAAAGACTGCTCTAGCGATGTTTCGTTAAGGTCTGCTGCTGTTGACAATTCGTTAGCAAAATTACCACCACCTACAGTTGGATGGTCAGTAGCACAAAGCTCTTTACCATCTCCATAAGTAACAGTGTCATCAAACGCATTGTTTAGAATAGCAGCTGCTTTAACTTGCTTTGTATTTGCCATGGAACGAGCTAACGCTTTTGTGTAACGAGAGCTAAGTCGGTCATAGAGGTTATCCTCTACTGCTTCCTCAGTTATCGCAAACGCAAGAGCGATTGTTTCATGGGTGTAACGAGCAGTATAGGCTTCGTTAGCAGTATCAAATGAAACCGCTTGTCCTTCACCTTTTACTGGTGCGCTACCAAACCCTGATAACATTACCTCTTCTTCAAACGCTCTGTCTGAAGATTCCGTTTCGTAAATTTCGGCATGTTCATTATCATACCGATCATATTCCATTCCAAAAAGCGCATTGAGTCCGGGTTCAAGCTCTTTAAGGAGTTGAGATCTTGCTATAGCCATATCATATCCTCCTAAAGTCCGGTTGTAGCTACATGGAAGGGAAGGTTCAATTTGATAAGAGCGACAACACCTGCTGCGGTGTAATCAATACCCTCAACGTCTTTAAACCCAACGATTCTAAAATTATCCGTCGCAGTAGTAGCTCCTGCTGTGGATACAGAAAGTTCACCAATTGAAATATTAGCACTTCCTGTTGTAGAACCAAAATTAGTACCCTCGGCATTTGAATGAATTAGTGCGGTGGCTGTTGCTAAATTAGTTAGCGAAGCATCACACTGTACTTCATACACTTGCATGGGATCATCATAAACAAACACAGTTGCTTCTGTGCCTGATTTAAGAGATGCCGTTCCAGGATAGTAGTTAGTAAAAGTAGGCGTTCCGTCCAAAGCAGTATACTGACAACCGCCCATAACACCAAGAATCGCTACCGAACCACCGTCTGCCGCACTCACATCTACAAGACCGTTTGTAAGAGGAATCACCATATCGCCTTGGTATATTGCGCTTGATGAACCTGCTACTCCAGGAATTTGTACTTTATAAGGCGTCAATCCATTGCCGTTCGGTGTAGATCCTATCTTGTTATGTGGACGAAGACCAAATGGTGAATCTGTATTCGCCATGTGTTTTTCTCCTATTAAAGATTAAGAATCGGATCCGTTTTCGGATCCACCAAAGGTTACACGAGACTGCCTATCAGGTTTACTAATAGGCATCGATGGATGTTGCTCCCTCAACAAATCATTATCCACAGCTTTCATTTGATCATCTGTTTTTTCTTTGAAATATGCGTTTCTTTCACGATTTGTTTCAGCAGGGAACCTTGCAAGTATCAGACCTCCTACCCCAATCACTCCGGCATGTTTGCCATCTTGGACTGTAGGGGCTTCAAAATCTGGATACTCATCAGCGCGAACAAGTTCAAAGCCTTCGCGGAGGCGAGCAGAAAGGTTTTTATTATCGTCGTACCCCATAACCGAAGCTCGGATCCAACGATGATGATAGCCTTCTGGGGCTGGTGGTGCGTCTAATTGAGACGGGGGTCGCCAAGGTTTAGCTCGGCTCTGTTTTTCCCTTGTTTGGGAAGTGCGTGGGTTTCTTTCAGACATTAGAGTTCCTCACGAAGGTTGGAGGCGTTGTTTCTGCCTCGCATATTGTTCATAACTTACACCGAGTTTGTCAGCAATAGCAACCTCAGATTTTGTAAGTTTGATTTTTTGTTGTTTTGATTTACTAGAATTACGGTTTGCACTGGCAACCGCAGGACCAGAATTACGAGATTGAGAGCCTGTATCCGAAAATTTATGCGGAAACTCAACTCGCATTCTTTTATCAACCTCATTATAATACTCATCACTCTGTGGATCATACCCTTCGGTATCAACTAAAGCTTTATGGATACTAAATGCGGTTAATGTCATAGGCTCATCTGCACCAAACCACTCATTTTTTGATGCCCAAGAAGATGCTTTGGGGTCAGGTGGTGCAGGAGCCTGTTGCATGGGCGGTTGATATTGAGGAATCTGTTGAACGGGTTGTTGAGCTTGTCGTTGTTTTTGCGCTTTGACTTGCGCTACTCGTTCTGAGTGTACACCTAACTCACCAAGTTTACCTTGTGCCTCTACTTGGGCATCAACATCACCACGGTCGATAGCTTCTTTTAATGTAGTTTTCCAAAGCTCTTTTTCAGCCGTAACTCTATTCTCAAACTCTGAAACATACGAGGTATCTAAAGTATTTGCATTTCTGCGGAGATTATCAAGCTCCTGTTTAGTTGCTTCTGCAAATACAAGTGCAGCTTGTTCACGTCGCTCTGATTCTCGCATTTTTGCTGTGAGCTTATTTATACGTTTTTTTACACCCTCACTATACTGCTCTAACTCGTCAGTATCTTTTTGTTCTGGTTGCTCATCTACAACCTCAACAACAGGTTGTTTTTGATCAGAAAAGTCTACCTCTACCTTTGCCTCTTTTGCTTCTTCTGCATTTTCTTCAAACTCTATTTCTTGTTGTGTTTCAGCCTCTGCCATTTTTCACTCCGTGCTAATAATGTAATATATCGTCAGGATCAGTTATACGAGCTAAGATTTCATCATCGTTAAGAAGACGAACCTCACCACCTTCTATTTTAAACCGACTGCCTGCATACCTTCCAAAAATAACCCAATCACCTTTTTTACACCAAGGCTCTGAGTTTTCACCAAACTTATCTGCATCTAAATAAGCCAGAGGCCCTACTTTCAGCACGTAACCACAAACAGTTCCTAATGCTTCTTTCTCTCTAACCTCTGTTGGCAACAAAATACCGCCATCCGTTTGCTTTTTACCTTGATACGGTAGCAATAAAACTCGCCACCCTGTAGGTTCTGGCAATCTACCCATAACAGTATCTGTAATTTTTGAAGGGTCTAAAAAACGATCTTCAGCACGAACGTATGCTTCTTCTAGAACACCTATCTTCTGTTTTGTTTTTGGGGGTTCTTTTGGTTTTTGGTCCACATAATGATCGGGGACCAATAGTGTTTTACTCATCATCTTCCACCTTTTCTAGCAGGTCTCTAAGATCCTGTTCTGTTATTGCAAGTTCCGCGAGTTTTGCGCGGAGTTCCTTGAATGCGGTAAAATCTGGTACAGGCCCATGACATAGGGCATCTGCTACCACATCTTTCCGTTCGCGGATATTCTTCAACATTTTTTCGTATATGTAAAGCTCTGACATTACATTAACTCAAAATGTGGGCCATCGATAAATGGTCGTTTACCCTCCCCCCTACGAATATCTATATAATTCATCATTGCTTCTTCCATTGTACCTTCCCATGCAGCTATATTTGCTGTAGTCCAAGCGCCGCCCCAACGGACAGCGGCATTACATTCCCGAGCAGCTTCTGCCATTGCATCTGCTACTTCATCATAAACATTTATTTCCCAAGAAGCTCGACCATCAATATAAGCCATCAAATCAACAGCCTTGCCATCTAAATGTTTTGATTTCATCGTTTTTGTTGCACCTTTAGCAAACAAAGATTGTTGGTCTTCTATTGTTCTCCTACCACAAATAACGCCAAAATCAACCGTAGATACAGTAATCGCTTTTTGTACTACTTTGACTAACAGGCTGTTTACACCTTCTAATTTAGCTTTACTTGCTGCGGATAATATAAACGTCATTTGCTTATCCCTTTATATTTCTCAAAACTTCTGAGGCCACCCAACCCTAACATTCCCATCAATACAGGCATCATTTCACCTAAGTCAAGTGCAGGTAACGCAACAAGATAATTTAATTGTGCTAATGTAAAAATCAATATTGGATGCACAACATAATTATACGCCATTGCTACGCCACACGTCCAACCAATGAAAGGACGCCATCCTGCTACAAAAATGTTACGGCTTTGTGCCTCCGCTTTGTTTATCTCAAGCTGGCCTTTAGCAAGCTCTTGAGCATGGCGTTCTGCCATTGTAGATATTTCATGCGCGAGTTGGTTCTTTTGGTCTTTATCTTCTATAAATTTATCAAGCAATCCTGTAACAGGTTGGACTAATGAGCCTAACAAATTTATCATTTTTTATTCGCCCATGTTGTAAATCCCATGTATGCACCGCACAAACTGGCAAGAGCAAAATACATAGAACTAATTAATCCACTTAATGCTGTAACCCGAGCTTCTGGTATTACAGGGGTACACATAAGGATTGTAATGCAAACCATCAATGCAAACGCACAAATAGCCATATATCTCTGCGTTTCTTGTTTATCATGGGCATCGCTGGCTTGTTCCTCTTCAATAGAAACTTGTCCATCGCCATCATAATCTTTTGCTGGAGTCATGCTTTTTTCCTCTTCTTCCTATTATCAGAATACAAATTATCAAACGTAGTAACAGGGTCTAAATAAGATTCATGGCCCTCTGCAGAATGTACCCATTGCGATGGTGCGAAATTAGGAGCGCCCTCGCCTGTACGCCAAAGAGCTGGACTAGTAGCTCGCACCCTATTATTAGGCAATGCTACAAAATTACCAGTCCACTCACCTGCATCAGTTAAATAAATTACATGGGATTGTTTATGTTGGGCAGGATCATCTGCTATATCATTACCTGTATAATCTACAGTAAACATATATTTACCAGTGTAAAACTCACCATCTATTTTACATATCCACGGTGAAGAGCTGACACGATCCATAATAACAACACTATGGTCTCTAGATTCACAATCCCAAGGTTGGCATAAATGATTCAACATTGGCTCAGGCCATTCCTGCAATGGTATATCTGCAACTAATCCTTCTATTGGCATCCTTGCCCACATAGCTCCGCCATGTACATTTTCGCTTGGTTCCTCTAGCTCTTCACAACCTGTAAATACAACCTGAAAACTTAACGACCTATCAGGTATTGTATTTACGGCAAAAGCAACTGCATGAAGATACTCGCCATGATAATCCATATGGTTATAAGTAAACTCCCTCCGCACCCAACAATTAAAGTGCGGGATATTACTAATCAAATAAGGCACTAATAACTAACCTCTAGTGTTAGCATTTTTCTGTTGTGCAATCCTTGCTCGCATTTGTGCAATATCCTCTGTACTGTTTATCCTATCTTGGCCTAACTGGAATTGTTGCTGTTGTCTTTGCTGGTCTAACTGTAATTTTCTTTGGTCTGTTTGCTGGTCAGCCATCATTTCCTGCTCACGCAATGCTAACTCTTGTTGCTTGATCTTGACAAGTGGGTCTTCCTCTTGTGCTGGAGGCATTGATTGCTGGAATTGTGTGATTAATTGTGCCTGCGTTTGAGCAATCATAGCTTCTTGCTGTTCTGGCGAAACCTGTTGTCCCTGCATCTGTTGCTGTACAACTATCCTAGCTTTTAAACCTAAATGTTCGTAAATATGTTTTTCTAGTAATATCGCTACAGGTGCCTGCATCTGAGCAACCCTACTATTGATATAGGCTAAATGCACCGCAATATGGGCATCGTGGTCTTGCTCTGGAAAAGCTTGTAATTTACCCTGCCCATTAGCCACATTACTCGTTTCCATATTCTCCATTGTGGGATCCATGGGACGTTGTTCGGGTTCGGGTTTCAATATTTGATCAATATTATTCACACCCAATGCCTCATATACACGGTGATATGCTTCATACAAATTGTGCATATCGGGGGCCGCTACCGCTAATTTTAACTGCTCTTGTGCTAAAACAACCCTTTGTGACATACTAAAAATGTTCGGGTCACTTACTGGCAGAATATCTATCCTGCCATCAAAATCTTGGCTCTTTATCTGCCCATCTACACCTGTATCATAAGGGTAAGGCCGTGGATCTTGTGCAAATAATCCACCTAACATTTTTAATTCTTGTTTTAATGACGCATGTAATCGTTTATGCACTGCAGAAACAATACGGCTGCCTCTTTCAAGCAACGCAATCGTTGTACCAACAGGCATTTCTTGGTTACCCTGCCCAACACCCATATCAGTCGTGCCAATAAACCGTTGTGCAGCATCAACAACAAAACCCATCAACTGAAACAGCGTTCCACTAGGCTCTTTATACGGTAATGGCATTAAAGATGCTTTTAAATCACCTCCTGGAACATCAACATCCCTAAATTCTCCTGGATTTAATGGGCTTTGCTCATCTGCAATCCGCAAACCGCGAGCTTTAAACCCTGCTGGCATATTTGCCAATGTACCAGAGTCAATTAACTGGCGTAAATTAGCCGTTGCCGTTCTAGATAAATTACCAAGCAAATGTATCAGCCCAAAACCGTAAAAACCAAGTCCCGGAGTAAATTTATACTGTACAAAGTGCTGAATTTTATCTTTATTAGGGTCATCTTGTAGGTAATTACGCCTAATGGACAGCACTTCGCCTGTATCCTTACATACAGTTACGATATAAGGCAGTTTTAATCCCGTACTTTCGCCATCATCACCCTTATCTGTATACTCTTCAAGGTCTAAGAAACAGTGACATTCGTACAATGTAAACTGTTCATCATTATATGACGGACTTACACCCTCAATATCATCATAGGCAGTCTGTACATCATCCGTAGAAGGGGAAGCACTGCTCTCACTATCCATTTCCATATAAAAACCAGAAAGCTGTAGCTTCTTCAACTCATTTTGTGACATCTTTATCACATGAGTTATCCGCTCTGCAGACTGTAGATCAGTAGCAATATACGGAACAACCACTTCCTCGGCTGGCACAAACTTACTTACTGGCCTATCAAGCATTTCATCGCGGTATACTTTCTTAAATGCACTCCCTGCTAAACCCAAGTAATAAAGCATCTGGTCAAACTCAGGCTCATACTCCTCCATTTCATACATTATCTGGTAATTCATGTATGTTTGTACTCGTTGGGCCTGTTGCTCTGTCTCTGGGGTCGGCATACCAATAATATTCGCGCGGACAGGGCCTTGGCTCGGCAACATCTCTTTATATGCCGCTGCCTGAAACTGTGTAACAGCCTCATTCAATAACGGATGTATTACACCAGTTGCACCCTCAAACGGCTCCGTCCGTGTTTCATACCGCATACCAAGCAAATCTAATCCCTTAATATACGTATCTTCCCAATCACTACGGCTGTTCTTATCTTCTTCCACGGTAGAAGTCACATAACTCGCAACCTCAGATAATGTTGCATCTTTTAAACCTACCGCTAAATTATCGTAAAAATTTGCTGGCTCCTCGCCAAATACAATCTCATCCGTACCTGTAGTTATTTCTATACCGCCATCATCATCTTCTACGATCTCTATCTCACCTTGGAAAAAATCATTCTGTTGTTCCAGCAAATCCTCTTCTTCAAAACTCAAATCCGAAACAGGTGCCTGTACCAAAGCGCGATCTACATTGTTTGCTTTAGGAGATAATGCCATTAATAGTAACTCCTTACTCTTGGGGGTGCCTCGTCATCTTCATAATCTTCTGGGTGCTGTATAAAACCACCCTCTCTAAATCTTCGCAACGCCTGTGTCACCGTATCAACATAATCATCATGCTCTCCAGCAGGAAACGCCGCACACTCCTCAATCACCTCTTCCGACCAACGAGTATCTGGCGCCCATACTAATCCTGATTCGAGCAATGGTGCAATAGAATTTACTCGCGTATATTTATCATTACCTCTAGACGGGCTGTAATTCTGCACCGGAATACCCATATTCCGCAACTCCTGAGTCAACGGCATACCCGAAGCTTTCGCCTCAATCAACACACACTCCGGATCCCAATACTTATACTCCTCCAACGCCTTACGACGCAAATCAGGAAAATCCCACCTGCCTCTCTGGGCATCAACCAACAGTATATTCGCAGGCGCTCCATCATACGGATAAAATACTCCCCACGTTGTTATCGCACTAAAATCCGCCGACTCCTTCTTACTATAAGCTGTATCATAAGACTGCATCACATAATCCAAATGCGGTATATCCTCCTTCTTCCACTCCTGCCACCAATCACGCTTTAATATCGCAGCTCCCTCACTCGTCGGGTTCTGCTGCCACTGCGCCTCCCACTTACCTACCGACAAACTTCCCTTAACCGCTAATAAATCCTCCTTCTTCCAATACTCAGGCCATAACGGTTCATTCGACTCAGGCATCAAAGCAGGGAACTCAACAACCTCCCACTTATCTGCTAATATATCTCGCGCCTGCTGGCGCAATAACTTACCCGTCAAATCATTCTCAGCCCAACGGGTCATTATAATTACTATACTCCCTCCAGGCTGTAATCGCTGACGGGGGCCAGACGTATACCACTCATAAGCATGTTCCAACGCTGTAGGCGATAACGCATCCTGCTCAGAATGCGGGTCATCAATAATCAATAAATCCGCACCACGGCCCGTCACCGCTCCGCCAACTCCAGCCGCAAAATATTCACCGCCCTTTGATGTCTCCCATCTACCCGCAGCTTGGCTATCCGCTCGCAGCTCAACATCAAATATACCTCGATATTCATCCGTATTCATCAAATTCCTAGTCTTACGTCCAAATCTAAACGCCAACTCAGCCGTATGCGTAGTCTGCATAATCTTCAATGTCGGCCTCTTACCCATCAACCACGAAGGCAGCAAATAACTTCCAAACTCACTCTTCGTATGTCGGGGGGGCATATTCACAATTAAACGCTTCAAATCACCAGTAGCCAATCGGTTAAACTTCTCCGCCATTATTCCATGGTGGCGTCCATTCACAAACTCAGGCCAAACCATCTGGCAATACGTCATAAAATCATCACGCGCAGCCTCCGCCTTACTTAAATAACTCGCGCGGTCCAATAACGTAGCAAACTTCTTTAAATGCTCCTCAGGAACATACTCTAACTCACTAACCATATTTTCTTATATATCGAAAATTTTTCAAGGACAATGAACCTATAATCAATAACAACAATAAAGGGGGGTAGGTCAACTGTTTAAGGTTCCATATAGTTGACTTTTTGTGAAATGTTTTTGGATCATGTTGAAGTGTTCCGAATAGGGTAAATGGTGCTACGTATACCACCATTTTTGTCTCAGGGGGGGCCGCAAAACTTGGCACGGTTTTTGCCCAGTTAAATTTTAGGGGTACCTTAAAAAATGGGGGGCAATTTTGCCCCCCACAAAAACCGTTAGGCTTTAACGGTTTGGGGTTTAACTACAAGCTGTACCTGTGGCACGCCCCATGTATTAGCGTTACGGCTAAACCCACCGTTAAGCAATGCCAGTAAAACAATAGGCTTGGTTTTGCTTTGGCCGCCAGTAGGTATGCCCATGCTAGTTGGCTTGGCCCAGTTTGCTGGGTTAAGGCCCGCGCTAGTTGCGCCTTTTAACCATTGGCCTAATGTTAGGTTGCCATTTAATGCGTGCCATAACATGGTTTGCCTAACACCGTAAATGCTTTGTAAGCCAGTTGGCGTATTTGGGTTAGGTGTTGCACCTACCATATAACCGCCCATAGTTTTACATGGGGCCTTGCCACCCTTGCCCATTGTAAAGCTGGCAAAGGTAACACCTTTACATGGCACTATGGCAACATTGTTAGGGTTGCCCCCTGCGTAGGCATTAATAAACGTTTGTACAACTGCGTAATTAAATGCGCCAGTACTAGTTAGCAATGGGCCTTTTAATACCGCGCCAGTTTTTACTTGGTTGGTTGCTGTTACTTTTGTGTTTGCTGTTACCATTTTTTTAAACCCTTTTTAATGGTGGGGCCTTGCCCCGTTAACAACACCGGTTGGTGTATGCTTATTAATATAATGTATTGCATATTATATGTAAACCCTTATACAGCATTTTTTTAACTTTTTTTATCCCGCTATTTTTGGCCCATGCCCGCGACAAGATTTGATTTGATATATGTGTATGTATATATATCAATAACGATCGTACATGCTCACGCTCTCTCTCGTCGTAATCTTAATCTCAACTGTAATCATAAAACATTGCCAATAAACAAACGACAATAAGACAAATCACAAATACCATTGGTCAATACCTTTGCTAGTTAAACAATGGTTAATGTATACACTGCCACAATGGTCAGTTGTTGTCCTTTGTTGTATTTTTTGCTCTCGTCAATTATTAGTCGTCCCCGATCAAGGTTGATCAATAACGATCAATAACGATCAATATATATATCATCATCAATCATTGTCTATTATTCTCTCTCCGTCGTAATCGTCTCTCGGTCGTAATCTTGATTTGATTTGACTTGAGCAGAAGATGATAGAATATGATTGATGACACCATGCCAATCAAACGGTGACTCGCAACACCAGTCAGGTTCCAATGGTGCATGGCTCTTGGTCTCTCCTATCTTAATCGCTCTTTCTCCCCCAAATATATTCAGGGTAGAGGACGAAGGATGATGAACCAAGTTGTAAACTTGACCTTTATTCATAAAATATCTGGTTTGCCACGCAATTTGATGCGGACGCAGTGCAATGCTTTTTAATGACTTTAACCTATGTACCTTCAGTTCCAACCAAAAGCTTGTTCCGTCAATTATGCCATGCAGGTCAGGTATCCCTGGAGTCGCCCAAGACTCTAAGCGTGTCCAAAACACGCCTAAATCTTGAGTCCCCTCCCTTAACTTATGCCAAAGCTTACTCTCTGGCTTACTAGTCATGACTTGCACCTACCCTTTCTAATTCTATCAGCTTGGCACAATCAGGACACTCAGTAACGTGGCTACGCAATGGTGACGCTTGGCGTCCATGCGTAACAACACGTATCAGGTCAGCACCACACAAAGCACCGTTTTCAGCATACACATCCACAGCCCTGTACACGCTCAACTTTAGTGGTGTATCTGCAAGGTAATAATGCACAACTCCGCTAGGGTTTAGGTGGGGGACATAGCCCTCACCCATACCACGGTGCGTTTCAAAAAACACATCATGTTCAATAGGCTTGTTAATCATGACGCCTCCAGCATTGCATAAGGGTTATGATCTTTGCCTCTTGCTGAGCTGTAACCGATGGCAGTAACCTTGTGCGTTTTTTCATCAATAGTAACGTTATACAACCAATCAATGTCACCGTGTATGCCGTTGGTTACCTCATACTTGCCCTCTAACTTCAAAAGCTCGTGGTGTTTTACCAGCAAGTCTGCGTAAAAATTTAGCATTTTGTGGGTGGGAGCAAAGCTGGCTTCAATTGAATACCAACGTATTGCCTCAGCATATTTTTTTAACTCAGGTTCCACACTGCTAGGGTAACCATCGTAATGTCTGTAAATATATTTACGTTGGTCGCCGCACTTCAAAACTATATTACATCTTGTACCCATTTGTCTAACCCTTTCTCGGTTAATTGTTACTATAACTACTATAGCCTTGGGAGGTACAAAGAGTAAGTGCTTTTATATCTTATTTTGTCTTGTCTTCAACCTGTCCTTCTATCACTACATTGCCATCGGCAACAGCGGCAAGAGCAGGGAACTCTTTTTGTAGCTTTTGTATTTCTTTCATTACTTGCTCTTTATCCATCTGGTCTATTTTACCGTGGAGTATTTCCTTACGATCAATATAGAGACCTGCCGCTTGGCCTCGTGATTTTTCAGCAGCGACAGCTGCGGAGAAGTTACCGCCAGTCATAGCTGCATCACGTATTTCTGCCAGCTTTTTGACGTGGACCTCAAATGTGACTTCGTACTTTTTGGCTAACTCAGCTTTTAGTTCACCTATTCTCGCAACTACGTTGGGGTAGCGTTGACCGTTTAACAGTTGTGATGCTATGGCATGTGCAGATTTTACCGAGTACCCTGCCCTGACTGCGGCCTCGGTTTGGCTGATGTCCTCACACACATACAATCTTGCAAACTCTTCTTGCTTGGGTGTGATGTTCTTTTCTGTTCGTGGGTTGGCTACTATTTCAAGTTTTGGTTTATGAGTAGCTTTGGCTAAAACCATGTTGATGTCCTCTTTGTTTGGCTACTTTGCTATAATAGGAGGAATTACGAAAAGTTACTAGTTTAAAAAATTTCAAAAACGATCGCGCGTACCGAGAAAGTCAATGATTATTTGAACATCAACCATGTACAATATCTCAATACCTATGCTAAGTCATTGTTTATATGTGTATAGTCATATATCGTATATTTTCAAATCTTAAAAAACAAAATCACACTTATTCGTATTTACCTGTATTATAGTAAACTGGCTATATATGATGGTTTTTGTGGATGTTTTTAAGGCCCGTGTGACAATCGTAACTTATTTGGGTATACTTATATACCCCCCATACTTTGAGGGCCTTGTGGCGCATTTTTTTATTGAGAGTTTTTTATAAAAAGACGGGGGGGCGTCATGCCCCCCCAAGGGTTTAACTGATAGTTTTAATGTAAGGTTACTTGATTACCGCCCTGTGACACTTGCGTTACAATGTGAAGGTCAGGTATGGGCATGTCATCAGTGGGTTTGTCCCACCATACCCTAGCATCAAAATTATTAAGTAACCAATCATCGGGCATTTTTAAGCTGTTGAAATCAGGGGCATAATTAGGACGAGCGGGTTTTTGCCATACAACTGCGAGGTTCCATATTTCAAGGTTGCCCTGTTTGTTTATGAAGTCCCACCTAGTAGCATGGCTAAAGACGGGTAAGTCTTGGGGTATTTTTACGATGGTTGTACCATCGTCGTCAACCGTAGCAAACTTACTTAAACTAAGAGGTTTTTTAGCATCAACTTCAATGTATACTTTACCGTCATGTTTTTTAGCTAAGTCAGCAACGGTATATGCTTGTAGTAACATTGTTATAAATGATTCATCGTTAATGGTCCCTTCAAAATACCAAATGGCTATTTGTTTTAAGACATCAGGGTACAATTCAGGTTTTACTACAAAATGTGGTTGCAGAACTCGGTTAGCTTCCGCGTATGTTAAAATATTACGATCATATTTTACTGGCATTGTCTAGCCCTTTCTTGGCTTGTTATTACTGTATAAATAA
>Ga0209992_10001174_pt1 | contig 29312 bp, 23 predicted proteins | sample 2SBtaG_2_FD_182564 | JGI IMG/M metagenome (GOLD analysis project Ga0209992, IMG submission 182564) | Deep subsurface microbial communities from Kolumbo volcano to uncover new lineages of life (NeLLi) - 2SBTROV12_ACTIVE470 metaG (SPAdes)... | ecosystem: Environmental > Aquatic > Marine >... | reverse complement strand
ATGGCGGATACGGACATGGCGAGCCAGTCGACAACGGTGAGGTCCACCGTGGGGACGACGCCAACGACCACGGCCGCGCCGCCGCAAACATCCACACCACCGACCACGAACCCGCCACCGACCACGGCGGCCGCGCCGAGTCTCGACGAACTGATCAGCATCGTGCTCACCTTGGGCGACTTCCCGAACGGTTACACGGCCCGCTTCCCGGGTCCGTCTGAGCACACCCAGGCACTCGATTCGGCGCCGTGCGGCACCGATCTGGGTACGGCAGGCTTCACCTATGCCCTCGTGAACGTCTTCGAATGGCCGTACGAACAACTCGGGTGGCCGAGCGCGGGGGTCGTCGTAACCGTCACCAGCAGGGTCGACGTGGACCCGACAGCGGTCGATCGGGTCCATGCGTGGCGCGACGAAATCGGAGACGGTTGCTCACTGACGTTCGGCGACCTGGGCGAAAGCGACCGTGTGCTCGTCGAGATCGAGGGCGGTCCAGGCATCGACGCCGCGGTCGCTCACCTCCTGATACCGAAAAGCGCACAGCAGGCGTTGTACGTCGTGGAGTTCGCAGCCTCCGGCCACCTGGTGACCCTGGCGATGGACGCCTCGGCACCGAACCTCGCCACCGTTCCTCAACTCGCCGAACCAATCGTTCAGGCTGCACGGGACCGCATCGCCGCGGTGTTCGGATGACCACGGCACGCCGGGTTGGGTGGGTCTCTGGTGAGCTCTCTACTGCGTAACCGCGAGGCGTTCGCCGAGGTGGTGGAGGCCAACCGCGCTGTCCTGCGCTCGGCCGCCGCATCCTCGCACGACCGGAGCGAGGCTCTGTTGGCGCTCGCAGCGGATGACCGGTCGGTGGTCAGCGTGGACGTCGACTCGGGGCACCTGATCGAGGTCATCGGCTACTTGCCCGCCGCAACCCGGTTGGTCATCTGCGTGCCGCAACACGTCCCGCTGCTCCTGAGAGAGTCGCAGCGAGACATCGTCGAGGCGCTCGCCATCTGTCGCGCAGCAGCTCGGCTTCACGCCACCACATCTTCCGCCGTCGGCGAGCCCGTGGCGATCGTCGTCTGGTTTGGCCACAGCCCCGACGACGGCCGAAGCCCCATCGTGCAGCAGGCGAACATGCTCGTGGCTGCCGACCGGCTGGTGGCGTGGTCGAGGCGCCTCGGCGCCGAGGAGCTGCCGACCACCATCATCGCGCTCGGTGATGCGTCAGCCCTCGTGGACAGGTCGCTCGGTCGTGGTCTCGAACCCGACAACGTTGTACTGCTCGGGAGCCGCGCGACGCGCTGGCCGCGAACGTCTCGGCTGAGGGCCGGGCGGCACCTCTACGTCGCCTGCGTCACCCGACGCGACCGCCGCGGTTGGCGCTCGGCTGGGGCGGTGGTTCTGGCGACCCGATCAAGGTGGCGGCGAAGCGATCCCATTGCGCAGCTTCTCCAGCCGCGATCGCAGCTGATCGAGGACCTGGCGCTGATCTGCGGCCGAACCGCTGGCGAGCCGACCCCAGTGGGTCTGCGGCTCGACGGAGGAAGGCGCAGTGGGGCGGGCTGAGCACTACTCAGGTCGAGTGTCCTCGGCGGAGAGGATGTCGTCCGTCTGCAGCCATCCCTCGAGCGCTGCGAGCTTCCACTCCGGGACGTCCGAATCGTGCTCGCCGCCTATGAGTTCGTTCATCGCGGTGAGCACCTCTGATCGGTTCCACGCCCGAACTTCGAGGCCATAGTCAAGGACGACCCTCGCTGCGTCCGCACTCGTCCCGAGGTTCGCCGCGAACATCTCCAGGCGATCGCTGGCATCCACCCATGCCGCGGCGCGGCCAACAACATCACCGAGGGCGACAAAGTCTTCCGTGTTCCTGAACCGATCAGCGTGCCACCTCAGCGACTCTTCCCACGCTGTCATCAGCCACCTCCGGTCCCCGGCTTGTCCGGCCTGATGGAAGTCACTCCTCCCAGGCCGTCGATCCTGCACCAGGCTATGCGCCCCTTGTCGCCGCCCCACGCGGTGACCCTGGCCTCCTCCCAGCTGAACTCGGTGGGCTGAGCCGTGTCCCACTCGGCGAGCCGAAGCGATTCACTCGGACGGTAGGGCGTGACGAAGGCGGCCCAGTCGGTCACCCGGATATCGAGTTTGCCGCCTCGATCTGGATCGGCCTCGGTTCTCACCGGCGGTTCGGACCACGGGCCCTTGTGCGGTGCGAGCTCATGGAGTGCGAACCGCAGATCGCCAGTGTGATGAACCGCCTTGACGTTGGGGAGAACAGCGACGGCCTGGTTGACGCCGGCAAGAGCGCCGAGCTCGCGGACCATCGTTTCGAGATCGGGGCTGTCGGTCGGCGCAACGATCAGATTGACCCCGGCTCGGCGAAGCAGCGGGATGACGTCGGGGTGCAGAAGATCCCGACAGACGCCGACCGCCAACCGGTGACTGGAACCGAGCTGCAGCAGAGTGAACGACGGTGACTTCGCCCGCTTTGCGCACTCTCCCGGAACCGGAAACTGCTTCACGTGATCATGCGGGACGTACCTGCCGTCTTTGTTGAGAATCCACGCCCACAAGCGATTGACCCGCTCCTTCTCGAGGATCTCGAAACCAGAGCCCCCGACGACGATGGCTGGACGGCGGTCCGGCGGCAGAGCTGCGAGAAAGTCGCCGATCGCCTTGGCCTCTCCGGGTACGCCCTGCAGGGCGTACTCGGGGAGGCTCACGACGAGCGGAGGTTTGCTTCCCCACGGTGCCTCGTTGAGCCAGCGCCTTAGCCACTTCACGGGGCTGCGGACCGGCCGGTACCACATCGGTTGTGGCGTGAGGTCGCTGTGTTCGTCGACCTCCTTGCCGGCACAGTCGTAGAACCGCCAGTCATCTTCGCAGCACCACGGGTGAAGGGTGACGAGCAGATCCGACGCGTCGCGTCGATCGAAGCGCTTGATCGAGGAGTCGGCGTGCTGGAAATCGAGGGAGATGCTGATCTCCTGCCCACTCGACGGTCGGTCCCAGAAGCGCAGGTGCTCGCTCTCCCACGGCCGCAGCTCGAGCGATCCCGGACCCGACGTCAGCAACGGAAACGACTTCGTGAACGCCGGACTCAGATACTCGGTCTTGCGCACGTTCGGCTTCGGCCAGGTCACCGGAAACGCCACGTCGGGTCTCATCTCGACGATCGGCTTGCTGTTCCACGCCGTCCGGTAGGCGCTGACGAACAAAGACCAGGCCCCCGCGTCGACGCCTCTCGCGATGGCCTGCAGCCGCTCAGCGACGGAGAGGTCAGAATGCCTCTCAAAGAGCTTGACGAGCGCACTCGCGCTCGCCCCGTCGACAACATCCCCGGTCGGTGCGGCGCTGCGGTCCCGCTCTGCGCCGCCGATCGCCTCTTTCGCGCCGTGGCTCAAACGCGCGATTCGAGGCCGATGACCCTGGACGTCCTCTGGCGGGTCGAGAGCGACGAGCTTGAGAAGCGCGACCGCATACGCGAACCACGTGACCGAGTCGCGTTTCAGAGCGCGGCCAGCCGCCTTTTGGACGAACGCGCCCAGCGAGTCAGCCCCGAGGGGCACGCCCTCCGTGCCGGGGAGCGGTTTCGTGGGATCAAAGAGCCCAGTGACGAAAGCCGTCATCCTGGTCAGCGCATCCCCTGAGTCGGTCATCTCCCGCGCTCCTCGTCAATACGGTCGATCCACATCTGTACCCCCAAACGTCGACTCAAGGCATCTGCCTCGCGGAACAAGGCCGCGGCCCGTTCGTCCTCACCCCTGGCACGGGCGACGAGCGCCCGGTAGAGGTCCGCGGGCCCCAACACCGTCACCACGGCGCCCACCACGATGAGGCGACCTGCGTAGCCATCCAGGAGGCGAGCGAGGCTCGCTGTGGCGCCAGGGTCGGCCCCGACCCTGCTGACGAGCTCCGCCGTCCAGCCGAGGTTCATCTGCCAGAGCACGTTGCGCGGCCACGTGTCGAACTGGGCGAGAACCTCGTCGAGCAGCGACCGGGCGCCAGCTGAGTCGCCCGCCGCCGCGAGGCACAACGCATGGGCGACCTGCCACTCCGGGACGGGGCTGAAGGTCAGAAGCGTCTCGCTGTCCCCGATGAGCTCCGCCACGCCTCCTCGGTGGAGCGCGGCCGAGAGCCGGGCTCCGAGGAAGGCCGGGAAAGCATCATCCAGCCCGTACTCCTGTCCGAGCTGCATCGCCTCCTCATCGGTTCGCCGACCGTGCTCGAACTCGCCCTCGAGATACGCGAACGCCGCCTCGATCATCAAGGCAAACCAGCGAATCTTCGGAAGCTGCGTTTTCTCCGCGAGCAGTTGCATGGACCCGAGGTGGCTGCGGGCCTCCTCCAGGAGACCGTCTTGGAGCAAGTCGTGGACGTGACACTGCAGGGCGACTCCCTCCCATACCGGATCGCTCATGCGCTGCGACCGTGTGAGCATGTCGCGCGACAACAGAAGCCGGGGCTGCTCTCGGGGCGGCGGGTGCCCCTGAGCCTGTGCGGTGGGCGTGGTCGGCGGCGGCTCGGAGAGCAGACTCATGTGGCGAGCGTTCAACGCCGCGACGACGGTACGGTCGTCGCCGAGCCGGACGGCGGCGTCGAGGACCTCGGCCGACTCGTCCCGAAGGCGATCCGCCTCGTCGCCCACACGCGTACGGCCGAAGAAGAAGCCCTCGTTGATGCGCTCGGCGCGAACTTCGAGCACGAGACTCGGGTTCGCCACCGCGGTCTCGAGTTGTTTCTGGGCCTCCTCGAGCACCTCGAATCGGCGGGTCGAGGCCGACATGTTGCGACCGTAGTCGTCGTATTCGATGGCAATACGGGCGAAGAGCGGAGCGTCTTCGCCGTCGGCTGCATCGCCCAGGGCCTGCTCCCAGGCGGCTCGGGCACCGTCGATCTCCCGACACAACATGAGGGCTCGCCCGAGACGACTGCCCACGGCTGCCCGATCGGGGCTCGAGAATCCAGTTGCGGCCGGCGACTCGAGAAGCCTGACCAACACATCTCGAGCACCGTCATGAGAGGCGCGTCCCAACAGCCAGTCCGCAGCCGAGATGGCGTCGTCCAAGACGATGCGATCGTCGGCCAGCGGTGACGCCTCGAGGCTGTGATACGCGATGCCCGCAGGGCTCGCCGCCCGCCCGCGAAGCGTCTCGGCGATCGCCATGTGGCGCCGACGCCGCGCGCCGTTGGACATCCCCTGGTACAGAGCGTCTCGATAGGCGACATGGGAGAAGCTGAGGTCACCGGAGATCGGGTCCTCGCTCAGAACTCCTCTGCGAAGCGCGGGCTCGAGGCCCTCGGCGACCTCGGCCACGTTCCTCGACGTCGATGTCGCGAGGACGTCGAGGTCCACATCGACCCCGACGACGGCTGCGTCCTCGAGGAGATGGAGCGTCCGCGTCGGCACTACGGCCAACGCCTCCGTCGCAGCGATCGCTGCGGCCTGATCGGGTGGAACCTGCAAGAGATCGTCGGTGAACGGCAGGACGCCGTCCGGAGCGACCCCGCGCACGAGCTGTCGAAAATGGAGTGGGCTGCCGCCGCTGCGGCGATACAAGCGCTGGAGCGCCTCTGCGTCGAGTTCCGGCCCCTCTCGACCGTCTTGGGCAGCGATCAGCGCAGCGTCTTCGATCTCGATCCGACGCAGGTCGATCAGCTCGGTGTCGGCGCGGCTGCTGAGGGCCCGGAGATCGCTGGAAGCCTCCCGGCCGCCCACAGGACGCATCGCACCCAGCACGAGGCAGCGGTTGGCAGGAATCCTCCGCAGAACGTGGGAGAGCACACCCATCGTTCCGGGCGACGCCCACTGCAAGTCATCCACAACGACCAATTGGGGATGAATGTCGCTTTCGATCTCGATCACCCTGACGAGCGCCTCCATCAGTCGGCTGCGCTGCACCTCGGGGTCGAGCTCAGGCTCCTCCGCCGCGTCGACCCCGGCGAACCCCGGGCACAGGCGCGCCAACGCAGGCGCCAGGCCGGCCAGCCGGTCGACGAGCATCTCGTGATCTCGGCGATTGTGAATCGACCAGAGAATCTCCACCCAAGCTTCGAGCGGAGCAAAGCCTGACGCGGATGAACGCCCGTATGCGACGTCGACGCCCCGGCCCACCGCCAGTGCAGCGACTTTCGCCAGCAGCCACGTCTTGCCCATGCCGGGTTCGCCTCGGACAACGGCCATCCCCGTCTGATTGCTCCCGCGGGTCAGCGCCTGCAACAGGAAGTCGAAGTCCTCGACCTCGTCGTTGCGGCCCACGAAGTCGGCCCCGCCCATCACCGCGAGCCGGGCATCGCCAGCAGGTGGCCGCTCCACGGCAGACTTCGGAGCAGCGGCGGCGGCGCTCGCGGCGACGACCACCGTTGCGGTCGTGTCCCCCACCGCGACGAGATCGTTCGAGCGACCGAGACGCACAGCGTCGTGCGTGAGAATGGCTCGCTCGAGGTCCGCGACGCTCTGGCTCGGATCGAGACCCAGATCTTCGCGGAGCCTGCTCCGAAGTCGGTCGAGTGCGTCGAGGGCTTCGACTTGGCGCCCTTCGGCGTAGAGGGCCTCGGCGAGGATCACCGTTCGTTGTTCCCGAAGGGGCTGCTCGGCCACCAGGCGGGCGAGATCTGCCACCATGCCGGGTGCTCCCTGCCGGCGGAGGCTCGCGATCGCCAGCAACTCCTCTGCGTCGAGGGCCATGTCGGCCAGGCGCTCGCTCTCGACCTGAAGGGCCAACAGGTCAAGGCCGCCAAAGGGTTCGCCGCGATGTAGCTCGACGGCTCGCGATGCGGCGATCTTCGCAGCCTCGTCGTCGCCGGCGCCGAGGGCAGCCCGCGCACGCCGAAGTGACGACTCGAGCTCCTCGATGTCGGTCCTGACGTCGGTGTGCAGACAGTACGCAGACCCCTCGCGAACGAGGAGATCCTCCGACCCCAGGGACCGGAACGCAGCGCGCACGACTCCGAGATGAACGCGGAGCGCGCTGGCCGCGGTTCGTGGCGGCTCACCGTTCCAGAGACCGTCGATGAGAACGTCTCGGTGGAGGCGCACACCGCGACTCGTCGCCAACAAGGCCACGAGGCCCAGAGCCTTTGCAGACTGCATCTCAGCACGGTCGTCGTTCGACCACACCTGAACAGGCCCCAAAACTCCAACCGTCACTGCGCCCACGGAGGGTGAGCGTAGGTCGCACTGCGGAATCGTACGAAGTCGAGCCGGCGTGAGTGTGGTCCTGCTCCACCGCAGCCGCTGATTCCGTGGAGTGGGACCGCGCCACAGGCGGCGCGCTGGCACTCGGCGGGGGCGGAACCGCCCGAGCGCCGGTTTCGACTCGGGACGCTGCACCGTTAGGATGACCCGCAGGCGGGCCAACGACGTCCCGTCCACCGGTCCCTCCTGTGGGCCACACCCGATCCGCCGATCCGCCTGGATCTCCGATTCGAGTCGAGGACGTCACTCGTGCCTGAACCATTGCAGCGCGTACGCGCTGGCCTGCCGACACCTGTTGCCGCCCCGCGCCGCCGCCTCCCCGGCGACGGCCGCCCCGCTCCCCAGGGGCTCTACCACCCCTCGCAGGAGCACGACGCGTGTGGCGTGGGCTTCGTCGTCGATATGCATGGGCGCAAGAGTCACGAAATGGTCCAGCAGGGACTGAAGTGCCTCTACAACCTCGACCATCGTGGCGCCACGGGCGCAGAAGCCAACGTGGGTGACGGCGCCGGGATGCTCATCCAGGTCCCCGATGGGTTCCTGCGGGCGGTGTGCGACTTCGAGCTTCCGCCCGAAGGCACGTATGCAGCCGGAATCGCCTTTCTTCCCGCAGACGATCCAGACACCGCAGCCGCTGCGATCGCCAAGATCGTCGAGGACGAGGGCCTCACGGTCGTGGGTTGGCGCTCGGTGCCCACCGACGCGAGCAGCCTCGGCAGCTTCGCCACTGACGCGATGCCCGAGTTCCGCACCCTGATCGTCGCCGCCGCGGAGGGCGAAGCCGAGCTGTCTGGCCTCGCTCTCGAGCGCCGCGCCTTCGTGCTCCGCAAGCGGATCGAACACGAGATCGAGCCCGGCGTGTACTTCCCGTCGCTGTCGGGTCGAACGATGGTCTACAAGGGCATGCTCACCTGCGACCAGCTGCCCGACTTCTATCCCGACCTGCGAGATGAGCGGCTGACGAGCGCCCTCGCCCTGGTGCACTCGCGCTTCAGCACCAACACCTTCCCCTCGTGGCCGCTCGCTCACCCGTACCGGGTGATCGCCCACAACGGTGAGATCAACACCGTGATGGGCAACCGCAACTGGATGCGGGCCCGTGAAGGAGCGTTCGAATCCGAAGACTTCGGCGACCGCCTCGAACGGGCGTACCCCATCATGACGCCGGACGCTTCGGACACAGCGAGCTTCGACGAGGCGCTCGAACTGCTGCACCTGGCGGGCCGTTCGCTCCCCCACTCCGTGCTGATGATGATCCCCGAGGCCTGGGAGAACCACGAGACGATTCCGGACTGGAAGCGCGACTTCTACGAGTTCCACGCCTCGCTCATGGAACCGTGGGACGGTCCCGCCTCGATCGCATTCACCGACGGCACGGTCATCGGTGCGGTTCTCGACCGCAACGGCCTGCGACCATCCCGCTTCTGGGTCACCGACGACGGCCTCGTGGTGATGGCCTCCGAGGTCGGCGTTCTCGACATCCCGCAGCACAAGGTCGTGCAGAAGGGCCGCCTGCAGCCGGGCCGCATGTTCCTCGTGGATACCGAGCAGGGCCGAATCGTCGGCGACGAGGAAATCAAGCAGACCCTCGCCGAAGCCGAGCCCTACGGCGAATGGTTGCGTGAGGGCCTGCTGCACCTCGACGACCTCGCACCCCGCTTCCTGCTGACGCCCCAGCACAGCTCGGTCGTGCAGCGCCAGCGCTCGTTCGGGTACACCCTGGAGGAGATCCGGATCCTGCTGGCACCCATGGCGCGCACCGGGGCCGAACCCATCGGTTCGATGGGCACCGACACCCCGATCGCCGCGCTGTCCAACCGCAGCCGCCTGCTGTTCGACTACTTCAGCCAGCTGTTCGCACAGGTCACCAACCCACCGCTCGACGCCATCCGCGAGGAACTGGTGACCTCGACGGCATCGGTGATCGGACCGGAAGCCAACCTTCTTCGGCCCGGACCCGAGTCGTGCCGCCAGATCGTGGTGCCGTACCCGATCCTCACCAACGAGGAACTGGCAAAGATCCTCTACCTCAACGAGAACGGCGATCAGCCCGAGTTCAAGGCGTTCGCGATCGACGGTCTGTATCCGGTCGCCGAAGGCGGTGAAGGGATGCGCCGGGCGATCGAGGACATCCGACAGAAGGTGTCCGAAGCGATCGCCGAGGGCGCGAAGGTGATCGTTCTCTCCGACAGGTACGGCAACGAGGAAATGGCACCGATCCCGTCGCTGCTACTCACCGGTGCCGTCCACCACCACCTCGTCCGCGAGAAGACCAGGACCGAGGTCGGCCTCGTCGTGGAGTGCGGTGATGCCCGCGAGGTGCACCACATGGCGCTGCTCCTCGGCTACGGCGCCGGCGCGATCAACCCCTATCTGGCGTTCGAGTCGATCACCGACCTCATCGACCAGGGCGTCATCACCGACGTCGACGAGCGGGCAGCCCACCGCAACTTCATCAAGGCCTGCTCCAAGGGCGTGCTCAAGATCATGTCGAAGATGGGGATCTCGACGGTCGCGTCCTACACGGGCGCCCAGGTGTTCGAGTGCGTGGGGCTCGACCACCAGACGATCGAGGACTACTTCGCGGGAACCACGTCCAAGCTCGGCGGCGTAGGGCTCGATGTGCTCGCAGAAGAGGTCGCCCTCCGGCATCGGTACGCGTATCTCGAGAACCCCACCGAGGACGCGCATCGCGACCTCTGGGCCGGTGGTGAGTTCCAGTGGCGGCGGGAAGGCGAGTACCACCTGTTCAACCCCGACACGGTCTACAAGCTGCAGCATTCGACGCGGGCCGGCCGGTACGACCTGTTCAAGGAGTACACCCAGCTCGTCGACGACCAGTCACAGGAGCTGGCCACGCTGCGCGGGCTGTTCCAGCTGAAGCCCGCGGACGGTGGACCGATACCGATCGACGAGGTCGAGCCGGCAACGGAGATCTTCAAGCGATTCTCCACAGGGGCCATGAGCTATGGCTCGATCTCCGCTGAGGCGCACGAAACCCTCGCCATCGCCATGAACCGGATCGGCGGCAAGTCGAACACCGGCGAGGGTGGCGAGGATCCCGATCGCTTCACACCGGACGCCAACGGGGATCTCCGCCGCTCGGCGATCAAGCAGGTGGCCTCGGGCAGGTTCGGGGTGACCAGCGAGTATCTGGTCAACGCCGACGACCTGCAGATCAAGATGGCCCAGGGCGCCAAGCCAGGTGAGGGTGGCCAGCTCCCCGGTCCGAAGGTGTGGCCGTGGATCGCGAAGACCCGGCACTCCACACCGGGCGTCGGTCTGATCTCTCCCCCGCCCCACCACGACATCTATTCCATCGAGGATCTCAAGCAGCTGATCCACGATCTGAAGAACTCCAACCCCGCCGCGCGCGTGCACGTGAAGCTCGTCGCCGAAAACGGTGTCGGCACGGTGGCCGCAGGCGTGTCGAAGGCCAAGGCCGACGTCGTGCTCATCTCGGGTCACGACGGCGGCACGGGCGCCTCGCCGCTCAACAGCCTCAAGCACGCTGGTGGGCCGTGGGAGCTGGGGCTCGCCGAGACCCAGCAGACACTGATCATGAACGGTCTGCGCGACCGCATCGTCGTGCAGACCGACGGCCAGCTGAAGACGGGTCGTGACGTCGTGGTCGCCGCCCTGCTCGGGGCCGAGGAGTTCGGCTTCGCCACCGCTCCGCTCGTGGTGAGCGGCTGCATCATGATGCGGGTCTGCCACCTCGACACGTGCCCGGTCGGGGTCGCGACCCAGAACAAGACGCTGCGCGAGCGCTATTCGGGCAAGGCGGAGTTCGTCGTCAACTTCTTCGAGTACATCGCTCAAGAGGTCCGCGAGTACCTGGCCGAAATGGGCTTCCGTTCTCTCGAGGAAGCGATCGGCCGGGTCGATCGGCTCGACGTCAAAGACGCGATCGACCACTGGAAGGCCGACGGTCTCGACCTGTCTCCGATCCTCCACGTGCCCGCCTCTCCATGGGAGCAGGACAACTTCTGCTCCCAGGAGCAAGACCATGGGCTCGAGCGGGCGCTCGACCAGGAACTGATCCGCCAGGCCGCACCGGCCCTCGACCGGGCCGAACCCGTGGTGATCGACACGCCGATCACCAACGTCAACCGGACGGTCGGGACGCTGCTCGGCCACGAGGTCACCAAGGCCCACGGTGGCGACGGGCTGGCCGACGACACGATCCAGATCAACTTCACTGGGTCCGCTGGCCAGAGTTTCGGGGCCTTCGTCCCCCGGGGCATCACCATGCGGCTCGAAGGCGACGCCAACGACTACACGGGCAAGGGGCTGTCTGGGGGGCGGGTCGTGATTCGGCCGCCCGGCGACGCTCATCCGTCGTTCGAGCCGGAGAAGAACATCGTCGCTGGCAACGTGATCCTGTACGGCGCGACGGGGGGCCAGATGTTCCTGCGTGGGGTCGTGGGTGAACGGTTCTGCGTGCGGAACTCCGGCGCGACCGCTGTGGTCGAGGGCGTGGGCGATCACGCCTGTGAGTACATGACAGGCGGCCGGGTGGTCGTGCTAGGTGAGACCGGGCGCAACTTCGGCGCGGGAATGTCCGGTGGCATGGCGTTCGTGTACGACCCCGACGACGTGTTCCACCGCAGCCTCAACCCGGAGATGGTCGATCTCGAGGTGTCGATCGGCGATGAGGATGCCGAGTTCGTGCGGGACATGCTGCGCACGCACGTGACCGAGACCGGTTCGACGGTGGCCGAGGCGATCCTCGATCGCTGGCATCAGCAGGTGCGTCACTTCAAGAAGGTGATGCCGAAGGACTACCGCCGGGTTCTCGAGGCCATGGCGGCGGCCGAAGAGCAGGGACGCGACGTCGAAGAGGCCGTCATGGCCGCGGCGCACGGATAGGAGATCACCCCTCTCATGGGAGATGTCAGAGGCTTCATGAAGCATGGGCGCGAGCTGCCCACCCGTCGGCCGGTTCCGGTGCGCCTGCACGACTGGCGTGAGGTGTATGAGCCCTTCAGCGATGAGACGCTGCGGGATCAGGCGAGCCGCTGCATGGATTGCGGCATCCCGTTCTGCAACAACGGATGCCCGCTGGGAAACATCATTCCGGATTGGAACGATCTCGTGTATCGGGACCGCTGGAAGGATGCGATCGAGCGGCTGCACGCGACCAACAACTTCCCGGAGTTCACCGGGCGGCTGTGCCCCGCTCCGTGCGAGGGCGCCTGCGTGCTGGGGATCAACCAGGATCCGGTGACGATCAAGCAGGTCGAGGTCACGATCATCGACAAGGCGTGGGAGCTCGGCTGGGTACAACCCGAGCCGGCTGCGGTGACAACCGGCAAGCGGGTTGCGGTGGTTGGCTCGGGTCCGGCGGGCCTGGCGGCTGCCCAGCAGCTGACGCGGGCCGGTCACGGTGTCGTCGTGTTCGAACGGGCCGACCGGATCGGTGGCCTGCTCCGCTACGGGATTCCCGAGTTCAAGATGGAGAAGCGCCACATCGATCGGCGCCTCGAGCAGATGGAGGACGAGGGCACCGAGTTCCGCACCGGCGTCAATGTCGGGGTGGACGTGTCCGCCGACGAGCTCCGCGCCGAGTTCGACGCCATGGTGTTGGCTGGGGGAGCGACGCAGTGGCGCGATCTGCCGATCCCGGGTCGTGAGCTCAACGGCATCCACCAGGCAATGGAGTATCTGCCGTGGGCCAATCGGGCCCAGCAGGGCGACTTGGACGTCGACGACGTACCGATCACGTCGAAGGACAAGGCGGTGGTGATCATCGGTGGTGGCGACACCGGGGCCGACTGCCTCGGGACAGCGCACCGCCAGGGCGCGCGATCGATCCACCAGTTCGAGATCATGCCGCGGCCACCCGACGAACGCTCCGACGCCAACCCGTGGCCGGCCTATCCCATGATCTACCGGGTCTCCTCAGCGCACGAAGAAGGCGGCGAGCGGGTCTATTCGGTGAACACCGAGGAGTTCCTGGGCGACCACGACGGCAACCTGCGGGCGCTGCGTGCACACGAAGTGGTCATGACCGACGGGCAGTTCCAGAAGGTCGACGGGTCGGACTTCGAGATCGAGTGCGAGCGAGTGTTCCTCGCGATGGGGTTCACGGGACCCGAGGGCGAAGGACTGCTGGAGCAGCTCGACGTGGAGCGCGATCCGCGTTCGAACGTCGCTCGCGACGACGCCTACGCCACCTCCGCCGAGGGCGTGTGGGTCTGCGGCGACATGGGCCGTGGTCAGAGCCTCATCGTGTGGGCCATCGCCGAAGGGCGGGCATGCGCGGCTGCGGTCGACGAGGCACTCATGGGCGAGACGGCCCTCCCCCGGCCGATCGCGCCCACCGACCGCCCGCTGTTGTAGCCACAACTACCCTCGGCGGCCATGAGCGTGTCGGGCAAGCGTGTTCTCGTGACGGGCGCAAGCGCGGGCATCGGTGCGGCCACCGTCGAACGGCTCGCCGCGGACGGTGCGAAGGTCGTGGTCGCCAGCCGGAGCCAGCCGCCTGCGCTTCCAAGCGGTGCGACCTGGGTCGCCACCGACGTCTCCGACACGACGGCGGTCACGTCGTTGTTCGATCAACACGGGCCATTCGACGCGGTCGTCAACAACGCGGGCGTGCAGGTCGAGAAGACGATCGCCGAGACCACCGACGCCGACTACGACCTCGTCATGGACGTCAATGTGCGCGGGGTGTTCCTCTGCTGCCGCGCAGCTGTTCGTCAGATGGCCGACTCCGGCGGAGGGAGCATCGTCAACATCGCCTCGGTCGCCGCATCGACCGCCGACCACGGGATGGCCGTGTACAACGCGTCGAAGGGCGCCGTGCTCAGCCTCACCCGGGCGATCGCCGTCGATCACGGCCGCGACGGGATCCGCTGCAACGCGGTCAGCCCGGGGTGGATCATGACAGCCCTGGCCGACGCTGCGTTCGACGTTGCTGAAGACCCGGCTGCGGCTCGGGAGGCCGCGACCGCGAAACACCCGGTCGGTCGGATGGGGCGGCCCTCCGATGTGGCCGGACTGGTGGCCTGGCTGATCTCCGACGATGCGACGTTCGCGTCGGGGTCCAACTTCACGATCGACGGCGGCCTCACAGCGCAGAGCCCCATCTCCCCCGACTGACACCGAAGGAACAGACCATGAACGACCAGACCGCCCCCCGCATCGACGGAGACCGGCTGTGGCGGACCCTCCATCAGCTCGCGGAGATCGGCGCGACGGCGGCGGGCGGTGTCGCACGGGTGGCCCTGACCGACGTCGACAAGGCGGGGCGAGACCAGTTCGTCGAGTGGGTCACCGACGTCGGCTGCAGCGTGCACCTGGATCGGATGGGCAACATCTACGCACGCTACGACGGGACCGACCCGAGCCGCGATCCCGTGGCCATCGGCAGTCACCTCGACAGCCAACCAACGGGCGGAAAGTTCGATGGTGCGTACGGCGTCATGGTGGGGCTCGAAGTGATTCGGGCGCTGCACGAGTCCGAAACCCGCACCGCCGCACCCATCGAGGTGATCTCGTGGACCAACGAGGAGGGGGCCCGATTCCCACCCGCCATGATCGGGTCGGGTGTGTACGGAGGCGCCTTCAGCCTCGAGGAGGGACTCGGCGCCACCGCGATGGACGGCGCCAAGCTCGGGGACGAACTCACGCGGATCGGCTATTCCGGCCCCGAACCGGCGGGCAGTCGTCGCTTCGCCCAGTACATCGAGCCCCATATCGAGCAGGGACCGATTCTCGAAGCGGGCGGCGACACGATCGGCGTTGTCACAGGGGTTCAGGGCATCCGCTGGTACGACGTCACCGTGACCGGTCGCGAGGCCCACGCGGGGACGACTCCGATGGATCGCCGCTCCGATGCGATGGTGAGCGCCGCCCGGCTCGTCGCAGCGATCGACGACATCGGGCGGGCCCGTCCCGATGGCCGATCGACCGTGGGCGTCCTCTCCTCGACGCCGGCATCACGGAACACGGTCGCCGGTCACGTGCAGCTCACCGTGGACCTTCGCCACCCCGATCCCGACGAGCTACAGCGGATGGAAGACGAGCTGCAAGCTGCGGCCGAAGGGCTCGACCCACGCCCTGAGGTCCAGCAGATCTGGTACTCGCCGCCGCTGAAGTTCGACGACGCCATCGTGTCTGCCGTGCGCGCGGCGGCCGAGCACGAGGGGCACCGACCGGTCGACATCACGTCGGGCGCCGGGCACGACGCCGTCTACGTGGCGCGGGTGTCACCGACCGGCATGATCTTCATCCCGTGCGAGGACGGGCTCTCCCACAACGAGGCGGAGAACATCACTCGCGATCACGCGGTCGCCGGTGCAAAGGTCACCCTTCGGGCCGTGCTCGATCTCGCCAGCTCGTAACCTGGCGCCATGAGCGATCGACGCAGCGAACTGGCCTCCCTCACCGCCAACTTCATGGATGCCTTCAACCGGGCCGACCTCGACGGTATGATGGCGTACTTCCACCCCGACGGCGTGTACGACGAGTTCAACGGTCGCCGCGCCGAGGGTTTCGACGCGGTGCGCGAAGCGTTTCGCCCACAGTTCGAGGGCGCGTTCGGCGAGATGAAGTTCCTCGACGAGGATCTCTTCATCGACGCAGACACCGGCAAGGTGATGGCGTCGTGGCGCTGCACCCTCGAGGTCAAGGGTGAACCAACGTCGTGGCGCGGCCTCGACCTGCTCCACTTCGAGGGCGACAGGGTGATCTACAAGGGCACCTACGCCAAGGCCAAGGCTCCCCTCTTCGAGTAGGTCGTAAGGTGCCTGGAAAGGTGCCTGGCACTTCGTGTTACGGATCGTCACGAAACGTGCCTGGCACTTCGTGTTACGGGTTGATGACTATCGGGCCAGCTCTGCGGTGTGCGCGTGGCCGTGCACGTCCATCTCGAAGGTGAGGCCGGTGATCGGCGGATGGGCCACGACCCAGGTGAGGCCGAGCGAGGCTGCGGGACCGATGCGATCGAGCAACACATCGATCGCCTCGGTCCAACCGGCGCTGGCGCAGTACACGTTGACGCGGGTGGCGAGCTCCCACCCCACGCCAAGCGCTGCCATACGCGTCTCCATCTCATCGAGCACCTGCTCGACGCGCACCGACCACTCCCCCGCCACGATCGCCTCGGGTCGAAGGTCTGACTGATCCACGAGGTCGCCCGCCCCGGCGATCGTGAAGGTCGGGCGTTCAACGACGGCAGGACGCACGATGCTCACACCGTGGAGTTGCGTGTCGGCTGGCGCATCGTGCACAGGCGCCACGTTGGTGCGTGCCACGGGATTCTCGTCGCCGAGAAGCAGCCCCCACTCCTCGAGAAGCCGGCGGTACGCACCGTTGAAGTCACCGAACCCCGCGAAACTGTGCGGCTCCGGACACCTCAACTCGACGCCGACGAGGGCCTGTCGGGCCAGGCCCTGCGCGCTGAGCCAGTGGTCGAGCTGCGAAAAACCCTCCTGCCACGGCTGCGGCGCAGCAAAGGACAGGTGAGCGATCTCGTGGCCAGCGGTTGCCTTCACCCCGCCCGAGTACGGCTCGATGCCCGGAACGAAGTGGTAGGTCCCCGACGGGTGCTCACGGCTGCTCATCCCGACGGGAGGCTAGCTCCCGCGGACGATCGCACCCGGTTGAATGCCCTCCCCATCCAGCATCGACGCGGTCGATGGACGAAAGCTTGGATCATTCGGCCCGATGACGTACGAAACGCCCGACCATTCCATACACTGCGAGTCGCCTCGGCCCCCGCGAGTGGTGGTCGCGGAAAGCAAAGGAAAGACGTCATGGCGACGGGCACAGTGAAGTTCTTCAACAACGAGAAGGGGTACGGCTTCATCTCCCGTCCCGACGGAGACGACGTCTTCGTACACTTCTCCAACATCGATGGCAGCGGTTTCCGTTCGCTCGAAGAAGGCCAGGCGGTCGAATTCGAGGTCGGTCCGGGCCGCAAGGGCGACGAGGCCCTCAACGTTCGCGCTGTCTGAATCGCCTGATTTACAGTTCGTTCTCGCTGAGGCCGCTCCTTTGGAGCGGCCTCAGCCGCGTCTAGCCTCGCGGCCGTGCCCGCCGCTGCCGCCGCCCTCCGCCAGAAACTCGGCCCCATCGGAATCTGGTCCTTCCGTTTCGACGCACTCACGTCCGGAGAGGCGAGCGACGCAGCGATGGAGATCGAGCGGCTCGGCTTCCCGTCGTTGTGGATTCCCGAAGTCGGCCGGACCGAAGCGCTCTCGCTCGCCGGCCACCTCCTGCACAGCACCTACAGCCTGACGGTTGCCAACGGGATCGCCCGGGTGAGCGATCGGTCGGCGAGCGCAGCTGCCGCAGGGCACGCCTACCTCCAGGAGATCTCGGGCCAGCGCCACGTACTCGGCCTCGGGCTCGGCGGAGCGCTGTCCAACGGCCCCGCACCGCTGGACGTCATGACCGACTACCTCGGCGCGCTCGAGGCTGCCTGGACGGCCAACCGCCGCGTCGGCGACGCCGACCTCATCTGGTGTCTGGCTGCCTACAACACGCGCATGGCCGAACTGGCCGGCGACCGCACCGGTGGGGTGCACACCTACCTGATCGATCCCCAGCACACGGCGTCCATTCGGGCGCTCATCGGAGCCGATCCCGTGATCGCTGCGGAGATGGCCGTTGTCCTCACCGATGATCGCGAGGAGGCCGTCCACGTCGGCAGGTCCCACCTCGCCACCTACATCGGCTCTCGGAGCCACCAACGCAAGTTCCGCGCGCTGGGGTTCGACGACGATGACTTCGCGGAGGGGGGCAGCGAGCGGCTCATCACGAATCTCGTCGTGCACGGGGCGGCCGCCATTCGTGAGCGCGTCGCCGCGCACCGAGGAGCCGGGGCGGACCACGTCGCTGTTCAGGTCCTCGGCACATCGTCTCTCGACGAAGATCTCCAAGCCTGGGCGACGATCGCCCGGCTGGTGCTCTAGGGACATCAGCGCCTCGGAAGGCTACGGCTCCCACGCTGCCGCATCCCGCTCTTGTCGCCTTCGGCGACGGGCCGCTCGGGCCACGCCTCCGATCCGGTCGTCGCTGGCGCTCCTCCCTACTCGCGCGGCTCTAGCGGCTGTCGACCTCTCGCCAGCCCGGCTGGGAGCGAGCTGCGTCGATGGGCGAGCTCGACGTCTCCGACGGCCGAAACATGAGGGCGATCCGCGGTCCCGCCCGGCGCACCTTGGGAACGCAGTGTTCCCAGGTTCGTTGGCACGTGCCACCCATCACGAGCAGATCGCCGTGTCCGAGACGAAAGTCCAGGCGCCCCTCGCCCCCGCCCTTGGGTCGCAGCCCAAACGTTCGGGGTTCACCCAACGACACGGTGGCGACGAGCGCCTGGGGTCGCTCCCGGGCAACCTGGTCGCCGTGCCACGCAACGCTGTCGTTGCCATCGCGGTACAGCGCGACGCCGACCCTGTCGAAGGCGACTCCGTACCCCGCGTCGAGCCTGCCCTGAATTTCCTCGACGACACCGACGCAGCGGCCGCGGGCAGGCAGCTCGCCGATGAGCCTCGGCACATCGACGAAGCGGTCGTACATGGGGCGTCGGTGCTGGGACCAGTGCACGTTCTCGACGAGTTCGACGAAGAGTTCCTCGTGACCGGACAGCCAGCTCGGCGCATGATCGATCCAGGCACCGCGAGCCAGCTCCCGACGCATGCCGGGTCGAAGGCGAGGCGCCGATGGTTTCTCGTGCCCGAAGAGCGATGGCTGGCCGGCGAGCATCGTGCTCATGCCACAACGCTACCAGAACATATGTTCGCCTGCGAGCGCCGGCTGTGTCGACCTAGCATCACGGTCGTGCTGCACCTGGTGACGACCAATCCACCGAGGGGCGAACATCTCACGGTGGACTCCTTCGACGATCTCGAGGCGGTGGGCGAGGCCTTTCGGGCCGGCGCCCGCGTGACCGCGGAGCTGCGCGGCGACGACCGACTCGCCCGACGGGCCGTGGACTTCATGTCCGGCCTTACCTATGCCCTCGACGGCGACATCGAGCGAGTCGCCGACCGGGTGTTTCTGCTCGTGCCGTCGGAGATGGAGTCGGCGGAGAGCGCCTGAGGTTCATGCCGCGAGACCCCTGCCGGCGAGCCGGCTGAGGACCCAGTCGAGCGAGCCCAGGTGACCGCACATGTGCCACCAGTCCTTGAGCGCCTCGTCGAGGACGCCGCGGTCCCCCACGACGCCGAGCAGGCGCACAGGCCCCGCATCACCGCCTTCGTCGCTCGCCGCCCACTGAACGGCCACGACCTCACCGGTGCCCTCGAGCCACACGACGCGCCACGGAAGATCGAGGCGAGGACCCTGCCACCGGGAGCCGTACTCCACCTCGCACGGACCCAGGCGACGGATGTCGTGGGACCGAAACGCAGTCCACGAGGGCCAGGTTCGAGATGACGGGGAGGGGGTCGATGAGTTCATCCCACGAGTATCGCGCGACCGAACACCTGTTCGCCAACACCGGAGCCAGGCGTTGACTACCTTGCGCCCATGAGCTCACCGCGGATCGCCGTCGAACCCGACTGTTGGCGCAAGCAGTCCCTCGTGGATGCCGTCGAGGCCGGCGGAGGCACGGTGACATCGCCCGCCGAAGCCGAGGCGCTGGTGTGGGCCGAGCCGGCTCGGGCGGACCTTCTCCCCCCGATGCTCGGTTCCAATCCCGACATCGACTGGGTCCAGTTGCCATACGCCGGCATCGAGCCCTTCATCGAGATGCTGCGGGCCCATCCCCACCTCGAATGGACGTGCGGCAAGGGCGTCTATGCCGCACCGGTTGCAGAGCACGTCCTCATGTTGGCCCTCGCGGGATTGCGCGGCCTGGCCACCTATGCGCGGGCCACGACCTGGGAGAAGCCAGAGGGGCGCAACCTGTTCGACGCTCGGGTGACAGTGCTCGGCGGAGGCGGGATCACAGAGGAGCTGCTCCCGTTGCTCGCTCCGTTCCGGTGCGAGGTCACGGTGATTCGCAATCGCATCGCGCCGATGGACGGTGCCGCGCACGTGCTCGGTCCCGACGGCCTCCACGAGGTGCTCCCGACAACCGACCTGTTGGTTCTCGCGCTGGCGCTCACCCCCGAGACGACAGGGATCATCGGCGCCGCCGAGCTCGAGGCCCTGCCCGGACACGCATGGATCGTCAACCTCGCACGGGGTCGCCACATCGACACCGACGCGCTGGTCGACGCCCTGGGTTCGGGGAGCATCGGTGGAGCCGCCCTCGACGTCACCGAACCAGAGCCGCTTCCCGACGGTCACCCGTTGTGGAAGCTGCCCAACTGCATCATCACGCCCCACATCGGCAACACACCGGAGATGGGCCTCGCCCTCCTCGCCGACCGGGTCCGCGAGAACGTTCGCCGCCGCGGCGCCGGTGAGGAGCTGATCGGCCCCGTCGACGTCGACTTGGGCTACTGACCGCGTCGCCCCAAGTCGAGCAACTTTGGAGTTGAGCAACTTTGGTGTCAGGCACCGATGTTGCTCAACTTGCCCAACTCGCTACAGCTAGCCCCGAAGTGTGGCGGGCAGTGCGGATTCGACGGCGTCGATGCAGCGCTGGCGAATCTCGCCGACTTCGTCGTCGGTCATCGTGTGATCGGCTGACTGCAGCCGCAGCGCGAACGCGAGCGATCGACGCCCCGGATCGAGCTGATCCCCCCGATAGACGTCGAAGAGGGCGAGCGAGATGAGCTCGTCGCCACCCGCTTCACGCAGCGCGGCCTCGACGTGGGACGCCTGAACCGAATCGTCCACCACGAATGCCAGGTCGATGTCGCTCGACGGGTAGGTCGACACCAGGCGGTAGGGGCGGTCCCCCGCAGCTTCGGCCGCTGCAAGTAGGGCGTCGACACGGACGTCGATCCAACCGCACCGCTGGGACACGCCATGGGCCTCCAGCACCCCCGGATCGACCTCGCCCACGACACCCACCACCGCACCGTCGATCGCGATCGTGGCCGCGCGCGTCGGGTGCATGCCCGAGATGTCGTCTGCGTTCGTCAGCTCGAACTCGACTCCCAGACCGGTCGCCACGCTGTCCCACAACTGCTTGGCCGCCAGGGCGTCGGCACCGGCGACGATCGCAGCCACGTGCTCCTGCTCGTCGGGAAGGGCTCCCCCGGCCACCGGAGGACCGAAGGTCGCACCGATCTCGAAGAGCCGAACACCCAGGTTGCGATGCGACTCGTTGTACCCGACCGCCCCGACCAGCCCAGGGAGCAGCGACGGGCGGAGAACCGACTCCTCCACGGCCAGCGGGTTGAGCAAGCGCACCGGATCGTCGATCGACAGGCCGGCCTTGGCGACGGCGTTTGGGGCCAGGAATGGGTTGGGCATGGCCTCGGACAACCCCAGGCCGGCGAGGAGGTGGCGGAGCTGACGGCGGAGCTTCTGGGACATCGTCAGGTGCCCGGCGTCGGGCGAGCGCGGCACCGTCGCCCCCAGACGGCCATAGCCGTAGTGGCGGGCGACCTCTTCTGACACGTCGGTCTCGGTCTCGGTGTCTGGCCGGAACGACGGGATGGTCACGTTCTGAACATCGCCGTCCACCGGATCGATGCCGAAGCCGATCGGTTCGAGCAGCGTTGCGATCTCGTCCGAGGTGAAGTCACGGCCGAGCAGGTGGCTGATGCGCGACGTCCGAACCGGAACCGAAACGAGCTCGGGCATGTCGCCCCTCGCATCGATCGTGCCCGACGCGACCTCGACTCCGCCCGGCGTGATCTGGTGGAGAAGCTGGCAGAAGCGGTCGACGGCGGCCGCCTTGAGCGCCCAGTCGGTTCCCCGCTCGAAACGCGCAGAGGCCTCCGACCGCAGCCCGAGCCGCTGCGATGTACGAGCGATGGACTCGCGGTTCCACCACGCCATCTCGAGCAGCACTGCATCGGTCGACTCGGAGATCTCGGTACTCGCCCCGCCCATCACTCCTGCGATGCCGATCGGTTCGTCCGCAGCGTTGACGATGAGGCCATCTCCCGCGACCGCCTCCCGCTCCTGACCGTCGAGCGTCACCAGCGTTTCGGGGCCGCGGGCCCGCCGGACACCGATCTTGCCGTCGGGAACGAGCGCCAGGTCGTAGGTGTGGTTGGGCGTGCCGAGCTCGAGCATCACGTAGTTGGACACGTCGACGACCGAGTTGATCGGCCGCATCCCCAAGAGCGTCAATCGCATCTGCATCCAGAGTGGCGACTCGCCCACCTGGACGCCTCGGATGACGCGCGCCGCGAAGCGACCGCACAGGTCGCCGTCGACGATCTCCACCGATGCGGCGGAATCGACGCTCTCGTCCGACTCCTCCACGCTCCACTCCGGCATGGCGAATGGGACGCCGAGCCGCGCCGCGAGATCGCGCGCCACGCCCGCCACCGACATGGCGTCGGGGCGGTTGGGATTGATCTCGAGGTCGTAGAGGACGTCGCCGGCGAGGCCGAGCTGGTCCATGAGCGGCGACCCCAGTTCGAGGCCTTCGGGCAGGATCATGATCCCGTCGTGGTCGGAACCCAACCCGATCTCGGCTGCGCTGCAACACATGCCGTTGGAGTCCTCGCCGCGCATCTTGCGCTTGGCGATCTCCATACCGTTGGGCATGACCGTGCCGATCGTGGCGAACGGAATCAGGTCCCCGACCGACATGTTGAAGGCGCCGCAGCAGACCTGGAGGGCCTGCCCATCGCCGGAGTCGACATCGACGAGCTGAATCCGGTCGGCCTGAGGATGCGGGCGCAGATCGAGCACCTTGGCGATCACGATGCCGTCCAGCGGCTCGAGGACCGTCATCTCCTCCACGGCCATACCGAGGTCGCTCATGTGATTTCCGAGCTCGACGGGATCGCCCTCGATCGGGGCGAACTCACGCAACCAGGACAGAAGAACCTTCACTGAACTCTCCGACCTAGAACTGGCTGAGGAAGCGAACGTCGTTGGTGTACATGTCGCGCAGGTCGTCGATGCCATGACGCATCAGCGCGAGCCGGTCGATGCCGAACCCGAAGGCGAAGCCCGTCCATTCCTCGCTGTCGATCCCGCAGTTGCCGAGCACGTTGGGGTGCACCATTCCGCAGCCCCCGAGCTCGATCCAGCCGGTGCGCTGGCAGGTCTGACATCCATCGCCTTCGCAGATCACACAGGTGATGTCGAACTCGGCCGACGGCTCCGTGAACGGGAAATACGACGGCCGCAGGCGGCTGGTGATGCTGCTGCCGAAGTACGCGGCCGTGAAGTCGTTGAGCGTGCCGGCGAGGTCGCGGAAGCTGATGCCGCGGTCCACGACGAGCCCTTCGATCTGGTGGAACACGGGCATGTGGCTCGCATCGGCCGTGTCACGACGGAACACCCGGCCCGGGCACACCGTGTAGATCGGCGGCTCCTGGTTCTCCATCACCCGGATCTGCACGGGCGAGGTGTGGGTGCGAAGCAGCACGTTGGTGGCCTCACCGCCCTCGCCGTCGCCGATCTCGGTGCGATCGCCGAGATCGAGGTACAGGGTGTCGAACATCGATCGCGCGGGGTGCGCTGCGGGCAGGTTGAGCGCCTCGAAGTTGTACCAATCCGTCTCGGCCTGTGGGCCCTCCGAGACAGTGAAGCCCATGCCGACGAAGACGTCCTCGAGTCGCTCGGTCGCCTGGGTCACCAGGTGCAGGTGGCCGAGAGCAGGCGCGCTCGGGGCCTCGGTGAGGTCGAGCCGCTCTGTTTCGAGCTGCACTCGACGAGCCGCTGCCGCGAAGCTCGCCCTGGCGTCGTCGTGGGCGGCTCGCACCGCCTGCTGAGCGGCGTTGAGCGCTTGGCCCACGCTCGCACGCTCGTCAGCCTCCACCTGGCCCATGAGGCGCTTGAGGCCCCCGAGGGCCGACTTCTTGCCGAAGAGCTGGGACTCGATCGCAGTGAGGCCGTCCAGGTCGGCGGCGGCGGCGATCGCGGCCAGCGACGCGACGCGCGCGTCATCGATCTCGTCATACACGGTCATCGGAGTGAAAGGTTACGGGACCGGGCACCGGGCCCACGAGCCGGATTCGTCACGATGTGGAGCGCATCCGGTACATCACGATGCCGGCGGTGACCGCCACGTTGAGCGACTCCACCGGCGGGGCCATCGGCACTGAGATCTGCTGGTCGACCTCTGAAAGCGACTCGGCGCTCACCCCATGGGCTTCGCTGCCCAGCACGAGGGTCATCTTGTCGGCCTGACCCAGCCCGTCGACGTCGATTGCCGCATCGGCTGCCGTCGCGATGCGGGTGTGTCCGGCCGAGCCCAGGGCACGCAAGGCGTCGACCGGTTCGATGCGGCGCACCACGTCGAGAGCGAAGACCGTTCCGGCGCTGGCCCGCACCGCCCGGGGGCTCCATAGGTCGGCGGTGCCGGTTCCTGCCACGACGGCGTCGAATCCGGCGGCGGCCGCGGTGCGCACGATCGCGCCTGCGTTGCCCGGATCCTGAACACGGTCGATCACCACCACGCGCGAACGTTCGGCGATGTCGTCGATCGAGCGGTCCACGCGGCGAATGGTTGCGAGCACACCCTGCGGTGTGTCGGAATCGGCGAGCCGGTCGAGGGCGCGCGGATCCACCTCGACGACTTCGGCGGTTTCGCCCACCAGCTCGCTGACCGCGTCGAGCCGATCGGGACGGACGAAAACGCACTCCACGTCAGCGTCGCAATCGAGCGCCGTCTGGAGTGGGCGAGGTCCGTCGAGCACCGTCACGGCCTCGGAGTCGCGGAACCGCCGATCGCGGATCAGCCGCCCGAGACGGACGACCCGATGATTGGATCCGGCGAGAATCAGCCGGCCTGGGCGGATTCGCGGGCGGACTCTGCGGTTTCGACCAGCTTGGTGAACGCCGCGGGGTCGTGGACAGCCATGTCGGCCAGGATCTTGCGATCGACCTCGATGCCGGCTGCGCCGAGGCCGTTGATCAGCTTGCTGTATGTGGTGCCGTTCTGGCGGGCCGCAGCGTTGATCCGCTGAATCCACAGACGCCGGAACTCACCCTTGCGGGCCCGGCGATCGCGGAACGCGTACTGCCCGCTGTGCATCACCTGCTCGTTGGCTGCCCGATAGGACCGGCTCTTGTTGCCGTAGTAGCCCTTGGCCTTGTCGAGGGTGGCCTTGCGGCTCTTGCGACCCGCGACCGAACGCTTCACTCGTGCCATTGTTCTGAAACTCCCGTGTCGCTCGTCAGATCACTTGCCCAGCATCTTGTTGATGCGGGGCTGATCTGCGCGGTGGACGTCGGCCTCGAGGGCGAGCCGACGCTTGCGCTTGGCCGACTTCTTCTCGAGGATGTGGTTGCGGTTCTGCTTGCGGCGCACCAGCTTGCCGGACCCGGTGGTCTTGAAGCGCTTCTTGGCGCCGCTGTGCGTCTTCATCTTGGGCATGGGATCTCCGTGTCAGGATCGGTCGGAGGAATGAGGAGGATGCGCCCTGGCGGGAGCGGTCAGGAATCGGCGTCGCCGTCGCTCGGTGCTGCCACCTGGGCACCGTCGTCGTCGGTCTTGGCCGACTCCTTCTTGCGTTGCTGGGCCTGTTTGTCAGGGCTCAGGACCATGGTCATGTTGCGGCCATCGAGCTTGGGGAACTGGTCGACCTTGCCGACCTCGTCGACGGTGTCGGCAACACGCTCGAGAATCTCCCGACCCAACTCGGGATGGAAGACCTCGCGGCCCCTGAACATGATGGTGATCTTCACCTTGTGACCCTCGGAGAGGAACTTCTCCACCTTGCCGGTCTTGGTGTCGAAATCACCCTGGCCGATCTTGGGCCGGTACTTCATCTCCTTCAGGGAGACGTTGCTGGCCTTCTTGCGGGATTCTTTGGCCCGCTGGGCGGCTTCGTACTTGTACTTGCCGTAGTCCATGATCCGGCACACGGGAGGATTCGCGTTTGCCGCGACCTCCACGAGATCCAGATCGAGACCCCGGGCGATGTTCAGGGCTTCTGGCAGGGGCTTGATGCCGATCTGCTCGCCGTCAGGGGCGACCAGTCGCACTTCCCGCGCCCGGATCCGTTCGTTGATCCGGGCATCGCCGTCGTCTGCGCGTGCTATGACCGCGCTCGCTTGACCATGGGACCGTTCGCCAAAAGACGTCTCCTCGTCCGAAACTCGGCACCCCGCGCCGGACGACGAAGGGCGAACTCGCGATGCTCACGAAGTCCGCCCACAACACTATCGACTCCGCCGATGTCCGGCTCGTTGGAGCCCGATCGACGGGAGAAGAGTGACCTCGGCGCGCCTCGCAGCGGCCGGGTGGGGAGAGCCCGCTTGCCTCGGTTGTCGAGGACGTAGGGTACCAGGATGAGCAGTTTCTGGACACCTTCGGGCGAGCACCAGGTTCCATCCCCCGGCCACGACGCACCCGAAGCGGACCTTGCGCCGGGATATGGCGCCGAGGGCGAAGTCGACCCGGAGATGGCCGCGGCCATGGAAGAACAGATGCGCCAGGCCCAAGAGCAGCTCCTGTCGGTGCCGGCTGCCCAGATCGTGTCGAACCATCTGATCGGCCTGTTCGAGCTCGCAGCGCTCCACCTGCGGGTCGACCCGCCCAACCTCGAAGAGGCGCGGATCCCGATCGATGCGATGGGCCTGGTCGTGGACAACATGGGTGACCAGATCGCCGACGGTCAGACCCTCACCGCCGCGCTGCAGCAGATCCGGATGGCCTACGTCGAGGTCCACAACCAGGTCGCCGGTGATGGCGACGACGAGTAGGTGCCTGGCACTTCGTGTGACGATTCGTAACATTAGGTGCCAGGCACCTGTCAGCTGGGGGGCGACTCGAGGCGGGTGTCCGGGTCGAACGCGGCGATCGCGAACCAGAACGTGTCGAGGTGCTCCACCGGCATCAGACGCTCGCCGGCAGCGGGACCGCTGACGGCCTCGCCGAAGATGTTCCATCGAGTCCCGTCGCTGGATTCGAAGAGGCCTGCTTCGTTCGTCGCCCGCATGCCTTCGCCCGCTTCGCCGAGCTCGTAGACGGCGACGGCCCCCACGTCGCGACCACCGCGCACGTTGTGACCCTCGAGTGCCGACACGGCGCCGGGCGCGTGGACGAACGCGATCCGCACTCCGTTCACAGTCGTGACGTGGACCCTCGCCGCCGTGATCTCATCCCACTCAACTGTCACCGAGTCGTCTCCCAGCCGCGCGACAGCGACCCGGTCTTTCGGTCGCAGCCGATCATCGACACGTCCGTCGAAGAGGAACGGGTCCTCGTCGGGATCGTCGTACCCGGGATAGGGGTTGGCGCCATAGTCCCGGCTGTATCCGGTGGTCCTGCTCAGCACGAGGGCGTCGGGGTACTCGCTGACGAAGTCCTCCCAGGCCACAGTGGTCATCGGGATCAGATTCAGCTGTGCTCCCGTCAGGTGCCCCACCACAGCGAGGCCATCGAAGTGCGTCCACAGGGTCTCGGTCTGGCGGTCGTACATGACGAGGCTGCTGTTGTAGAGCGAGCCCGATGTGCCGAAATCGAGCACCGTGCCGTCGGCGAGTGTTCGCTCGTACGCGACCGCGCTGTTGCACAGGGGGCAGTAGCTCACCGTGACCGGCTCCCCCGCCACCGTGTCGTTCACGATCTCGTGCCAGGTCAGAACCTGAACGGGGTAGGCCCTCGTCTCGCCTCCCCTCTCGAGCACCACCACGGCCTCGGCGGGGGCGAGCCATTCGACATCGTTCGCCCGCTCGAAGAACGGCCGATCGATCGGCGGGATGCCATCGGGGGGCGGTCCGCCCGAGCGGATGTCGGCCAACTCCACCAGCGGCTCGGGATGCCGCTCGTCGCCGGGCCGTTGCAGACCAGACACCACGTCGAGCTTTGGCGACGAACGCACCTGCTCGACCTCGATCAGGGCCGCGATTGCGTCGTCCGCAGGTGGGCTGAAGCCACCCCCTCCCCCGCGTCCGAAGACAAACGCCATCAGGGCGATCGCCCCCAGGAGGAGAACGGCCCCGATCAGCCCAGGGACGACCTGTCGAAATCGACTCACAGAGTAAGAACCCGCCCCATCGGCCCCCATTCCAGCCGAAGCGGCGGCGGTTCACGAGTCGGCCGAGGGCCCATGGGCCAGCTGCTCGCTACCGGCCGTTCCAACTGAAGTGCATCGGGTCGTCCGCTGACGACCAGCGGCCGCCCCAGCCCCACCCGATCTCGTCGAACAGGGCCACGACCGGGTCGCCCTCCACGATCATCCCCGAGCGGACGTCGGTGCGATCCAGGTAGGCCTCGGCGTATTCCGGCAGGATCAAGCTTCCCTTGCGGTACACGTTGTGGAACGGGTTGATGTCGATCGCCAGCCCGAACGCGTGATTCGACCATCCGCCCGAACCTCCCACCGCGGCCCGGCACTCGAACGAGCTCGTGATGTTGTCGTCCCCGGTCGGCGGGTTCGTCCAGAACTCCGTCGGCATCACCGACATGTCCTCGATCGGGTAGCGCATCTCGTACAGCTCGCGGAAGATCTCCACCGTCTGCTCGGCGATCTGCTCGTTGACGATCATCTCGCCGATGTGCGGCCTCTGATCGAAACCCCAGAAGCTCATCGTGACGTAGCGCAGGTCGGCCAGGGTCACCGGACAGGCGGGCGACCATGTCGACCGCGTCACCACCTCAGCGGGCACAGCGCCGATCGTGAAGTGGAACTCGTCGCCCCGTGGGCTCGGGAAGATGTCGACCGTGGCCAGCTGGCGGTCCTGCAGCTCCGGGGGCGTGGGTTGAGCGACCCCATAGTTGCTCCCGCCGCGGAGCTCGGTGAGCGGTGTCCCCAGCCAGGCAGGGCGCTCGTAGCGCGGGTCAACCGGGGCAGGGGGCGCCTGTGCCTCAGCCAGCGCCGGGCGAAGCTCGTCGATGGCAACGCGGAGCTCTCGGGGCGCATCGCCGGCGGTGAGGACATGCCAGTGGGTTCCCAGGGGATAGCGCCCCGCGACGACCTCTGCAGGTGTCGGGGCGGCACACCCCGCTCCCCCGTCGATGAGCACCTCCCACAGCCCCTCAGCGTGGGCGTCGATCACACCCGGCGGAGCGAGCAGAAAACGGGCCGGCGATGCGTCGAGCTCGGCCGCGGTGGGTGGATCGGCGAACCACGTGACCCCCGCCTTCAGCCGGTTGTCACTATCGAGATCGAGCGATGCGACAGTCGCGTCG
>Ga0209992_10001173_pt1 | contig 29348 bp, 36 predicted proteins | sample 2SBtaG_2_FD_182564 | JGI IMG/M metagenome (GOLD analysis project Ga0209992, IMG submission 182564) | Deep subsurface microbial communities from Kolumbo volcano to uncover new lineages of life (NeLLi) - 2SBTROV12_ACTIVE470 metaG (SPAdes)... | ecosystem: Environmental > Aquatic > Marine >... | reverse complement strand
CGCCTAGTAGTTTTTCTCCATCAAACATTTGTCCATCATTTATTTGGTTTAAAGAAAGCATTGCTGGAGTAGATGCTAATCGCAACATAGTGTCCCATGTTCCTAAAAAGCTAATATCTAAATCTCCCATGTGCGTACGCATAAAGTTGGGATTAAAATACCATTCTCCTGTAGATTCATTTTGTCGCCAAGGGACAAAGTCTGTTTCTTCTCCTAGCATTGAGTTAATGCCTACCGTTAGCATTGTTCCCATTCCTATAAATGATGCCATGTATTTTCTAATAACAGCTTGTTCCAAAGAAGCTTGATCATTTTTAGCTAAACCTTCTAATGCACCACTAAGTGTGTCTAATCTAGCTTTGAAAAATCTTGGGGCAAACAGCAAGAATTCTCCTGCGTTACCTCCAAAGCCACTTCTTCCAAGTCCTGTTATTTTATTAGCAGCAGATGCTATTTCTGCAGCTCTTCCACTATCCATAAATTCTTGTTTTGTCATGCCTTTTTCAAGCATTTCTAGCTGTGCTTCACCACTCCAAGTTGTCCAACGAACAAACGTTCCAAGCCCAGAAAATGCCCTATCAAAAGGTCTTAACCTTTTTAATATAGGTAATGTAGAAAAGATTCCCCATTGGTTAGCATTAACGAAGTAATCACTTTGCCCACCTAACCCAACACCTGACCTAAGTGCATCGTCTATATTAAGAAGCCCATTTGCTCTTGCAAAAGCGTCTTGCCTTACTAGCCATTGACCAATATATTCTTCATTCCCAAACGCCCTAACCATGTCCCCCATAGCTGTAATCGAATCTCCTTGGTTAATAACACCAAGGCTTGCTCTTGCAGTTCCTGCCCTTAAAGCTTTTGATTTAAGATTTTCCATAACAGGTATAATTGCTTGTATTGCTACAGCACTCATGTCACCTGTCGCACCAAACGTTCTCATCATTCCGTTTAGTTGCCTTAAAGCACCTTCTTTACCCATAGGGTTTGTTTTATATATTTCTTCAACAGTTCGTGTTAAAGTATCGTGCAATTCATCTGGGAAATAATATCCATCTGATTTAAAAGATTTAACAACTGCTAGACCATCTGCAACCTTTGTGTCAACAGCATCAATCCCTTCTCTTGCCTTTCTTAAAAATGCATTTAACTCTCTCTTTTGTCCTTTTGTTAAAATCGGTGTAAATTTTGTTTTGGTTTTTGCATTAATTAATGCACTAACTTCTCTTACTATCCCTCTTAACCTTCGTTGTTCTTTCCTAATTATTTTTTCAGCACCAAGAACATATTCGCCATTTATCATTGTGCCACCTGTGTCTAATGTAAATTGTGCTTCTAGTCTTGATTCAGTTATTTCGTCTATTTTTTCTACAATTTCTTTAAACGGTGCGTGCAATGTACCTAATTTTGCTTTACCTGGGACTTTTCTTACCCCTGTAGAAATATCAATTAACAAGTCTTTAACATTATCAAGACTTTTAGCAGTTTGGTCATAGACATTGTTGCCTACCAAGTCTGCAATACTTCCGTGCTTTAACCCTAGCATGGTAGAGAATTTTTTAGCAAAATCTGATTGAATGTTTTTTGCACGATTGTCAATAATCATTCTATGTATAGCGTGGTTTGCATCTGCTATATTTGCAAGTTTTTTACCTGTGTGCATTAACCATGCTTCGCTACCTGGGCCTCGAGTACCAGGTGCTTCTCGCCTTAACGAGCGTTGTCCTGTTTCTTGATTTATTTCTAATGCTAACCTAGGTGCATATGTAGACCCTACGCCTTCAATCATTAAACCATCATCGCCAAAAACACGAGCAAGGTCTCTTGTAAAAGGTCCAGTCATTCTTTGCATAGCTGCTTCGTTTTCAGTTTTTTGCAATATTGTTCGCATTTCGCCTACAACTTCATGCAGTGTTAATTCATCGTTTTTATATTTTCTAACACCATTGCCTATATCTATAAAGAATGCATCACTGTCACTACTCGTAACTCCTAGAACTTTAGGTTGCAACAGGTTATCAGTAACTCTTGCAGCCAACGCTTTAAGAGGAGCATCCCAAGGGGAATTTTCATGGTCAAAATCTTCAATAACATCTCCCAATCCTGGGCCTTTTGTGTTTAAATCTGCAGCATTAACATAATATCTTCGTTTAGCCTCTATTTCTATTGGCTGCCCATTTCTTAATATAAGCTCACCTGTTTTTTCATCTACTTGGTATTCAGGTTTAGTTGTAATTTTAACACCTAATCTTTTTAATTCGTTAAATGGGATTTCGCCACTACCTTTAGGATTGATTTCTACTAATTTGTGAAAGGTTATTGATCCTGGAACTACAAGTCCCCTTGCGTCTAAACCATCATCGATTACATGAATATTGTTTAATGCTTGTGGACCATATCTTTCTACTTGTTCTATAGTTGGAACTTCCCCCACAACAGTCTTTCCAAACATTTCTTCATTACCTGCAAGAGATAACAAATATCTAAACTTTTCTCTGTCTGCTTCAGCGATTTGTAGCCCTTGGTCTGTTGTTTTTACTTTTAAATCTTTTAATTGTTTTATTGCTTGCATAGAAGCCACTCCTGTGCCTTCTTTACCAAACACTGTAGGAAACCACGCTCTGAATGTGTCAAAGAAACTTACTCTTGGTAATTCCAAGTCTATAGGTGCAAATCTAGATCGGTCTGTTGTTTCTTCTGTAACACTAAAGTCTTTGGGTTGCTCAGTTGTGTACCAATGTTTACCCCACGCTTTATCGTTTGCTTCGTTAAGTTTTACCCCTGCGTCTCCTTCTAACATATTTTGCTCTTGCAACTTGTTTAATGCTTTTCTGTTAACAATTTCTAGAGCGTATTGCCCACCTTTAACTGAGGCTAAAACTCCTTTAGCTCCATATTGTAAAGGCTTACCAATTGTATATTTAAAAACAGTACCAATAGCATCATCTACACGCTTTGGTATTAATAAAGATTGCCTTGCTGATTCTCGTGCTGCGTTTGTTGCTCCTCGTTTAGCTTTACCTGCTAATGTCTGAGGTGCTTTTTCTACAGCTTCTCTTGCACCCTTTTTACCTAGGCTTTTAGCAACTGCTGCCATTCCACCTGTTAAAGCAATTTCTCCTGCTAACACAGCTCCTTCAACAGGTAATCCAACTAACCCTCGCTTTGTTACATCCATACCTGCTATAGGTATAGTTTCTGCAAGCCAAGGATTAATTTCGTTTTGCACGTTTTGCATAATGTCATATTTTTCTGCCATAGATGGGTCTTTACCATATGTTTGCCTATGAGCTTCATATGCATTTTCAAGCAAACCGCCTATTTTAGTTTCACTAGATGGGTCGATATAATCTGCTAAATCATTAGGAAACCTTCCACCTGTTAACAAAGATGCTGCTAAGTTTGCAGGGTTAATTGGGCTACCAACAACATCGCTTAATGCTTCTCTTCCTATGTGCCCTAAACCACCAAGGAATCCTTGTTCATTAAACGCTTCTTTTGTTTCCATATAACGCTGAATACCTTCATCCCTGATGTATCCAGGATAATCAAAAAAGGTTTGCACTGGTGTGCTACCCCATACTCGTTGAAAAACATTTTTATCATCTTGTACCATTAGTAAAAGATAAACCTCGTTCTTGGATTAGTCATAGTTTGTGTTACACCACGATCGTATTGTGGTAACTGGCTATATCGTTTTGTAAAAGGATCGGTAGAAAGAAAATCTTCAAATGTTGCAGGTGCTTGACCTTCTCGCAAAGATCGACCGATTTCTCCTAAATATTGATTGTACACATCGCCATATGCTTGTTGTGCGAACCTACTTCTTCTTCCACGATCACCAAACGTGCGTTGTGCGTAATCCATATACGCAGCTTGTGGCATTTGAGACAAAGCCATTCTGCCTATATCTGGCGATAATGAACCCCATTGCGAAAATGAATTATTGTTGTTTACTGCCATACTTACACTCCGTTAGTTGTTTGTCCGTTTGGTTTTCTTCCAGTCTGTTGCAAAAAATAATTTAAAAAGTTTCGAGACTCCCCACCTGTAGGGAATTTAGAAGCATACACATTTGCCATTTCGTCAATTGATGAGCCTAGCGTTTGACCTATAAGTCCACCATACACCCCACCACCTTGTCTTTGTGTGGCTAAAAACCTTGCTAAGTTTTGTCTGTCTTCTGGGTTTTTATATCTTTCTCTTATCGTTTCTATTCTTTGTTGTTGGAAGTCAGTATTCCCTGGTGCGTACTTATAATCAAAATACTCATCGCCACTCATAGAAGCAATCTTTGCTGCTTCTTCAGCTAACCCTCGTATCTGTTGATTGTCTATTCCACCTCGTTGATATTGTGCAGCAAAATCGCCAAAGCTTTGAAACTCTGGAGCTCCACCATATCGTGGATCAGTACCTCTACCTGTTAAATAATATTGTTGCATTAAAGGGTTTTGTAATCCGTAAAAAGCTCTTCTCATTGGCGAGCCAGGTGCAGTTGCTCTTTGTGCATATTGTAAAAATTGCTGTTCTGGTGTAAAAAACTCTGAAGGGTCAACACCTGCTTCAGTAGAAAATGCTCCAAAAGGAGCTGTCATTGTTCCACCTGTACTAGGCTGCCCTTGCATTGAACCTTCAGATATAATTTCTTGTGTTTTTGGGTCGACCAGAACAGTTCTTTGATTACCCTGCTCATCTGTAATGACTTTAGATTCTGGAAGGTTTTCATAAGAAACCGCAGCGTCTATTTTGTCTGTTGTTGGATCAATGCCTCCAGTAACTCCTTGATCTCCGAACTCTCTAAAATCTATAGCTGTAGCCCCTGGTTGATCTGTTGTCCCCCCATACACCTGAATGTCTTCAGGCGATATTCCTTCATCAGGAACACTTTCCATGTAAATTTCATCTCCTAATAATTTTTCAGACAAAGGCAATCCTTCAATTCTTTCTTGTCTTGCTTTTGCCATTTCTGCAATTGTACCACCTGCTCCTGATGCTAATTGTCCGTTGGCAATATATTCTGGGTCGGCTTCAAGAAACTGGTCTCGTTCGGCTAATAAATCGCTTTTTATATCACCAACTTCATTGCTTTGTTTTATTAAAGTATTATATTGGTCTTGCGTAAATCCTCCCATTAAACCATCTTCGTCTGGAATAAACCCTGATCCGTATCCTTGAAAGAAATTAGGGTCTCCAAGCTCTATGCCAAATTCGTCTGTTGGCAATCCAACTTTCATACCTGCCATAAACTTTCTAATCATTTCAGGATCGGACGCAAACTCTTCGGCAAAATCTTTAGGAGTTTCACCTGGGCCAAATCCAAATTTAAATGCACCTTTCCGACCCTTAGGAAAGGTAAATTGAAAGTCTGGAACAGCAAGACTGCCACCTACTGGGGTATCTATTGTTTTCTTTTTAAATATATCGTCTACAGTAACTGCTGCCGCTTCTAATTCTTTTTGGTATTCTATTAAACCTTGCTCATGTTCGTCTATTTTTTCTAGACTTTCGGCTTCGGTATAATACGCAGGCGGTGTCCAATCAGCGTCAGTTTTAAACCCATCCATTGGGTCCCAAGCGTTAAAGAAACTTTGTTGAGCTATTCTTAATGGCTGTTCTACATCTTGTCCATAAGAGTTAGAAGCTCCCAACTCTGTTAAAAATAGATCAACATCCTCTGGTTTCATTTCTGGTGTATAATTTTCTATCGTTGTAATAAACCGCTCAAAACCTTGTGGGTTGCTTTTATATATTTTGTATAAATCACTGGTTGGTTTAGTATCTCGAATTGCACCTAAAGCCGCATTCATTTGGGTTGTTGTTGTTCCACTAACCGTGCCTGTGGTTGCTTCTTGTGTAGCAGCTTGATCTGCAAGAGCTGCTGCTGCTTTTTCATTTGCTATAGCAATAATACTATTGTCAACAATACTTGACTCTAAACTATCACCTTCAGTTATTAAAGAACCATCAAATACCATATCTGTTAAGTTTTCAAATTGTGAAGACTTAATAACATCATTTGTAGTTAAATCGGATTGAGTTAATTTTGTTTCTATTTGGTTATAACTATCTCCAAACCCGCGGTCAAAGTACAAAACGTCAGCACCTTCAAGATCATCTGTGTTTGAATTCATATCAAATCCTGCAGCTATGCCTGGATATTCTTCAACAACTTGCAATATTTGATCTACAGTTAAACCCATTCCCCAATCGGTATCTATTCTTGACACACCAATTAATGTAACTGGGTCTATCGAGCCAGCCATTTGAATCTGGTAAGCTGCTTTTTCTGCCATAAATTCATCCAAAGATGCATCTATGTCAAGCTCCATATAGAACTCCCCATCTCCTTCATCAAATTCTCCAAAATCATATTGTAGTGTTTGGTTTGTAACGTTTGAAAAAGCAGTGGGAATATCTGAAATATTTCCCATAGAACTTCCAGCACCGCCACGCCTTGTTCTTCTATTATTTATTGGATTGTCGTCAGAAGGTAATCCTCCTGGCAAATTAAAACCTACTCCGCCTAATGGCCCGTACATTGTCATTTACATTCCTCCTTGTGCCCCAGGTCTTGGAGTTCCTGGAGGAACATTTGGACCTGCTTGTGGTGTTGGTGCTGGAGGTGGAACCCCCATCATAGCGTTAGGCATAACTCTTGGGTCTGCGGTTGGTGGGCCACCTTCGCCTTGTTGAGGTGGTGGTCCTTGTGGTGCAGCCATTTGTTGCTCTTGCATCATTTGTTGCTGAGCGGCTTGTTGTTGCATCATTTGAGCAGCCTGCCTTTTCTGCATTAATACGTTCGATAATTCTCCCACATAAAAATTAACTAAGTCTTCTCTGCCTTGTCGCTCTGCCGCACGGAGTAATGTCCATAGTGCTGCTTCAGGCAACATCGTCTCGGCCATCTGTTCCTTAATGGAGTCGTCCATTTGGTCTGCATCCTGTATGGCTAAGATTCTATCTCTAATCGCTCGATCTGACAAGAGTGGCGTTGGCCCTTCCCTTGCAATCTGTGCCATTGAGTATCTGGTCATGTCGTCTTGTGGGAGTTGTCCGACAAGATTTACGATTGGAGAACCAGTGCCTTTTAGCATTTCTGGTTCTATGGTTTCTGTAAAATATGTTCTGTTTCTGTCCATACCTGATAGTTCTAATGATTCAAATGCACCATTTGCATACTGGTCAGATATTAGATTAAATATCATTTCGTATGCTTTTTCTACACCCTTTAAATATTTACTAACTACCGTCTCAACACCTTGCCTTAACGTATTAATAGCAAATCCTGATAGCTGAAATTGTACATCTCCGTATACTGAGTAAGGTATTCCACCACGTTGCATTTCCCCAGAAACCAAAGACATAAAGGCTCCAGTTTCTTTTGCAACTTCTAGTAATCCTAATGGTTCAACATTCTCATTTTGAGATAATGCAATCTCTGAACCTTCCAAGTATGGGTCTTCATCAAGGGTTTTAGAACCATCACGAGACCTGACGATTAATCCTTGTCGTCTTGATCTGGCTGTTAATTCTAACATTGTTGACATCATAAGATTATGCTTGTCGTATAAATCTCTAGTCGCAGTAAAAATACCTTCCCCTACATCAGCTATAGTATCATCCATATTGGTGTGAGTCATAGCCACGATGTAAGGGTTGGAACCTATCGGACCTAAGAAAACAGGAACCTGGTCAGCTCCATGTTTTGTTTGTTTCTTTACTACTCTGATGTTTGCACTTTCTGCATCTCCAGAGTGAATAATAATAGTGTTCATTTCTTTGTCGTAAAAATCATAAACATCAATACCTTCTGCACTATAGTTCCCAGCAAAGTCTATTTCTATACCATATTGTGCAAGTATTTGGTCTCTGGTTTTTGGTACTTTATGGCAAGCCCATTCAAGTCCATCGGCTCCAACACTCCAGTATGTGTGCATTGGATCCCATGGAGTTATATCTACATGAGTGCTTCCATCTTTATTTTTTGCAAGAATTGCTCTGCCAGCATACCAGCCACGCAGTGAAGCGTACCAAGCTAGTTGGTCTCGGATAGATGGCATCATCATTCGGCATAATCTTTCATCGGCTGATTTTAAAACGCCAATCATAAACCGTTCTTTCATGTCATTTTTTTCACGTAAGTCTGGGTCAGCCTGGTCATGTGGTATACGTACAGTCATTTCTGCACCAGTAATCCAACCAATAATTTTTTGTGCATAGTTATGTGGTTCATTAGATGTATATGACTGGTATCCTTCACCAGCATCATATGGGTCTAATCTGTATAAAGAATGGTCATCTTGCATTCTTTGTCTTAGTGGTTCTGTTGCTGTATAGTGACTATCCACTAATCTCACTATATCTTCTGGTTTTCTTCGTACCATTTATGCCCACCTTTTTACACGAATTGTGCCTTGGTTCTGAACAAATCCATATCCAAATCTATCGACAAGTCCATAAATTAATGCCTTAACACTATGATTATACTTGTCTTCTGGCACTTCGCCAACTATGTTGCCTTCTCTGTCGGTCTTCCACCTGTACGCTTTAGTCTGTCCGTCAAATGGATTAGGCGAAGCTCCAAACTCTGACAATATTCCTTGGCATTTTGGATGTATAACTACTCTTGCTTCATGGGTAGCAGGGTCAATCTTAAGCCAGGACTTCAATCGTTCAGTGCCTTCGTTAATTTTTATCTTCTGACTGGATAAATATAGTCCAGCTTTGTCTAACCACAGCTCTGCAGGTGCTGCCATAGCCTGATGTTGGTTACCTGCAACGTCAATCACGCCGAATTGTACATCACCCCACCATGGTTTTGAAGTAGCAATATCAATGATTTCGTCAGTAATTAACGCTTGTTCGTAGATTTCGTCAATAATTTGTATCTGTTCGTTCACAATCTGCACTGCAATTAATGCGTATGCTCCTGCGTAACCAGGATCCATCCATATATGTACTGGTTCTCCCTTCTGATACTCGACATCTTTGACATGAATATCAGGTCGGAACTCTGGAAATACCAATCCTCTTGGAGGACTTGGCTTACCAGCGATACGTTCCATAAAGAAATCATCACTGGATAATGCTTCCAGTCGTTTTATTTCTGGGTCATCTCTACCTTCTGGGTACAAATTAATATTAGTCCAGCTGGGTAGGGAGTATGCTCTGGCTTCTTTATCCGAACCACCAGCCCATGTGGTAAACATTTGTGGATACCAACCAAGAGAGCCTTCAAATGTACCTGAAAGGAATAACCATCCCTTCTTCGGTGCACATCTTCCCATTAATCTGTGGAAAGTATCTAAATCTAGCTGTGATGCTTCGCACCCTAAAATACCATTCGGTGCTTTCATTGCTAGGGTTCTATGGTCTTTGGCCGACTTGGTCTCTATCCTTGTACCATCTTTCATTATCATATGCCCTGGGTCTACCCTTTTAGAACATTCGGCTAATAATCCGAGTTCCGTAAAGTTATCCCTTAAATATTCGAATTCTGCCCTAGTACGCTCATAATCTGCTGCAACCAGCCAATAAAGAGCTGGCCCATACTGGTCTTCGTCATGTAAAAAATATTGGTAGAGCAGGTACTTACTAGCTATCATGCTTTTACCTGCCTGCTCACCACCAGCTACTAAGTTAAATCTGTAAGGTGAATCAATAATAACCTGCTGTTCCCTCGTTGGTTTAAAACCAATGTGGTTGAAAACAATATCCCTAATGTTGGGTTGTTTTGTTTCTGTGGTCATTACTGCTTTTTGTTTAATATATCATCAAGAGTATCTTCTATTTTCTCTGGCAAAGGATTTTCAACCTTGTTCTTTACATCTGCTCTTGCAGCCTTACGCCATTCAGTAATTAATTCTTTCGCTGTATCTTCACCAACAACAGTTGTTGGTTTAAATACATGGCTCATGTATGCATTTAATATCGCTATCAACAATACATCACTACCCTTGCCTTTGTCAGGATTCTTTATCCTGTCAATGGCTTCCTCTAACATTCCTTCACCAAAAGCTATTCTAGCTCGTTCTAAATCTTCTTTAAAATCAGGGTCATCTTTCATCCATAACCTGTATGTCCTTGCAGATATTCCAGCAGCCTTGATCGCTTTCATGTTTCCACCGAACTCTTCAACAGCTTTAATTAGCTTTGCCTTGTTCGCAGCTTTTAACTCTTTTCCTGCCTCGCCTCTTCTGCCATGACCTTCAGCCATAAATGATGTCTCCCTTTAACAAAAAACTAAAATTGTTTCTAAAATACACTATTTTTAAAAAAAAAGCAAAACTTACTACGTAACTTACATCAGTTACATACCTATAACCAAAAAACTTTTCTTTCTTTTATATATTTTCTTTCTTTTAATTATATATATATTATAATTATATATATTAATATAACTTACAATTACTTATTTCTCTAAAAGAAATGTAATTGTAAGTTAATATATATTAATTAAAACTACGTACGTGTTAATTACATACGTATTGTTCAAATTACACGTAAGTTACACTAGGTTACATTGTAACTTATACCCAAAGTTACATAAAAGTTACACGTAACTTACATTGTAACCCCTAATGTAACTCTGTATTTTTTGCCAGGGCGAAAGCCCTTTTAGCGAAAATTAAATTGTCATGCGTATCTGCTTGATACCCCAGAAACTTCGTAAGCCCTACCCCCTTAATCCTCCCTTGTTAACGCTAAAGCATTAACAACTCTTGAAGGAAATTTTTTTTTTTGGACAAGAGGATTTAGGAATTTATTCTTAAGATTCCCTAAAAATTATAGATTATTTACTAGTCAATATTACTGTTTATTCTGGTAAGATTTTATACTATAAACGCTCATTTACTACAGCGTTTTTTATTAGTCGGCAATGGTTTAGCACTAAAAAGAAACTTCTAATAGTTTGCCGTTGATATTTGATAGCGTTAATAGCATAAATGCTTTTTTATAATGGGGTTAATAGTCATTAGTATATTCTATACCCAATTATAAGAGTTAAGCTTTTAATAAAGACAATTGCCCCAATTATTGACGGGTTCCCAAAATTGACAATAGCCTTAATAGTGCCTTTGTTTTCTGAGTGTTATAGTACTCATGACCCAATAAAAACGCTGTGTTGTTGATTCTCGAGCGTCGAAATTTCTCAAAAACTGTTAATATTGGCTATTTAGGTATAAATCCAAAATTCGCCTGGTCGAGTCGGCGGCGCTCTGCTGCGTTGAGCGGCTTTGCATGGCGGCTTAAAAAAAGCAGATCTAAAGTTCAAAACCTGGACTATTTACATATTTAGGATTAAATACTATAATAGATACATTATATATATATCATGTAAGGGGTAATAACATGAGTATCGGGGAATATGAAATAAAAGATTTTATAGAAGAGCATTTGTTTAATTGGGACGAAGCCGACACAATGACTGTTAAGGCATTCGATAGATTGATTATTGAGAATGAATCTGTTAAAGAGGATATCTTTAGGATTTGGACTTTAGAATCTAATCATGACTATGATGATGATGATTTAATTGATGGCACTAGTACACTTGAAGGGTTGATATCAGATTTTATACAAAATCAAGTATTAGGTTATGATGGTTATTCAGAAGACTTCGAAACTTGTGTTAGTAATGAGTTAAACGAAATGCTAGACATATCAACTACTTTGAATACTAACCATTCGTACATATTAGGCGAATTATTGAGCTTGTTTCAATCTTCAATTGAAGAGGATAAAGCTTTTCTAGTTGGCGAATTCTGCGACGAAAGTTATTTAACCGACTACCTAAAAAGCATAATAGAAAACAACACTCTAGACTTTAACACCCATGAACCTTGTGAAAGATGTCAAAGACTATCAATTAAATCATGTAAGTGTGGTAGATAAAATGATAATTAACCCAAAAGATTTTAAAATTGAAAAAGTTACTTTAATTGTGGCGTATCCTAATTATGGCGATGATAGTAAATTTAACTATATTAGTGCTATTGATTATATCAATTTTAATAGTGAATCCACCTTACTAGAACATGATAGCATAGAGTTGAAATTATATGACACTCGATGTTATGCCGATATGACCGAAGACAAGTTTAATAGCAAGGTTGAGAAACTAGCCGACAGAGTAAACAAGGCAATTGCTGAAGTAGAAAAAGACAAGTAAAGTATTAAGCAAGGTTTAACCCTTGCTTCTAAGGTTGATAGTAATTATCAGTCTTAGGAATTAGGGTTAAATATATAAAGGGAAGGGGTTCATATGATAGGGATAAGAATTTCTTATGGTGTATGGTTGATGGTCGATACAACCAATAATACAAGATATATAGAAGTAAGATACAAGGGGTAAAAATGGGTAACAGAGCCGTTATAGAATTTGAAAATACTAACATGGGTATTTATTTACATTGGAATGGTGGTAGGGATAGCATCGAGCCATTATTACACGTTGCTAAGGAATATGGCATTGTAGGCAATGGCGATTATTCTCAAGCAAGGTTAACACAAATAATTTGCAATACTTTTGACGGCAAACTAGGCGTTGGTATTGATACCTTAGATAACCTAGATTGTGATAACTTTGATAATGGGGTTTATGTTATTGATTCTAGATTAAACATAGTTGGTAGAAAATTTACAAGATATCCAGAACAAAACGAACATGATTTTCATGGCATGGTGGAGTTCATAAAGGAAAGAAACGATAGATTTTTTATCACTAGTGATAGTAGGGTATAACCCTATTGTCATTGATGCAATTGATAGGGGGGGTACTCCACCCCCCTATTAATAAAAACTTTCGGAGTACAAACAAAAAGAGGGGTACAGTATGAAAAATAGTGCAGAGTATGCAAAATGCGATTCTCACAATGCTGTAGAATTTAGCAAGGGAACCAACAACGCAAAGCTATCCAAAATAGTAGAATATGACAACGTTTATTATTTTGATTTGCCGTCAGGGCATTCCTGTCCATTCGCTAACACTTGCAAAGCTAAAGCCGATAGATATACGGGCAAAATGACCTATGGAAAGAATGCTACAATTATATGTTATGCAAGTTCAGGCGAGTCATACAAAAAAGCTTTAAGGGATAAGTTATGGCGTAATTATGACAAGTTAATGTATCTAAAAACTACTGAAGCAATGTTTTTAGAATTGGATAAAGGCTTTAGAAATTCGGTATCTATAAATGTTGATTGTGTCAGAATTCATACCGGAGGCGATTTTTTCAACGAGCGTTATTTTTTAGCATGGGTTGAAATGGCAAAAAAATATTCTGATGTTTTCTTTTATGCTTATACAAAATCAATTCCTTATTGGGTTAATAATATTGATAAGGTTCCTGATAATATGCGATTGACGGCTAGTTATGGTGGCACTATGGACAAATTGATCAAGCAATATGATTTAAATAACGTTACAGTTTACAAAACTATTCAAGACATTGACAACGAATATTTACCAATAGATTATACCGAAACTAACCCAATAAATGGGGTAAAAGAATTTGGATTAATAGTACATGGTAGACAATTCAAAAAAGAAAAAATAGGGGTATAAAATGAAAAAGAATTATTGTGACGAATGTTTAGAAGTTGCGTATGATAATGTTGGTGGCGACTATATGTTGCAAGTGCAAATACTAAGCAATATGGGCGACATGATTGAAGACCATATATGTGAATCTAAAGATAACTTAGAAACTAGCTGTAATTGTCTTTGCAATACAGGAAATATTTAAAAATTTAAAGATTGTATCGGTTCCTAATTTAGGAACCGAGCAATCAAGAAGGGAGTATTATTGAAAATATAAAAGCAGAGTATGTGCAATGCGATTTTAATGCAGAGTATGCAATATGCAAATTTAAAAAAAAGAAAGAGGAGAAATAAAAATGGGTAAAATTACACGACAATTATTAAAAGATATACGCAAGGATATTGATGAAGCTTTAGTAGACACTGCGAAAAAATATGGGATTGATATCAATTGTGGCTCAGGTAGTTATGGAGAATTGGAAGGTAGTATGAAGTTGATATTCTCTACTACCAATGAGGAAGGCGAATCTCAAGAAGCTGTAGACTTTAGGAATTATGCACACTTTGATGATTTAAATCCTGATTGGTTATATCAAACATTTTCTCATGGCAATGATACTTATAAAATCATAGGATACAAACGCAAGGCACGAAAAAATAATATTCTTTTGGAAAGATTAAGTGATAATTCTATTAGGATAACTGAAGCAAAACTGGTTGCTTATGCAATGAACCGACAATAAGGTACTGAAGAGCGTCAGCATATGCCTACTGACACGAAACATTGTAGACTAGCATAGGTTGCTAGTCTTGAAACAAATGTCTACCAATTTAGGTAATTAAAAGAGAATAGGAGTAGTTTATGGAAAGTACAAACACTTTAATTCCTTGCAAGTTTGCAATAGAGGATGACCAGATATTCGAGGGGTTTTATAATCCTGATGACAAATATTGGAATGGTTGGCTTAATCCTATCGTAACAGAGGATGTATTGTTACAAGTATTAGAATACTACACAAGCACACATACTGATTGCGATGGTTATGATCAAAGTGATTTTGACCCTAAAGACTTTATCGATGGTATATATAAATGTGCTTGGCATGAATATTTATTATCATATCAAGAAACTAAAAAACAAGATTTATATAATTTGGGTCATATGTGGATATGGTCGGAGGTAGAATAAAATGGAAAGTACATTTGAGAAAATATCTGAGTCTATACCAAAAAATAAACCGATATTGGTTTCTGGAGAGATTACTCTAGATAGAAGTACAATAACTCTAGACAATATAGAGATGGTTTATCTGGGTACTAATGTTTTAGATTATAGTCCAGATACTATGGTGTTTAAGTTAACAGATTCTAGCATTAAAGAAATAAAATCTAATTGGGATAAATTCTTTGTAGAGTTTCTTGACGAATTAGGTTGGATTATTTGTTGGTATAATGAAGACTACGAAGAACCTGAGTATAGCACTTTATCATGGTTAGAACTCGGTAGTAAGGTTATTTATGAAGTACATGGTATTGATAATAATATGCAAGGCATTATTAAAAGAGGATTAGACAATCATTATTCTAATCCATCAGAGCATGAACTTGTCTGGATTGTTGAAGCTACAGGGAATACCAGAAAAGATTTAGAAAATAATGATTATGATATTACAGTTAATATTGAGGATGTACATCAATACAGGAAGGTAGAAAATAATGGTTAAGGATGATACAAAAATATTAAATAATCTTAGGAAACATTTAAAGCAACAAGAAAAAATAGATTGGTATCTAGAACATAAAGATATGGAAATGTTTATAGGAGAACTAATACATTTTATAGACTCAGAGCGAGGGTTAGTTAAAGCAATAGACTACAGCAAACTAAACTATGATTATGAGCCAGAACCTTTTAATCCATCAAAGAAGGGAGAATAAAATGCCAATGGAAACAAACCAACAATACCAAGAGAGAAAATCATTGATTCAAAAAATATTAAAGGTTCATAGAGAAAAATTCTCTGGTCAAACAACAGAGGAACTCTTAGATGATTATTATTATCTTTATGAACATGGTGTAAAGGGATTAATTGAAATGACTATAACAGAATTAGAAGATCTATTAAAAGAGTTAAATACAGAGGAGTAGGTAATATGTCAAAAGATATAAAAGATAATGCAAAAAAACTGTTTGAAGATGTTGTTGATTTGTTAGGTGGCGAGTGTGTCTGTGGTGGCGATGGATTAGAATGCAATGCAGATTGCTGTTATCCTGGCGAAAATCAAAATTGCCAAAAGGAAATTCTTACTAACTTAAAAGAAGTCTTAGATGAGTATATACAATTATCAGGCAAAATGAATCCATCAATTATGGACAATATTAATAATTAAAAAGAGAGGAGTAGGTATGAATCTTCAATGCAAGTGTGGAGCCGACATTAATCCAGAAGATAATAAATGTTTTGAATGTGGCTATCCAGTAGGAAGGAAATAACATGACAGAAAAAGAGCGTAAGGCAAAAAACAATAAGTTGCCAAGTAATGATTATGTCGTTTATCGTTATGATAAAAAGACTAAGGTCACAGAGATAGAGTTCAAAAAGGCTAAACCAGTTGAAGGATATATAAATGAAAGCATTTAGTATGTTTAGTGGTATAGGTGGTTTTGAATTAGGTGCAAAAATGGCATCTGAAGATATAGAGTTTATAGGTTATAGTGAAATAGATAAGTATGCCATACAGGTATACGAAAAACATTTTCCAGGAGCAACAAATTATGGAAACGCAACTACAATTGATGGAGAACAACTCCCAGACTTTGACCTCTTGGTTGGAGGATTTCCTTGCCAAGCATTCAGCGTGGCAGGGAAGCAGAAAGGATTCAACGAAACAAGAGGAACACTCTTTTTTGATATCGCAAGGATTCTCTCAGTCAAACGACCCAGATATCTGGTACTTGAAAACGTTAAAGGTTTACTATCTCACGACAAGGGAGAAACTTTCCAGACAATTCTTAGGGTTCTCTCCGATTTGGGGTATGGAGTTGAATGGCAGATACTTAACAGCAAAGATTACTCAGTCCCACAAAACAGAGAGAGGATCTTTATTATCGGATATCTTGGAAACAGAAGTCCCAGAAAAGTATTTCCTATCACAGGAAATGGCAGAGAAGCTTCTGTCATCACAGGGGAAGATATCTCGTACGCATTAGATTCTAGTTATTATAAAGGTGCTGTGCCATTACATAAAGCTAGAAGGCAATTAGTCGCAACACCTGTGCTTACTCCAGAGAGAGAAAAGAAACGTCAAAATGGTAGAAGGTTTAAAGAACCTGATGACCCTAGCTTTACCTTAACTGGGCAAGATATTCATGGTGTTATGTTGAATGAAATTACCAAAGCTAAATCACAAGCTAACAGAATATATGATAGCGATGGCTTGGCTACCACATTAAGATCTGAAGGTGGTGGACTCGGTGCTAAGACTGGGTTGTATAAAGTAAAAAACCCACTTAAAGGTAAAACAGAACATGGTTGGCATTTTGAACAAAATGTGTATGAAACAGATGGTATATCAAGGTCATTAAAATCTACTGAAGGTAGTGGGAACAAGCCAAAGATAATAGTTAAAGATGGCACTAAAAAAGGTGAAGCTACTGTTGAAACTGGTGATACTGTTAACCTAAGTTATCCCAATTCAAAGACTAGAAGAGGGAGAGTAGGTAAAAAGATTGCCCAAACTTTAGAAACTAGTATGGAGCAATACACAATTGTGGATAAGCCCAGAATCCTGGATGCTTCACATAGGAATGAAGGCATACGAGAGTATAAAGACTATAGCCCTACTCTTAACAGTCGTGATTACAAAGAGCCAAGATATGTAGATGAAGGTAATGGTTTAAGAATCAGAAGACTCACACCTACTGAATGCGAGAGATTGCAAGGATTCCCTGATGGTTGGACTGAAGGGTTATCAGACACTCAACGATATAAAACTTTAGGAAACGCTGTAACGACTACAGTAGTTAAAGCAATAATGGAGAGATTATTATGGAAGATAAATTAGATTTTTTAGTGGAAAGAGTTAAGGTTTTAGAAACGCACATAGCAGTATTGCATACTATGATGCAATACCTGGTGGACAAGAGCAAGTATAAGATAGACCCAAGAACTGAAGTAGACCCAATGGGTACGTTAATTAAATGCAAAGCCTGTGGCAATGAACAGGTAGTGTTCCATTTCAAAAGACAGACTGAGTTTTGTAAAGGGTGTGGAATACATAGAGAAATGAATCAAGAATGGGAATTGGTATAACAGTGGGTTGGTTTTAATATATAAACAATTTTGAAAAAAGAGTGCTACGTATTCAACCCACTGTTAGCCTTGACGTTTTTAGTGTAAAAAGTATATTATTATTTAAGGAAGGAGGATCGCAAATGTCTTTAAAGATACCATGCAAACATGGACAAGAGCATCAGATATATAACCCACTCGAAGCTTCTATTTATATGGGAATTAGCCAAGAGATGTTGAATAAACATAGACGAGAAGGTTACATCAGAAGTTTCAGTATTGGAAGAGGTTATTTATATACTAAAGAAGATCTTGATGATGCTTTAATGCTGTTGAGTAAAAGGAATACAGATTTGTATGACCCAAACGAAGACAGAAGTAGTATAAATGTTAAATATATATAAAGAGAAGGAGAATTATTATGGCATCACAAAAACAAGAGATGATTGATGGAGTTGTTACTAAGTATTGGGAACCTAGCACAAGTAAACCAGGTAGCTTTGTTGTTACAAGAAACGACAATGGAGAAGAGATTAGGTTTACCATCTGGCTTAACAGGGAAACAGGAGAAAAACCTACGTACCTATGGGAGATAGAGAATCAACTTGGAGATGTAAGACTTATTGAAGGGTTATCTGTGGTTGGTACTGTAAAATTTGCACAAGAATACAATGGTGTTAAGCAGTACAATCTTAACAACATTAAACTTATAAACGCACCAACAAGAGTAAACAATACCAGCACAAGCAAACCTCTTAGTAGTAGTGAAGGTGCAGAGAAGGGCAATGCTATCAGCAATGCTACTCAGCTAATCATAGGGTATATGTCCACACATAAAGGGGAATCCCCTACTAAAGAATGGCTTGACCAACAAGCCGAGTTAATTATCTATGGTTCCGAGTCAATCAGAGGTTTAAGAAAAGAGATAGAGGAATTTGAAAACATACAAACAGAAGAGATAGTGCCTAGTGAAGACAGCGATATGCCTGACGAAACTGATGCTATCGAAATATAAAGAGAGGTTTTATATGAGTAATGGAATAACAGACGCAGTACAAAGTATTCAATGTGATGCTGAAGATTTACTACAACTAATCACTTTGAATATTGGGGATAGCCTAGATTTATCTGAAGCAATAGACTGTAGTCAGTGTGGAGAAAATCACAGTTCCAAGCAAATGCTTGTTGAGGTTTTGGAAAATATTAAAGAGGAAGCACAAGGGTTAGAAAACTCAGAATATAAAGAGAGGGTTAAGTAATGGAAGATATACAAGATTTGGAAAAGCGTATCTCTCATTTGGAAAACTTTTTAAAAAAAAGATTTTGGTATCGTAAGTTTAAAACCATTGAAGAATTGGGTGAAGCACATCAGTTACAGATAGAATCTACCCCATCGGTTGAAGACTTAAATCTTTCTGCTCGAACACTAAATTGTTTAAAAAAAGCAAGACTTAATTATGTTGGTCAAGTATTAGAAACAGATAAATCTCAACTAATAAACATGAGGAATTTTGGACAAAAATCTATGGATGAATTGGTTGACAAGTTAAAAGAGAAAGGAATTAAGGCGAAGTGGTAATGGAAGACATACAAGAACATATTATAAAAGATGGCAAAGGTAAAACTAAACCTGTGTTTATCAGCAGAAATGGTAAGCACCAGTACAAGATTAAGTATTCTAAAGATGGAGATTGGGTTAAGCCTTACTATGGTAATGCTGTACCTAGTGCAACATCAATCATTAAGCACCTTGAAGGCGACACCTTTGGTATTGGCATGGCATGGGCTATGAAACTAGCTAAGGAAAGTGGCGATCCTTATCAAGCAAGGATAGAATCCAATAAAGCTATGGACTCAGGGAATGAACTGCATGACTGCATTGATAGATTTATTAAAAGCAATGGCTCAGACATAGCAGAAGATAACATAATGTTCAACACCTGGTACAGAGATGTAGGTAGCCTACCTGAAAATAAATTCTTAAAGGGAGAACTGTTTGTCTATGCACCATATGCAGAATTTGGCGGTACTATCGATGGTATCTCTATGAACCCTGACACAGGAGAGATAACTATCTGGGATTGGAAGACTAAGGAACGAGCTTCCTTTGAAAAGTATGGTAGCCCTATCAAAGACCATGTACAGTTAGCAGGATATTTCCTAGCACTGCGTGAGATGGGAAGTATCTATGCTCCAGTCAAAGCTAATCTAGTCTACCTCATGAGGGATGGTTCATCTTCTAAGATTGTACCTGTTGACCTAGAATTCAATGAAGGATTATTTGCACAGTCTTTTGATTTATATAAGACATTGCGAGTAGCTAAAAATCGTAACAGTAATCTAAATTCTTCATTGGTAGGTGCTTGATGCAGTGTGAACTAGATTATAGACACGCACCTATCTGGTGTCCTGCCTGTAGTGGAGAAGAACTGCAAAGGGATATGCTAAGAGAGAGGCGAAGATCAAACAGATTAAAGGAAGAAGAAATACGACTGACAAACTTGGGGGAACTAGAGAAACAAATCTACATTCCCCCTCAACCGAAACAGCTACCTTTTAAGCCTATAGAAAAACCAGTAGAAAAAACAAAAGGGAGTGGTGCAAATGTTAGACCCAAGCGAATTGATGAATGAAGAACAACAACCTAATAGAACAGCAAACTTTGAGTTACAAGGCATACGAGGTGCTGGTAATTACACGCTGAGATGGTTGGACTTAAACATAGAAGCTAAAGTTAGATACTTTAGGACTGGTTCTGATAAGTCAGTCAAGGCAGAGGTTAAGTTTACTTCTAATCGTGTTACTACTGAAGGACACTTACGAAGTGGGCAGATACCTCTGACCAGTCCTACCAGCAGAAGTACGTTTGCTAAACTACTTCATCAGTCTGACCCAAGCATAGAGGTTAATGAATGGTCTGATATTATGGAACAGCTTTGCGAATCTGTGCTATCAGACTTTCGTACAGGTTCCCCAGAGATGTTGTTGACTGGAGAAGTAGAGGATCTAGAAGAACAAGACTGGTTAATCTACCCTATCATTGAAAGAGATAACCCAACACTAATCTTTGGTGTTGGGAGTGCTGGTAAGTCTATCTTTGCACAGCTTTGTGCTGTCCTGGTAGACGCAGGACATAACTTTGGCGGACTAGGAGTAAAGAAAGGCAATGTTCTATACCTAGACTGGGAAACAACTCATAGAGATTTACTTGCAAGGATTACTTCTATCAGAAATGTATTAGGACTAGAAGGTAAGTCCCATATCTGGTACAAACGTATGTCTACAGGCATAGAAGATGGCATAGAAGAAATAAAAGAAGTAGTAACTACCCATGAGATAGATTTTATTGTCATTGACTCAATGGGTGCCGCACTAGGCAATGATGCCAGTGAGCAGAAGGTAGTGACTGGTGCTTTTTCAGCTATCAGATCGCTTAATGTAACAGCACTAGTCATAGACCACCCTAACAAGGCAGAAACTGGGCTGAAGGCATTGTTTGGTTCTACTTATAAGTCATTGCTATCTCGTCATGTATGGGAAGTATTAAAAGACCAACAGGTTGGGGATAACTTGACCAAGTTTGCATTGTTCCACAGGAAAGCTAACAACACAGGATTGTTTAAAGAGATGGGTTGGCAGTTTACATTTGAGAATAATCGACTTAGTGATATAGAACGCATAAGTTCTAGTGATATATCTAAGACAGCTATGAAGGAAGGGCAGACTCAGTTTGACCAGGTAAAAAACCTTCTTTCCTCTGGTCCGAAGACTGTGAGTGAAATTAATAGCTACATGGAAGGGAAAGATATGGCTCCTAGATTATCGGAATGGAAGTCAAAAGGATGGATATTAAACCTAGACAATAAATATTCTTTACCTTTCAGGGAAATAGAAGAAACGAGTGGTAAATCATGGAGCGTTTAGAAGATCTTAGAAAAGTTGAAACTCTTATTGGCTTGTATGAACATATACAACAACAGGGTTTTAATTTAAGAACTAATGGAGATATGCTAACTATCGACCCACCAAAAAATGTAACTAAAGAACAGTCGGAACAGATAACCACAATTGTTAAAGCTAACAAAGCTAACTTTATAAGCTTGATTGGCGACCCTGAAAGTATGAAAGCAAACTTAACAAGGATTCAAAAAAGAATGGTGCAAGGGCAAAGGTATGTTCTGTCTAACCTAGATTTATGGGATAGACTAGAGAAAATGTATCGTCAAATTGTACCAGAAGACAATAAATGTATTAATGATTCAGGTTGCGATGAAGAAGTTTTAGTTAACTGTAAAGCTTGTGAGGTAAAACATGAGTAAACTTTATTATGGGGACATGGCAACATTTAAAAAAAGAGAGCCTTATGAAAATCATTTTGGGCATCGTGGAATTATAATAGGCACACTTATCCACACTAAAGACAACACTACAAGCTATGAATTTGAGTGCGAGTGTGGGGACATATTGCATCCTAAGTCTTGGGATTTAAAAATAGTAAAAGAAAGATATATATCTTCAGAAGAAACCAGTATAGATCGCAACAGGATTCGTTTTCTTTCTGCACTAAGCATCAACACTTACAACGATACAGAGAAAACAATTTCTAAAGTGCTTAGTGTTCTCCCAAAACACTATAAGTCATTTATAATTGATAGGTATGGATTAAATCCTGACAGCCCAGTATGTAAAACACAGAAATTTATTGGAGATAAACTTGGTGTTACCAGGCAAAGATCCCAACAAATTGAAAAGTTATCTATGAAAAAATTAAAAGAATCAAACATAACAAAAGGATACCAGGATGAAGGAATCAGCAATACACAAACAGAACAGGAATAACAGGCAACGTGGTAAGCACTACGAACGTAGGATAGCAGAAGCTATAGGTGGTGTCAGGAACCTAGATAAAAGATACCAACATTTAGATATCTATAACGATACTACCTGCTATGAGGTTAAGAGTTCTCAATCCTCAGTACCACAATGGATACTATCAGCCACAAAGCAGAATGAACTAGCTAGCAAGGAGTCTGGCTACGAGCAAGGCGGAATCATTAAGGTCTGGACTCGTGGCACAGCTCGTGCATTTTTAATAAAGGAAATTAATATAAAGGAGACAGAATAATGCACGACTTAGTAAGTCTTGATGAAACCCTAGATCGATTAGAAGAATTCATAAGAGAGTTGTTGAAATATATGAAGCCAGAACATATCGAAGAAGAGGTTTCAAAGCTAATTCTCCGAGTGCTACAGGACTAACGACTCAATAAAAATCGTTTCTCGTTGATCCTCGTGCTATGTAAATCTATGTATTGCCAAAAAATAATGGTATTGGTATGATATCCCAAAAAACATAGGAGATTACTATGGCAACAAAAGACAGTAGACTTAAGAGAGCTGGAGTGTCTGGTTATAATAAGCCAAAGAAAACTCCTAGCCACGCTACCAAATCCCATGTTGTTGTGGCTAAGTCTGGAGATCAGGTAAAAACTATTCGCTTCGGACAGCAAGGTAAGACAGGGGATAAAACCAATACTCCAAGATCTAGAAGTTTCAAAGCACGACACGCCAAGAATATATCTAAAGGCAAGATGTCAGCAGCTTACTGGGCTAATAAGGTTAAATGGTAATGGCTAAACGAGGACTATACGCAAACATAAATGCAAGAAAACGTAAAGGTATTAGCAGACCTAAGAGCAAATCAACGATTAGTAAGAAGGCATATGCTAATATGAAAGCAGGCTTTCCTAAAAAAAGAAAGGCAAAAAATTAAATATTTCGAGTAATCATCATGCGGCTGTGGACTTCAAATTTCCGACCCAATAATTGTATAGATACAGTACGTTATATGTCTTCCTTTCCAAGGGCATATATAAAAATTCTCTTTAAAATTCTAGCTTAGATTTGATTATCAGACAAAACACACCAGTCTACGGACATGATTACTCGTTAAAAACCCTAAAGGCCTCACACTTGTTTACTTCTCTTTTCAGGTGTGGGGTCTTTAATTTATGGTATACTTTCCCTATGGCTAACATAGAACGTATATATATGGGCAATGAAAAAGAGCCTATACGTTCGAGAGAGGTAAAGATATACTCGACATATAAGCTCTTTCTTTTAAAGTTAAAGGAAGACAATCCTAACCTTGATCACACTATGCTTATGAGCATAGCTTCAAAGCTGACTGCCGCTACCTACAGCAACCCTAACTATTGAGTTGCTGGTTCTGATATTGAAACTTCTACGTTATCAGTAATGGAAAGATTAGCACCAGTCACAGTTGTCGCTATCGTGAAATCTTTAGTGGCAAATCCATCACCATTACCAATCTCATTTAATCTAACAGTTAACGTACCAATATCCATCTTGGATAATACACAGTCGCCACCTTTAGTATAAAGATTAGATAATTTCAAAGTTCCGATTTTTCCGTTAACGCCTGATGAAGGAGCCTGAACCCATATACGGTCATAGGTCCCGCCAGATGTTATCATAGCTTCTGCCTGATGATGACCACCACCTATAGCTCTCATTCTGGCTGTACCAGGAGACGGTGCTATGGATTGTCCGTCTGAAGCATTGCCTTCAACGATAATCGTATGTGCATTAATCTCAGATAAGGTTAATTTCTTACACCGATTCTTTTCAAAGATTAATTCACCAATCTCTAATCTTGTTGGAGTAAAGTTTTCTGCATTAGGATTCCCTGATATCTGAACAACATTAGCTTCACCTTGTGGAAGTGTTGAGTTTGTGTAGGCAGTACCCACTGTAACATTCTCTATAGTGATTTCACGCACAGGAGTAGTCCCTAAATCAATTCTAAGCGTGTTCTCCTTCTCGGAGTACGAGGTTGGTATATCAAGTGGTGTCTCGTTGCCGATAACACTAGCAGCATACACACCACTGTCTCCTCGACTGAAGCTACGTTCAGCCAAGATAGTCTCGTTAACGATTACACCAGTGGTTGCAGTGGATCCTACTGTTAATAATGCGATTGCCATTTGTGGGCTGAACCCCAGGCTACGCATCAAAGAGTATGGACTTCTCAGTACAGTAAATGCTTTATGCCATTTAGCTGACTCAGCATTTAGGTATTCAATTTTAGCTAGTAACCAGTCTCTAAACTTCTTTAGCTTGTTATAGAAAGCCATAGGTGCATTTAGTATTGCTCTTGGAGTAGCTTTTATATTTCTCCACCATTGCTTGAAGTTATTAACGTGAAGTAATAAGCCAAACAATATTAATCCTGATGAAACACCAAGTGCTATTTCAATGTTTGCATACAGCAAAGCTACGTTATCATTCACAAGTGGTGTTGTTATATAGTATTGGTTAATAAATGGGAGAGGGTTGATATAGGATACTAGTAGCCCTACAGAACCTGTTACTATTACTAATGTTGAAATTATATTTCTTGCTATCACAGCTATCTTTTTAAAAGGAATATATATTTGAGGTACAGGTATTCTTAACCTGGGAACCTTTATCTTTGGTAGCCTGAACTTAGGCATTGTTATAGCAGGGAGCTTGATTGTCCTTTTTTTAACAATAGCTTTTTTAAATATATCGAAAATGTTTTTCATAATACCTCCTCGTTAAAAGAAGTACCTGTATTTTCAATTTCCTTCTTCTTACTTCTTCTTACCTTTAGGTGCTTCTTCAGGAATCGTTATTGATTCCAGTAATTTAACCGCTGCATTAGAGAACTGTCGTATCTCATTTACTATGACAGCCTTTTCTTTAGCAGTAATCTTGTTATCCTTTAGCGATTTACCAAGAGTAGTTATAACATCAACTCCCTCTTTGATAACCACTTTACCTGTGGCTGGCAAACCACGATTCAAATTCCATAACGCCATTATCGTTCCTATAGCTGACATCTTAACCTCCTGTGTTAATACCTTAGCTTCCGAATCCTTTAATAACTTATACAATCTATATGTCTTGCCTTCATACTCAGCAGTAGCCCTAGCAGCAGGTCTACCATTTGGAAGGTGAACTAGGGTAATATCTTGGGTGTTCACCATGATAGGTCGCTTGAGCTTCAAGCTAAAAAAACTTATCGCTGCCATCATATTCCCCTTCCTACTTTCTTTATGCTCATGGGTGTACAAAATGTATTCCCAGAATTTCATTATTCATTTTCCAATAACTTAAATCCTAAACCTGTGATTCCGCCGACACAACCAGTGGCTATCTCATTGAAGCCTTGGAATATTCCTATGCAGGAAAGTACCCCTAGGACTATAATGCTAGCCATAATCTGTGGTCTAAGTGTTCCCCATTTCATATCAATCTCCTATGATTCTAAGGCTTCTACCCTAGTAATTAGTTCTTTTATAGCCATCAATGCAACACCACCTAAATCTTTAGCTGCTATGCCAGGTGCGTCAGATGTGTCAGGGTTTTCTCCAGTTCCAAATATAGTATACCAATCTTGTGCTGTTGGGCTTATATGTCTTTCAGCTTTAGCTAATTTATCACTAGGAGTGCCTTTTTTATAATATCTACCAATATCTAATGATTTTATTTTATCAGTAATAACTTTACCATCAGTCCCACCATAAATTGAATGTGCTGTCCCCTCATATGTTTTTGTAGCAGCGTCTGAGGCATCTGTCCATACTCCAGTTTCTGAAAGATAAGCGTCATAATTTGCTGTTGTTCCACCAGCACCAGCAGCTATTCTAAAATATATTCTGGCATCACGACTAGCATTAGAAACGTCATAGTGCATTGCTGCTATATGTGCAACTTCTACTTTTGTTCCATTATCACTTTTACCAAAAAAGTTAATATAACCTACTTTGCTTTGGTCTGTAGCCGACGCCTTGCTAGAATAAATTTCCAAACCTGGTCCGTTATTATCATTTGTATTATTGCTTTCTATTATAAATGCTGGAGCATATGCTCCAGGTGAACCTGTCTGTGTACTTCCATCACTACTTCCTGTTATTGTTAAAAGTGAACCATCATAAGTAAAAGTCGATTCCCCATTTAATGCGTCTGACGAACTAAATGTAACAATTCTGTTGTTAGAACCATTTGCAACTGCTGAAACTGCACCACCTCCAGCATCTTCCCAAGCAACTCCAGAACCAGTAGATGTTAATACTTGTCCATCAGAACCTTGAGCACCACCTATCGTTAGGTTGTCAGTTTCTAGCGTACCGTCTATGTCAGCATTTCCTGAAATATCTAATGTAGCAGCATCAAGTTCGCCAGAAAGCGTTATGTTTGTAGCTCCTGTGACTGCTCCGTTAAGAACAACAGCTCCATTTATATCCACTGTAGTATCTGATTCTATTGTAAGCACACCATCCGAGGACTGATGTATAAATGTCCCAGTATCTCCAAAGGTTAGTTTATTAGTTGAGTTTAAAGTTAAACCTGTTCCGTCTGTATGGGTAAGTGTGGTGTCAAGGTCTGTACCAAATTTAAGTACAGCAGAATCAGATTTTAATTGAATGTCATTTACAAAGATTGCATTACCTTCATCGCTACCATCAAAGGTTACAGCGGTTACTGCTGACCCATTGTCATCAACTTTGATGATTACGTCAGTATCGTTAGCCTGTGCATCGATAGTAATGTTTCCACTTGTTGTGACTATGTTGACAGCTCCATCGCCTGTTGCAATGTCATCTGCCGCAGTAGCACTAGAAGCATAAGTTTTAATATCACTAGCTGGTATTTGTTTAGTAGTTGTACCATCAATAACTACAAAGGCATCTGCATCTGCAATCGTTATTGATGAAGTAGATTTAGCAGAACCATCAAGTAAATTTAACTCTGCCGCTGTAGAACCAACATTAGTTCCACCTATATCTAAAGTAGTTACACTTATCTCTCCAGCTATGGTCAATAGCCCATCAGCTACAGTCATTAAATCTGTGTCATCAGTGTGACCAATAGTTGTTCCATTAATTAAAACATTATCAATGTCCAAAGAACCACCAGAAATTAATCCAGTTGTTGTAATTGTTGAAGAACCAGTATCAATGTTTCCAAAACCTGAAGTTATGGAACCACTATTTAAAGCTCCTGTTGTAACTATATTCCCACCACCAACAGTATGACTTGCGAAATACGTAGACACCGTGTCTACATTAGTCATTCGCATTGTTCCACCATCGTTGATTAATATACCGTCCCCAGAAGCAACCGCAGTTGTTCCTCTAGCTGTATCCCCATCTATTAGATTTAATTCACCAACAGTTACTGTTGCCCCATCTAATATATTTAATTCTTCTGGTGTGGAACTAACTTGAGTAGTTGAAGCTGCCGCAAGAACAGGGAGTGTACCACTTACGTTAGGTAAACTAATAGTTCTGTCTCCTGTAGCATTTACTGAAGTAAGTGTTGTTTCGTGAGCATCTGCCGATGAACCTTCAAAAATCACAGCGTTGTTTGCATCCATTGTCACACTGTTCACTGTTGAAAAAGTCCCAGATACTGAAACATTAGGAACGGTTAAAGTGCTTGTGCTTGGATTGTAATAAAGGTCTCCATCAGATTCCAACCCTATATTACCACCATCTAAATCTCCACCTGAAGTAAAGATTAAAGCGTTGTTTTCGTTAGTGCTTTCATTGTCAGTAATAGTGACTGTTGTAGCAATAGCTGCTGTGCCTGTTGTGTCTTGGTTAAGAGTTCCTATTGTAAAATCTAAGGTGTTATCTGCATCTTGATATGCAACAGTAATACCGCTTTCAGTATTGCTAGTTACCATAGCTCCTACCGTGTCTGATATAAATTCAGCAAGAGTAGTACCACCTATTGTGATTGCATCAGCTTCAAGTGTGCCATCAATATCAGCGTTACCTGATATGTCTAAGGTTGCGGCATCTAATTCTCCTGAAAGAGTAATGTTAGTTGCCCCTGTAATCGCACCATTTAAGACTACTGCACCGTTAATATCTACAGTAGTGTCGGATTCAATAGTTAAAACACCGTCAGCAGACTGGTGTATGAATGTTCCTGTATCACCAAATAGTATTTTCTCTGTGCTGTTCATAAGGATTTCGTCAGAAAACTTAAAGTAATCTTCATCTTCCATCCATGTAATAACACCATCAGCACTATTAGCGTCAAATGTTAAAGATACGTCAGTGTCAGCCCCAGACCCTATGGTCAGGGAGTCCATATTCATATCAAAAGACATACTTGGAGTAGCTCCATCATCACCGTATGATTTTATTTCCCAAACCTTTGTTAAGGTTCCGTCTTTCATAACATCAAATTCTATAGCACCATCTTCATTAGTGCTGTCAGTATCAGTAGCAACTACTGTTATTCTTGCAAACTCATCTAGGTTTCCTGCTGAATCTGCTAAAGTAAAGGAAAGGTATATTTCGTCATTATCAGCTCTAGTTGTGTTTGTGCTTCGGAAGTTTGCTACTTGATTGCTAGCGTTATTCGTTGTATTCGTAAACGTAGCTGCAGGTGTAGTGTTACCAGTATTGTTTCTAACGTCTAACTCTTTAAGACTAATTTGATCGTTCCAC
>Ga0209992_10001172_pt1 | contig 29354 bp, 32 predicted proteins | sample 2SBtaG_2_FD_182564 | JGI IMG/M metagenome (GOLD analysis project Ga0209992, IMG submission 182564) | Deep subsurface microbial communities from Kolumbo volcano to uncover new lineages of life (NeLLi) - 2SBTROV12_ACTIVE470 metaG (SPAdes)... | ecosystem: Environmental > Aquatic > Marine >... | reverse complement strand
CTGTCTCCGAACTATTCGGTAATACGCCTATCACAGTTTATTACTGGGATGGATCATCTTTTTCAATCAATGGCTTTGATGCAGATTTTGAAGAGTGGGATGAGCCAAACCAACAATTAAAAGCTGGCGCAGGAGTTTGGATTTTAAACGACTAATTTGTGCGGAAAGCGAAATGCCACCCTTCGGGGTGGTGTTTTGTAACATAATTGTGATTTGATCTAAAGCTAAAGATGTTGTAATTATAGTAAGATGATTATGAAGCCTACTAGAAGCTATTTGATTGAAGCCATTGTGGCTTTCTTATCTCTTGTGGTATTTGTTATCTTGACTATGCCATGAATGTGCTCTTTAATGGGCCGTAAATGGCCCCTGAGAGCATTTTTATATCTAAAGGTACCATATTGACCAAATGATTGATTTTTTTGATTTTTGTTATAAATTCTGGAGCAAAGGTGGAGTGGTTAATCTACTCCTCCTTTTCTCTGCTTTCGTTATTGGGTATATGTGTTACCACAGTAAGTACTCAAAGATGTTTATAAATGGAATGATAGGCGTCTTACCTTCTGTTGGGCTACTAGGTACTGTCATAGGAATGATAGAATGTTTTACCGTGCTTTCTCATTCAGCTACAGATATTGGCGGTATGTCCGCCGCTATTTCTAAAGCTTTAATAACCACCGAAGTAGGGCTAGGCTTATCTATCGTAGGAACCATGCTTCTGTTTTGGAAAAACAAGAAAGACGGAACGCACGTTTCTATGGCAGAAAATAACCATAATCAGTTAATGGAGAAGATTCATAACGAGTGCGCTTTTGATTTTTCTGATTTCGGAAGTGTAAATAGATTTGATGAAGAGGTTGATATTCTACGAGGGGATAGTGGAGCCACCGACGGAAACTCTAGCGATAAGGGGGCTATGTCTATATTTCAACATCTTCGGAAGAAAATCAGAGATATTACTCGAAACACAAAAAGAGAACAGAGACCTATACTTCAAGTGGATTAAACAAACAGGTCTAAGTGATTTCGTAGAAGAAATAGTTTTTCCTGAGTATAAAGTGAGAGGATTCAGGATAGCTACCGAAATAGTTAGGCCTCCTTATTTAAGGGTCGACAGAATATCTTTTGACAACTTAAACGATATTCTTTCTAGGGTAAAAAGTGTATAACAATTAAATGGCTGATATAACACATAAATATAAAGATAATGTAAATGGCAGATACTTTGTTGACGATGAGTGTATAGATTGCGATGCGTGCCGAGAAGCTGCTCCTAATAATTTCAAAAGAAATGAAGTGGAAGGGTACTCTTTCGTCTATAAGCAGCCAGAGGGACAACAAGAAGAGGATGACTGCAAAGACGCCATGGATGGCTGTCCTGTAGAAGCAATTGGTGACTTTGGGAATCATCCTTCGTGCCAAAGCTATGAATAGAAGAAAATTTATAGGTTCGCTGGGTCTCTCAATGGCATTACCGGGCTTGGAATGTTTTGGTAATGTAAAGAGAGACGTAAAGAGATTCGCGGCTGTATATGTTCCTAATGGAATAAACATGCATCATTGGACTCCTAGTCAGCAAGGCGACCTAATCGATATACCAGACGCACTTTCCCCTATGGAAAGTTTCAGAGACAGCCTACAAGTAATCTCAGGTCTTACTCACGACAAAGCTAGAGCGAACGGAGACGGAGCAGGAGACCACGCCAGAGCTTGTTCTACATTCCTAACAGGAAAGCAGGCCAACAAGCATGAGTCTAAAATTAGATCTGGAAAATCGATGGATCAGTTCCTAGCTGATAAATACAATGGTATTACAAGATTTGACAGTCTTCAATTTACTGGTTCTAAAGCTAGAATAATTGGTAAGTGCGATTCTGGTTATAGTTGTGCTTATCAATATAATTTATCTTGGAAGTCTGCTTCTCAACCTATGGCAACTATGTATGACCCTCAAGATATTTTCAATAGGTTGTTTAATGTTGAAAAGATAGAACAGAAAAAGAAATTATACAAAAAATCTATTCTTGACTTTGTTTTAGAAGAGAGTCGTCAATTATCTAATAATATTCCAGCAAGTGATAAAGCTAAGTTAGATGAGTATATGTATTCAATAAGAGAAGTAGAATTAGAACTAGAAAGAAGAGACAAATTTAATTTAGATAATGATTTTAGATTTAATTTTGATATAGAGCAAAAATCTGATAAGTTTAGATTATTATACAACTTAATGCATTTAGCTTTCTTAACTGATACCACAAGAGTTATAACTTTTTTAACAGCGCACGATGGCTATAATGGACATCACAGGGAGATAGGTGTTAGCGAAGGCCATCATAGTTTATCTCACCACCAAAAAGATCCTCATAAATTAGCTGCGCTTGCTAAGATTGATTTGTTCCACGTGAAACTATTTTCTGAGTTCATAGGTAAACTTGAGAAAGATGATTTATTACAGAACACAGATATAGTTTATGGAGCGGGTATATCCGACGGAAACCGACATAATCATGATGAGCTACCTTGCATGTTAGTTGGAGGAAGGGGTAAAGGTAAACACTTCAGGGTAGAGAAAGAAAAGCCAATGTGCGACCTTTTCGTAAGTATACTTCACAAGCATGGTATAGACATGCAACATTTTGGAGATTCTACCGGAGAATTGAATATTGTTTAGTTTTTTTTGCCCCAGTGCTTATGCGGGTAATCTGGCGTATTTTCTTTTATAACAGCTTGTACCCATTCGGGCTCAAGGCCTTCGTGGTATAAGTTATGTATAGTTGTGTTAGTGTTGGGGTGAGGTTGCCATCTTCTAGCCAAAGCAAAAAGCTGATTCTTTTCGTATTCTTTCGTTAGTACTATATTGCAGAATTGAGTTAGCAAGCTTCTTCTGGGAGGGGGGTTTATTCCTCTTTCTATTTTTCTCCACATTTGGTAATCTATCTTTAGTTGTTTAGCTAATTTAGTAATATTTTGATACTTCCTTTTTCTAAGTTCAACTAGATATTCGTGGAATTTCATTTTTACTCTTCCTTCTTAACTTTCATATTTATAGGCTCGTGTTGTCTAGTTGTGTAAATATGGTGAAGCTCGTCGTAAGCTTCATTGTAGTTCCATTTGGGGCATTTAAATGACATAGTCCTGTGTTTAGGATGGTCTTCTTGCCAAACCCATGTTCCTGAACAACCGGAGGAAGCCATTACAATGCATACACAAAGTAAAGCGTTAATAAACCTATAAACGGTGCCGCTGCTATAATTAAATACTCTTTCCATTGTTCTTGTAGATGGCGTTTATTTATAAAGTACGTATTCGTTGCGTGTTCTTTTAAAGTGAGTTTTTTAGCAATCTTAGCCATTATTCTTTTCTGCTTGGTTCTCTTGGCGAGGACTGAGGGACTCCTTTACTAATTGGCCTTGAAGGTGGGGAGTATGGTCTACTTGGTGGAGTCTTTCGAGTAGAAGGCAAAGGCTTCGACTCATAGCTGTGAGAGCGTCTTCTTTTGTTGTGATGATGATGGCTATGGTAATAATCAGAATCATAGTGTATATAACGAACCTCCCTATGATAATGATGATGGCTAGAGTCTACAGATTCCCAACCACAGGATGCACAACCGCATGTTAAAATAGCAAAGATTGTTGATATAAACGTAGCCTTCATAACCCCTTACTAAAAAGTATTACACTAAGGCTTAAGTTTTAGTTTTTTAAATAACCATTTTAAAAAAGATACTGAACCATAGTAGACGAAACCTAAGATATACATAAAAAATAAAAGTATTGATTGAGAATCTAATTTACTAAAAAAACTCTTTTTCTTGACTGTATTTTTGTTTATCATTTTATTTATTGCTTCTAGATCTTCTTTACTCGCGCTCCATCTTTCATCTTTCCAAGTAATGCAATACATTTTCATTATATACTTGTTTTAAATTATCAATTAATACACTCAAATATTTTTTAATAAAGAGCTACGAATCATTACAACCTCAAGGAATTATGGCAAAAAAGATTCTTATTACATGGGAGGCTTCTCACGAAGCGGTTTTAGGTCTAACTATGGACGAAGACATAGAACCGACAGAATTTGAAAAAGATTTAAATGAGAGTGACCCAACTGATCCTAATGGCGCTCTGGCTAAAATAGAGCACATGAGTAGAGAAGGAAATGTAGACTTTCAAAATATGGCAAACGTAAACTTACAAAATTTCAAGGTGAGAGAAATTTAATTAGAGTGTTTGTCTTTAGAGCGGAGAGGGTTACGGATAATAGGGTGAGTAGTGTCGTGCATCTCATCTCTACCTTGTTCTAGTTTAACAGACTTAATCCTTAAAGCGTCTACGTGACTCTCTAATGTCGCTACATCAGCCTCAACAAATCTCAATCTCATGTTTTGCTCTGCATCGTCAGGCAACGCTCCAAGTTGACCCAAAGGCCACTTAACTCTGAATTCTGAATTCATAGTTACGCTGTCTTTCATTCTAAGCACGTCTATTTCTAATTGGGAAATTTTAGAAGTTAATCCAAAATATCCCCATACAGCAGCTCCTGCTAGCACTATAATCTGTATTAACCATTTTAGATTAATTCCAAGGCTTGTGTCATTGTCTAATTTAGTTTCCATGATTACTGAGTATCCTCTAATTTCCTTCTATTTGACCTGCCGGAAGTGTTTTGAGATATTTTCTCTAACTTAACATCTAATTTATCAAATCTATCGTGAATTATATCTAAAGCGTGAGTTAAGTCATTTTTAGTAACATAATTTTTAGGTAGATCAATTGCCATGTTTGTTAATCTTGTTGTCATTTCGTCGTGTTTTTTCCAAAGCTCGTCTATACTATGATAAGCTCTTTTAATAATCAAAGCCACCATAAAACCTCCTACTGCTAGTATTCCCTCTATAATATAATGTACAGAATTATCCATATCTATTTATCTTTATCTGCTTTATTGTCTTTTAAGTCCATTACGATTTCAGCAATGTGGTCTTTAACCTCTCGTTTCTCTACCTGATCTTTGTATCCCGATTCTCCCGCTCTATATAAATACGGATAAGATCCGTTTTTGGGAAGTTGTTTCTCAACAACCAGCAACTTTAATCTGTCATTTGGCACGATCATTTTAGTCCCTCTATCGGACATGTAAAAAATCGTTTTAAGAAAACCGACGCGAACTATACGCGCCTGTCTTCCAGAAATATACAAAATGTCATCATTAGCAAAGTCAGACCCAACCCAAACCATAAATCCTTCAGCAGCTTTATGCAATGCATCTTTTCCCAATAAAGCTATGAATGCAAATAATACAAACCATCCATATTTACCCATCATGTGCTCTATAACCTTTACGGTATCGGGAGCTATCAGTTGTTGTTCCATTATTCAGTATAAATAATTACACTGAATATTATCCTAAATTGTGTATAATATATTATATGGAAGATCAAATCGCAAGTGCCGGTCAGAATTTTATCGGCGAAAACGGTTGGTTGTTGCTCGCAGGAGCAGCAGGTATTATTTTCAAAGAGACCATTACTAGTTTTGCAGCTGCAATTTCTATGTCTCTATTTGGCGGTATAAAATCTGATGATGTTTACATTATGGGAGGAAGAGTTTGTAGGATTGTAAGAGTAGGATTGAGAAGTACTACGTTTTACTTTAATGACACTAAAACTAAAGTAGATATTGCTAACGAGGACATAAAAGGTTTAAGATTAGAGAAAAAAATCAAACCAATGGAAGAGGAAGCTTAATGCACTAGTTTAATTATGTCAAAGTTAAAATTCGATCAGCTGGCCAATTCTTTAGACTTGGAGAATATCAAAGGAAAAGCTCTACAAAGAGAGCCTATAAGACACAGAGAGAAGTTTCATATAGAAAATTTCGACTGGACGGACAAACAAAAAGAGTTTATTAATATAGCTTTAGCTAAAGAGTCTAAAATACTTTTTGCGAAAGGCCCAGCAGGATGCTCGAAAACCTTACTTAGCGTTTATTGTGCACTGCACCTTCTTAATGAAGGGAAAGTTTCTGAAATAGTTTATATAAGGTCAGCAGTTGAAAGCTCTGATTCAAGAATGGGGTTCCTTCCCGGAGATGCGGATCAGAAACTACATTTCTACAACTTACCCTTTCTCCATAAAATGGAGGAGCTCGTATGCCCTAACGTTATAAAAAAGCTACAGAAAGACGAGAGAGTCTCTACTTATCCAGTTAATTTTTGCAGAGGAATGAGTTGGAACTCAAAGTGTTTGATATTTGATGAATGCCAAAACAGCACTTTAAAAGAAATAGTGACAGTATTGACTAGACTGGGGATGAGCTCTAAATGTTTTGTACTAGCTGACCCAGCCCAAACAGATTTAAAAAACGGGGCAAGAGGGGGCTATGAAAAAATACAGTCGATTTTCGGAGATGAAGAAAGCGAAGAATTTGGAATAAATACTTTTGAATTTGATGAAACAGACGTAGTAAGATCTGAATTAGTCAAGTTTCTTGTCACTAAATTTAAAGAACTCCCAACGAATTAATTAACTGTCTTTGTAGAAGAACTTATCTTCCTTGCGCCAGCCGTCTTGATGAAGGATTCTGGTAGCAGTGGAACAGAACTTCCTGACTTCTTTCTCTGATATATCCCAAAAGAAAGCGTGCATAATTTCTTCTAAAACCACCGCCATTTCCCTCCTAGGAGGCAAATCTTGGGCTATATGTATTTTGGGATTTTTGTAATCTGGAGGATCACATAAGCCGTCAGCATCATATATTTTATGCGGTCTTCTTTTTATTATAGTGTATTTAACTTTATCGTTATTTGTAAAGGAAGCCATAATTTTCTTTCTAAAAGTCTAATTAGTTGTAATAACTATTTGCTTGGTTTTAAAAAATATGTCTAAGTATAAAAAAGTAACTTATTGTAATACCTGTGGTAGTTCTAACCCTTGGGTGTTATCAAAATCTTCCTCTTTGCTAGAGGCTCCAAACTTTTGTTCTTCATGTGGGGCTTCTTTCAAAGGAGCCGCCGAAAAGCCAGAAAAAAGAGAAGTAAAAGCTGAAACTGAAGAAGTAGAAGCAGAAGAAGTAATTGAAATAAGTACCAACATACCTCCACTAGAACTAGACATGGAAGGATGCGTTTTCGGGGCAAAGAAATCCCAAACACTATCTAATCTTATGAGACCAGTGCCTGAAGAAAGTCCTAAAGATGGCGGCTAAAAAGAAAAGAAAGAAAAAAGTAAATTTTGAAGAAAGTATTAACTTAATAAATGAAGAGATAAACAAAAGGAAAGGCAAGTGGACTTTAACTTCTATCACTTGGATGGATTTTGAAGACATCTCTCAAATTTTAAAAATACACATATTTAAAAAATGGCATTTATATGACCAGTCTAAACCCTTACTACCTTGGTTGAATAGAATTATTTCCAACCAACTAAAAAACCTAGTAAGAAACAATTATACGAATTATTGCAAGCCTTGTGTTAGATGTGCCGCTGCGGAGTCGGAATCAGCTTGCTCAATATACGGAACGCAAGATTCCAGATGCCCCCTTTATTCTAGGTGGGTTATGAAAAAGAAATCAGCTTACGATGTTAAAATGGCGTTACCCCTAGAGAACCACAAATCGGAAGTAGATAATAGATCAGAAGACGCCGCAAGCTTAGAAAACGGAATTGCTAAAATGCATATTAAATTAAAGCAAGTTTTAAAGCATAATGAATGGGTAGTTTACCAAGGTTTTTATATCGATAACAAGCCAGAAAAAGAGATAGCAAAAGAATTAAACTTCAAGACTTCAGAAAAAAACAGATGCCCCGGATACAAACAAATTAAAAATATTCAAAAATCCATTATAATTAAAGCTAAAAAAATATTAGAAAAGGATGATATAGATTGGTTATGAGTTTAGATGATTTTAAATTAAACGAAGACCAGAAAACCGCGCTTATAGATATTAAAGATAAGTTCTTAAGGGGAGATAAGGTTGATGTTTCCCTAATGCACTTAATTCAGAATGTTGCTGGTTTCTCTGGAAGAGATGGTAGGAGTAAAGAGGGGAGAGCTGTAAAAGCTTTTCTTTCTGAAATAGATTTGAATGCTATACCAGCTAGCGAATATCAAAAAGTAGACAAACCTAGCCTCTCTGAAGACCATAAAGAGTTTATTAGAAACAATAGAGGGACAATGAAGTACGTGGAGATGTCTCGAATATTATTTTTAAACGACCAATTAACTAGCCTCAGTGCAGAAACAAGAATGGTGACGGAATACTGTAAGAGTTTAGAGGGGCAAGACTTCGAGCAGTCGCAAAACGAAGCAGAGGAAAGGTTTGAATACAAGCCACCTAAACACCCCGATAGAGTGCTAAGCAGAATAAACAAATTTGTATTCGATAGCGGTATAGATAAAGAGAAAGTTACCCCTAGACAAAGGAAAGACATAGAGAGGCTAATGGGGTATCTTCATACTTTTAGGTTTATACATCAAATAAGTAATTATCAGAACGACACGGAAAGAGAATTATTTGAATCTTCGTTCGTCAGGTATACTTATAATAAACCAGATTTAACTCAGGAAGAAGTTGACCAATACATAGTCCTTTCAGGAGAAGTTGTAATCGCCTCTAATATACAAAGAAGGGTAGGCAGATTACAGAGGCTACTTGATGACACAGCAAACGATAATGAAGGGCGTCGAATATCAATGAGTTTAGTTGAGGCTATTAACACGGCCCAAAGCGAATACAATTCCTGCGTCAACAGACAACATAAACTATTAAGCGACTTAAAACAGAAACGTAGCGATAGGCTAAGCAAACACGTACAAGACAACGCTAGTATATTAAACCTAGTAGAAACTTGGAAAGAAGAAGAAAGTAGGCGGGAGCTTATAAAAATGGCAGAGCTAAGAAAGAAAGTAATAAAAGACGAGGCTGATAAATTATCAAGTATGGACGAAGTAAAGGCTAGAATTTTTGGTTTATCTGTAGAGGAAGCTGTAAATGGTTAAAGATTTAAAAGATTGTATGAAGATGGTTTATACTTGTAAAATAGATGGAGAGCAGTTCGAAACAGAAAAGTCTCTTCACATGCATTTGCGTAAGCATAAAATGAGGATGGCGGAGTACTATCAAAAGTACTACCCAAGGAGGGATCTGCTTACTGGCGACTTAATTAAATTTAAAAACAAAGCTCATTACTTTTCTAACTATTTTAATTCTAGGCCGAATATGAAAAAATATCTGGAATCTGCTCCGGAAGAAAAGGCTAGGGAATTTTGTATTCAAGTTATTAAAGACAGAATAGAGAGAAGAAAAATAAGGAGTTCACCTACACAAGTAGAAATGCGTTCCTCTATGATGCCTCCAATATTTTATTACCAAAAGCTTTTTGGAAATTACTATAATTTATGCGATAAGCTAGGCTTGAATAAAAGATTTGATAACGTACCTATAGACAAAATACAAGAGAGCATTGAAGAGGGTTACGAAATCGTAGTTGATAGTAGAGAGCAGAAACCCTTAAATATAAATTATGGAACCAGAAGAGAAGGACTTAAGTTTGCTGATTACTGGTTAGATAAAGAAGGAAACGACTGCTATGTCGAGAGAAAAGAGACCAAAGATTTTATAGGTACATTCTCTGGGGGCTATGAAAGATTTTGCAGGGAAATGGACAGAGCTAAAGAGAAAAATGCTTACGTTGTAGTTGTTGTAGAAAACAGTTTAGATAATATGATGAAATTCAATTATTTAAAATTTATAACTAAAAAGGTCCAAGTAACTCCAGAATATGTAATGAGAAACGTTAGAGATGTAATTCAAAGATATGATAATATCCAATTTCTTTTTGCAAAAGGTAGAACTGAGGCTACTAGAGTAACTAGAAAAATATTCTTTTCTGGGGACACTTATAAAAAGCTTGACTTGCAGTTAGCTTACGATTTAAATCTTTTTTAGTATGTGGTCATCTCCGGAAAAATATATAAGAGAAGTTGAAAACACAAACTCAAGACTAGCTAAGATAGAAGGTTTTCTTGAAGATAAAGAGGCTAGGATAAGTTTAGCTGAGTTTCTTCGTAATAATTTATATTTTACTACTTATCTTTTGACAGGAATAAAACTAGCCCCTTTTCAAGAGATTACTCTTAGGGGAATGTTTAATAGAAACTTTAGCATGTGTGTTTGGGGTCGTGGCTGCGGCAAGTCTTTTATAGCTTCTATATATTGTTTTTTGCAATGTATATTTGAACCGAACACTAAGATACTAATAGCTGGCCCAACTTTCCGTACAGCCAGATTCATCTTCAACAATATAGAAAAAATAGTAGAGACAAAAGAAGCCACTTTACTAGCTCAAGCTTTTGGAGCAAAGACCAAAAGAAATGATCAGTACGAATGGAAAATAAATGGAGGCACTATAACAGCGATACCTTTAAGTGGTGAAAAGATACGTGGTTTTCGCGCTAACATACTTGTTCTGGATGAGTACCTTTTATTACCTGAAGATATAATTAGAAACGTTTTAATGCCCTTTCTTGTAGCTCCCCAAGATATGAAACGCAGAATGGAGATAAAGGAAGTAGAAGACAAACTGGTGGCTGAAGGAGCTATAAAAGAAGAAGAGAGAACTAAGTTTGAGAATAAATCTAAGATGATAGCTTTGTCTTCCGCTAGTTATACTTTTGAGAATCTATACAAAACATATCAAGAATGGGTCAGTAAAATTCAATCCCCAGAAGATATAGGCGACGCAAAGTACTTCGTATCTCAAATGGGTTACGAAGCTTTACCAGAAGAGATGATCGATAGGACAATTATTGAAGAAGCTCAAGAAGGCGGCGCTTCCCATTTTTCGTTTCAACGGGAGTACTGCGCTCAGTTTACAGACGGCAGTGATAGCTACTTTAGTGCAAAGAAAATGGAGTTATGTACTCTTAAAGGAGAGGAAGAGCCATGCACGTTAATGGTAGGGAGAACGGGTAAGCGTTACGTACTCGGCATCGACCCTAATATGAGCGATAGCCCAACTGCTGATTATTTTGCAATAGCAGTAATGGAAATAGACGATGATAATGGCCAAGGCACACTAGTTCATTCTTATGCCGGGTTAGGAAGCTTAAATAACCATGTAAAATATTTAGCTTATATTCTTCAGGCTTTTAATATTGTTTTTATATGTCTTGATAACGCTGGATCTGATACTTATTTAGATAGCTGTAATGAATCTCAGTTTTTTAAAGACGCTAGAATAAATTTAAAAACCATACCCTTAAATTCAGACGCAGAAGGTTTGGAGTACCAAAAGTCATTAAGAACAGCCAAATTAAAATACAATCAAGAAAATAATCAAATTTGTTTTAATCAAGTTTTTACTAGTAATTTTATTAGAAGAGCTAACGAACATTTACAAGCTTGCATAGATTATAAGAAAATTTGGTTTGCCTCAAGGACAGCTTCCAACGAGGTATTTTTTAACAGGACTAGCTCGATAAGATTACCATACCCTAAAAAGCTCATTTTTATAGAAGATAGAAAAGACTGGTCTATGCTTGATTTTATTGAGCATCAAGACGATATGATCTACCAAACTAAAAAACAATGCAGCTTAGTAGAGCATAAAGCAACTTCTAGGGGCTCGCAAAATTTTGACCTACCCCAACACCTTAAAAGGTCTAATTCTCCTAATAAAGCCAGAAAGGATAATTATTCCGCATTAATGTTGGCAAATTGGGGCCTTAAGCTATATAACGATATAAGTAACACAGAAAATAACATTACTAAGGAAAGTTTTGAGCCTGTTATGTTCTTTTAAGTGTAAAATAAATCGAAAATAGCTGTTATGCCATTTAGCATTCAAACTGGTCAGGTAGATATAGAGGGTTTTAGGGTAGCTTTCAACAAAAAGCTCTCCGGTTCTAACGCGTATACTTCGGGTTTTTATACTCACGACAATAAGTCAGGCTTTGTATCTTTAACAGAAGGGGGAGTCAATTCCTTTACTGGTTATAGTGGGGATATAATGACTAGGGTTTCGGGTTTATCTACTCAACTTAGCGGTACCCTAAATACTTCAGGAGAATTAAATTGGCAAAAATCTAAAGATGTTTCAGGGCACGCCGAAGCATATACTAACTCTGCAAGTGGCTACCTACAATCTGAAATAGAAACAGCTTCTGGTAATTTTTCTACAGTAAGTGGGGAGTTCCTGAAGTCTGGTAGTTTCTATCATTCTGGCTCTGGGGACTTTAAAGCTTCAAACGAGATAACGGGAGCTTTAGCTTTTTCATCTGGTCATGATGATAGTTTTGGTCTTTTCGTTGCTTCGGGAGATACTAATCTTAAGGATGGTTGGATGAAACTAGCTGGTTATCCTGAAATGACAGGTTATGTTTCTAATTCGAGCGGCGACATAAAGTCAAGTCTAAATGCAACAGGTACCGCGCTCTCAAACTCTATATATAATATAACTTCAGAGTCCTCTACGGTGTTCGGAGCCGAAAAAACTTTTAACTCTGGAATTAAAACTGATCAAGTAACTCTTGGAAACGGGTCAATAAAATTAATAGCTAATAAAAACGATTCAGCAACTTTTAACGATCCAAGCGGGGCTCTTTTAACCCTAGGGGCGGGATACGGGACAGACGCTCCTGTTTTTTCTGTAACAGATAAAGCGGGCATGCCTTTGATGGATATTTTTGAAGATGATAGAATAAACATGGGACCTTTCGGAAAAGATATATTTAGCATAAGTGGCTTACAAGTACTTATGAGAAATCTACCTAAGTACCCTAACACAGGAAGCTTACCTGAAGGAACTCTTTATGTAAGTGGAGATACTGCTGCTGGCGGTAGACATTTAATGATAGTTTAAAATGACAAAGAAAGACAATAAAAAAGAAGAACTAAAACCTATGATGACAAGCTTTGCTTCGTCTCCTTACACAACTGTTGACCAATCCTCTAGGTCGCGCAGGAATGTAGGGGGGCAGATAGAGAGGAGCAATAGGTTCGAAAATATTGATAGCGGTTTAGTTCCTTTTAAATATACTAAAGGAGTAAAGAACAAAAGCTCCCTAAACGTTAGAGACGCTGTTATACTTTGTCAGAAAGCTTACTATAATTTTGCTGTATTTAGAAATGTTATTGATTTAATGACTGAATTTTCTTCTACTAATATTTACTTTACTGGAGGGAGCAAAAAATCAAGAGACTTTTTACAAGCTTTATTTAAGAAGATTGATATGCAAAGTTTTCTTGATAAATTTTTTAGAGAATATTATAGGTCTGGAAATTGTTTTATCCATAGATTCGACACGAAGATTCAGCCAGAAGATTTAAAAAAGATAACCCAAACATATGGAACTTCTTCTTTATTAAGCGCAGCCGAAGAAAGCACGTTGCCTTCTAGGTATATAATTTTGAATCCTGCTGATATTCAGATGGGAGGAAATATATCTTTCTTCACTGGTCAATACTATAAAGTTTTGAGCGACTACGAATTAGAAAGATTAAAAAATCCAAGAACCGATGAAGACAGAGAGGTTTATGAGGCTTTAGATCCAGAAACCAAAAAGGCTCTCAAAGGGAGAAACGTAGGCTTGCTAACTTTTAAGCTTGATGAAGACAAAGTAACCCCTGTGTTTTACAAAAAACAAGATTACGAGCCCTTCTCTGTTCCAATGGGCTATCCTGTCTTAGAAGATATAAATTGGAAATCTGAAATGAAGAAGATGGACATGGCTATCACTAGAACGACAAATCAAGCTATACTTTTGATAACTATGGGCTCCGAAATGAAAGACGGAAGCCTGAACGTAAACCAAAGAAGTATCGAGACTATGCAGAAGCTTTTCGAGAATCAATCTGTAGGCAAAGTTCTAGTTTCTGATTATACGACTGAAGCTAAGTTTGTTATACCCGACATTGCAGGAATTTTAGACCCAAGAAAATACAGCGTAGTTAATCAAGATATTCAAATGGGCTTAAATAATATTTTAGTAGGTGAGGAGAAGTTTGCTAATACTAGTATTAAAGTGCAAGTATTCATAGAAAGACTTAAGCAGGGTAGAGACGCTTTCATTAATCAATTTTTGACTCCAGAGATTAAAAAGATTTGTAAATCTGTGGGTTTTAAAAACTTCCCAACTCCTCATTTCGAAGAGATAGAGCTGAAGGATAAAACTACTTGGAATAGAGTTGTGGCTCAGCTGCTTCAGTACGGAGTCTTGACTCCAGAAGAAGGTATGCAGGCTATGGAATCTGGAAGACTCCCGGAGCCAAGCGACTCAATAGACTCCCAAAGGAAGTTCAGAGATCTGAAAGATGAGGGTTTGTATAATCCACTTATAGGAGGCGGCAACGATGCTGGTAGACCAGAAGGAGAAACTTCTCCCCAAACAACTAAAAAGGTTTCACCTATAGGAGAGAATACAACAGGCAGTGCTAAATTTAGTGTAGAAAAAATCAAAGAGAATCTAGCTAATGCTCAAAAACTTGAAGCTAAAGTACAAGAAAGCTTGAAGCTGAAATATGAAAACAAGAGAGTCACTAATAAAATTAGATCGATTTCCGATGAGGTTTGTAAAGTGATTATGGCTAATGAGCCAGTAGATAAATGGATTGAAAAAGCACAAGATTATATTGATAATCCTGTCGACACAAATCATAACAGAGTAGAAGAAGTTGAAGCTATAGCATGTGAGCATCAAGTAGATGATTATTTAGCTAGCTTACTATTAGAAAGTAAAATTTAATTATGAGCGAAAATAAAGATAATATACAAGACGTTAATCAGTATATGGGTGGAGTAGACATAGATCTAGTTGTTCCAGATATACCACTACCTCCCGAACCCGAAGAGAAGAAAGAAGTAAAAGATGAAGTAGAGGGAGCTTTTAAATTTGCATTTATTGGCGCTGGACAAGGAGGCTCAAGAATAGCAGAAAGTTTTCATAAGCTTGGATATAGGAAAATTGGCGTAGTAAATACAGCTCAGCAAGACTTAAATACTGTGCAGGTGGATAATAAATTATGCATAGGCTCAGGTGGAGCAGGTAAAGATAGATCTGTTGCGGCAAAATGTTTTGAGGAGAAGAAGGATGATGTGTTAGATTTCATGAGAAGGTCTTTTGGTGAAGATCTAGATAGGATTTTTGTTTGCGCAGGAGCAGGTGGCGGTTCGGGAGCAGGAACAGTTGTGCCGTTAGTCAAGACAGCTCAAGAACTACAAGAGACTCTTAACTCTGACTCTAAGAAGGTTGGAGTCATACTAGCCTTACCAAAATATTCAGAAGGTAAGAGAGTTAACGCTAACGCTTATGAGACGCTAAAAGAAGTTTGCGAGCTTGTAGAGCAAGGTTCTGTATCGCCTTTGGTTATTATAGATAACGAAAAAACTAGTAAGATTTATTCTAATGTTTCTGTCTCTAACTTTTGGCAGACAGCTAACATGAGTACAGCAGGTGTCTTTCACTTGTTTAATATGACAGCTTCAAAAGACAGTTCTTATTCTTCTTTTGATTCTAGTGATTATAAAAGTGTTTTAGATTCTGGTATTACTATTTTCGGAGCCACGCCTGTCGCAGACTGGAAGGACCCAGTAAATATTTCTAGAGCTGTTAGAAGTATTGCTCAAAGCGGCAGCATGTCTGGCGGTATAGATATTTCTACAGCAAACGCGGCCGGGGCTATCCTCATAGGAGGCAAAGAAGTCTTAGACGATATACCTCAATCTAACTTAGATCAAGCTTTTGATCAACTAACTAGATTACTAAGATCTGGAAGTGTTGTTCATAGAGGTGTATATAGTGGAGATAAGAATAATTTAACAGTTTTCACAATTATAGGTGGAATATCAACTCCAGAAGAGAAGCTAGCAGAGCTTAAGAAACTAGGAGATGTAGAGTAAAAAAAAAATTTCCAAAATAGGAAAAACTAATGTAATTCAACATATAGATAACAGGAGAAAATCATGAATACAACTTATGGCCAGTGGGCATTAACCACTAACAAGAATCAAGGTAGCAGACTCAGTAATTTAACTTCTGGCACAGCTGCAGGTAAAATTAAATATGTAGCAAACGGGATAAAGGGCGCAGGAACAGTCACTGATAATGGTACGAACACTGCCAATGGCCCGGCTGGGGTCACAGGAATCGTTTTTCCTTTGTTCCAAGGAGCCTTGGGGGGTGCCCCATTTAGTGATGCAACTAAGAAAAACCAAATAGGCGATCCAGATGAATTAAACTACAGCTTAACTACTGGAGACTTTTTCACCGCGGGTGACAACTCAGTCGAGAAAGATGGCGGCGCTCAAAAAGTTATTAACGCTATTCTCGATACCGCTTATGTAGCTTATAATTCTGGCGTGCAGCTCGGTAGTGGCTTGTCAAGTATGACTGTTTCTAGAGGAGACCTAAGTTTAGGCAGCACTCAAGTTACTGGAATCTCAGGAGCAATTAATAAATACAGCAGAAGTTACACAGTAACCTTCTCTTATACTCAAACTGGATTTATCGCCAACATTAATGGAGCTCTTCATTCAGAAGCGCTTCCAGACATTTCAGACGACCTTAAGGATGAGGATACTGATCCTAAACCGTTTTGATGATTAGGTATATTTCTGTTATTTATTTTAAACCCCCAATTTACTTGGGGGTTTTCTTTTATTTTTTTTTAAATTTTAAAAAAATAGGTGTATAATAAATTAGGCTATATGAAACATTTAGAAGTTGAATTTTACTGCAGTGGTCAAGCCGGATCTAACGATCAAGATTCCCAAGCCATAGAGTTCTCCTCTAAAATGGTCGAGGCATTAAAAAACAAAGTTAAAGATCATAATTTAAACAATGATAAGAACATAACTCTAGATACTTTGAAGGCAACTTTCACTAATGCATTAACCGAAACACTTGATTCTTCTCTAGCTTTAGCAAAAGTTAATATGTTTTTAAATTCTTCCAGCGCAGGTTATATAGATGATGGAGATCATTTCGAGCCTTCTATGGAAGAAATAAAACAAGCGGAACGAGAAATTAAAAAATATGGCTTAGAAAATTATAACTTCCATGACACAGAGGATTTATATCTAGAGACCGACAAAGAAATGAAAGCAGATGCTAAAAAATGGCTAGATAGCTTAAATTAAAAATATTATGAAATATACAACAATATTTAGTTCAGAACTAAAACCTGTAATCTCAGAAGAAAGAGATAAGTATTTAGCTTTAGCCTCTTCTGTTGAAGTTGCTCAATTTTTACCAGAAATAGACGCCGAGAAAAACGTTGATCTACTTCCTGTGGCTTTTAATGCATTTGTCGCTAATAGAGTTAATAAGAATGGCGATGTAGTTGATACAGACACAGCTATGGCATTTTATAAAGACTTTAAAAATAAACCAATTAATATTGAGCATAATAGAGATAGAGTTATTGGTACTATTTTAACAGCTGGATTTTCTGAGTTTGGCTCCGACAACCCCTTAACTGAAGAACAAGTAAAAGAAATGAACGGACCTTTTAATGTGACTCTAGGTGGAGTTATATGGAAGATAGTTAACAAACAAATTTCTGACTTGATAGAAAGTTCAGGTGATCCAACTAGCGAAGACTATATGAAGGTCAGTGCTAGCTGGGAATTAGGCTTTAGTGAATATAATTTAGTGCTTTTAGAAGGAAGTGATAAGAACATAGAGAATGGGCTCATCGTTGATAACGAAGAAGAAGTAACCTCTATGGAAAAAGATCTAAAAGCTCTTGGAGGAGAAGGAAGAACCAAAGATGGCATGTTCGTTTACAGGAAAGTTATAGGTGACGTAGTGCCACTAGGTATAGGTCTTACTGAGACTCCAGCTGCCGATGTTAAGGGCGTAGCAACAAAAAACACGGTTAAAGCAGAAGAAGAAAATTTTGCTGAGGTAGAAGAAACTTCACAAAACCAACAAAACATTGTAATAAATCAAAACGAGGATATAGCTATGAAAATAGAAAGTATTAAAGATATCACTGATGAGTCTTTGAAGCAACTTTCTGCCTCGGCTGTTTCCGATTATATAGAATCGGAACTCAAGGAAGCTTCTGAGAGGTTTTCAGCCGAAAAACACGCAGCAGAAAAAGCACTCAATGAAGCACAGGAGAAATTGGAGTCTGTTTCAACAGACAGCGACAACATTAAAGCTGAACTTGATTCCGTCAGAGAAGAACTTAGTTCTTTGAAGGCTGAAAAAGAGCACAGAGAATCTGAAGAACTATTCAATCAAAGAATGGCATCTTTAGACGAATCTTACGTTCTTCAAGACGAGGATCGTAAAGTTCTAGCTTCACAAATCAAAGAGCTTGACGAAGAAGGATGGGAATCCTTTTCTTCTAACGTCAAAGTTCTTCTACGGGACAAATCCAGAGAAGTCTTAGCAAAGAAAGAAGAAGAGAAAGCTGAAGAAGTCGCAGAGACTACTAACGCTTCCGAAGAAGCTTCTGAAAACATTGTTGAAGATGCTCTTGACAGAGGAGAGGCTACCGCAGAGGTAGTTCCTGCTTCCACAGAGGCTTCTGAATTGTCTACTTACGACAAGTTTAAAGACGCTTTCAGCGTCGAACAGTTCGATATTAAATTCTAATTAGGAGATATAAAACATTATGGCAGCTAACAACACACAAAGCCTGAAACCTTTCAGGCAGCATGCTGAGACTGACGTCATTAATCTTTTTAGCCTTCAAGACGATGATGGAGACTTAATGGCATCTTATTCTGATCTTAAAGCCGATGGCGCTAAGATCGTAAAAGGTGCTTTGGTTTCTGTCAAAGGCAATGGCTGGAAGAATACAGACGATCCAGTAGGTAAAACAGGTATCGGTAACCCCGGTGCTTCTTATAGTAACACGGTTTCATTCCGTTATGGCGCAACTGCAGCAGTAGAACCCTTCAAGAGTGGTGAAGAACCAATCGGTATTACATTATTTGATGTTGCCGAGGTTGATGAGAATGGCGAAAAGCTAATCTACAACCCTCGTAAGGCTTCTGAGATGCAGGCTGTGGTAAGTGGTCAGGCAGTCCCTGTCTTGGCCAAGGGTATAGTACTTTATAGTGGTAAATTGACAAGTGACGGTAGTTTTGCTGCTGGCGATCCAATTTACGCTGACAACGCTCAAGGAGGACAGCTTTCTAAGAATGCTACTTCCGATGGTAGTGTTGCTCAACCTAGAGTTGGTACTGCGCTGGGCGCAATCGATCAGGACGGTTTCGTTTTGTTGAAAATTGATCTATAATTCGAAAGGAGATTTAAGAAAATGAGACTTAAGTTAAAAAACACTCCAGAACAAGTTGAGCTTATTAAAGCCATGGGTTCTAAAAACCAGCTTGTTGCTCGTGAAGCATCTGAAGCTTTCGCGGCTTTTCTAGGCCCGGTAATCCAAAGAGTTTTGCAGCAGGCTGCAACAGCAGGAGCCATCTACACAGATGCTCCATTTAATCAAGACGAAGGCGCTAGCTATCCGTTGGACTTGTATTATAACGAGACCAATGACGGTTACGTAAGCACTTGGTCACAGAGCGTTGCTGGTGGTCTTCCGACCTCCCAAGACGTTTCTGCGATTCAAGAGCTGAAAATTGCTACGTATCGTTTGGACAGCGCTGTTTCTATCACGAAGAAATATGCGAGACAGGCTAGACTCGATGTAGTCAGCAAATTGGTAGAGCGTATGTCGCAAGAGGTTCTCCTTAAACAGGAAACCAATGCTTGGGCTGTCGCTCTTTACGCTTTGGCTAACGCAAGTACTTCTAGCGTTACAGCTGACAGCGTTGGCATCTCTGGCCTCAAGGCTGGTTCTCACGTCATTTCTGCCGCTTCGGAAAGCACTTTCCAATTGGCTGACTTGAATAAATTGATGACACTCAATAAGAGAATCAATCAGTCATGGGCTGGTGGTACACCTGACGCAGCTTACAGTAATGGTATTACTGATCTTTACGTAAGCCCAGAGATCAAAGAGCAGATTCGCGCTTTCGCTTATCAGCCAATGAATACTCGTGCCGGATCTACAGGTGCAGGATCAGACACAAGCACATCTATCGCTTTGCCAGATAGCATCAGAACTGATGTCTTCAATCAGGCAGGCATGCAGGAGATCTACGGTGTTAACATCGTTGAACTCAATGAGCTTGGAGTTGGCCAGAAATACAACACTCTCTTCGATGAGTTTGATTCTGGTAATATAGGTCCTAATGGTACGAGCGGTGCTCATGCTTTTGCTGCTTCTACTGACGAGGTTCTCGTTGGTGTTGATAACAGCAAGGGTGCATTTGTTCGCGCTGTTGCTCAGGATTCTGACACTGGCGATACCTTCACCACTCAACCAGACGATCAGTTCACTCAACGTAATGAGAGAATTGGCTTCTACGGTTCTTTGGAAGAAGGTCGCGTTTGTATCGATTCTCGTGCAATCGTAGGCTTGACTGTCTAATATAGATTAGACATTATACATTTAAGCCCCCTCTTAGGAGGGGGCTTTTTTGTTCTTTTTTTAGGGGGTTCTGTGTAAAGTATGTATAACGGAGAAAGGAATAAGTTATGGCAGCAAAAAGAAAAACATCCAATAAATCAAAGAAAGAGTCCCCTAAAAAAGTAATGCAGACTCATGCTATGGAAGAAAAGCAAGAGTTCCAAAAGACTACTTTAGATCAGATTTGGGGAGATGAAGGTAATTCTAAATATGGAACTTTAGAAGAGTCGGACTACACTAGTCAAATCAGAGCTATGAACAAGAGCGACTTACATTCTCACGCTATAAAGCTTGGTATCTTACCGGTAGAAAACAGAGAACTTCTAACCAATAGACTAGTGAGAGAATTCAAAAAGCACGTATTATCTTTTAAAAAACCTAAAGAATCAACAGCTAAGAAACCTAAAACAGTTTCTAAAGATTTGAAATCTATACTGGCTCAGGGAAGATAAGGTAAATTTGTTATGCCTTTATGTCTTCTATTAGAACAGGTCAGATTGATTTAGTAGGTTTTAAAACTTATCTTCTAAGGTCAGAGAGCTCTAGTTTATCTGGAAGCGCTTCTAACATATCCGGGTTTTATCCTTACTCAGGTAATCCCGGTCATTTTATATCTTCAGGTGATGTTCTCACTGTTAGTGGTCATATATCTGGGCATATAGATTCTGTTAGTGGAGTAATAAGATCTGATTTAGGTCAGACAGGAGTACTTCTAAGTGGATTTACGTCTAGCGTATCTAGCGAGCTTACCTCTGACATTGGTGAAGTTAGCGGGGACATAAGACATGTAAGTGGAGACCTAAGATATTTAAGTGGAATTGTAACTGGGACAGAAGATGATATTGATACAATCAGTGGTAATTTAGCGACTTCTGGTGAAGCATTAAGCGTTTTAATAACTGGTGGAGTTGGTTCAGGTTTAAGCGGTTTTGTTACTGGTCATGTTAGAGACACTAGCGGAGAGCTTAATACTAAAATAAGTAATTTAGATACCTCTTTAAGGGCTCATGTTTCTTCTGATTACTTAATAAAAAAAGATCAACACTCTAGCCTTTCGGGAACTGTTCATCACCAAAAAACCTCTCACTTTAATAAAGGTTTATATATAGATAAAGTCACAAACGAGGCTAACGTAAGCCATATACAAAGTGGATCTGTCTTATACAATATAGTTACTGGTCATGCAGAAGGTGGAACTAATTACGAAGTAATGACTAACTATGTAAGAATGCCTCATAGTGGTCAATCTGATCCCTACGAAAATATAATAGTAAATTCTGTAATGTACAAAGCTAGTGATAATATAATAACCTGAGATGGCTGCTTATAATGGAACAAGACGAAAATTGACAGATGGTTTAGTTGTATACACCAACGAACTATCTAAAAAAAGTTATGCTGGCGAGCCTTCCACTAATCTCATAGAAACTGCTAAAGTCGATGGCGATTTTGATATGCTTGGAGGCTACGACTTTTACAGGATATATAAAGACAAAGACCCTAATCAACAGGGCATGTTTAAATCTCTTGCTCCCGGAAGCGTAACTGATGATGATGTAGTATATAAAGTTTCTTATAGCGATAGTATTTTCGCGAGTTCGAGTTTAGGGCAAGGATGGACTAATATACCGCTAAATATAGGCTCTGAATACACTTTGTCTGTTGACGTATTCGTATCTGAGTCTCACATTACAACTGGGATACAGCAAACAGGGGTAATAAAAGTTTTCGCTACGAATTATCCTTCTGTTTGGGGATTGTACGACTATAGTAAAAAAGGTACTTGGCAGTCAATATCACTATTAATAAAACCCACTCTACTTAAAGACACACCAATAGCTGCGGCTAGCTCAACATCTGGCTACTCAGGATCTACAGGAACAATTCAATCTTATATTAATTACAATGTTAAGATGTACCCAAAAGGAAACTATCCTTTTCAGTCAGGGGACGAAGGAAAGGCTGGAAAACATGGTTATATACTTTTTAAGAATTTGCAATTAGAAAAGAACAAAAAGATTTACTCAGGATCTGCTCATAAAACTAACTTCATAGCTGGTAGGCCAGCTCAAAGTGCTAGTTCTGTTACTCATCCTTCTAGGAGTTCCGCTTCAGGGTTAAAGGACCTCAGCGGAAACAATAATTCTTTTAATTTAGGAAGTGTCAGTTTTGGAGAAGATAACTTTCCAGTTTATTCTTCTCAAGGTATTTTTGGCTCTTATGTTGATCTAGGCCTAAAACAAGGTGGCTCCGCAGCTTCCTCTTCCTTATCTTTAGGTTCTTCAGTTAAAAAGACTTATGATTTTTGGGTTGACTTAACTTCTGTTGATAACGAATATTCTACCTTATTCTATAGTGATATAACGCAGAACTCTAAATTTGTATCAAAGCAGGATATATCTAAAAAGCAACATATATACGTGTTTAATAAAAGAGTATTTTGTGATTTTTATAACGCTAATTCTTTATCAACTAGTGCTTTCACTAAAAATGAATTAATTAAAAATAATACTATTCATAATATATCTGTTGTAGTTGACTCCGACTCTGCTACTAATAAAATAAGAATATATGTAGACGGAAAAGAATACGAGATAGAGAGGCTTTATGATTTGAAAGCTCCCTCTAATTTAGTTGTAAAAGCTTTTGAGTCCTCAAATACATCCTCTAGAAAATTTAAATCTGGGTCGACTGTAAACTACAAAGTTTCGTCTTTTAATGAGACAGGAGAATCCAAATCTACAGCCTTAAAAAAAGTATTAATTAAAAATTCTAATTCTTCAGTTGGTCTAACTTGGTCCAACGTAACAAACGCAACAAACTTTAAAATTTACAGGTCTATTAATGCTTTAGGCAGGTTCGACTCTATGTCTTTGTTAACTACTGTTTCTAACTCATATTTTGGCGGAAAAGATTCTGATACAATTGTGTTTGTAGATGATAGCTCTGGGAATGTGTCTCAAGGAGCTCCTAAAGACGCAAATGATTACCAAAAATACTCTTCAAAAAATACTGATTTTTATGATGGGGTAGATTTAAAAGCTTCGATTGGTTCTTACCCTATTAATAATTACAAAGAAGGAAAAAATTACTTAGAGGGAAAAATGTACAAAGTATCTATTTATAAAAAATCTTTAAATGCAGATCAAATTCTACATAATTATTTACAAGGAGCAGAAGATTTTGATATAACTAACAGCACAACAGTCAACACAACTACTAGTGTATCTAGTAGTTCAGGGGGATATTAAAAATGTCAAGTAAAGTAAATTACGGAAGGTATAGAGTAAACACGGATGGATTAGTATTCAGGGCAGATGGATACAGTCAGAGAAGCTATAGTCATAATACTGAAAATTGGAAAGATCTAGGACCGAGTGGGCTTGATGTAAAGTTAACAGACTCCGGCTTGTATGACGAAACAAGTGGGTACTACAAATTCAGAAATCCAAATAACGCAACAAATAAGTATGCTGCGGTATCTGGGGCTAATTTTTCAGGACTAAGATCTTTGGGCGTCTTAAAAGATGACGACTCTAGTTTTACAATTGAAGCCTTCTTTGAAATAAAGGTTTCTGGAGAGAATTCTCCTCCTGATGACGGGGCTGTGATATTTGGTAATACAGATGCTAACAAAAGCGGTTTCTCTTATGGTTTGATAGCTAAAACTGGTAACGGAGGTGAGATTAGCGGTATCAATGCTTTTATTGCGTCAAACAAAGTAGACCAGAGTTTAAATAATCCTTGGACAGGTGTTGAGGTTGTTCTTTCGGATGTTAATGATCCTTCTATCTCTGGTTCTGATTTTAGACATGTAGCTATGACTTATAATGGCTCAAATGGCAAGATGATAGGTTATCTAGATGGCTTAACGAAAGGAACAGGCACTTTCCCCTCGGATAACACTTCAGGATTTCATGACGGGACAGTAAATGGGACGTACCAGCAATTCTATATAGGAGGAAACCCAAGCTCCGGACTGAATACTAACATAGGTATGGTCGCCTGCTATAATAGAGCCTTATCTAGTGGAGAAGTTTTAGGTAATTGTAAAGCTGTAAAACATAGATACGGTCAAGGTTATTAAAATTTGAAAACTTCCCTATTAAAGTTTAAAACTAATAAATGGAAAAGAATTCAGGTGGAAATGTAGGCATCTCTAATCCGGAAGGAAATTCAAAAGGAGTAATACTTAAGCTTAGATGCGAGTCCTTTGGGGATTCTTTATGCGCAACCCCAACTTTAAGAAAATTACATGAAGCGTACGGCAAAAAAATAATAGTATGCTCTCACAAGCCTTTTATTTTTAAAAATAACCCTTATGTAGAGTATCATATTCATGCTCACGAGTTTGACGAAAAGCTCAGAGATGAATACGAAATCCTAGAGACCTTTCAGATAGACAAAGACTGGGATTATCTATATGGAAACGGAACTAAAATGAAATACGGTTCCGTTGATATTAGAAAGATGCACTGCACCAACTTAGGTTTTGATCTTAAGCCTAGTGAGATGCATTGCGAGTATTATCCAGATCCTGTCGCTTTTGAAAAATCTGATGAAGACTTTATTAATAATGAAAGTTACATAGCAATACATATATCTCAGACTTGGCCTAGTAGAACTTGGGCTCAATCAAATTATGAAGAACTAATTAAGAATATAAACAAAGTGGGCTACAAAGTAGCCTTAATAGGTTTTGACACTCCAAAAGAAGAACTTAACGATTATACTAAAGACTGTTACGACTTAAGCGACCTACAGTTTGACGGAGTAAGCTTCCTCAATAGAACGTCGTTAGATCAAGATTTTGAAATAATTAAGAAAGCTAATATATGTATTACATGCGACACCGGAATACTTCATTTATCAGGATGTACTGATACAGAAATCATATATATCGGTGGATCAATAGACCCTATATTCAGAGCTCCCTATAGACATGGAGGGCAGACTTATAAGTTTTCTTTTGTTGGGGGTAGTTGTGACATATTTTGTGGTTCGGATATAAAGTATACCATAAAAGAACATGGCAGGTTAAATGCTTTGCCAAAAATCTCTGAATGCTTAGAGTATAAACCGACATACGAATGCCACCCAACGCACGAAAAAGTTTTTAAAAAAATAGCAGAGGTTAACGAAATAAATTATAGAGAACATAAAGAAAAACAAAAAAGTACCAAAAGAGTCTTAGTTGATATGAATACCAAAGCTTTAGGAGACACTATAGCTTGGGTGCCTTATGTAGAAAAATACAGACTAAAAAACGGTCATAAAGTGTTTTGCTCAACTCCTTATAATTCTCTACTTAAAGAAGTTTACCCCGGAATAAAATTTATCGAACCGGGAGATTTTGTGGAGAACTGCAATGACGTGGTAGAGCTTGGTTTCTCTAAAGTTCCTGAGAAAATTAGAAGAGGTAGCGTTCAGGGAGTGGCTTCTTTTTTATTAGGTTTTGAAAGTTATATTGAAGAGAAGCCAAAGATACATATCGAGGACAAAGAAAGAAAAATAAAAGAAAAATATGTTTGCATAGCTACTCAATCAACAGCACAAGCTAAATATTGGAATAAGAAAGGGGGCTGGGATAAAATTGTAGATTACCTAAATAAGTTAGGATACAAAGTCATATGTATAGATAGACATAATGAATTCGGAATAGAAGGGCAAAAAAATATCATGCCCCAAAAAGCGATAGATAAGACAGGAAATTTTTCGTTACAAAACAGAATAACAGATATATATAATTGTGAATTTTTTATAGGCCTGAGCTCTGGCCTTTCTTGGCTGGCTTGGGCCTTAGGTAAAAAAGTCATTATGATAAGTGGATTTACTGAGACTTTTAACGAGTTCAGTACTCCTTATAGAATCATAAACAAAGAAGTTTGCCATGGCTGCTGGAATAAAGAATATTTTGACAGAAACAATTGGAACTGGTGCCCTTACCATGAAGGCACAGATAGACAATTTGAGTGCACTAAAAAAATAAGCTATCAAGAAGTAAAGAAAGAAATAGACAAAATCTTAAACAAAGAAGAGGGCTATAAAAGAGCACTAATAGACTTTACTAGCGCCGCTTTAGGAGATACTATAGCTTGGGTACCATACGTAGAAGAGTATAGAGTTAAGAATAACTGCGAGGTATTTTGTAAGACTTTTCATAACAACTTATTTGAAGAGGTTTACCCTGAAATAAATTTTATTGAGAGCGGCGTTGTTGTAGAAAACCTTTCTGATACTTTTACGATAGGGTGGGATAAGGAAAAAGACTCTGATGAATTTTATCCCCCTATAGAAATAAGGAATCAGGAGCTACAAAGAACTGCGTCTTTTTTACTGGGTTTAGATGAGCACTACGAGATAAAACCTAAAATACACATAAAAGATAAACAAAGAAAAATACAACAAAAGTATGTTTGTATAGCTGTTCAAGCTTCTTCGCAAGCTAAATATTGGAACAACCAAACAGGATGGAAGGAAACTATTGGGTACTTAAAGTCTTTAGGTTATGAAGTTGTATGTATAGATAAGTATTTCAAATTTGGCTTAGAGGGTCAATACAATTACGCGCCAGATGAGGCGCTAGATATGACGGGAGAGTTTCATTTAGATGATAGAATAAACTTATTATATAATTGTGAGTTTTTCATAGGTCTAGGTTCCGGATTATCTTGGTTAGCTTGGGCTCTGGATAAAGAGGTAGTGTTGATAAGTGGTTTCAGCGACCCCAAAACTGAATTTTTTACCCCATATAGGGTGATTAACGAAAACGTATGTAATTCTTGCTGGAACAAACAGGACGGAATTCGCCAAGAGCTTTACACAGGAGCAGGAGGTGGAGGAGGTTGGAATTGGTGCCCTGAGCACGAAGGAACAGAGAGGCAACATGAGTGCACTAAGGAAATAATTTTCGAAGACGTAAAACCCTATTTAGACAAAGTCATGCATTTTACTGAACTAAAAAAAGAATCTAAGATTACTTTTTCTGGGTTAGTTGAAAACGAACTTAAATTAAATAGACAGTTTTATTCAGATAAAATTATTGAAACTTATATCAAAAAAAATGAACAACAGCAGGGTGCTTTGTGGCAGGAAATATTTATGAAAAAAGTATATAATCATTTTTTTCAAATAGACAAAGGGGACGTGATTCTGGACATAGGAGCTAATACAGGATTTTTTACTTTCTTTTCTATGTTGAGAGGAGCCAGTAAATGTTATTCAGTAGAGCCTATAAAAGAGAATTTTAAAATTTTAAAGAGTTGGGCTCTTTCCTCTAGCTACAGAGGTGAAATAAATTTAATAAATAAAGCTCTTTCCGAAAAGCCATTATATATTGAAACAGGGGAGATGGATTCTTGGAGTCCTTGTGTATTGACAAAAGAAAACGAAGAAAAAAAGGAAAATTTTGTTAAAGTGGAGCCTTTTAAGTTAAGCGAGTTTTTTGAAGAGAATCCTGATTTGTTTTTTGATGTTGCTAAGATAGACTGCGAAGGCGGGGAATGGAGCGTTTTAAATAAACAATCAGAGTTAGATATTTTAATGAATAAATTTAAAAAAATTGTAATAGAGATACACCTCAGAGATGGAGAATCCAATCTTGATTATAATTTTGATTTTGTTGAAAAATTTAAAAAAAATGGATTTGAAATAAAGTTTATGGATGTTTTATTAACTGCAGACGTAACAAGTAAAATACTTAACAATGAAAGACTATCAGACCGAGGAAATGCAAAAGCCCACGATTGGTACAAACAAGTTTTATTTTACGCAAAAAAAATATGAAAGTAGAAGTATCAGACGGAGAAGTATTGGATAAGCTATCTATATTAGAAATAAAATTAGATAATATAGAAGATGAAGCTAAATTAGTTAATATAAAAAAAGAACATACTATTTTAAAGCAGACTATCGGCGAACCGCCATGGCATGAACATGTTTTTAGAAGGTACGGCTTTTATGACCAGCTAAAAGAGATAAACGAGACTCTATGGGAGATAGAGGACGAAATAAGACTAAAAGAAAAAAAACAAGAATTTGATGCTGTCTTTGTTAAGTTAGCTCGACAAGTTTATCAAACCAACGATAAAAGAGCGGAAATCAAAAAAGAAATCAACTTACACACTGGATCTAACTTATTAGAAGAAAAATCTTACGAAGATTATGGTTAATAATGTGTAATTTATATAGTATATGTCGGTTAAAAGGTATGTTGGAGACAAGCTCGTCGGATTGGATGCTAATAAAAGCAGTGTTCTTTCTACTGTTTCCGATGGTGCAAATTATTACTGCACAGATTCACCTTATAACGTATACATAAAAGAAAATGGAGCTTGGCAGCAAATAAGTGGAGGAGGCGGAGGCGGAGGAAGCCTAGCTGTTGCCGAAATCAACGATCCCTCTAGTAATGTTTCTGTATCGAATGTAAACACTATACAATTTGATGTAGATTCAGGCTTTGCTTTATCTAACCCAAGTTCTGGAGTTGTTAAGGTGGCTATGGAAAGCACCTTTAAGACTTGGCATGTCTTCGAAGATCCCGGTGACACTAGCTCTGTAGATATAGTAGCTCATGCTGTAGACGAAATAAATATAAAAGCCGGAACTGGCATAGTTTTAGCGGCAACAACAGGAGGTACCGCTGGTTCTAAAGGGATAGTAATTAGTGCTCCAAATTTAGATGGAAGCTCTGGTACTTCGGGTACTTCTGGTTCAGATGGAACTGCGGGAACCAGTAATACCACCTCCGGTACTTCAGGTTCAGATGGTACGGCAGGGGGTCATGGGGCTTCTGGTACGTCAGGTTCAGATGGTACTCAAGGAACCAGTAATGCTGCTTCCGGTACGTCAGGTTCAGATGG
>Ga0209992_10001171_pt1 | contig 29360 bp, 24 predicted proteins | sample 2SBtaG_2_FD_182564 | JGI IMG/M metagenome (GOLD analysis project Ga0209992, IMG submission 182564) | Deep subsurface microbial communities from Kolumbo volcano to uncover new lineages of life (NeLLi) - 2SBTROV12_ACTIVE470 metaG (SPAdes)... | ecosystem: Environmental > Aquatic > Marine >... | reverse complement strand
TCGTAACTGCGTCAGAAACCCAGCCTGATCACTGTGCCACCAGTCTGTCTTGCGTTGTCTCCCAGCCTTGACGTTTGAGAACACGCCCATACCTGCAGATTGTAAACAAAGTTCTGCACATTCTGCGACCCACCGATACGGACACAGTATGTCATCAGGCATGAGTGATAAACCTGCCAGCCTATATTCTAGACTGCTGCTATCGTCAACAAGACTACGGTAGAGTTCGACAGACTTTTTTAATTTTAGATTACCACCTGTTGTGTCTAACAATTTCATTTAAACATTTCCTTTTCAATCTTCAATTGTGTTAATAACAACGTCTGAAACTTCAAATCTTGCTAAAGTTTTCAAAGTCATTCCAAGATCTGCTAAATCATCACACCGCAAGTAAGATACTTCATCAGATTCGACGGATCCCTTGACTTGATGTGAGCCAAACCCAAACAGGATGTGCCTGAGGGTAATAGCGGTAACAAGGTGATCAATCTTGAATTCGATTTGATACTTCATTTGTAGACTCCTGTAAGTCTAAGAATTAGATTTATATAACCGCCACGAAGAATCTAGATCATCGAGCCAGTCTGACCATTCCTCATAGGTTTCAAACTTTGGTGGTTCGATGGCGTAGATGGTTTCCTCTACGGTAACTGAATATAAAATTTCTTTGTCGATTTCCATAGATTTTCTCCAGAAAAATGATGAACTCGCTATCCTTTCTGTGCCTGTGTCCAGTGTCCACAAGCGCCCAGCACAATCCTCCCAGGGTGAAAGGTCGTATGTCTTACCTTTTATGCTAATGTGTATCTGCATCACGGTCTCCATTAAAAAACAGTTCACGCAATCTTATAAAATCGCGTAGATCTTTTTCAAAATCCTCAAACTTTCCGTTGACAATATGCGATCCATCTTGTCTGGAAATTATCCAGTGGTCTAGAAATAAATCTAAGTCATCCATCTTTTATTACTCCCATTAGATGTAGCGTGAATCTTCAATAAATTCCTGAACTGCCACCAGCGTAATACCGACAGATATTACAAGGAATGATACCCCCAAAAATTTCAGCGCTAACACTCCGATCCGCAGATCATCGATTGATGTGTGCGTGAATGCGTAGACTGTAAAGAATGTCCCGGCGTACATTAGCAGAAGACCAATTACAATTTTTCCCATTAACGCAGCCGATACCAATAGCATTCGTGCAATTTTTCTATACTTCACTTTTAAGATTCCTGTAAGTCTAGATGTTAGATTTAGTAAGCAGTTTAGTGTCATGCTTAGGACACCAGACATTGATCTCCGCAGTCTGGAAGGTATGAACAGTTTATATCGTCGTGCTGAGGACGTAAGCAGTTTAGTGTCATGCTTAGGACATTAAGTTACTTGATCTGTGACAACATCTCCACGATTGCATCTTTGCCATGTTCGCGGACCAGTGTCTGCAATATCACCGCAGGGTCTGCCACTCGTAAATGATCCAAAGCTTCCGCAGCGGTATGTGGTTCCGGTATCGCACAATCACCATCTGTGGTCAGCACCTTGCCACCCGGAACATTCGCGGTCAGTCCCTTGGGTTCTTTCATACCTTTTGCAATGCGTTCGCATGTGATCTCGTACTTCTGTTCGTTCTTAACCACCTTCTCAGGATCTGGACGATTGCTGGACCATTTCCAGCGATTCCCGTCATCACCCACCGCACGTTTCGCGGCCTGTTGTGCTTTGTTTATCATGTTGTTGGCGTTCGCTTTCACACCTTTATCTGTACGATATCGCTCCGCGCCATATTCAACAACAACCCACCTTCGCAATTCTGCTATCGCTCCACACGCCCATTCTATGTACTCATCAATCTCTGGATCTGTCAGCGGTTTTTCGCCAACCTTACCTTTGAAAATTTCCAGAAGGTTTTTATCAGAGCGAATCCCGTACTTGATAATTCGCATACCTTCAAGTGTCAATTGTGCTGTAACTTTTCTTCCGTCGACCATGTTAGACTCCTAAGTCTAGTTTTTAGATTTAAATTGTATTAATTACAACGTTTGAGATTGTAACGGTCTTTGAGTTTGCGAAAGTTTCAAGAGCCATCCTTAGTTCTGACAAACTTTTGCATTCATACACATCTTCCAAAGATCCCCCAATTCCGTTTACTTCAAGCGTGTAAGTAATTTGGTATTTCATTTCGTTATGTCTGTTATCAATGAATGTGTGCACACTTTAACACGGCATCAGAAGGTGTCAAGAATTTATTTTAAATTATGTATATATTCTTTTTTCGATTAATCGGCCTTTGATATTCCTAGAAGTTATTGATACCTTTATAGGCTAATTAATTTTTCGTAAGCTTCTGAAAGCTTAGCAAAAAGTATGCCAACTAGTTCACACTCTGACACTTTTAAAATGGCCCCACAAATTGTATGGCCTTTTGAAAGCTTGCAAAAGTTGTGCCAATAATAGCCGCATAAATTGTGGGGTCTTTCTGAAAGCTTCTGAAAGCTTGCATAAATGAGAAAGGATCGCAATTGAGAAGGCTTCTCAAAGGGGTAGGCAGGAGGCCATAGCCCCTACCCTATATATATACACATTCTCGAAAATTTTTAGAAGTTTTTGAATTGTCAAGCCTGGGGAAAAATACTTTTAAAAGCGGCTCACCTTCTAAAAGTTTCAGAAGTTATAATATATTACTAATAATTATTATAAATATATTACAGTATATATTATACAGTAACCCCGGCAGGGGTGTTACTACAGTATAGGTATGAATTTTTAATTTGTCAAGAACTTTTTTTAAAAAAACTTGACAAATACAATATTCAACCCTATACTACTACACATGACTACATATCTACCTAAAAAATCTACTGAACGTTCTCTTACTGAGAAACAAGAAAAGTTCTTGGACTGTCTAATCCAAACGGGAGGTGATCCAAAAACAGCAGCAGCACTAGCGGGTTATGCTGAAGGAAGCTACTTACAAGTTATTAAATCTTTAAAATATGAAATAATCGAGTTAGCCTCTCAGATCCTTGCTCAGTCTGCACCTAAAGCAGCTATGAAACTAGTCCATGTTATGGAATCTGATGAACCCATGCCACAGGCTAATGTTAAACTGCAAGCTGCTCAAACGATCTTAGATCGAATTGGATTGTCTAAAACTGATAAATTAGACGTAAACATAGAAGCTGATAACGGAGCCTTATTTATATTGCCAGCTAAAACTGTATATGAAGTTACCTAAAACTAAACCAAGAAAACAAGGTACTGCTCCATTTGCTTATGATACTGACTTAGAAAATAATCAGTTTGTTCGTAATGAAGCTAAATATAAAGTTTTAAAAAATGTAGTAGAGGGCATTGTAGCAGGTTCTATTAAATCTATCCGCGAGGGTAGGTTATTTTTTGAAGCTAAAGGTTACAGTATATCTGTACAAAGCCTTTCAAAATATGTAAAAGAAGAAAGAGAAAGTACGGGTGCTAGAAGTAAATATAATTACCATAGCACTAATAAAGCAAAAATAAAAGCTAGGCAAGAACTAAGAGCTAAACAAGATAAAGTTGAAAAGCTTCAAGGACAGTTACAAGGAGCTAAGAAATCTTTAGAGTCTAAAACTAAAACTTTAACAAAGCTTGATGAAGATTCTGATAAAGAAACTATTGCTGGTAAAATTGTAACTAATGAAGATATTGAAAGCTTATCACCATCCGTACAAGAAGCTGCTAAGAAAGAAATTATATTTGAACCTAATGAAGGTCCACAGACAGAATTTCTAGCAGCCGCAGAAACAGATGTACTGTATGGTGGTGCAGCAGGAGGTGGTAAATCTTATGCGATGTTAGTAGATCCATTAAGATACTGCCATAGACCTGCACATAGAGCTTTAATTTTGAGAAGGTCTATGCCAGAGCTTAGAGAACTTATTGATAAGTCTCGCGAGCTTTATCCTAGAGCTTTTCCGGGTTGTAAGTTTAGAGAAGTAGAAAAAATATGGAACTTCCCTTCTGGTGCTAAACTAGAGTTTGGTTTCTTAGAAAGAGATGCAGATGTATATCGTTATCAAGGACAAGCATACTCATGGATTGGTTTTGATGAAATTACTCATCTTAACACAGAGTTTTCTTGGAACTACTTAGCATCTCGATTACGTACAACAGATCCTGAAATAACGCCTTATATGCGTTGTACAGCTAACCCAGGAGGTGTTGGTGCTAGTTGGGTAAAGAAACGTTATGTTAGTCCAGCAGAACCTAGTACAAGTTTTACAGGAGATGATGGTCTAACAAGACGTTTTATACCTGCTAGGCTAGAGGACAATCCTTACCTAGCATACGATGGACGTTATGAGCAAATGCTCAATGCACTTCCAGATGTTCAGCGTAGGCAGCTTCTAGAAGGCAACTGGGATGTTACAGAGGGTGCTGCATTTACTGAGTTTGATATAGATGTTCATGTTATACCTCCTTTTGAAATCCCCATAAGCTGGGAAAGAGTTAAAGGTATTGACTATGGTTATGCTTCAGAAAGTGCATGTGTTTGGGCTACTATTGATCCTGATGACAATACACTAATAGTTTATAGAGAGCTATATAGGAAAGGTTTAACAGGAGAAGAGTTAGCAGTTATGATCACTAATATGGAACTTGAAGATCCGTATAGTGTCCAAGGCGTACTAGATACAGCCGCTTGGAATAGGACAGGAACTACAGGACCAACAGTAGGGGAAACTTTACAGAAAGCAGGACATAAACTAAGAAGAGCAGATAAAAATAGAATACAGGGGAAAATACAAATACATGAGTATTTAAGAGTTCAAGCTAATGGAAGACCAAAACTACAAATTTCTACTAGTTGTCCTAATCTAATACGTGAGTTACAAAGTATACCTCTAGACAAAAGTAATCCTGAAGATGTTGATACACACGCTCAAGATCACGCTTATGATGCTTTACGTTACTTAATTATGTCAAGACCTAAGGTTAATGACATTTTTAGTAAGTTTAGAAATTTAAGAATGGAACAAGCTTATACACCAGCAGATGCTGAATTTGGATATTAATATATGGCTGAAGAAAATACATTAACAGCTAATGAGCTTTACTTTGAGAAACTTGAAGATGAACAAGGTCTTCAACTTACTCTCGAAGAAAACCTCAGGAAAAATCTTATTGGTTTAATTTCTGATCGCTATTACTCAGCAGAATCAGCAAGAAACTTAGATGAGAGTCGCTGGCTAGAAGCTTATCATAATTATCGTGGTCTTTATTCTAAAAATATAAGATTTCGTGAATCTGAAAAATCCAGAGTTTTTGTAAAAGTAACTAAGACAAAAGTCCTCGCAGCTTTTGGACAACTAGTAGAAGTTATTTTTGGCTCTGGTAAATTTCCTATTGGCGTATCAGAAACAAAAGTTCCTGAAGGTGTAGCTGAACATGCTCATTTGGATATCAATAATCCTGCGCCAGGGATTGTTGAAACAAGTATCAGTAAAGAAGAAGAAAGTGAAAACCCTTTTGATGTTGGTTATGAGGGTGACGGAAAAACTTTAAAACCCGGAGCTACTCATGGTTCTGGTAAATTTGAAACTGTTAAACCTATTGATGTATTGGCAGAAGAAGCAGGAATGCTTAAAGAAAATCTTGTGCCAGCCGCAGAAGCTTTGGAAATTAATCCTGCTCAAAAAGCTGCAAGGAGAATGGAAAAACTTATTCATGATCAAATAGAGGAGTCTAATGGCGCTAGTGAACTTCGTAATGCACTTTTTGAAGCTGCCCTATTCGGCACTGGAATTATTAAAGGGCCTTTTAATTTCAATAAAACGTTACATCGTTGGGAAAATAATGGCGAATCAAGGAACTACATTCCTGTTGATGTACGTGTTCCTCGTATTGAGTTTGTCAGCATTTGGGATTTTTTTCCAGACCCAAATGCCACAAGTATATCCGAATGTGAATACGTCGTTCACAGACATAGGCTTAATAGGACTCAACTGAGAGGTTTAGGAAAGATGCCTTATTTCGATAAGGAGTCTATCAGAAACTGTCTCAGAATGGGACCAAACTATGTTGAGAAAGGATACGAAAATGAATTAAGAGATAATCCTACCTCAGAAGAATCAGGTCAGTTTGAAGTAATAGAATACTGGGGAGTTATGGATGCTGAATACTGTCGGCAAGTAGGCATGGAACTTTCAGAAGATATTGATGATTTAGATGAAGTACAGATAAATGCTTGGATGTGTAATGGAGAACTTCTAAGAGCAGTAGTAAATCCTTTCACACCTTTTAGAATTCCTTACCAAGCTTTTAGTTATGAAAAGAATCCTTATAGCTTTTTTGGTATTGGCGTAGCAGAAAACATGGATGATTCTCAAAAGATTATGAATGGTCATGCAAGAATGGCTATTGATAATCTTGCTTTGTCAGGATCACTTGTATTTGATGTAGATGAGACTGCTCTTGTAGGTGGTCAGTCTATGGAAATTTATCCGGGTAAAGTATTTAGAAGGCAAGCTGGTGTACCGGGAACTGCTATTAATGGTCTGAAGTTTCCTAATACATCTCAAGAAAATATGATGATGTTTGACAAATTTCGACAGCTTGCAGATGAACAAACAGGCATACCTAGTTACAGTCATGGTCAAACAGGTGTACAAAGTATGACACGTACTGCATCAGGCATGTCAATGTTGCTTGGAGCAGCTTCGCTTAACAACAAAACGGTTATAAAGAATTTAGATGATTTTCTTTTAAAACCTTTAGGAGAGGCATACTTCCAATGGAATATGCAATTCCTAGAGTCTAAGTTAGATGTGACAGGTGATCTTGAAGTTAAGGCAACAGGCACTAACAGCTTAATGCAGAAAGAGGTGAGGAGTCAACGACTGACTACATTCTTACAAACAGTACAGAATCCAGCAGTAGCTCCTTTTGTTAAAATTAATAAGCTTATTAGTGAACTTGCTTACAGTTTAGATCTAGATCCAGATGAACTTCTGAATGATCCTGAAGAAGCCGCTATTATGGCACAAATTATAGGAATGCAAAATGCTGGACAAAACACTAGCCCGGAAGCTGGCACCGCTGGTCAAGAACCCGGAGGTATGGGGGCCGCTGAAGGAGTACCTCCAGGCGCTCAAGAACTTGGAGCTACAGGTACTGGTGGGGGCAACATCGGAATTGGAAGTGTTCCGCAGCCAGGGGAAGGTGAGTTCGCTGGAACGCCTAGAGCAGTTGAAGGTTAATGTTGAAGCAACTATTAATTCAAAGGAATAAATTATGTTACTAAATCCTCCAGAGCGTCAAAAAGCTAGTCCTAAAGGTTTTGCTCCTATAAGTAACACAGATAGAAAAGAATACTTTCAATTACAAGATGCTTTACAAGATGGAAGTAAAACTTCTGAAGAACTATCTCAAGCAGATAAAGATTTAATAAAAATGGTAGAAGCTGTTTTAGAATCTGAAAGACAGGAAAGAGAACAAAAAGTAAACCGTAATGCTAAAGCAAAAGGTTCTATGCTTTTACCACCAGAACTACAAGAAATGCCTGTAGATACTTATACACCTGAAGACCAAGCAAACGCAGAAGCAACACAAGTTGCTGACGATATGATGGAAGAAGAGTATGTTGATTACATAATTAATGAATCATTAGATGATAACGAACAAAATTATTTAGCAGAAGTACTTACAAACGATCCAAGACTTTCAGATATTATGGATAAAGTATTTGTTACTGCTAGTGAGTTTACTGGTTCCGGAGAAGTAGAAGGGCCAGGAACGGGAGTATCAGATTCTATCCCCGCTAGACTTAGCGACGGAGAATTTGTTATGACCAGAAAAGCCACTGATCAAATTGGCGCAGACAATCTCCAACTTATGATGGATGATGCTGAACGTGCCTATGATGGTGGTCTACAGTCGATGGCTGTTGGTGGAATGGTTGAAAATGAAAACCCAGAAAACATGAGTCGAACTGATGAGGAGATCAGAAAACTTATGATGGGTGCCAACCAAATGCCCAGCCTTCGTTAAATTTTACGGCTACCTTGATAAGCCAAGCCCCATATTTTTTTATAGGCCAAATAAAAGAATTATGGCTACCTTGCAAGACACAAGCCCCGTGAAGGAGAGAAGTTATGTCAGAACAAGAAGGAAACCCATACAACGCTAAGAAACCCTGGCACACGCCAGATAAGCCTAGTATGGATAATGCAGATGGATTATTTTTTGAACCGCCTGAGGCCACCTTAGAAGAAGCCCCTCAAGAGCAGGAAGCAGAACCATCTCACAATTATAAAAAACGATACGATGATCTAAAAAAACATTATGATCAAAAGGTATCTGACTTTAAACAAAAAGAACAAGAACTAGTTGCTCAAGCTAGGTCTGTTCAACCTGAGTATGAACCTCCTAAATCTGTTGAAGAATTGGAGGAGTTTAAAGATCAGTATCCTGATTTGTATAATACAGTTGAAACTGTAGCTCATTTACAAAGTCAACGTCAAGTATCTGAACTTGAGTCACAGTTGCAGTCTATGCGACAACGTGAACATGAAGTTCTACAAAGGGAAGCTGAAAATATTTTAAAAGAAAGGCATCCAGACTTTGAAGATATTAGGGGTCATGATACTTTCCATGAATGGGCGAAGGAACAACCTGAACAAATACAAGAATGGATTTATAATAATCCTGATAATGCTCTTTTAGCATCAAAAGCTATTGATCTTTATAAGCTTGAAAATGGCATAACTCAAACAAAACAGTCTAGAAAAAGACAAAAACAGTCTAAAGGCTCTGCCGCAGATATGGTATCAACCAAAACAACTTCTGTAGATGCGAAACAGCCTAAAATCTGGACTGAGCGGGAAATCGCTGCTATGTCCCTAGATCAGTTTGATAAATATGAAGATGATATTAAACAAGCTTTGTCTGAGGGTCGTGTGGTAGCAGCTTAACTTATGTTTTTATAGGAGTACATAAATATGGCTTTTAACGTATCAGACCAATTTTTTGAACCTAGCACAGATACCAATGCTAACTTTGGTAATTCTGTATCAGGTCAAAATGCTTCATTCTTCCTGCCAAAGGTTTATTCCAAGCAGGTACTTAACTTTTTTCGTAAATCTTCTGTAGTAGAAGCAATTACGAATACTGACTATGCTGGTGAAATTACAGCATTTGGTGATAGTGTTCGCATTATCAAAGAACCTGAAATTACTGTTTATCAGTATGAAAGGGGACAAGATGTAACTGCTACTAAACTGACTGACCAAGAGGTTACGTTGGTTGTGGATGTTGCAAATGCATTTAAGTTTATTGTAGATGATATTGAAACCAACATGTCTCATGTAAACTTTCGTGATGTAGCAACTTCTTCAGCAGCTTACGCATTGCGTGATGCCTTTGATGCTGGCGTTATTGCTGAAATGTTTGCTGGTGTATCTGCATCTAGTCCTAACCATATTCTTGGTTCTGACAATGATACTGACATAGCTGCTGGTACTTTCGACGGTACTGGTAACTTGGACATTGGATTTGGGGGCAGTGAACACGATCCTATTGATGTGCTGTCTCATATGGCACGTCTTCTGGATGAGCAGAATATTCCTGAAGAAGGACGTTGGTTCTTGGCTAATCCTGAGTTTTATGAAGTTCTTGTACAAAGTTCTTCTAAACTCTTGTCAGTTGATTACAATGCAGGTCAGGGTTCCATCCGTAATGGTTTGGTAAGCTCTGGTAAGCTTCGTGGATTTGATATGTATAAGACTAACAACATTGCCGCAACGTCTAACGCTGCTGGTAAATGTATTGCTGGTCATATGTCTTCCACCTGTACTGCACAAACTATTACCAATACTGAGGTCATTCGTGACCCCGATAGCTTTGGTGATATTGTTCGTGGTCTTCACGTATATGGCGCAACAGTTCTTCGTTCTGAAGCACTTGTTTCTGCCTTTTACGGTATTGACTAAACTAACTAAAGAGGGGCTGCTTCGGTGGCCCCATCTTTTTTGGGAGTATTAAATGCCTCAAATAGGTTCTGAAGAAAAACCATTTGTAGTGTCTACGGGAACTATTGTTAGTACAGAAAGTAGGCATAGGAAAGGATTTAACAAGTCTGCTTATGATTTGAATTATGATCGTATCTTTAAAAAAGATTCTTATTTTAATAGAACTGAGTTTGAAATAGCTAGAGAAAAGTCAAAAACTTTTGAATCTGATCAAGATTAAAATGAATAAAGTATCAAGAAAAAAAGGTTATGTTCCAAATAAATATACAGGAAGAAGTCTTATGTATAATGGTGGTAAGAAAAAAATGTATGGTGGCAGCATGATGATGCGTGATAAAGAACGTATGTCCCGTGACAAAAAAGGTCATGGTGGACAAATGAAAGGTAGTTCTCCTAGTATTTATGCTATGGAAGATGCTTGTAATAAAATGGCTGGTTACAATATGAGCCTACCTAAAGGACGATGAAAGTTCAAGCCCCTGAAGGTTATCATTGGATGAAGTCTGGAAAGACTTTTAAATTAATGAAAGATCCTAAAGATGGTTATAAAAAACATACAGGATCTAGTAAATCTGCAAATTTTGTAATACAAAAGGTTCATAAAAAATAATGGCAACTACTTTTTTACAGCTTTGTAATGAGATCTTACGAGAAGTAAATGAAGTTGAATTAACTTCAGCTACTTTTGATTCTTCTGTAGGTGTACAGACGCATGTGAAAGATATTGTTAATAGAGCTTATTCAGATATTGTTAATGAAGAACCTCAGTGGCCCTTTTTATCTGTAGCAGAAAGTGGAGCTACTGATCCTATGTATGGAAATGTTTATGTTGAAACAGTAGCAGGAACTCGTTGGTATGAAATGAAACCTGCAAGTTCTTCTATTACTACTGATTATGGATATATAGACTGGGATAATTTTTATTTAACTACTGTAGGTGTTAGCGGAGAATCTGCTCCCTATGAGTCACGTAATTTAAGACATACTACTATTGAAGAATGGAAAGATTATTTTAGAGTAGCCGAAAACCTAGATGATGCAGATTCTCAACAATACGGTGTGCCTAGTAGGGTTGTGAGAAGTCCTGATGCTAGAAACTTTGGGTTAAGCCCAATACCGGATAAAGTTTATAGAGTTTGGTTTTTTGCTTTTAATCAGCCTACAAAGTTAAATTTATACACAGATGAACTAGTTTTTCCAGATGTATATGTGCCTGTGCTTATAAGTAAAGCTAGATATTATATACACCAATTTAATGATAATGCTCAAAGTGCTGCTTTTTCTTTAGAAGACTATAAAAGAAATTTAAAAAATATGAAACTTCATCTTATGGAGCCTGACCCTGGTTATTTTAAAGATGATAGGATTAGGTTTATCTAATGTCGCAGTCTTTACCTTTTGGTATATCCTGCAAAGGAGGCTTAAATACAAACTTAAATCAGTTTGAAATGCTTTCTAATCCGGGTCTTGCTACACAACTTGAAAATTTTGAAGTAGATTCAGACGGCGGTTACAGAAGAATAAATGGTTTTGAGCCTTTTGGTAGTACAGATGCTACAAGACCTAACAGCACTAATGCCATACTAGGTCTTTTTGTTTATGCAGATGGTCTTATTGTAACGTCCGGAACAAACATATATTTTACTTTAGATGGTATTACATATTTACAAATTAATAGAGCTAGTGTATCTGCTAGTGGAGACAACTATTCTACTTTTACTGGTAGATCTGTAGCAGCTAGAACAAGTCAATCACAATGTAATTTTTCTTTTTATGAAGGTGATAGTCAGTATGGAGAGCTTTTAATTACAGATGAGTCTTCTGCCAGTAAACCTTTTTATTTTAAAATGACAGGTACTGGGGCATTAAGCAATAGAACTTATTATGCTAAAGAAGTTACAGTAAGCGGTACTGTATATCCTGTTACAGGTGTAATACATAATAAACATTATGTTGTATCTGGAGATTCTAATAATCCCAATACTATTTACTATAGTGGCACTAATGATATAGACGATTTTACTTCTACAGGTTCTGGAAGCATAAAACTTGATGATAAAGTTATAGGTTTAAAATCATTCAGAGACGATCTTATTATCTTTTGTAAGAATAGTATTTATAAACTAATAAACATAAACGATTCTTCTACTGTAGCTATAGTACCTGTAACTAAAAATGTAGGTTGCTTAGATAATCATAGTATTCAGGAAATTGCTGGTGACTTAGTATTTTTAAGTCCAGATGGAGTGAGAACTATTGCGGGTACTGCACGTATTGGTGACGTAGAATTAGGAACGGTAAGCAGACAAATAATGTCTATTACAGAAACTATTGCTAATAGTATTGATAGTTTTGTAGTCTCCAGTGTAGTATTGCGACAAAAATCTCAATATAGATTATTCTATACTGTTTCAAGCGATATTCCTTCACAAGCTAAAGGAATTATTGGTTCTCTTACATCTCAAGGATTTCAATGGTCAGAAACTAAAGGAATACAAGCTACAGCTATAACTTCAGGTTTTAATAGTAACGGAGTAGAAAAAACTTTTCATGGCGATGATGATGGTTATATATACGTCCATGATTCTGGAAATACTTTTTATCATGAAGGATCTTCTGCAAGTATGAGAGCTACCTACGAAACTCCGAACTATGATTTTGGAGATTTTGGAACTAGGAAAAATATTAATTATCTTAAAATTTCTATAACTCCAGAAGGTACAGCGCAGCCTGTTTTAAGGGTACGTTATAATTATAATGATCCAGATCACCCACAACCTAATGACTATACTCTTCTTTCAGTTCCTTTACCAGCTACTTTTGGTGAATCTTTGTTTGGTACAGGAGTATTTGGAGCATCTAATGATCCTATGGTGAGACAGGCTGTACAGGGAGGAGGACACACTACAAGTTTTAGATTAAGAACAGAAGATTCTAATCCACCTTACGCGATAAACGGCATGTATATAGACTATACACCAGCTAATAGGAGATAATATGGCAGGTACAAGTTACACAAGACAGAGTAGTTTTACTGATGGAGACACTATTAGTGCTTCATTATTTAACAATGAGTATAATAAAATTGTAAATGCTTTTTCTTATGCTTCTTCTGGAACTACTGGTCATAGACATGATGGAACTGCTGGTGAAGGCGGAAATATTCATACTGTTGGAGATCAAGATTTTCTTAATAAAATTGTAGTAGATAGTACAAATAATAGAGTAGGATTTTTTGTAGAAGTTTCTAGTAGTGCTGTAGAGCAAATAAGAATCCAAGACGGTGCTGTTGTTCCTGTAACAGATAGTGATATTGACTTAGGCACTAGCTCATTAGAATTTAAAGATTTATTTCTTGATGGTACTGCCCATATTGATACTTTAGATGTAGATGTAAATGCTACAATAGCAGGAACATTAGGTGTAACAGGCGCTACTACTCTTGCTAGTACTCTTGAAGTTACTGGAACTACAACACTTACAGGAAATGTAACAACTACTAACAATCTTAGTGTTGGTGGTAATCTTACGGTTACAGGCACAACAACTTTTAATGGCGGTACGCTTACAATGGGCGATGCTTCAACAGATAATGTTGTGTTTGGCGCTGACGTTAATTCAAATATTATTCCTAATACAGATAATACTTACGATTTAGGAAGTTCTTCACAAGAATGGAAGGACATTTATATTAATGGTACAGCCTACTTAGATGCTATTAATTTTAATGGCACTGCAATCTCTGCTACTGCTGCTGAACTCAACATACTTGATGGTGTTACAGCCACTGCTGCAGAACTTAATATTCTTGATGGAGTAACTAGCACTACTGCTGAACTTAATATTCTTGATGGAGTAACTGCAACAGCCGCAGAACTTAACATACTTGACGGTGTTACATCCACTGCTTCTGAATTAAATATTCTTGATGGTGTTACAAGTACTGCCGCAGAACTTAACATACTTGATGGCGTTACGGCTACTGCTGCAGAAATTAATATTATAGATGGGAATACTTCAGCAAGCTCCGTTACTCTTGCAGACGCAGACAAGGTTATAGTTAATGACAGCGGCACAATGGTGCAAGTTAGTCTTACTGCTTTTGAAACATATTTTGAAAGTTCATTAGATACTTTATCTAATGTAACTACTATAGGTGCTTTAAACTCTGGAAGTATTACTTCAGGTTTTGGTGCTATTAATAATGGCTCATCAGCTATTACAACTACTGGTACAATCACTTATGGTTCATTAAGTGACGGTACAATTACTGTTACGGCCTTTGTAGATGAAGATAATATGTCTTCTAACTCTGCAACACTTATACCTACTCAACAATCTGTTAAGGCTTATGTAGATGCACAAACAAGCCCAGATTTAGATATTACTACAGACAGTGGTACAATTGCAATTGATCTTTCTTCAGAAACTCTTACAGTTACTGGAGGTACTGGTATTAATTCTAGTGCTACAGGCAATGCTGTTACACTGGCTGTTGATTCTACGGTAGCTACATTAACAGGATCACAAACTTTTACTAATAAAGTACTTACTTCTCCTGATATTAATACTCCAGATATTGATGGTGGTACTATTGATAGTACTGTGATTGGTGGCTCTACTGCAGCGGCTGGATCATTTACTACTGTTTCTGTTGACAATATTACAATAGATGGTACAGAGATTGATTTGTCCTCTGGTGACCTGACCCTTGATGTAGCTGGGGATATCAACCTTGATGCTGCCGGAAATAACATTATTTTTAAAAGCGCCGGAACTCATTTTGGGGACATCACTAAGTCGAGCAACGACCTTTATCTTAATTCTGTAATAAGTGACGGAGACGTACACATTCGAGGGAATGACGGTGGCTCCACAATTACGGCACTGCAATTGGATATGTCAGAAGCCGGTGCAGCCACGTTCAACGATAAAATCACAGCAGTCGGAACATCGGTCTTCACAAACCTAGACATCTCTGGGGACATAGACGTAGATGGTACTGCTAACCTTGATGTTGTAGATATTGATGGTGCAGTAGATATGGCTTCTACTTTAGCAGTCGGTGGTGTTGCTACATTTTCTGACCATATTGCATTAGCAGATAGCAAATATGTAAAATTAGGCAATGATGCAGACTTTATTCTTTACCATGATGGTACGAGCAACTACGTTCAAGCCGCAAAACAAGATAGCGACATTATCCTGCGTGGAAACGACGGAGGTTCTGGGGTCAACATGCTCACGCTGGACACGAGTGCAGCAGGTTTAGCTACGTTCAATGCGGGTGCTACGTTTGGTGATGACACCGGAATTGGTGGAACTGCTACGGCAGGTTACAGGCTTGACGTTATGGATTCAGGAGCTACTTTAGCGCGTATTCGTTCGACGGCTGACAGTGATGTATCGCAGTATTTTTATTCAGCAGGAACGACTGCTACACAAAATATTTATTTTGGAGATACAGGCAACACGGCAGCAGGGGGCATTCGCTACTATCATAACGGGGATAATCTGACCTTTACTGGAAAAGGTGCTGGCACCGAAATGGCTAGGTTTAATTCGTCGGGCCAGTTGGGAATTGGTACAACATCTCCCGGCAATCTCATTGAGGTCGCAGGCGCATCACCAATTGTCGAGATTAACTCAACGTCAGGAAGTCCAGAGCTACAGTTTAGCGACGGCGGAACTGACGAATTCAGTATTATGTACGACACTGGTGCCAGCGCACTTAAGATTGTTGAAGGCGGTGTGGGGACTCACGTCACTATTTTAGACGGGGGCAATGTAGGAATTGGATCTACTAATCCGCAAAATGTTTTAGATTTAGGCAGCGCGACCGCCGGAAGAGGGATTGCGTGGGGCTATACAAACGGCACGGCGCATTACAACACTATATGGTCAGAGCATGGCACCGCTTCAATCGTAGTAGGTGCAGGGTTAAAAGGTAGCACGTCGGCAAGTACGTTCCTTAACCCCTACACAGGCACATACGGATATGCTGCTATCGAGCTAGACTCATTTAGCGACGATGGTATAAAGTTTTACGCCGGCGCAGATGCAAGCCGGACAAAAGACGATGCGATTACTCCATCTGAAGTTATGAGAATTGCGACTAATGGCACGGTGGGAATTGGTACTACGGCCCCCGCCTACACGCTAGATGTAGATTCAACCATTCATATTGGGAACGATGGTGGTGCTGGCTACACACAGTCTCGCCTGATTTTCGACGCGGATGGAACCACCCGTGGCGCTGGTGTGTATTTCCACAACCAAGCAAATGACGTTGAGTGGTTTGCGGGGAATCCTTACACCTCTTCCGATTCTTTTGATATTACCCGGCAAGCAACGACTTCACATGCAGAATCCACGGCGACTCACTCTCTTGCTTTGATGACTATAGATGGTTCGACCGGAAATTTAGGAATTGGGCTTGCGTCGCCTACATCTCGCCTTCATGTGAACGACGATACCAATGATGGGTATGTTGCGCGCTTCTCACAGGACAACGCAACCGGCTACGGTGTTCTGATCGATGTTGACGGAACTGATAACACCGACCCTGCTCTAGTCGTTAACAATGCAGCAGGAACGACTGGGCTATACGTGTCACAGGCAGGGAACGTAGGCATAGGCAATACCACCCCTACGCAAAAACTTGATGTGAATGGCACTGTCGAACTGAACAATTTAACGGTGGGTGGTGCCCAAGGCTCAGATGGACAGGTACTCACCTCAACAGGCTCAGGAGTCGCCTGGGAGGATGCATCCGGTGGCGGTGGTGGTGGTGGCGCTTGGACAGTCATTTCAAACTCCACGGTGAGTAGTGCCGTATCCACCCTAGAGTTCACTAGCATAACTGGGTACACCCACTACATGATTGACGTTAGCAATTTGAAAAGTTCTGGAAATAAGGAGTTTCAACTTATTTGTGCATACGGTGGTAGTGCTTCGTACACCGAAAGCGGGTATGTGACTAATAAGCTTCATACGGGAACCTATAGCGGTTCTGCAGGTGGTGAACTGCAAACATCACAGAGTGTATCTCGGATTTCTAAAGACATGAGCGACACAGTCGGAGGCACTGTTCAGTTGTGGTTTGGAAACAGCTCATCAACGATCAGTTTTCGATCAGCCGCTTTTCAAGGTACTGCAAACCCAAATATTGCAACTGGCGTGATGTCGAATGCTGGTACGTCAGAAAGAGATGCGGCAATCACGAAGATCAAGTTTAGTTTCCAAAGCGGAAATATAGATGAAGGAAACTTCACTCTTTACGGTCTAGCAACGTCATAAAGGAATAAATAATGAGCACAAATGTTTTTAAAATGGTAGATGGCGAAACCATCGAACTAACTGAAGAAGAAAATAATGCTTGGGTTGCAAGTCAAGAAGCCGCGCAAGCAGAGATAGATGCAAGTGCTTGGCTGCGTGGACGGTTGGAAGAATATGGTAGCTGGGACACTCAGCTTGACGAAATGTTTCACGACTTCGACGCTTGGAAGACTCGTATCCAAGCCATCAAAAATAAATATCCAAAACCTGAGTAATCGGAGGAAAAATAATGGCAGCAACTTGGTACATAAAAACAATGGAACGTAACGTAAGTGACGGAGGTGTTACAGTCGCACACTGGCGCGTTAGAGACTCCGAAACTGTAGGGGACAATACTTACGCAGCGCAGAGTTATGGCTCTTGCAGCTTTACACCAGACCCTTCAGCATCAGACTTTGTAGCTTACAGTGAGCTAACAGAATCTACGGTTCTTGGGTGGGTACATTCTGAGGTCAATAAAGATGAAATTGAAGCGTCATTGACTGCACAAATTTCAGAACAAAAAAATCCTACCCAAAGCAACGGTATTCCTTGGTAGCTTCACAATCTTGTAGAGGAGTGAACATGAACATAGTTTTAAAAAATTTCAGTATCTTTGACTCTTCTGCAAAAGCAGACACTCTCTAATGTCAGTAACTAAAACAGAAATGGATATAGCTTTAGAGGCTCTTAAACGCATTTCAGAACATGAAAAAGAATGTGGGGAGCGGTGGATTGAGTGTACTGTTGAATTAAAAAATCTTCGTAAAGCAACTGATAATCATGCTGAACGCTGGGAAAAACTTGCATGGTTACTTGTTGGCACGCTCTGCACAACTTCAGGCGCTGTAATAGTTACACTACTGAAGGATTTATTATGAGTAGTAAAAGAGCTAAAAGAAATACTAAAAACTTTAAGAAGCTTAAACGTACTCAGCGTCAAGATCTAAGGGCTGGTGGACGTGTTCGTAAACAAACTGGTAGTGTGTCTGGTCCAGGCGGTAGGTGGCAAGCACCAGTATTTAGGCTAAATCCTGATGGCACTCAAACACTAGTAGATCCCGGTGGTTTTGTAGACCCAGATACCACTATACCGGGGGGTGAAGCAGCATCAGATCCTGCTGACGCAGAAGAAGTAGAGGGAAATATAGATAATGAACAAGGATCGCCTCCAGCAGACTTAAATATTGTAGATGATTCTGCTCAACAACTTCCTGTTATGACAGGTGGGCAGAGTGGCCCCAATCTGGATCAACTTCCAGAGGATGTGCAAGAAGAACTTAGGGACAAAAATACTGGAGAGGGTGCTAAAAATAGTGAAAATTCTAGTGATACTAACACTGCTAATGCTACTAACGAGGAGAACAGCTTGACTCAAGAAGAAATAGATGAAATTGAAAAAGAACGGGCTGCAATAGCTTCTGGAGATGTTTTCACAAGAGATGAAGATGGTACTATAGTTGATGATAGGTTCAGGACTGCTGCAACTACAGGTAAAGATGAGGATGGGGGTTTAGTTGGTATAACTGATACTAGTGCTGACTCTACAGAAGTACAAAAACTTGATGAAGATACTTTTACTAAAGCTGAAGCAGGAACTGCTACTGCTCCTACAGCAACAACTGTTACTGAAGGTGATGTTACTACTGGTTCTCAATTTGGTATTCCTGCTGGTTATTCTACATCTCCTCCTAAAGCACCAGGAAACTATCCTGCTGTAATGCCTTCAGAAGGAAAAATATTTGTTTACAATCAAGAAACTGGAGAGCGTATTGAAATAGATAAACCCATGGAAGCGTCTACTTATACAGCTTCAACTGTTGTAGAAGCAGATAAACCTGCTACTGTTGCTGCTGAATTTGAAGGAGATCCGACAAAGGCTGAACTAAATCTTGAAGATAGAACTCCAAGCACTGAGGCTGCTAAAAGAGATAAAGAAGCAGAAAAAGAGGCAAAAGGTAAAGCAGCTACTAGACCTTCTAAAAAGAAATATGCAACTGCCGTAACGGAAGATGATCGTATTACAATAATTGAAGCTCAAGATCCTAAAACAGCTAAACGTATAGCACAAACTATTGATAAACGTGAAAGAAAAGAACTATTAGATATTGTTACAGGTGAAGGCACAAACTTAGAGGATATACCTGAATTTTTATTAGCAGAACGTAGAGAGGCACAAGTAGGGCAAGCTTCTTCACGCATTGCACAAGAGCTAGGAAAGGCTCCTTCTGTAGATTTGCAAGGCCGCGAGGCTATTTTAGGAGAGGCACCAAAAGGCGATGCTGCACAAATTGGTGGCATACCTACGCTTCGCGCTGCATCTATGCAAGCTGTTACAGGACCAGCCCGTAAAGCAGCAGCAGCGGATATGAATGCTGTTGTCGCTAATATGCCTAAAGAAGTAACAGCGGCTATAGCTGAAGATCCTGCAACTGTAGAAGCCCAACTTGATAGGGGTAAAGATCCTGAAACAGTAGCGGCGGTTGCTGCCTTACCTACAGAAGCTTTAGTTTCTACTCAAATGGAAAATCTTTTAGCTGGAATGGAAGAAGGTAAAACTCCTTTATGGGCCAGACCAGCCGTAGCAGCAATAGAGCAACAGATGGCTTCTAGGGGTCTCTCAGTCTCTACGGTGGGCCGTGACGCGCTATTCAATGCAATCATACAAAGTGCCTTACCTATCGCTCAGAGCAACGCACAAGCCCTACAGCAACGTGCTGCACAAAACCTTAGCAATGAACAGCAAGCTAATTTATCTACTGCACAACAGACCATGCAGCTTCGTATGGCTAATTTGGCTAATCGTCAAACAGCAGCATCACAGACTGCACAGATGGCCCAACAAATTAAAGTTAAGCAGAGTGATTTTGAGCAGCAAGCCGTACTAACTACTGCACAACAGGCACAACAAACAGAACTTGCTAACGCCCAACTAGCTCAACAAAGAGCGCAACAAGAATCTAAACAGAGACAAGAAGCTTCTATTGCTAATTTATCTGCTGGCGCAAGATTAGATCTTGCAAACTTACAAGCTCTAAATGCAGCAGGGGCTGCTAATCTTAATGCAGATCAACAGGCTAGGCTTGCATCTTTTAACGCTAAAGTTAATAGGACAATGCGACAAGCAGATCTTGAGCAAGATATGGAAAAAGTTAATTTGTCTGCTGAATTAAGAGTTGAGCTTACTAACTTAACAAATCAAAATGCAGCAGCTAGAGATACTATGACTGCTGAGAATCAACAGCGTTTAACTAATCTTAGCGTACTTGTAGACTTTAAAAAGACTAATGCTAGTTTAGCTCAACAAATGGACTTGGCTAACATGAACGCTGAACAGCAGATGGAGTTAGCAAACCTTTCAGAAAGAGCGGCTACAGACTCTGCAAATTTTACAGCAGCTAATAACTTTAGATTACAAGAATTAAGCACTTATGTAAAAGTAATGTCTGAAAATACAGAGTTACGCCAACGAGCAGAAATAGCTCAGTTGAGTGCTGCAGAAAAAGTATCCTTAGCAAACCTTACTGAAAGGGCTGCTGCAGACTCTGCAAACTTTAATGCTGAAAATGTTGCAGAATTACAACGCTATGAAAAACAAATGAGGGCTGGAGAAGTTAACGCGCAACTTGCACAACAGATGGGTCTTGCTAATCTCAGTAATGAACAAGCTGCTTCTATGTTCAACGCACAAATAGACGCTAACTTAGATATTGCCCAGTTTAATGCTAATCAACAAATGGAATTAGCTAATAGTAAATTTATGCAAACAGCGACTTTAACAGACTTCAACGCAAGGCAACAGACTATTATGCAAGATGCTACAGCTTTAGCAGCTATGGATATGCAAGAAGCAGACTTGCTTACAAAAATTTCAATAACTAATGCAAATAATTTTTTACGAATGGATTTAGCAAATCTCTCTAATGAGCAACAGGCAAACATGCTTGACTCTCAGCAGAGGCAACAACAGTTATTGTCAAATCAAGCTGCTGAAAATGCTGCATCACAGTTTAATGCAACTTCTGAAAATCAGATGAATCAGTTTATGGCTAATCTAGGTCAGAATATGGAACAGTTTAATGTTTCTCAAACTAATGCTATGGAGCAGTTTAACACTACTGAAACTAATAGACTAGCTGCCTTAGATGCTAACAATACAGCACAAGCTGATAGACTTAATGCACAATTGATAACAGATGCATCTAAATTTAATTCTCAGTTAGAAAGCCAAAGAGAACAGTGGAATGCTGCTAATGCACAGGCAGTAGAACAATCTAATGTTGAGTGGAGACGTAAAGCTAATATGGCTGATACTGCTGCACAAAATGCTGTCAATGCTCAAAATGCACAGAATGCTTTTTCCCTAAGCTCACAAGCTAATGCACAACTTTGGCAAGAACTAAGAGATTTTAGTAATAAAGAGTTTGCTAAAGATCAAACACAGGAAGAAAGATTAATATCTGTCATTAATGCAGGGTTTGCGAGTGAAAATTTTATGACCGATAATCAATTTATTAATCAACGAGAAAGCATGTATAAGTTAATAGGAAGTATTTTAGACGTTGATTTTGCTACAGCTATTGCTACAGGTTAAAATACAGGAGAATAAGAATGGGATTTTTGTCAAAAGCTTGGAAAGGCATAAAAAACGGTTTTAAAAAAATTGGAAAAGCTATTAAGTCAGGCTTTCAAAAATTTGGAAAGTTTATGGGAAGGTTTGGAATGCTAGGCAGTCTTGCTATGTCTATGTTACTTCCCGGTATAGGAGGTACGCTATTAAAAGGTCTAGGTAACAATGTTTTTAATTTAGGTTTAAAGACAGCAGCAGGACAGACAGGAGTAACTTTTAGTCAATTCACAAACGCTTTAATAGGTAAAGGAGGTTCTAGGGCAGCTTTGGGACATACTTTAAATTTTGGAGGAAGTCTAGTTAGTAAAGTTTCTGCGCCTATTAGGAGTGTTACTGAAGGTATAACCACTCTTCTAAAAACAGGAGCTAACGCAGTAGGCATAAATGTTTTTGAACCTATAGCAAAAACTATAGGAATTGATAATTATGACGGTCAATACTTTAAAGAAGGATTAGGAGAAGCCGCACAACAAGGTCAATATTTCGGTAAGGATGGGGGTTTTGCTTCTGCCTATGATAATTCTAAAAAGATTATAAAAACAGCCTATGGTCCTAATATTGAAGCCGATGTGCAGTACGATGAAGAAGGTCGAGAAAGATTCGCTATAAAGCCAGGAGAGGAAAGGTTTATTCCTGAATCAACTGTTACTGCTTCTCAAGCTGAATTTAAGGATATGGGGGATTCTGCTCCTCCAGATCTTTCTTTAAATATAGCTGGTCCTGTAGAAACCCCTGTAGCCCAACGAAGTCTTATGGATAGAGCAGTAGACTATTTTGGTGATGTTGGTGATCGTGTAAAAACAGAATTTCAAGAGTTTCCAGAGGATGTTATAGATTCTTTTGGTGAAAGTGTTAAAACTACACTAAAAGATGCTGCGTTTGATAAAGAAGATGAGGCAATTGAGAAAATACGAAATACTATGCAGATTGATACTGGAGAACGAACTAGGGCAGAAATTTTAGCAGCAGCCGATGTAGAGAATATAGGAGTTATTCAGCAGTATACGGGCGATAATCCTCATGATACTAATACATTTTTTATTCAAACGCCAGTTTATAAAGATAGACTGACCGCTTTTGCTGCACAACCAACTTACGCTTTATCGTAGGATAATAGATTATGTCAGAACTAGATGCTTCATTCAGAAAAGAAATGATCAACACAGATCGTCCTATACCCGGAGAATCTTTAACGGCTTCTCCAGATCAGAACGCTCCTTTTCTGCAACCGCCTGTATTTACTAAAAAGACAGAAGCTCTTGAACACTATTTTGAATTATTTACTTCTGAAGAAGTGTACGACAAGTTGATGACTGCTATAGAGCAACAAGTACCTTTACTGGACATTACAAAAACAATTCTTATTCAAGGCTTTCAAGAGGGTCTGATAAATCCTGACATGCTGTTAATTTTGGTAGAGCCTATGGTTTATATGCTTGCTTCTTTAGCAGAAAGATTAGAGATAGATTTTGTAATAGAACAAGATGATGAAGATGATATTTCAGCATTAGGACAAGCTGTTGGCATAATTGGAGAACCTGAGATAGGTGAAGAATTTCCAGAAGATGTTTTGGAACAGTTGGAGTCTCCAGAACCCATAGCCAATGAATCATTATTAAATAGGCCAGAGGAACAAGGCCCATCACTTTTAGGAGCTAGGTAATGTCTACAGGACTTTTTCAATCAATAACTGAAGCAAGAGCAAGAGATAGAAGATCTATTCTTGATCAACGAAGAAGGCAAGAGGATGAATCTTTTGGTGATAAATTAAAGTCTAGCATAACTGGTAAAATTAGTGAGTCACTTAGTGGAGCTTTTGAAGGTGCAGTAGAAGATATTATCCAAACACCTTTCAAAAGAAATATAGAAGATTTTGAAAATCGTGAAGACTTGCGAAGAAAGCAAACGCAGGTAACTACAGCAAAAAGAAATGTAGATACAGTGAAGAAAAAGTATCAGGAAGCTGAAAGTTATGAAGGTACTTTGGACGATTATTGGCGACAAGATGAAATAAATAAACAAACGGAATTATTGAACACTCAACATTCAAGCTTAGGTAAAGACCCCACTAAATTTAAAGAAGCTATAGGATTAATGGCTGTTCAAAGGGCTGATGCATCAGTTAAATATGGTGATCAAAGTGTCCCTTTGTGGAAGCGAAGAAAGGATTTGTTCTACGAAGCCTATGATCAATATGAAGATATGCCAGAAGGTCAGTTTTCTGATGTTGTTGCTCGTAACAATAAAAGAGCATCTAATATTGTTGAAGCCACTGCTAAAGGTATTGCTAGGTTGTTTTCCGGTAAAAGCAGAGAAGACTTAGATAATGAAGCTTTGCAAGCAATAGAGAACAGTCCTTTGTATAAAGAAAGTCAAGAGTTCCAGGCTGCTTTTGAACTATTTAAAATAGAAGGAAGGAGCTTAGAAGAAGTACAAGAAGCAGCAAAAAATATGAAAAAAGATGTACCACCCCCTACATATAAAGACGGTCTTTCTGCGGGAATAGTAAATGGTGCGCCTGTTGAATATCAAACAAGAGTTAAAATTGTTAATGGTACAGAAACAATACTATATTGGAATGAGCAAGAAGGAAAATGGACTGATGACAGGGTTGCACAAGGTGAAGATGGTAAAGAAATAATTTTGTCTGCTAGAAGAGCTTACAAGGGAGATGTTGATAGGTTATCTATATCTGAAAAAATAAGCACAATTGCTGGTACAGTTGGCCTTAACAAAGAGGGGCTGGCAGAACTAAATAAAAGAGCAAAACAACAAAACATAGATGATGCGTTTACTCCTGAAAATTACGAAGAACATCAAATTTTACAAGAAATAATTTTTGACCTTGCAGGTGAAAAAGGATTTACTACAGAAACTTTAGACGCTAAACAAACCTTAGAGGTAAAGTCACAGCTTCGAATATTAGAAGCTGCTATTACTGAATTTTTAGAGAAAAAAGACATGGTTAATGCTACCAAAGCCAATACTGGTACAATACCAGAAAATTTAGATAAAGAGTACCGCACTCTTGCAAATAGAGTGAACGAACTTAAAAGGAGGTTTGGTCTTGAAGGCTTTGAATTTGATGTTAATTTTGAATCACCTATTGAAATTAAAAGCGAAGCTTATCCATCTTCAAGTAGTAATGCAGACTTACCTGGTAATGTCAGGTTCTATGCTATACCTCCTCAATAAACGGATAGATATATAATGGAAAGCGGAGAACTTTTTCAAGATAAAAATGGTTTGTTTTTTTATTACACCGGAGAATCTGGAGGTGAGCCTAACCCCAACGATCCTACATCTTTTAGACGTGCAACTGAAGAAGCTCCAATGTCTTTTATGGATGATGTTTCTGCTGTTGGAGAAGATTTAGGAAGAGTTGCTTGGAATGTTGCATCTAGCAGTCAACAAATTTTTTCAACTTTGGGAAATTTAGCTGGTGTAAAAGAAGAAAAAATGAATCAGCTAATGGCTGACACAACTAAATCTCTTTTTGGTGCTATACCACTTCCAGAATCTGTCACTAAAAAACTACAGGATAGTCTAGTTGATCCTACAACAGGAAGAGCTAGAGACGTTGAAACTGCCCCAGGACAAGTAGTTGAGGTTGGTTCTTTCCTGACAGGTGTAGGTGCAGTAAAAGGAATGCTAGGTAAAGGTTCAAGCAAACTTGGAGAAGCTGGTAGATGGCTTGCAGCAGAACAAGCTGCTGAACAGTTACTTGCTGACCCTGATGAAAATGTTAGTAATTTTTTACAGGAAATTTTTCCTGAAACTTTAGAAAATAATCCAGTATTTGATTATTTATCAGCAGATGAAGATGATTCAATTTTAGAAAAAAGAGCAAAGATGGCTTTGTCCTCTGCTTTAGTAGGAGGCAGTATTGCTGGTAGTCTAGAAACAGTTAAGGGTGGTTTAAAGGTAACTGGCTATGCTGCTAATAAAACTGGCAAAGTTTTAAAAGATTTGTCTAAAACAGAGACAGGGCAGTTAGCTGGAGATTTGTTACTAGTTGCTAGAAACTCTGACATAGGCCAAAAACTTCTCCCTAGAAAAAAGAAACTATCTCAAGATGATAAAGAGCTAGCAGAAATTTTAAGTGATGATCAAGATTTTTTTGATAAACCTTTTGCAAATAGTTTAAGAACAGTAAGACAGAAATTTTTTAGTTCGCGTGGGTACTTATCAGAAAGAGGGTTTGAAGCTCAAAGAGAATCTATACAAAATCAACGTGCTATTATTACCAGAGCAGAGCAGATAACAAACAGACTGAAAAAATTTATAGATGAAGATGTTAATTCTCAATCTAAAGAAGTGGCTGAGAGGATTCAAAAAGCTTTGACTGCTCCCATAGCAGATAAAAATGATAAGGCAAGTATAAGATACTTTATTGAAAATTTTAATCTATCTCCAGAAATAGCAGAACAGGTAGCAGATGCTAGAGGTTTAATTGATGATCTATCAGAAACTATCTTACAATCTGGAGTAGCTACAAAAGAAACCTCTAAAGCTATAGAAGCTAACTTAGGTTCTTATCTTCGCAGATCTTATAAACTTTTTGAAGAGAAAGGCTGGAAGCCCTCTGATACTGTCATAGAAGATGCTACAAAATTCATACAAAATAAAACAGGTAAAACTCCTGTACAAGCAAAGAACATAGTTAATGAAATTTTATCAAGTGGAAATACTCAATCTTTTTTTGATTTTGTATCAACAAACAGAATTAACACAAAACAAATACTTTCAAAAAAGAAAGAAATACCTGATGAGATCAGAGCTTTAATGGGGGAAATAAAAGATCCTTCTGAAAACATATTATCTACTGTTTCTAGAATGGCTCAAGTTTCAGAAAATGCTAAGTTCTTTTCACGTTTAAAAGATTTAGGAGAGAATAAATATATATTTACTGAGGAAGCTAGACGTTCTAGACCTGACGGCTCTTCAATTTTTACAGCTAAAATATCTGGAACTAATAGTAGTCTAGACGGAATGTATACAACTCCAAAGATGAAAAAAGCTATTGAAGGTAATGAAGAAACGCTTGGACTTGTGGGGAAAAACGCTTACTACGATAGTTTTTTAAGTCTCAAAGCTGTAGGACAAAAATCACAAACTGTCTATGACATACAAGCGCAACTAAGAAATATTCTAGGTGGCGTTCAGTTTGGAGTAGCTAACGGTTTAAACCCTTTTGAAGGTACTGCAAAAACTTTAGACATTCTTTCTAATAGAATTGGTATGAGTGGTGATAAAGGATTTGATGCGGCTTACACAAAGCTACAAAGCTTAGGTGTTATAAACACCAGTGTAAGGGCTGGTGACTTTAAAAAACTTTTAGAACTTACAGAAGATTCAGGAGTTGGTAGTGTCTTAGATAGAACATCAGATCTTGCTGAAGAAGCTTTTGGTATTTCTAAATCTACACAAAGATTGCCTGAAGATATTTATATGGCAGTAGATGACAACTTTAAAATTAATGCTTTTTATTCTGAGTTAGAAATTCTTAAAAGGGCAAAGCCTAAAGGCAGAAAAGATGAAAAAGAGTGGTTAGCAGGTTTAGAAAAAGAAGCTGCTGACATAATTAAAAATACTTTTCCTAACTATGATCTTGTTCCTAAAGGAGTAAAGGCGTTAAGAGAATTACCTATTGGTAGTTTCTTTTCTTTTCCGTCTGAAATTATAAGAACATCTTACAATATAATAAGGCAGTCCGCTAAAGAGATAGCTTCAGGTAATTCTTTATTAGTTGATAGGGGTGTTAATAGGCTTAGTGGTTATGTTGGTAATCAAGCTTTCTGGTATAACGCTCCAAAAATTACAGCACTTGCAGCAGGGCTAACTGAAGAAGAACACGCAGCTATAGATACTCTTACAGAAACAGACTACTCTAAAGCTTCAAAAATTATTGTAAGAGGTAACGATAAACTCTACACCTTAGATCCTTCTTTTTTAGATTCTTATGCTTTGGTACAAGATGTAGCTAGTAGTCTTTACGATCCTATTGTATCTGGAGAATTGTATGGTGAAGAACTTAGTAAAACTTTAGAAGAATCTTTTTTTGGTACTGTAAGTAAAATTTTTGAACCTTATGTAGATCCAGCAATTTTTACTAAAGCTCTTTTCCAGACAACGACTGCTATTGCTAGTGATGATGGTAGAAGTTTAGGTGGTCAAAGAGTGTTTGATCCTTTTGATGATACTTTGGATAGAGTTGGTAAGTCTGTTGAAGTTATAGGAAGATCTTTAATGCCCGGAGCTGTTGAGGATCTAACTGACTTAGTTTTAACTGCCGTAGAATCCCCATACGTAAAGAATAGATATACAGGAGAACTTCCTGATTTGCAAACAGAAATGTTATCTAATTTTTCTGGTATAAGATTTAGAGAGTTTGATTTAGATGATTCTCTTACTTTTCAAGCTTCTGTAGCTAAAAGAGAAAGAAATATTAAAACTAATCCTACTGTTAATTTTAACATTACGCCAGAAGATATCATAGATGATTATGAAAATATTCTTAAAAATCAATTAAGGGCTAATCAAAAATTGTACAGTAAAGTAAACGCTTATCAGCAATTACTAGGTTTGGGAGATAAGTATTATGATGCTGACCTACTCTTAAAGAATTCAGGATTTTCTAAAAATGAATCAGAATATTTATTCTATGGCATTAATCCAGCAAAAAGATTAACTGATCATTTTTTTAAAAAACTTACAAATTATAATATATTTTTATCTCCTCAGGAAGAAGAAAGACTAGCGGCGCTTTATAACAAATATAATGGGAGATACTTAGGCCCATTGGAAGAAGATAGAGAAGGCATGGATAAGGGTGGAGTTGTAGAAGATGTTCCTAGAACTGCTGAAGAGCCTGATGAGCGTATAGATAAGATGACAGGGCTTTCTTATGATAAACAAGCAGGGGCAGCTTTTGTAGATGCAACAGATTCCTTTCGTAGAAGCGGTGTAGATGAAGAACTTAATAGACTAGGGTTTAGAGAAGGTTCTTTAGCTAAAACTTCAAAGGGACGCACTATTTTTAAAGATGATGATGGTAAGCAATACTCAGAAAAAACGAGAACTTATCAGGTACAAGACGGCAAGTGGGTTAATTATCCAACTGTTGACGTAGACGGTAATACACTAGACCTTGAGCGTATAGAAACTTTGATAGAAAAAAATAGCACTGAGGATGGTGTTAAGGATTTTGTTACTGGTGAGCTTTTACCTTATTTTGATAAGGAAGAAGTTGCAATAGCAGCGGCTAAAAAAAGAAGTAATGAACTAGGTAAGGAATTAAAATGAGTAGTTACACTGTAAAATCTGGAGATACTTTATCAGAAATTGCTGAAACTTACGGCTTCAGTGTTTCAGAACTTTCTAAATTAAACGATATAAAAGATGTTGA
>Ga0209992_10001170_pt1 | contig 29369 bp, 25 predicted proteins | sample 2SBtaG_2_FD_182564 | JGI IMG/M metagenome (GOLD analysis project Ga0209992, IMG submission 182564) | Deep subsurface microbial communities from Kolumbo volcano to uncover new lineages of life (NeLLi) - 2SBTROV12_ACTIVE470 metaG (SPAdes)... | ecosystem: Environmental > Aquatic > Marine >... | reverse complement strand
GGCGAACGGGCATCGGTGCTCCAGATCGTGTCACGGCGACCATGCGCCTTGCGCGGTCCCGACCCCGACCCTACATTGCGCGACGATTCTCAGGAAACGGCATGATCCAGAAATACTTTCAGAAGATCTTCGGCACCAAAAACGACCGGGAACTCAAGAAGGTGCAGCCCTTCGTTTCGGCGGTCAACAACCTCGAGCCGACGATCAAGGCGCTGAGCGACGCGGACCTGCGCGGCCAGACCGACAAGTTCAGGGATCGGCTCGCTCAAGGCGCAACGCTCGATGATCTCGCGGTCGAAGCGTTCGCGACGGTTCGTGAGGCCAGCGTGCGCGCGCTCGGCATGCGTCATTACGACGTGCAGCTGATCGGCGGCCACTTCCTCCACAAGGGCGTCTTCGTTGAAATGCGGACCGGCGAAGGTAAGACCCTCGTCTCGACCCTCCCCGGCTACCTCAACGCGCTCGTCGACAAGGGCGTTCACATCGTCACGGTCAACGACTACCTCGCCAAACGCGACTGCGAGTGGATGGGCCAGGTCTACGGCTTTCTCGGCATGACCTCGGGCGTCATCCACACCGGCGCGAGCCAGCAGGACCGCAAGTACGCCTACAACGCGGACATCTGCTACGGCCAGAATAACGAGCTGGGATTCGACTATCTGCGCGATAACATGAAGTTTTCGCTGGATAACTATGTCCACCGCTACCTGCCTTCCGCGCACGACCCGCAGGCCGAGAAGCTGCTTCATTACGCGATCGTCGACGAAGTTGACTCGATCCTCATCGACGAAGCCCGAACGCCTCTCATCATCTCCGGCAGCGCCGAGGAATCGACGATTCCCTACCTCAAGGCCAACACGGTGATGCCCTTCCTCAAGAAGGACCTCGACTTCATCGTGGACGAAAAAGGCCACCATGTTTCGCTCACCGAATCGGGCATTGACAAGGTCGAACAGCGCTTGAAAATCGGCAACTTGTACGCGCCCGAGCATATGACCTGGGTGCACTACATCCACGCCGCGCTCAAGGCCCATCACCTGTACCGAGCCGACCGCAACTACATGGTCGAGGGCAACAAGGTGATCATCATCGACGAGCACACCGGCCGAAAAATGCCCGGTCGTCGGTGGAGCGACGGGCTGCACCAGGCGGTCGAGGCCAAAGAGGGTGTGCGCATCCAGGAAGAGACCCACACGCTCGCCACGATCACGTTCCAGAACTTCTTCCGCATGTACGAAAAGCTGTCCGGCATGACCGGAACGGCGGAGACCGAGGCCGAAGAATTCGCGAAGGTCTACAACATCGACACGGTCGTCATCCCGACCAACAAGCCGGTCATTCGCACCGATGCGGAAGACCTCGTCTTCAAGACGGAGCGCGGCAAGTTCAAGGCCGCCATCGAGCACATCGCCGAGTGCAACGAGCGCGGCCAGCCTGTGCTCGTCGGAACGATCAGCGTCGAAAAGAGCCAGTTTGTCAGCGATCTGCTGACCAAGCGCGGCATCCATCACCACGTGCTCAACGCCAAGCAGCACGCGCGAGAAGCGGACATCGTCGCCCAGGCGGGACGGGTCGGCTCGGTCACCATCGCGACGAACATGGCCGGTCGAGGCACCGACATTGTGCTCGGCGGCAACGCCGACCTGCTCGCTCGCGCAGAGGTTTTTGGAAGCAGCGACATCAACGCCGAGTTCGACGAAGACAACGAAGACTACAAGGCCGCACTCGCACGATTCGAGGCCATCTGCGGGCCGGAGAAGCAGCGTGTGCTCGCGGCTGGCGGACTCGCCATCATCGGCACCGAACGCCACGAGAGCCGCCGCATCGATAACCAGCTGCGGGGCCGCGCCGGACGCCAGGGCGATCCCGGGTTGGCGCAGTTCTACCTGTCGCTCGAGGACGACCTGATGCGCGTCTTCGGCGGTGATCGCGTCCGCAAGATCATGGAGTGGCTGAAGATCCCCGAGGACGAGCCGATCGTGTCCAAGCAGGTGTCCAAGGCGATCGAGGGCAGCCAGCGGCGTGTCGAGGGCCAGAACTTCGACTCCCGCAAGAACCTGCTCGATTACGACGACGTGATGAACATGCAGCGCAAGACGGTGTACGCGCTGCGCCGAACCGTGTTGGCCGCAGACGAGACGCGGGCGCTGATGAGCAAGGTGATCGAGGACGCGACCTACGACGTCATCGACCGCTACTGCCCCCAGGATCTGCTGCCCAAGGACTGGGACATCGACGGCCTCGAGGACGAGTTGTACCGGCTGACCGGAATCGACATCGACCTGTCCGAGGTCAACAGCGAGTTCTCGGACATTGAAGACGCGGTCGGTGCAGCGCTTGCCAAAGAATACGACGAGCGGCGCCACCGCATCCTCGAGGCGATCAAGCTAAGCGGTGAAGCTGAAGAGGGTCTGACCGACGAGGAGCTCAGCGAGGCGGCCGAGGAGCACTGGCGGTACTTCGAGCGCGAGACTTACCTGCGTGCCATCGACGACAACTGGAAGCAGCACCTGCGCGACATGGACGCGCTCAAAGAGGGCGTTTTCCTCAACGCATATGCGCAGAAAGACCCCAAGCTCATCTACAAGAAGGAAGGCTACGAGCGCTTCCAGGAGCTGATCCAGAAGATCAACGGCGTGGTCATGGACGTGCTCTTCCACGTCGAGGTCAAGAGCAGCAAAGAGCTCGAAAAGATGGAAGAAGAGGCCGAGCAACGGCGTCGCAAGGCCCGCGAAGAGATGGAGATGAAGCACGCCGACAGCAGCGCCTTTGGCAGCAGTCCGCGCGCCCCCGCCGTGGCTGGCACGAAGATGGGTGACGCCCCCGAAGGTGAAGTCGTCACGTTGCGCCGCAGTCGCCCGAAGATCGGCCGCAACGACCCGTGCTGGTGCGGCAGCGGCAAGAAATACAAGAAGTGCCACATGCACACCGACGCATCGGACAGCTACAGCTCGGCCGACCAACCGCCCGCCGGTTGACGAATCGCCGGACATTGAGCCGGAACGGGCTTGCCCGAAAAAAGCACGCAATCGATGCGCGGTTTGGGCCCGAAAAGGCCCCTTCTGTCGCCCAAAGTCCTCTTGGACACCGTCAAGTCGACGCCGTTGCACGCCTGCATTCGCTGGACTGAGAGACAGTAGGGGGTTGGGCATTGCCCCGATGCCGGCGATGGCGTGAAATAGAATCCAGGCGAGTGGGCCTGCACCGAGGCTTTGATGGACCTCGTATTCGGCAATCGATATCGCGTCGAGGAGCAAGTTGGCTCCGGCGGCATGGCGACCGTGTATCGCGGTATCGACGCTGTTTTAAAGCGGCCCGTCGCCGTCAAGGTCCTGCATCCGCACCTGGCCAGCCGCGATGACGCGCGCCGTCGGTTCAACCGAGAAGCCCAGGCGATCGCCCGCCTGCACCACCAAAACATCGTCGACGTCTACGACTATTCGGGCGACCACGACGACCAGAGCTACCTCGTCACCGAGTTCGTTCACGGTCGCACGCTGACCGAGTTCTGCCTGGCGCATGGGCCGTTTCTGCCGCAATCGGCGGCGCTCATCGCCCATGCCATCGCCGGCGCGCTCCGTCATGCGCACGGCCAGGGGATCATCCACCGCGATATCAAGCCCGATAACCTGATGATCGCCAAGAGCGGCGTGATCAAGCTGATGGACTTTGGGATCGCGACCGCTGTCGACCTTGAGCAGATGACGGCGACCGGCGCGATCCTCGGCTCGCCCGCGCACATGGCACCCGAGCAGATCGACGGCGCCGAGATCGACAACCGCGTGGACGTGTTCGCGTTTGGCACCCTGCTCTACTACCTGGTGACGCAGAAGCTGCCGTTCATGGCGTCCAACCCGCACGCGCTCTTTCGCAAGATCCTCGAGTGCCGCTACGACCCACCGAGCCGCCACAACCCGGCGATTGGCAGACGCTTCGAGGAGATCGTGGCGACGTGCCTCGCGCGCGAGCCGGAAGACAGATTCTCGGGCATGGCGGCTGTCGAAGACGCGTTGGCCGCCTACCTGCGCGATCACCAGATGAATGACAACGCGCAGCTGTTGTCGCGATTGCTCAAGGCGCCCGAACAGTTCCAGCTGGAGTGGAAGCCAGCGCTGGTCCAGGTGCTCTGCGAAGAGGGGCGGGAGCAGGCTCGAGTTGGCTCGCTCGCGCTGGCGATCGATGCCTACAACCGCGCGCTCGCGATCGATCCGAACGCCACAGAGCCGCGCAAGGGTTTGTCGGACCTGACCTCACGAAGCCGCCGCAAACGTCGCTTCCGAACCGCCGGCATGGCCGCCGTCATCGCCGTGATTGTCGTGTTGGTCGGCGTGGGCGTCGGTAAGCTGCTCGAGCCGGGCGAGGTGCCCAAACTGGTGCCGGAACCTGCAACGGCGTTCAACGTCCCGGCGTTTGCCGACCCCACAGCCGATCGCGTAAAGGCCGACCCGCCCAAGGTGCAGCTGCGACCAGCGCCCCGCGCTGAACCCATCGCCCACAGCAAACCGTCCGGCGTGCAACCAGCTGGGAGCGCCCAGGGTGGACCGCCTGCCAATCCCGCCGAAACAGCACCGAAAGAGCCGATCGACACCGCCGCGGTCAAACCCGTCCCGGCCGCACCCGCCAATGCGGTTCGCACCCGGCGAACAAAGCGAGCGCGCAAGAAGCCGCCGACACCCCGAAGTGCTGGCCCGGCCGTCGAGCCCCCGCCTGCCCCCGAAACCGGGACGCTCGTCACCGTGATCCTCGGCTCGCTACCGCCGAGCGCACACCTCTTCCTCAACGGTCAACGCATCGGCGTCGGCTCCAAGAAAAAGACGCTCATCATGGGCACCAAACACGTCTTGAGGTGCAAACCCAACCGCGCGCAGTGCCCGCAGTGTCCCGACTACCTGGAGCGCAAGGTCGAAGTGAAACCGCTTCCGGGCGGCGGCACGCCTTCGTTCAAGTGCGACTTCCGAGACTGGGCGCGGACAAAACAGCTGCCTGGTTTGTAATCCAGCTACCGCTTGGCCCGGGCGAGGCGATGACGGCGGCGCTCCAGCGCGTCGGCCTGGCGTTTGCGATCAGCCTCGTTGTCGATCACGAGATCGGGCACCGGTAGCGGCTTGCCCGATTCATCGACACTCACGAATGTCGCATAGGCCACGAGCGCGAGTTGGCGCGGTGCGGTGCGGGTTTCTCGCCACACAGTTACCTCGATTTCCATCGACGTGCGTCCAACAGATGTCATGCGGCCTTCGATCACGACCACCTCGCTGACCTGGATGGGCACCTTGAAGTGCACGTCGTCGAACGAGACCGTGACCGTGTCTGTGCCGCAATGACGGGTCGCGCAAATGCTCGCTGCGATGTCGACCCAGCTGAGGATCTGGCCACCGAAGGCAGTTCCAAGCGTGTTGGCGTGTTGTGGCATGAGCAGCTCGGTCATGGTGACCGAGCTGCGGTCGGGATGACGTGCACGTGGTGGACGTGACGGCGCAACCCGATCGGAAAGGGAATTCTGACTTGATGAGGAATTGGACATGATGCAGCCGTTTACGCTATCAGCCGCGCCGGGAAAAGCGCCTGGAACCGGGAAATCGCCCGGTGGAGAGAAGATGCCCGTTCGGAAGATTCATCGCCTGTGCTTTTCGGACAACGCCGACCTCTGCGCGAAGGGTTTGCTCGATCTGGCGCGACGACTCGGCACCGACTCGGTGACCAACGAGCTCCCGACAGACTACGCTGAAAAACGCGCTGAGCTCGCCGAAAAGGGCATGGAGCCGCGTCTGCTCGATCTGGCAGCGTCGGAAAACGCCGTCCACCGGGAGTTGGCGATCGCGGCATTGGGCGCATGGCGTGGCGACAAGGCGCGCGCTGCCGTGCTCAAGGCCACCGAAGACAACGCGCTGATGGTGCGGCAGACGGCCGTGGGTGCGCTGGAGAGCTGGCCCGACGACGAAGAAGCCTACGAAGTGCTGCTCACCGCGATCGAAGACGGCAAGTGGGCGATCCGGTGGCACGCAGCGCGCGGCTTGCGGTCATTTAGCGGCGCGGACGCTGAGGCGGCTCTCCTGGAAGCCCTGCTCGATCCCAACGCCAACGTGCGCCAGATGGCGGCCACGTCCCTGCAAGAGCGCGACGCCGCGACGATCCTGCCCATGCTGCGCGATCTCTTCGATCACCCCGCCCCGCATTTGTTCGATGCCTTGTTTGAGCTGTTCGGCGAGATCGGCACGGCGGAAGACGGCAAGACCCTCGAGAAGGTCGGGTCGTTCTTCAATTTCAGCCAGCCCGGTCACGTTCGCCGCGGGGCGCGCGGCGCCGCCAAGAAGATCAAGGCGCGGCTGGCCGGCAAACCGGTCGCGAACTAGCGACGACAAGTCGCGGAGGAATTCATGCCCGAGTGGTTCGGCGATGTCGTCACGTACCTGTTGTCGCTCGATGCGGCGACGATCTACGCGATCGCGTTCGGCGTGCTGCTGCTCTGCGGTTTCGGTTTGCCCATCCCCGAGGACATCACGCTCGTCCTGGTCGGCTACATGACCTTCGCGTCGATGCCAGACGGCTCACCGCGGCCGCACGCCAACGTCTGGGTCGCGACCACCGTCGGCTTCCTCGGCGCGATGATCGGCGACAGCATCATGTTTGTGCTCGGGCGGCGCTTCGGGCACATCCTCGAGAAGATCTGGCCGTTTCGGTCGCTGCTTGCAGATGGCAGGCGCGAGTTGGCCGAGGGGTTTCTGAAACGAAACGGGCCCAAGGTCATGTTTTCGGCGCGTTTCATGCCCGGGCTGCGATCGGTCGTGTTCTTTGTCAGCGGCACGATGGGTATTCGCTACCCGCAGTTCATCGTGTTCAACGGCCTCGCGGCGCTGATTTCCATCCCAGCCCTGGTCATCTCGGCCTGGTATTTCGGCGAGCAGATCGAGCTCGTGATCACAAAAGCGCGGCAGGCCGAACACGGCATTTTGGCGCTGATCGTCGGCGTATTCTTGATCTATTTGCTCAAGGTCTGGTGGAAGAATCGCCGGGAAAGGGCCAAGGAACAGCCCGTCGCGGCCGACTCCGGCGAGTAGCAATCGCGATTTCGCTAGCGCGAGGCCCACGTCTGCAGCGCCGCTTCGAGGATCTGCAGGCAGCGCTGGAGCTTGTCGACACCGAGCACATAGGCGAATCGCACCTGGTTTCGGCCCGCCCCCTCGGTCGCATAGAAGCCTTCGGCGGGAGCGAGCATCACCGTTTCGCCATCGAGCTCGAAGTCGCTGAGCAGCCATATGCAGAACGCATTGGCGTCATCTACGGGCAGATCGGCGACCAGGTAGAAAGCGCCCCGCGGGTTGGGGCATGACACGCCATCGATCGCGTTGAGTCCCTGCACCACCACATCGCGACGACGACGGTATTCGGCGATGGCGTCGGACATCTCGGCGGGCGGGGTGCGGATGGCGGCTTCGGCGGCGAATTGGTCGACAGTGGGCGGTGACAGCCGCGCCTGGGCGAACTTGAGGGTGGCGGCATACAGCGGCTTGTTGCGGGTCACGAGGCAGCCGACACGGGCGCCGCACGCGGAGTAGCGCTTGGACACCGAGTCGATGACAACCACATGGTCGAGCAGGCCGGGGATTTCGAGGACAGACGTCGCCGGTCGCATGGACTCGTCGTCGCGGTAGACGAACTCGCGGTAGACCTCGTCGGACACCATGACCAGGTCGTTTTCGACGCACACCGCCGCGAGGGCTTCGAGCTGGGAGCGGCTGTGGACGGCGCCGGTCGGGTTGCCGGGGTTGGGGAAAACGAATGCGCGCGTTCGATCGGTTACGGCGGCGCGCAGGCGGTCGGGATCGACGAGGAAGTCTTCGGACGCGTAGGTGGTGACCGGGACCACGTCGACGGACAGCAGGTGAGAGAACCCGGCGTAGTTGGTGTAGTAGGGCTCCGCCACGATGATCGCGTCGCCCGGATCGCAGACCGCCGCGATTGTGAAGAGCAGCGCTTCGGACCCGCCGACAGTGACGAGCACATCGTCCTCGGTGATGGCTGGACCGCCGCGCTCGGCGCGGAGGCCCTGGTAGTAGCCGGCGAGCGCGGTTCGAAAGCTCGATGTGCCCTGCGACGGACTGTACGCGACCACCCTCTCGTCGAAGCTGCGGTAGGCCTCGCGCATGGTGCTCGAGGTGGCAAGGTCCGGCTGTCCGATGTTGAGGTGATGAACGTGAACGCCGCGGGCTTTGGCGGCGTCGGCGAACGGCTTGAGCCGGCGGATCGGCGAAGCGGGTGCGGTGGCAGCGCGGCGGGACAGCACGCGTTCGGCGGTGTTCATGGCGGCTCGCAGGTTTCAGGAAGCTTGCGCGGCGTGGGCGCGATCAAGGCTGGCGACCAGGGTGGCAAGATCACGGCGCACGTCGAAGTGAAGCTGCAACCACGCGATGGCGGCGCCGCTCTCGTTGTCGATGCGCGCCCACATGCGGGTCCACGATGCGAGCGGATGGAGCGCGTCGGGCCGCCACTGGGCAGACAGACGATGCGCAGACAGACGATGCGCAGACAGACGATGCGCAGACAGACGATGCGCAGACAGACGATGCGCAGACAGACGATGCGCAGACAGACGAACGCCGTCGCCGCCCGCTACGTCGAGGTCAAGCAACGCCGATGGGCGCACAAGCCAGTTGAGCCGCAGCTCTCCGACGACGTGGGCGTCATGCGCAATCGGGGGCACCTCGGCGCGACCTTCGACGCGGGCGACGATTTCGCGCGATAGGCCGCGGGGCCGATCGAGCGAGATCACAAGGTCGAGCTCGCACGGGTGTGCCAGTGTTGGCGTGGCCGAGGCAAACGCAGTGCCGCGGATAACCGTGCGGAGTTGAAGGCTCATGGCGCCGCCTTCTCTTGTCTCTTGGCCATGAACCGCACGGCTCGCTCGATTCGAGCTTCGTCGATCGGGCCGATGTAGCGGCGACCGCCGATGTAGATGACCGGGTCCACGTCCATCTCGAACACGGTGCGGAGCCTTCGAACGGTCTTCACCACCGCGGCGAGGCGCGGATCCGCGACGGTCGGCTGCAGCAACTTGCGGTTGAGCCCGATCGACCGCCACATCGACCGCAGCAGGCGCCAATCGTTGGGATCGCGCAGGGCGAGCAGTCGGCGCGCCCCAGCAAGGCCACGGCCGCGGATGTGGGTGGCGACAAACGCGGCACCGGAAGCGGTCACAGCCGGTTCGGCAGATGACGCCATGGACGCCATCGATAACGCCATCGGGACCTCACCGCCCTCGACGATCGCGGTGAGGATGTGGAACGCCGCGCGCGACGCCAGGCTGCGGAAATCGACGAAGAGGTAGACCGGGACGGCGCCGTCGCCGCCCTTGATGACGGTTGGGATGGCCGACAGGTCGCCGAGGTCCTCGGGGTCGTCCAGGTCGGCTTCGGCCTCGCTGCGGACCCGGCCGCGGCGGATCATCGACGCGTACAGCTTCTTGCGCTTGACGCCGCGCTTACGCATCGCGAACGCCTCACCGCGCGCCAACTCGAAGATCTGGTCGATGCCATCGTCGTCGGCACGACCGAGCCACTTGCGGCCGTTGATGTAGATGCTCCCCGGCCGGCCATCAACGCGCGCCGCGGAGCGAATCGTGTCGTCGAGCGCGACCGTGGTCTGGGGCGCGGCAACAGCGATGTCGAGCGCCCCGCCGACGAGTCCTGCGCTGGCGGCGATGCGCGGCATCTGTGGCGGCAGCGGCTTTTCTCCCGCCAGCGCGGCGATGGACTCGCGGTGACTGGCCTTCGACCCTTTGGTGGCGATCGCGGTCAGCGCGAGCGAAGTCTGCAATCCGCTGGCGGCTTCGGCGTGCGTCGTGCGAGGCAGCAGCTTCACGACGACGCGATCGCGCTGGTCACGAGCGATACGCAGCAGCGCAGCAAGTGCCCGCCGCTGACGGGAAGAAGCGGGGTCCAGGTACATGACAGCTGTGACGTCAGCGCCGGACGGCCCCGAGCGCAGATCCCAGGGACGCAGCGACACCCGGTAGCGCAGACCAAGCCGGCCAACGGGACGATTGGCCGCGTTCTGTCCGACGACGCCTTTGCCGTCGACAAGCGCCTTGTAGGCTGGCAGCGACGCCTGCGCATGGTCACCGGCCGTCCGCAGCTCGCAATCGCGGCTGCTGTTGGTCTTCAAGCATCTCTTCGCGGCCGACCAGAGCGTGGTGACGGCCGCCTCAAGCGCGCGCCGCGGCGGCAACCCACCGAGCCCACGCCCGTTGATGATCGCGCTCGGTGTCGCGCGAACGCCCAGCGCCACGAGCGCCTGTCTCTCTGCCGACAGCCAACGTTCGGTCAGCGGATCGACCCGATCGCGACCGAACTGCGCCAGGTCGAGCTTTGCGGCGATCGCCGCGGCGTTGAGAGCCTTGTCATCGAGGGTGCGCGTGGTCAGCAAGTGACGAACAAATGCCGTTTCCTTGCCCTGCTTGCGGGCGGCCAGCGCGGCCAACGCGGCGATTCGTGCGCGCTGGTGACGGCGCAGCGGCAGGTGATGAAAGTGGACGGCAGCCCGCGCCTTCGTCTTGGTGAACGCGCGACGATAGGCGTCGATGGCTTCGTGCGTGAGGCTGTCTTCGAGATCGACGATGAACCGCACCGCCATGCGCCCTTTCTGCGCCGCTGTAGCCGAGGCTGGGACCACGGATCCGGCCAGCGCCACGATCGCCAGCACGCCGCCAACGCAACATGAACGTCGGCTCTCAAAGCGCCCGAATCGCCGGATCATCGGTCGACCTGGAGGTTGCCGCTAGCCAATGCCCGCGTGGTTCCAGTGTCTCGTTGCAGGGGAAACGACGAGTCGACGGCGACGAGACACAGCCGCGCAGCGGAGGTTGGGGTGAGGCACGAAAACGACGCCCACTGCTGCCGAACAACGCGGGCCGAGGGGCCTCCCCCGCGAGGCCCCTTGCAAATGAAAGCCAGTGGTCCGACGAGCGGCCGGCAACTCATCAAAACTCCCGAAACGGACCACTAGTTTCGTGTGCCGAGCAAACGTCGGATCGCCGAGCGGAAGGTACGCGCTGAGAAACCCAGCTGCGGCGTGAACTTGTGCCCGTTGATAAACACCGTGGGCGTGCCCTTGATGCCGAGCGCCTCGCCGATCTTGCGTTCCTTGGCGACGGCGGCTTCGTGGGTCGCGTTCTTCATCGCCGCGTCGAGCTTCTTGATGTCCATGCCGACGTTCTTCGCGATGGCGCTGAGGCCCTTCTTCGAAAGGTCAGACTGATCGGCCATCAGCGCTGCGTGGAACTGCCAGAACTTGCCCTGCTTGAGCGCCTCTTTGCCGACCTGCGCGGCGTCGCCCGCGTTGGGGTGGATGTCGAACAGCGGGAAGTCCATCCAGGTGACCTTCACACGGCCCGGGAACTCCTGCTCCATGGCGGCGATGTGCTGGTCGAGTCGCGCGCAGAAGGGACACTGGAAGTCCTCGAAAGCGACGATGTGCACCGCGGCACCGGCGGGTCCACGCGTTGCGGCGCCGGCCGTATCGATCTTGACCGCCTCGCCCGCGAGCGACGGCAGCAGCTTGCCCTTGCCAACCGCGTGGTCGTAGTAGTCCGCCGCCTTCACATCGCCCTTGGCGACGACGGCCTTGGCCTCCGCGAGCGCTTCGTTGATGTGCTTGAGCAGCGTGTCCGCATCCTTGGCGCCGACGAGCTTACGACCGTTGATGAAGATGTTCGGCGTGCCACGGGCTCCGAGCGCACCGGCCTGCTCCATGTCGGCTTCGATGCGGGAGGCCGCGCCGTGCGATGCCATGGCGTTGTCGTACTGGGCCATCTCGAGCCCGGCCTGGTTGGCGAAATCACGCAGCGCCTCGCCGATCTTGGCCTGGTTGTCAAAGAGGATGTCGTGCAGCTCCCAGAACTTGCCCTGGGCGCGCGCGGCCTCGGCTGCTTCGGCGGCGGCCATCGCGTGTTTGTGCGAGCCGATGAGCGGGTTGTGCTTGAAGACGATCCGCAGGTCCTTGTCGCCGACCTTGGTGCGCACGTTCTTGAGCGTCGCGAGCAGCTGCTTGCAGTAGGGGCATTGGAAGTCTTCGAAGATGACCATCGTCACGAGCGCGTCCTTTGCGCCCCGCATCGGGTCATCGGGACGCACGGACACGCGCCAGACGGTCTTGGGGTCGCCCGCTTCCTCTCCGACCCGGACGGGTTGGCCAACCTGCACGGCGCCCATGCCACCGCCGGCCGGCATGATCTGCGCGCTCACAACGCCCGAGCCCTTCTTGACCTTGGCGGGGACCGGCGAAGCGGGTGGGGCGACGCCATCGAGCACGTGCTTCTTGTAGACCGGCGCGCGCTTGGGGCTGTTGGCCTGCACGAGCTTCCAATGCGCCTCGGCATGCGTGGCGCCTCCTTTGACCAGCTTGTCGTATCCCGCTGTCTGGCCGGCCACGATCTTGGCCCAATCTTCGGGCCCCTGGACGGCCTGCACGAGCGCACCGTTGACGATGAACGACGGCGTTCCAGCGACACCCAGCACGTTGGCGAGCGCCACGTCATGCGCGACCTGCTCGGTGGTGGCCTTGGCGTTGAGCGCGGCCTTGAACTTGGCCTCGTCGAGCCCGGCTTTCTTGGCCCACGCGAGCACGGCGGCTTCGTCGGCTTTTTCGGTCGCGAGCATCGCATCGTAGTAGGCGCGCCATTTGCCCATTTTCGCGGCGGCAACGGCGCCCTTGGCGAGCACGACGCTGTTTTCGTGCACGTCGAGCGGCAGGTTCAGGATGCGAAAACGGATGTCTTTGCCGTGCTTGGCGGCGGCATCGGTCAGCTTGCTCGCGCCGGACTTGCAGAACGGGCAGGCGTAGTCGACGAACGCGAGCACTTCGATCTTCGCGTCTTTTTTCGCACCGAGACTTGGCCGGACCAGCTTGTCACCGCTGTCAGCTTTCGCGGAAGCGGCGGCTTTCTCGCTCGTCTTCTTCTTGCCACAGCCGCCGATGACGAGCGCCACCGCGATTGCGACAAGGAAAGCGTATTGGGAAAGTCGCATACAGATCTCCGGGCATTGGGCGGCGTACGATAGGGGTCGCCTTTGCAGGGGGTCAAGAATGCCGCGTGTTCCCCCGAACACAGCAGGCACGCGCGGCAATTCCCGGACGGCGAGCGTTATATCATCGGATACAGGACGTAGAGAGCGGCGAGGCACATTTCATCCAGCGTCTCTTCCCCGATGCCCACGTCGACCGGTGCGCTCATGCCCGCCGCCTTGAGCTCCGCGGCGAGAGCCTTGTTGCCCATCGAGTTGTCGTACACGCAACGCATCATCAGCGTATCGCCGGGACGAAGCACCGGCAGCTGCTCGATCGGCGCGTCGAACGTGTAGAAGCGCTGCCAGTCGAAGTCGTACTCCGGCGTGTGCAGCAGGCAGATATCCTTGTCGCTGCCCGCCGGACCGGCCGGGAGCTTGCCGCCGCCCTCACACTGCGCCCAGATGTCTTTCGCCTTGCCATCGTTGGCCACCGACAGGCACTGCAGGCAGCCCTTGTCGATCGCTTGGAGCTGCACGCCGCAGTGCTTGACCGCGCAATCGGACGCCGACTTTCCGGATTTACCATCGCAGTTCTTGAGCAGGCAGGGCTCGAGCGCGACCTTGTCAGACGCGGAACAGGCAGCCCCGTCGAAGTCGTCGTTGGCGCGCCGCTTCACCCAGATGCGCATGTCCTTGCCGAGGATGTGCATGTGGGTCGCGACGCCCATGATCTTGACGTGATCGAGCCCCGACTTGGCGACCGACTTGGGCAGCGTCCAGCCCATCACCTCCGGGTGCGCTGTCTTGCCCGCCGGGATCTTGAACTCGATCTTGCCGTTGTCGTCCGGCCCGGCCTGCAGACCGGCGGATTCCTTGCGCGCGTTGCCTTGTAGCGTCGCGGTTACGTTCCACTTGGGCTGGTCGAACGTCAGGCGCAGCTGCACGGTCGTCTTGTCTTCTGCCGCGGCGGGACCGACCGGATGGTAGTGCATCTGCATCACCAGCTTGGTGCCCTTCTTGAGCGGCACGCCAGCGTTATCAGGCATCTGCACGGGGGCGCCACCGGGGGCCCATGCCGCGATCAGTCCGCCGCTGACCCCACAGCCGCCAAAGCCCGAGTAGTAGCCCTTCGAGCCTGCCTTCTTGAAGGCTTCGCCCGTGGGATCGGCAAACAGCAACGCGTGGTGGGCGACGACGGGGTTTCCTGCGACGAAGTGGACCCCGGTCATCCAGGCGTCCTTGTCGAGCTTGGGATCGAGCGGAAAACAGATGTACTGGTCCTTGCTGCCCGCAGCGACGAAGCCTTTGTCCGGCTTGATCGACCGGTCGACCTTGTCGAGCCCCAGCGGCTTGGGCGGCGCGAGCTTGGCGGAATCTGCGGCGTCCCCCGCGGGCGCTCCGGCGGCGATCCAGGCCGCGATCGTCTGCTTCTCGGGGCCGGTCAGGCGCAGGTCGTGCTTGAACTTGAGCGGCGGCTTGCACTCGGCCGTTTCAAGCGCGCCCCAGGGCGGCATCCGTCCGCTGTCGATCGCCGCCCCGATCGCAGGAGCCATGGCCCTTGCGACGTCGGGCTTGGTGATGTCGAAAGGACCGATCGCGCCGTCGAGGTGACACGATGCGCACTTCGCGTAGACGATCGGGGCGACATCCTTGTGAAAAGTGACTTCGCCCGTGTTTGTCTTCTTTGCGCCTGTTGCCGAACCGCCGTCGTCGCTTGCGCACCCGGTCGCAACGGAGCAGATGAGGGCCACAACGGTCGCGATCGCCCGGATCGTCTTCATGATGGTCTTCCTCGAGAGTTGCGCCGGACTATTCCAAGGAGCCGGAATGCAGCGTCAGCACCGGGCACCGGGCGTGCTTGATCACGTGCTCGGCGACGCTGCCCAGGAGAGTCGTGCGCACGCCCGAACGGCTGACAGGCGGGACAATGATCAGGTCGGCACCGAGCCGGTCGGCGTAGGACATGACGCCGGAGCCGGGTTTGTTGTCTTCGAGCAGCCGCCAGTAGGACGGAACCTTGCCGACCCTGTGCGCGGCGTTGGACAGCTTCGCTTCGAGCCGCGACTTGATGTTGTAGTACATGTCCTTGGGCAAGAGGATGTCGCCTTCGGGCGTGTCGAGCACCTGCTGGTGGATCGGCGTCACGACGTGGACGAGCTCAAGCGTGCCCCCGAACTCGGCAGCGAACGCCTCGCAGCTCGGGATTCCGTCGAGACCGCCCGCCTGGAAATCGACCGGTGTCAGGATGCGGCTGAAGCCGTTCCACTTGTCCATGCGCTTGAGAAACGATTCGTTGATCGTCAGCACCGGCACATCGGTCTCGCGAATGATGCGGGCGGTGGTGGAGTCGCCAATGCGCTTGGTGAAGTCCGCAAACCCCTCCTGCGGGATGACCACCAGGTCGATATCAAGGTCTTTGATGGCGCGCACGGCCACGTCGAATGTCGAGCCGATGCGGGTGACGATGCCGGTGTTCACGCCGAGGTCTTCAAGGCGGTCGGCCACGATTTCGAGCTTCGGCATCACCTCTGACTGGGCTTTTTCGTCCAACAATTCGCGAACCTGCGAAGCTCCGCCGAGGTGAACCAGGTCCGAGGAGCCGCGCACCGCGTGAAACACGATGACCTTGGACCCGCAGACCTCCGAGATGGCGCGCACGGGACTGAATGTGAGCTCGGGCTGATCTCCGAGATCGGTCAGCAGCAACACGCGATCGAACATGGCACCATCCAGGGGTGAAGCGGCAGGGCCCGGCGCCACAAAGAGCAACGCGGGCGGCTCGCCGATGTTGGACCGCGACAGGCTACAGGCAAGAGGCAGATTCATGAAGACGCGGCGCGCTGATGGTCGGACCCTTTCCGCGACGGCGTTGATGGTGGCGTTCGGCTGCATGGCGATAACCGTCGGATGCGGCGGCGATGACACCGATGGCGGCACCAACAAAGAGGTCGACGCCGGCACCAGCAAGACTCCGACCAAGGGGTTCGCCCAGGGCTGCACCAGCAGCAGCGACTGCAAAGACGGCATGGTCTGCATGCAGAGCGAATACACGCCGACGCCGTTCTGCACGCGTTTTTGCGACAACCCCAAGGACTACTGCGACCAGGATGAGCTCGGTGGCGTCAACGCGCTCTGCCTGCAGATGCCCGGCGTCTGGAACGGGCCCACGAAGAACGAGTGCGACGCCAACAACAAGTGCAACAAGATCGGACGGCCGTTCTGCGCGCCGATCTGCAACAACACGGCGACGTGCACGGGGCTGTGGGACAGCTGGGAGAAGTGCACCAAGCCCGCCTACAAGAACGTGTTGCTGTACAGCGATCTGCCCACCAACGTCTGCATGGCGCCGTCGAGCCACGGGCAGCGCGTCGTCGACCCGCTCACCTGCGACTGGGAAAAGAAGGTCACTGATCCGGCCGTCCAGGAGGCCAAACAGCTCTGCAAGGCGCACTGCGACTTCCTCACCAAGTGCCAGCTCTTCGACCCGAAGAAAGAAGCGTCGGCCTGCTGCACCTGGCGCTGCTTTCAGAAGATGACGCCCGAGGCAAAGATCGACCAGGACCGCAAAGCGGTGGTCAAGTGCTACATCAAGTCGTTTTCGGCCGCCCGTGGCACGCCAAAGGTCTGCGAGCTGTACAAAGAACAGTGTCCCGCGCTCGATGACCCGCGAGGCTGAGCGAGCGTGCGGCTTTCCTGATACGGGCTGCGTTCGGGCGGATTGTTCGAATGCGAAATCGCGCATTCCTGACCTGAAACTTCCCTACGTCGCCGCAGTCAGTTCGGTGCTCGGCGTGAGGGTGTAGCCGAGCGATCGGGCCGCTTGTCGCAACCCATACATGCGTTTGTCAGCGAATTGCGCTTCGTATGCCTCCTGGCCGATGTCGACGTACTCCTGGCCGTACCGGATGGCGCGGTAGACGAGCTGCGCGAGCTTTCTGGCCATGGCGAAGACGGCAACTGTGGCTCCCTTCTGTGAAGAAACGCAGTTTTTGCCAAGCCAAACCACTGTGGCACGGTCATTGTGCGAATGATCGGCGCCGTTGCGGCGTTGACCAACCTTAGACACCGCCCGGCAGCGCCTCGTGGACGCACAGAACGGGCACGGAGGAACCATGCGACCGACGATCATCGCCATCTTTACAGCGGTGCTGCTGACGGCGACCAACGCGCTGGCGATCGACATCTACGTCAACGGCACGAAGGCCAACGGCATCAAGAACGCGGACCTCGCCAACTGCACAGTGAAGTTCGACGCGCTCGGCAACTTGCACATCATTACCCCCGGTTACCGTGTGGTGATGGACAAGAAGGGCAAGCCCATGCGCATCGCGGGAAGCTCGGACCTCGGCGCGGCCAAGACGGTCGGCGCCAAGCCGAAGATGCGTTACGTGCTGCTCTACCGGCCCAACCCGAAGGTTGCGTTCACGTTCCAGATCTACATCAACGGCGCCAAGTTCAGGACGATCGACCTGAGCACGGGGGCGTTTACGATCGACCTGACCAACAAACTGAGGTCGGGGGCCAACCAGCTCCGCGTCATCGGCAAGCCTTCCGGCAAGGGCCCTGCGACCGGCACCGAAGCGGATGTGGTCAAGCTGCGTATTCTCGCCGGACATGAACGCGCCGACGGGGCATTTGTCGCCAAGCACCCGCCGGTTTGGGAGCTCGTCCGCGCCGCGATCGACCGCAACGCCATCGACCGCAGCTCCACGATCCGCGTGCAATAGCGCGGACCTCAACAAGCCTCTCTCGCTACCGACGGCCCACAAATCGCCGTGAACGACGCCCAGCGCTTCGCTGCCACTGACGGTTTGCGCCTGCGTTCGTTGCGTCTGCGCGCGGTCCTCAACAAGGCCATCCGCGATTTCTTCGCGGCGCATGACTTTCTCGAGGTCGAGACGCCGGCCATCGCGACGTCACCGGGCCTTGAACCGCACCTCGACGCTGTGGCGGTGACCCTCCGCGAAGGGATGGGCGGCAGACCCGTGCAACGCTACCTGGTCACCAGCCCCGAATACCACTGCAAGCGGCTGCTGAGCGTCGGCATCGAGCGGCTCTATCGGCTCGGCAAGTCGTTCCGGTCCGGGGAACGCGGCGCATGGCACAACCCCGAGTTCACGATGCTCGAGTGGTATCGGACCGCTGCGGATTTCCAGGCGATCACAGACGATACGGTCGACTTGGTGCGCGCCGCCGGGGCCGCTATCGAAGCTCATTCGCCTCTGCCCGCCGCTGTCCAGACGGCGCTGCACAGCGACCCGACGCGCTGGGATTTCTGCGTCGAGATTCAAAAAGCGTGCGGTTTCGACGCCGCTGAAACGGACGACCACGCCCTCCTTGCCACTGCCGCCGCCGCCGACTACCCGGCGCTGCCCGATGAAACGGCTGCCGATCTGCTCGTGAGGGCCTTTGTCGATCGCGTTGAACCAACGATGCCCGATGACCGGATCGTGGTGCTGCAGGGATGGCCCGCGCGCCTCGGTTCGCTCGCCCGCAAATCGCCGACCGACCCCGCGATCGCCGAACGTGTTGAGGTGTACGTCTGCGGCGTCGAGCTTGCCAACGGCTTCTCGGAGCTGGTCGATCCTGTCGAGCAGCGTGCGCGTTTCCAAGCCGATCTCGCCGACCGCCAACGGCGCGGATTGCCTGTCTATCCCATCGACGAGAGGTTCCTCGCCGCGCTCGCCGATTGCCCGGACGCCGCGGGAATCGCGCTGGGGGTCGACCGCTTGTTGATGCTTCTCATGGGCTTGCAGGACATCGACGAGGCGCTTGCATTTTCCTTCGAGATCGCATGATGTAGCGGCCCTCGCAGTGAGCGGCGCCCCGCTTACCGTTCCACCCTCCCCATCCCACGCTTTGGCAACGATACGCCCCGGCGCAGTTGCGGCTTCGAAGTCATGACCTACCGATTCACCCTGGTCCCAGGCGACGGCATCGGGCCCGAAGTCACCGCGGCGACGCTGCGAGCGATCGCGGCCACCGGCGTCGACATCGCCTGGCGAGAGGTCCCAACCGGGGCCGCCGCTGTCGCTTCCCACGGCACGCCACTGCCTCAATCCACCCTCGCGTCGATCGCCGAAGACCGCGTGGCGCTGAAGGGCCCAATCACGACACCGGTGGGCCACGGATTCCGGTCGGTCAACGTGGCGATTCGCAAGGCGCTCGACCTCTATGTGAGCCTGCGTCCCGTCAAGACGGTCCCCGGCATCACGACGCGCCACGACAACGTCGACCTCGTGGTCTTCCGCGAAAACACCGAAGGCCTGTACTCAGGGCGTGAACACAGCCCGGTGCCGGGCGTCGTCGAGACCCTGCGCGTCGTGACTGAAAAGGCCTGCCGCCGCATCTGCCGGTACGCCAGCGAGTTCGTCAGGGCCGAGGGGCGCAGCAAGCTGACCCTCGTGCACAAGGCGTCGATCATGAAGCTCAGCGATGGGCTCTTCCTCGATTCCTTCGACGCGATCGCAGACGACTACCCGTTCATGAGCCACGAGCGGATGTTGGTCGATGAGGTGGCGTGCGGCCTTGTGGTCGACCCGCTCAAGTTTGACTGCCTCGTGATGGAAAACCTGTACGGCGACGTGCTCAGCGACCTGTGTGCGGGCCTTGTCGGCGGGCTTGGCGTGGTGCCGGGGGCCAACATCGGCGATCGCGTGGCCGTGTTCGAAGCCGTTCATGGTTCGGCGCCCGACATCGCTGGCAAAGGCATCGCCAATCCGACCGCGCTGATGCAGTCGGCGGTCTTGTTGCTCCGTCATATCGGCGAACGCAAAGCCGCGGCCAATCTCGAGGCGGGCATCTTCAAGGTGCTCGGCGAAGGCGAGGTCAGGACCGGCGATCTTGGCGGCAAAGCCAACACGGACGAGTACACCAGCGCCGTTTGCGCGGCCGTGGAGGCACTGCGATGAGCCGCCGAAAGCGCGCCGCATTCGTCACCCAGGAGCTTCGCGCGCGGACGGTCGTGGTGATGCTGTACGGCGGCGATACAAGCCGCGAAGTGAACGAGGCCGCCAAACGCGTCATCGATGCGACCGGAGCCTCCATCATCTGGAAGGACGAACCCGCTGGGACCGTCGCCGTCGAACAGTGTGGCGATCCGCTGCCCGAATCCACGCTCGCCGCCGTGATGGACGCCGGCCTCTGCGTGCAGCCTTTGCTCAAGACCCCGGTCGGCGGCGGCTACACCTCGCCCAACGTCACGCTGCGCAAGGCGATCAAGACATTCGCCGGCGTTCGTCGTCTGCGCACCCTGCCCGGCGTTGCCAGCCGCTACGAAGACGTCGACATCCTGCTTGTCCGCGAGATGACCGAAGGCACCTACGCCGGCATCGAGCACGAGATCGTCCCCGGCGTCGTGCAGACCATCAAGGTCATGACTGAGACGAAATGCCGCAACCTGGTCAAGTACAGCTTCGAGCTCGCCCGTCGCCGCGAACGCAGCCACGTGACGCTGGTTCACAAGGCCAACATCATGAAGATGAGCGACGGGATGCTCTGCCGCGTGGGCGAAGAGATCGCCAAGGACTACCCGGACATCGGCTTCTCGAAGTTGATCGCGGACAACGCCGCCATGCAGCTGGTCGCGCGCCCCAAGCAGTTCGATGTGATCGTCGCTGACAACCTCTTTGGCGATATCCTGGGCGATATCGGCGCGGGTGTGGTCGGCACTCCGGTCTTCGTCACCGGGGTCAACGTCGGCGAAAAGGCGCTCGCTTTTCAATCCACGAACGTCCCCGCTGTCGTCCACAACGCCGCGGGTGAGCTGGCGATCAACCCACTGACCTTGCTCCTGCCGTGCATGGATCTGCTGCGCCACGTCGGCATGACCCAGTATCGCGACCGACTCATCGCCGCGCTGACGAGCGTCCTCAACAACCGCGCCTCGCTGACTCCCGACATGGGGGGTGAGGCCTCGACAAACGAAATGGCCGACGCCATCATTGCGGCGCTCGATTGAGCCCGCGCATCTCATCGCTCGCATCGACGCCCCAGACGGGCGCTGCGACAGCCACAAGACGGCCCGAAACAGGAGACCACAATGGCTTACATCATCACCAGGCTGTGCATCGACTGCAAAGACACCGCGTGCGCGGACGTCTGCCCGGTGGAGTGCATCTACGAGTACAAGGGTGACGACAAGGCCAGCTGGCCCAACCAGCTCTACATCCACCCCGACGAGTGCATCGACTGCACCAACTGCGAGCCCGCATGCCCGTGGAAGGCTGTCTTCGAAGAAGATGAGACCCCCGACGTGTTCGCCGACGATATCGAGCTGAACTACAAGATGGTCGACCAGGAAGACGAGTTCGAAGTGGCTGAAATCGTGAAGGAAGCGTCGCCGACTCAGGATGAGATCGACGCCAACTTCAAGAAGTGGTCGTACACGCCGTAGCGTGTGATGGACGCAGCGCAAGACGTTTCCGCTGCGCCTCCGCCGAGCGCGTCTGAGCCCTCGCGCGGCCTGTCCCGACTCGATTCGCTGCTGTTGACGTCGTCGGCGGTCATCTACCTGGCTGCCGCTTGCGCCACAACGTTCATCACCTACCGACTGGGCTACGAGGACTGGTACCTCTACGCCTTGATGAGCCTGTGCACGGCAACGGTCGTCACCAACTACGCGATCCTCAAACCGCGCGCGCCCTGGTGGCTGCGGATTGTGGTCTGGGGTTTTGCGGAGTTGGTCATCGCCGCGTGGTCGCTGCTGCTGTTTGAGCGCACCCAGGTCGGCTGGGTCATCGTCGATGGCAACGCGGTCGATCATGGCGCGCAGGGCTGGTTCTTTGTCTCCGTCGCGCTCAACGTGCTGTGCGGTGTGCTGTTGACAGTGCACCTGCTGTTTGTCGCCCCCCGCATTCGCCGTGCGGTCTTGGCTGGCTGACGGCCCAACCGGGTACCCCTTGCGCGACCTCCTCCTCCGCTACCGACGAACTCTGCTGCTGGGTCTTGCGCTCGCGCTGCCGCTGGCGCTCATGTACTACCACGGCAAGGTGCGCACCCAGACCTCGCTGCTCGAGAGCATGCTGCTAACCATTACGGCACCGATCCAAGACGCCACCGGTTCGGTATTGCGGGGCGGGCTCAACCTGGTCGATGGCTATATCCTGCTGACCAGCGTGCGACATCGAAATCGCGAGCTGATGGCGGAAAACCAGGTGTTGCTCGGCGAGGCGTTGCGATCCCGGCAGCTGGCGGAAGAGCTGCGGAGAGTGAAAAAGCTGTGCGAGTTCCGGGAGAGCCGCAAGCAATTGGTCACTGTACCGGCGAGGGTGATCGGCCACGAGGTCTCCCAGTTTTATCGGGTCGTTCGCGTGCACGTTGATGTCGCTGGGGTGACCGGTCTGCGGGAAGGCATGGCGGTGGTCACCCACAACGGCGTGGTTGGACGGCTGGAGAAGGTGTCCGGCGGGTACGCCGACGTGATGCTCGTCACCGACGACCGCTCGCGAATCCACGCGACGATCGCGGGTAAGGGCGTGGTCGGAAGCGTCCGCGGACAGGGCAAGCGCAACGAATTCGGCGCGCGATTTGTGCACTTGGACCGAGCTGAACGACGCGAACCGATCGCCGCTGACGACGCGGTGTTGACGACCGGTCACGACCGCGTGTTCCCGCCCGGCCTCGAGATCGGCCACGTGTCGTCGGCGCGCAGCACCCAAAAAGGCGCTTATCACGAGTTCACGTTGACCCCGGCCGTGCCGCTGGCCACGCTCGAAGAGGTGCTCATCGTCATCGAACACCACGCGCCCAAGCGCCCTCGCCCCAAACCCCAGGCGTCACGCGCCCGCCGCCTCCGCATCGACCCGGCCAACACACCCGACGGCTGATCGCCCGACCGCGACAGACAACCCGTTCTTTCACACGAATCATGAAACACTTCTCCTGGCTGCTGGTTACGTTTGTGCTGCTCGGGCTCGGCTCGCCGCTTTTGGGCACGTTCGAGATGCAGATGTACGTGCCGGACGTGCTGGTCTTGTCGGCCGTCTACATCGCGGTGCGCGGAGACTTGCTGCCCGGTGTGATGACGATCTTCGTCGCCGGGCTGCTCAAAGACGGCTTCGTGCTCGCGTCGCCCGTCGGTCTGTTCGCGGAGATCGGCGTCTTGTCCTTGCTTGGAGCCCGCGTTTTCCTGCGACGTGTCGACCTGCGGAGCATGGTGCCGTTGATGGCGACAGCGGCCGCGGCGTCGATGGTGGCGACGGGCATGTTCTGGCTGTTGGCGACCGTTTTCGACCGCGACTTCGGCGGCTCCGACCAGGTGTTGAGCACCTTCCTGCCGTTGGCCCTCGCCACGATGCTCGCCGCACCGGTGCAGTTCGCGATCCTCGACCGGGTGTCCGGCCTGTTCGGGCCCCGCGAACGCTCGGGGATGTTGCTGCGCTGATGGCCCGCCTGCAGCTCGGTCCGTCGCATGACTCTGCGGCCTTCCATGTGCGCAACCGCGTGGCCATGGCGGTCGTCGCGGCCGGTTGCCTGATGCTGGGCGCGCGCCTTCTGCTCGTGCAGGTGGTTAGCGGTGACACCTACGAGCAGTACGCGTCGGTCGAGCGGGTAAGCAAGGTCCGCGCAACGGCTCCGCGCGGTCTGATCCTCGGTCGAAATGGCGACGTCCTCGCACGCAACATCGAGAGCCATCGCCTCGAGATCCTCACGCACAGGGTCAAGAAGAAGCGCATCGTGCCGATCGCCGACACGATCGCGTCGCTGCTGAACCTGACCGATGCGCAGTACAAGGGCCTGCTCGCCGAGCTTGGGAAACCGGTCGATCCGCGCCGCCGAAAACCGCTCGTTGTTCGACGCGGGCTGGTCTCGACCCACTGCCCGTTCGACAGTCATCGGCTCGAGCTCGCCGGCGACGTCACATACTCGTTTTGTCCGACATGTGGCCGCACTTTCGAGCGCCCGCCGAAAAAACAATCGTGTCCGGTCGACCGACGCAAGCTCCTTCCGAGCGGTAACGGAGACGGCCTTCACTGCGGCGTCTGCGGGCGAGAATTCCTCGCCAAGGCGACGTGTCCGTACGACGAGACACCCGTGCGCGAAGGCGTGCATATCCTCCATTGCCCGATGTGTGGCCGCACGTTCAACGACGAAGTCGCGCTGCTCCGGTCCAACCTGCATCGTTTGCCCGAAGCCCGGATCCGCACCGAGATCCAGCGCGAGTACCCCTACCGGTACCTGTCGAGCCATGTGCTCGGCTACATGTCGCGCGTCAACCGTCGCGACCTCCGGCCCTTTCATCCCAAGGCACCCGCGCGCTTCTCGATCAACGACAAGGTCGGGCGCACCGGGCTCGAACGGGCGCTCGACAGCCTGCTGCGCGGGATCGACGGCGAACAGGTCCTGGTGCGGCGACACGGCCTCGAGCAAGAAGCGCCCGAGCTCAAGGAGCTGCTCCAGGCGATGCGTCCCCAACCGACGGTGCCCGGCTGGACGGTTCGGTTGACGCTCGATCTCAAGCTGCAGCGGGTGGCGAAAGTCGCCATGCGTCATGTTCATTCGGGCGCGTGCGTCGCCCTGCATGTACCCACCGGCGAGATCCTCGTCATGTACAGCAAGCCGAGCTTTGACCCCAACGCCTGGTCCGGTCGCCTGACCCCCGAGATCAAGGCGCGAACCGACGCCAGCCCCTATTCGCCGCTGCTCAACAAGGCGGTGCACCCGTTTCCGCCCGCGTCGGTTTTCAAAGCGGTATCGGCCGCCGCTGCGCTCGAAGAGGGGGTCGTCACGCCCAAGACGCGGTTTCATTGCCCCGGCTACTACGAGTTCGGCCGCCGCCGCTTTCACTGCCACAAGCGCAAGGGCGGTCATGGCGATGTCGACCTCAAGGCCGCGATCGAGCGCAGCTGCGACGTCTATTTCTACAAGGTCGGCGAGCAGCTCGGCCTCGACAAGCTCGCCAAGTGGGCTCGGAAGATGGGGCTTGGGCAGCACACCGGTATCGAGATCCCCGAACGCATCGGACGCCTGCCGACGATGGCCTGGTACAAGAAGCGCAAGGGTGGATATTACCCCGGTTTCGCCCTGTCGACGGCGGTCGGGCAGAAAGACGTGACCGCAACGCCGCTGCAGCTTGCTCGCCTGTACGCCGGGATCGCGCGGGGCGGGGAACTGACGCCGGTTACGCTGATCCGCGGGTTGGAGAATAGCGACGGCAGGGCGCGGGTTTTCGGGCGCGGCAAGAACGTCGACATGGGCCTCAAGCCCGTGACGTTGCAGCACGTCCAGGCCGGTTTGCTCGCCGTCTTGGAAGGCCCGATGGGAACCGCTCGCAAGATCCGCCTTGGCTCGGTACGGATGGCGGGCAAGACGGGCACGGCCGAAGCTGCCCAGCGGGCCAAGAAGGGGGCGCCCAAGGATGTCGTGCGCTGGATGAAAGCTGACCACGCCTGGTTTGTCGCGTACGCGCCCGTCGAGAAGCCGGAGATCGTGGTGGCGGCGTTCGTTGAACACGGCGGCGGTGGCGGTCATGTGGCGGCGCCGATCGTCAAGCAAGTTGTGCGATCGTGGTTTCGCGCCCATCCCCCGGGTCAGGAGCAGCAGGACCTTCCGAGAACCTCGAAAAAACGGGACCTGTGGGGCCCTCATCCGCTGCCAGCCCATGATCACGGGGCGCGTCCATGAGCCTCGCGCGCCGCCTCCGCCAGCCGTCGTTGATCATCGGCATGTTGTCGTTGCTGCTGCTCTGCGCGGCGTCGATCCACTCGCTCACGTTCATCGACGAGCTGACCGGCGACAGCTACCACCGCAGCCAGACGATCTGGGTTGTGCTCGGCCTCATCGGCGCGGGCGTCGTGGCCGGCATGGACATCGGGTTTGTGCGCAGGTTGTCGCCGACCGTCTACCAGGTGCTGATCTTGCTGTTGATCGCGGTCTTGGTCTTCGGGCGCGAGATCAACCACAGCCGACGTTGGATCGAGCTCGGCCCGGCCAACCTGCAGCCAAGCGAGTTCATGAAGCTCGCCGTGGTGCTGATGCTTGCCGATTGGTTTGATCGACGACGCAAAGCGGAGGCATGGGCGCTCAGCCGGCTGATTATCCCGATGGCGATCATGTTGGTGCCGACGATCCTCATCAATCGGCAGCCCGACCTGGGCACGTCGATCTGCGTGGCTCTCATCGCGGCGAGCGTCATTCTGTATGAAGGGGTGCGCCGTCAGACATTGGTCGCGGCGGTCCTCCTGGTCGTGCTGGGCATCCCGCTCGCGTGGCGTTTCGGCGCGGTCGAGAGCTATCAAAAAGCCCGGGTCCAGGCGTGGCTCGCTCTCGATGAAAACGCGTCGAAGAAGCGGCGGACCGCGCGCGCATCACAGGCGGAACAGGCGCTGTGGGCTGTCGGCTCGGGCCGGCTTTTCGGCCGCACTGCGACGGACGCCAGGCGTTCGGTCTTGCGTCACCTGCCGTTTCTGCACACCGATTTCGTGCTGGCGGCGTGGGCCGAGCTATACGGCCTCGCGGGGACTCTTGCGCTCTTTGGCTTGTACGGAGGGATCCTGCTGTGGGCGCTGCATCTGGCCGACACATCGCGCGAACGTTTTGACGCGTTGCTCGCGGTCGGGGTTGCATCGCTCATCTTTTGGCAGTTCTTCATCAACAGCGGAATGGTCATCGGGATGCTGCCGGTGGTGGGCATGACCCTGCCGGTGATGAGCTACGGCGGCTCATCGATGCTGACCGTGCTGCTGTCGGTGGGCTTTTTGCTCAACATCGCGCTTCGTCGGCGCACCCTTTAGCCCGGGTTAGCCCGCCATCGCGGCCAACGAGCGGAGTGAACGACGTGAACAAGGCCAGCAACCGCACGATCGGCCTGTACCTGGCCGGGATCGCCCTGGTTTGCGCCGCCATCTACGCGCCGAGCATCGTTGGCGCCGAGTACGTGCACGACGATCATCCTGCGGTTGTCGACAACCCGCTTGTGACCTGGCCGCCCGATCTCGGCGCGATCTTCACATCGTCCTACTTCGGGCCCGGCAAAGAGTTTGCGCACATGCCGTTGTCACGGCCGCTGGTCACGATCGGCTTTGCGGCAGAGCGCGCGATCGGCCTGGAGGCAGTCGGTCAGAAGTTCATCAGCCTGCTCCGATACATGGTGATCTGCGTGATTCTCGCGGTCGTTGTAACAAAGACGCTGGGACCACATGCCCAAGCGCGACGCATCGGGGCGCTCACGGGCCTGTTGTTTGCGGTGCATCCCGCGCACGTCGGCGTGGTCATGAGCGTGGCGTATCGGACCGAGATCCTGGCGCTGATGATGGTGCTGCTGGCGACATGGGCGCTGCTTGAGCCCAGGGCCCGCAAGTTGGCACCGCTGCTCTTGTTGATCGGTTTGCTGTGCAAGGAATCGGCGGTGTGTGTGCTGGCACCGTGGGCGACCATCGCGTGGCTGCGGCGTGATCGATCCATCGCTCGGATGATCGGGGCGGCGCTTGTAGTGGTCGCCGCGTTTGTCGCGTGGCGGGCGACCATGCTTGGCGGGGTCACCATTGCGACGATTCCCTACCTGGACAATCCGCTGGCTCGTGTGGCCGCTGGTGAGCGAATCGTCGGCGGTCTGTCACTTGTCGCGCTCGCCGCGGAACATCTTGTTTTTCCTGTTGATCTCGCCCCTGACTACTCGTTTGACGCCCTGCGATTGCCAGCTGGCTGGTCGACGTCTGCCATCATCGGTCTGGCGATCATCGGCGCCATCGGGGCAGCGGTCGCGGTCGGCTTGAGACGTCGCGCCGCTGATGCACCGGTTGCCAACGCCGGGTTCACGGGTCTGGCCGCCTTGTGGATCGCCGCATTCTGGTCGCCGGTCGCAAATATCCTGTTCGCGATCCCGGTTCTCTTCGCCGACCGCTTGCTGTTCGCGCCGTCGGCCGGTTTCTGCGCCCTCGTCGCGGCGCTCCTGGTCAAGATTCCCGACCGCAAGGTGATGTTTCCGGCCGTCGTTGGGCTGATCGTGCTTGGCGGCGGGCTCGGATCGCACCTGGTCGCGGCCGACTGGAAGACGGACAAGGCGCTGTACACGCGGGGCGTCGAGCTCGAACCACGGTCGGTCAAGATGCGCCTCAATCTCGGGCTGCTGCAGCTTCGTGAGCGGGAACCCGCGCAGGCTGTCGTCACCTTGGAGCCCGGGCATCGGATCGCGCCGCCGGATCACGACGTGCGTGAGGCGCTGGTGACCGCTTACGCCGAGAGCAACCGGTGCGCTCCGGGCCGGCCTCTCGTCGACCGGATCGTGGCTGAGAACCGGGCGCCGCGTGCGGTCCGTGTGGCGCTGCTGAAATACGCGCTGGCATGCCGCGACTTCAAGCTCGCCAACGCGCTCGGAAAGTCGCTGGGACTCAAGCGCAAGACGCGATGACATCGGTTTGCCAAAAGCGCACCGGGTGATAGACGGTGTGCTGTCATGCAGATTCGCGACCCCATTCACGGCGCTATCGCTGTCGACCAACACGAGGTCGCCGTGCTGGAGAGCCCGTTTTTCCAACGGCTCCGACGCGTCAAGCAGTTGGGGTTCGCCGAGCTCGTCTTTCCCGGGGCGTCCCATCATCGCTTCCTGCATTCGATCGGTGTGATGCACCTGGCCGGTGTCGCGTTCGACGCCGCCGTCGCCGATGCGCCGTGGTTGCCCGCCGCCGATGCCGTTCGCCTGCGCCGCATCCTCCGCCTCGCGACGTTGTGCCATGACGTGGGTCACGCGCCGCTCTCCCACGCTTCGGAGATCCTCTTTCCGACGGTCGGGCAGCTCGCCGTCCCCGGCCTCGAAGGCGAGGACCCAACCCGACAGGCCCGACACGAGCACTACACGCTCAAGTTGATGCTCGACTCCCCGATGGCCGACGTGATCCGCAAGGCCTACGCACCGCTCGACATCAAACCGGAACACGCCGCCGCCCTCCTGCACAGCGGGCTGCGCCTTGACGACGAGCCGTTCGCGGTCGCCGGACACGACATGCGGGGCATCCTCGCGGCGCTCACCAGCAGCGAAGTCGACGTCGACCGGATGGACTACCTGTTGCGCGACTCGTACTACACGGGCGTCAAGTACGGGACGTTTGATCACAGCTGGTTGCTCGATCACCTGTGCCGCTACGAAGCGGACGATGGCGGCGTCTATCTCGCGATCGAGGACCGTGCGCTCTACACGTTCGACGACTTCCTGCTGTCGCGTTACCACATGTTCCTGATGGTCTATTTCCACTACAAAGTGGTGTGCTACGACCAGATGCTGCGCCGTTTTTACGCCGGCCAGCCCGACATGATCGCGGTGCCGCCCGACCCCGAAGCCTTCCTCCGCTACGACGACGCGGCCATCCACAATGCGCTGGATGCCCACGCCGATTCCGACCCCTGGGCGCGCGCAAAATACCAGATGCAAAT
>Ga0209992_10001169_pt1 | contig 29372 bp, 30 predicted proteins | sample 2SBtaG_2_FD_182564 | JGI IMG/M metagenome (GOLD analysis project Ga0209992, IMG submission 182564) | Deep subsurface microbial communities from Kolumbo volcano to uncover new lineages of life (NeLLi) - 2SBTROV12_ACTIVE470 metaG (SPAdes)... | ecosystem: Environmental > Aquatic > Marine >... | reverse complement strand
TATGCTGCAGCAAAACTCTATGCTTATTGGATTACGGTTAACTATCGTGAAGCTTACGGCATGTATGCCTGTAACGGCATCTTGTTTAATCATGAATCCCCAGTACGAGGAGAGACCTTTGTAACGCGTAAGATTACAAGAGCACTGGCGCGTATCTCACTAGGCCTGCAAGACACAGTCTATCTTGGCAACATGAATGCCAAGCGTGACTGGGGTCATGCTAAAGACTATGTTGAGATGCAATGGCTGATGCTACAACAAGATGAGCCAGATGATTTTTGTATTGCCACAGGCGTGCAGTATTCAGTGCGTGATTTTGTCAACTTTGCCTGGGGTCACTTAGGCAAAACGATTCGCTGGGAAGGCGAAGGTATGGATGAGAAGGGTTATGATTCTGAGACTGGCAATTTAATCGTCGCAGTTGACAAGCGTTATTTCCGCCCAACAGAAGTGGAAACCTTACTAGGCGATCCATCTAAAGCTAAAGAAAAACTAGGCTGGGAGCCAAAAATAACTCTAGAAGAGATGGTTCATGAAATGATGGAAAACGACATCAACATTGCTAAGCGTGATTCACTAGTAAAAGAGCACGGCTTTAAAGCGCCAGACTTTAACGAGTAATTGGCCTAAAAATGGATCTTAACGACAAAATTTATATTGCAGGCCATAGAGGTTTGGTCGGCTCTGCTATTGTCAGACAATTGGAGTCAAGAGGCTTTACCAATCTTTTAATGCGCACGCATAAAGAGCTTGACCTTACCAATCAAGCACAAGTTCAAAGCTTCTTTAAGAAAGAACAGCCTGATTACGTTATTTTAGCTGCAGCAAAAGTAGGTGGCATCCACGCCAACAACACATACCCAGCCGACTTCATCTACCAAAACATAATGATAGAAGCCAATGTGATCAACGCAGCCTACGAAAATAAAGTAAAACGCTTACTGTTTCTAGGTAGTACATGTATTTACCCTAAAGCAGTCGAGCAACCAATGCGTGAAGATGCATTATTGACTGATGTACTAGAGCCAACTAATGAGCCGTATGCACTAGCGAAGATTGCAGGTATTAAATTGTGTGAATCATACAACCGTCAACACGGCACAGATTTTAGATCAGTCATGCCAACAAACTTATACGGTGTTAATGATAACTTCCATCCAGAGAACTCACATGTTATTCCTGCATTGATGCGCCGTTTCCATGAGGCAAAGATAAATAATGATGAAGAAGTGGTAGTATGGGGTACAGGAAATGCTATGCGTGAGTTTTTGTATGTGGATGATATGGCTGCTGCATCATTATTTGTACTAGAGTTAGATGAGCAAATCTATCAAGCCAATACAAAATCAATGCTCTCACATATCAATGTCGGCACAGGTGTTGATGTAACCATTAGAGAAATGGCAGAAACTATGAAAGAAGTGATTGGCTTTAAAGGAGAATTAACTTTTGATACTACAAAGCCAGATGGCGCACCAAGAAAGTTGATTGATATCACAAGATTAAAAAAAATGGGCTGGAGCTATAGTGTGGAGTTAGAAGAAGGTCTCCATAAAACTTATAAATGGTACAAGGAAAATAATTCATGAAGCTGCTTATCACTGGTGGTGCAGGCTTTATCGGCTCTGCTGTTATTCGTCATATTATTGATAACACTAATCACAGTGTTGTTAACGTTGACAAGTTAACCTATGCCGGCAATCTAGAGTCTTTGGTTTCAGTTGAAAATGATTCAAGGTATGCTTTTGAACAAGTTGATATTTGTGATGCAAAAGAGATTAAACGTGTATTTAATAAGCATCAGCCCGACATTGTTATGCATTTAGCAGCTGAGTCGCATGTAGATAGGTCAATTGATGGCCCTGGTGAATTCATTCAAACCAATATTGTTGGCACCTATGTGTTGCTTGAAGAAGCTAGAGACTATTGGTCTAGCTTAGACGATGAAAAAAAAGATAGTTTTAGATTCCATCATGTGTCAACTGATGAGGTGTATGGTGATTTAGAGGGAACAGATGATCTTTTTACTGAGGAAACTTCTTACGCGCCAAGCTCACCTTACTCAGCAGCAAAAGCAAGCTCTGATCATTTAGTACGTGCATGGCAACGAACCTTTAAATTGCCAACATTAATTACTAATTGCTCTAATAACTATGGGCCTTACCAGTTCCCTGAGAAGCTTATTCCGCTCATTATCCTTAATGCATTAGAAGGTAAGGATTTACCAATCTACGGCAATGGCAAGCAAATACGAGATTGGCTGTTTGTTGATGATCATGCAAGAGCACTGCTTCATGTGGCACTTACTGGTGAGATTAGTGAGACATACAACATTGGTGGGCATAATGAATTACAAAATATCGATGTTGTAAAAACTGTTTGTAGTATCCTGGACGAACTAGTACCAAGCAAGATTGATGGCGTTACTAAATATGAACAGCTTATTACTTATGTCGGTGATAGAGCAGGGCACGACATAAGATATGCTATTGATGCAACTAAGGTTGCTGATGAGCTTAACTGGACACCAGATGAAACTTTTGCAACAGGCATTAAAAAGACGGTTAAATGGTATTTAGAAAACACTGTTTGGTGCGACCGGGTTAAAGATGGTAGTTATCAGGGTGAGAGATTGGGGGTGATTAAATCATGAAAGGAATTATTCTAGCAGGCGGCTCAGGCACGCGCCTATATCCTCTTACCAAAGGCGTATCAAAACAACTCATGCCAATTTATGATAAACCAATGATTTATTATCCTTTATCAGTACTGATGCTTGCCGGTATTCAAGAAGTGCTGATTATCTCGACACCTGAAGATTTGCCAAGGTTTGAGCAACTGTTAGGTGATGGCTCTGATATTGGCATGAAGTTTGAATATATTGTACAGCCCTCTCCTGATGGTCTAGCGCAGGCGTTTATCTTAGGTAAAGACTTTATTGGTAATGATGATGCTTGCTTGATACTAGGTGACAATATTTATTATGGTCACGGCATGACTGACATGTTGTCTAATGCGGTATTAAATGCTAAAGATAAAAACACAGCAACCGTATTTGGTTATCACGTTAATGACCCAGAGCGCTACGGGGTGGTTGACTTTGACTCTACTGGCAAAGCGCTTAGTATTGAAGAGAAGCCAGATAGCCCTAAAAGCAACTACGCAGTAACAGGGTTATATTTTTATCCAAATGACGTGGTTAAAAAAGCAGCTGAAGTTATTCCATCTGATAGAGGTGAGTTAGAGATTACAACGGTTAATCAAATGTATTTAAGTGAAGAACGCTTAACTGTTGAGCTAATGGGTAGAGGCTACGCTTGGTTAGATACAGGCACACACGAGAGTTTGCTAGAAGCTTCGACCTTTATTGAAATCATAGAAAGAAGACAAGGCTTAAAAGTAGCTTGTATTGAAGAGATCGCCTTTGAACAAGGTTATATCAGTAAAGAGCAACTCATAGCATTAGCCCAACCTTTAGCTAAGAATCAGTATGGGCAATACTTACTTCGATGTGCAGAGGAAGTGATTTGAAGTTTACACCTCAATCCATCCCTGATGTAGTGCTGATTGAGCCTACAGTACACGGTGATAATCGTGGTTACTTTGTAGAAACCTTTAGGCAAGATCTGTTTGAAGAGTCTGTTGGTTATCAGGTTAATTTTATTCAAGACAATGAATCTAAATCAACCAAAGGCGTATTGCGTGGGCTACATTATCAACTCCCGCCTTACACTCAAGCTAAGCTAGTAAGAGTCATTGAAGGCCGAGTGTTAGATGTAGCTGTTGATATACGCAAATCTAGTCCTACCTTTGGTCAACATGTAGCTGTAGAGTTAACAGCGGATAATAAGCATCAACTGTTTGTGCCACATGGTTTTGCCCATGGTTTTGTCGTACTTAGTGAAAGTGCAACCTTTACTTATAAAGTAGATAATTACTATGCACCTGAGCATGATCGAGGTGTTGCATTTGATGATAAAAATCTAGCCATTGAATGGCAATTGTCACTAGAAACACTGCAACTCTCGGAGAAAGATAAAACACACCCAACTTTAGCGAATGCTAAAGATCTGTTTGAATAACCGAGAATGATGAGAATACTTGTTACGGGCAAGAATGGTCAATTAGGTCGTTCTATTCAAAAGATAGTTAATGAACAAAGTTATGATGGATTTATCTTTGCTGGTCGAGAAGAGTTGGATATGGGTAGTGGTAGTGATATCGATCAATACTTTGAAAATAATGAATTTGATATTATTATTAACTGTACAGCATACACAGCAGTTGACAAGGCAGAAGAAGAGCAAAATCTCGCAAATCAGGTTAATCACTTAGCAGTAGCGCAACTGGCTCAGATTGCTAAGAAGCAGCAAGCTAAATTAATACATATCTCTACCGACTATGTTTTTGATGGAGAGAGTGACAAGCCCTACACAGAGACTGATGAAACTAACCCTATTAATGCTTATGGCAAGACAAAGTTAGCTGGAGAGCAGGCGCTAAAAGAAATTATGCTAACTGATGCTATTATTATTAGGACTAGCTGGGTGTATTCAGAGTACGGTAATAACTTTGTTAAGACAATGCTAAGGTTAGGCCGAGAAAGAGATGAATTAAGTGTAGTTAGTGATCAAATGGGATCGCCTACTTATGCAACTGATTTGGCAAATGCAATATTAGAAATTATAAAGAATAAAGAATTTAGAGGAAAGGATCAAACGACCCAGATTTATCATTACTCAAATGAGGGTGAGATAAGCTGGTATGATTTTTCTAAAGAAATTTTTAAAATAGCAAAGATTGATTGCAAAGTTAATCCAATAACAACGGAGCAGTATCTGACGCCTGCCAAAAGACCGAAAAACACCTTGATGGATAAAGATAAAATAACTAAAATGTTTGGTGCGAATATTCCTAATTGGAAGGAATCGTTAAAGGTTTTTGAGTTTGAGTGAGCACATGCCGACTATTAACATTAAAACTACTGAAGGAAAAAATATTTCTTCTCTTGAAAAAAAGTCTGTATTAGAGTGTGCTTTGACTGCCGGACTAATACTTAATTATAGTTGTAAAAGTGGTCAATGTGGATCTTGTAAGACAACACTGGTAGAAGGTGAAATAATTGAAATTCAGGAACAATTGGCACTTAATAAAGAAGATCGGATTAATAATAAATTTTTAACTTGTTGTTGTATGGCCACATCTGACATTCTAATTGATGCAACTGACCTCAATGCTATGCACGGGATTGAAGTAAAAATATTACCAGCCAGAATCAACAGTTTAGAGCTTCTTTCTGAAGATATTATGCAAGTCAAATTAAGACTACCACCCTCATCAAATTTTGTTTTTTTGGAAGGGCAGTTCATTGATATTATAGGTCCAGGATCTATAAGAAGAAGTTATTCAATAGCTAGTATTTCATCAAATAAAGAAATAATTCTTTTAATAAAGAGAGTTAAAAATGGCGAGTTTAGTAATTATTGGTTTAATGAAGCAAAGCCGAATAATTTATTAAGAATAGAGGGGCCCAAAGGGACTTTCTTTTTGCGTGATAGGGTCAAACCTTTGGTTTTTTTAGCGACAGGGACTGGGATCGCGCCAATCGTTTCGATATTAGATAGATTGGATTCAGACCCTGATTTTAATCAGACTGAAAGTATAAGTTTATTTTGGGGCAACAGGTTGCAGCAGGATTTTGTTTGGAAGCCGAATTTTAAAAATATCAATGTAGATTTTTATAAAATTATCTCCAGAAAAGATGATGATTGGAAAGGTGAAGTTGGCTATGTACAAGATGTTGCATTGAGATTTTCTAGTGATGCACAAAAAATTAATGTTTATGCTTGTGGTGCTAGTAATATGATTAATTCAGCCAAGGCTAGTTTTGTTGGCGCAGGGTTAAGTGAGAATAATTTTTATTCAGATGTCTTTGTGCAAAGTTATTAGAAATTAAAGGAGAAAAGATGAAGGCAGTTATATTAGCAGGCGGCTTGGGTACGCGTCTCAGTGAAGAAACAAGTTTAAAGCCAAAGCCAATGGTAGAAATTGGTGGCAAACCAATCCTGTGGCATATCATGAAAATGTATTCCAAACATGGAGTTAATGATTTTGTAATATGTTGTGGCTATAAAGGCTATGTTATTAAGGAATATTTTGCTAATTACTTTCTTCATCAGTCAGATGTGACTTTTTGCATGAAAAATAATTCTATGGAAGTGCATCAAAAGCGAGCAGAGCCATGGACTGTTACATTAGTTGACACAGGTGATGATTCTATGACTGGCGGAAGATTGGGTAAAGTGGGCAAATACGTTAAGAATGAAGAGTCTTTTTGCTTCACTTATGGCGACGGTGTATCAGATGTAAATATTACAAAGTTAATAGCATTTCATAAAAAACACGGTAAGGATGCAACCCTGACTTCTGTTTATCCACCAGGAAGGTTTGGTGCGTTAGATATACAAGACAATCAAATAAAACAATTTACAGAGAAGCCAAAAGGCGATGGTGCCTTGATTAATGGTGGTTTTTTTGTACTCTCCCCAAAAGTTTTAGATAGAATTTCTAGTGATGATTGCACCTGGGAGCAAGAGCCTCTAAAAGGTTTGGCAGCAGATGACAATCTAATGGCATTTACACATGATGGCTTCTGGCAACCTATGGATACATTAAGGGATAAAGTATATCTGCAAGAGTTATGGGATGAGGATAAAGCCCCCTGGAAAATTTGGTAAATGACAACAATAGACAAAGATTTTTGGCAAGGTAGGCGGGTATTTCTTACGGGCCATACTGGCTTCAAAGGGAGTTGGCTTTCTTTGTGGCTAGCTTCATTGGGTGCAGAAGTCAAGGGTTATGCGCTCAACCCACCAACATCGCCTTCTTTATTTAATGAAGCAAAAATTGATTCAGTTATTGATTCGCAAATTGGAGACATTAGAGATCAAGATGTACTCCATGAAAGTATGACGGAATTTAACCCTGATATCTTAATCCATATGGCGGCACAGCCTTTGGTTAGATATTCTTATGATGCTCCAATTGAAACCTATGAAGTTAATGTGATTGGCACAGCCAAAGTGCTAGAAGTGGCGAGAAGTTGTCCCAATCTAAAGGCTATTGTAAATATTACAACAGATAAATGTTATGAGAATGATGGGCGATCTGAAGGTTATATGGAAGATGATCCTATGGGTGGCTACGATCCTTATAGTAGCAGTAAAGGTTGTGCAGAGTTAGTTGCCTCGTCTTATAGGAGATCTTTTTTACAAAATCAAGGTATAGGCCTTGCTTCAGTACGAGCTGGTAATGTAATTGGCGGAGGTGATTGGGCCAATGATAGGTTAATACCGGATATTTTACGATCATTTGAAAGGGGCGAGTCTGTTGTTATTCGTAATCCGAAAGCTACACGGCCATGGCAACATGTTTTAGAACCGTTATCAGGGTATTTAATACTTGCGCAAAAGCTTTATAAAGATCATCAAAAATATGCTGAAGGGTGGAATTTTGGACCTAATGAAAAGGATGTGAAGCCGGTAGATTGGATCTTAAATAGCATGATATCAAAATGGCCCGACTCTAGCTGGAAGCTTGACGACAATTCTAACCCTCATGAGGCGGGATTTCTAAAGTTGAATATTTCAAAAGCTGAGTCAATGCTTGGCTGGGAGCCTGCTTGGGAGTTAAGTCATACACTAGAAAAAATCATTAGTTGGCATCAGGCCTGGCTTAATAAGGAAGATATGCAGGCTGTAAGTCTTGCAGAAATTGAAGAGTATATGAGGGATATGAATAATGAATACAACTGAATCACTAAGAAGAGATATTGCAAATCTAGTGAAACAATATGCTGAGCTACAATATGCTGAGCAAGATTTTGAACCAGGTAAAGATATTGTTCCACCGTCAGGAAAAGTTATTGGTGCGACAGAGCTACAGTATATGGTTGATGCATCCTTAGATGGCTGGCTAACTACTGGACGATTTAACGAGCAGTTCGAAAAAAAGTTGGCTGATTTTATTGGGATTAAGAGTTTAATTACAGTTAATTCAGGTTCGTCTGCTAATTTAGTTGCATTTGCCACTTTAACATCGCCAAAATTAGGTGATAGGGCTATTAAAAAGGGCGATGAAGTAATTGGTATTGCCGCAGGTTTCCCGACTACGGTTAATCCGGTTGTACAATTTGGCGCTATTCCAGTATTTGTCGATGTTGATTTAGAAACGCATAATGTCAATGCCGATTTAATCGAGGCTGCAATTACTCCAAAAACTAAGGCAATTATGCTTGCTCATACTCTAGGAAATCCATACAACCTTGAAAAAGTAAAAGAATTGTGTGATAAGTATAACCTTTGGTTAGTTGAAGATTGTTGCGATGCATTGGGTGCAGAGTATAAAGGTAAACATGTAGGCACATTTGGCGATATGGCAACTTGCAGTTTTTATCCAGCACACCACATCACTATGGGCGAGGGCGGTGCAGTTTTTTCTGATAATTTAGAGCTAATGACTATAGCCGAATCGTTTAGAGACTGGGGTAGAGATTGTTATTGCAAACCAGGCTGTGATGATACTTGTGGAAAAAGGTTTAACCAGAAACTAGGTAGTTTGCCACAAGGGTATGATCATAAATACACATATTCACATCTTGGTTACAATCTTAAGATTAGCGATATGCAGGCAGCATGTGGCTTAGCTCAATTAAAACGCTTGCCAGAATTTATTGAAAAACGCAATGCTAACTTTTCTTATTTAAGCAATAGGCTGTCAACTCTTAATGATTTTATAGAACTAACTATACCTACTGAAAATTCAACGCCTTCGTGGTTTGGATTCCCAATCACAGTCAAGAGTGATTCTGGAGTGAGGAGGGTGGATCTTACCAAGTATTTAGATCAAAATAAAATTGGCACACGTTTATTGTTTGCTGGAAATCTAACTAGGCAGCCATATTTTAAAGATGTGGATTATAGAATCTCAGGTGATTTGACAAATACTGATATCACCATGAATCAAACATTGTGGGTCGGAGTTTATCCTGGCTTGGGTCTAGACCAATTAGACTATATTGCTGAGAAATTGGAAGAGTTTTTTGGAGTTGGGTTTTAGTGACCTTGTTTCCAAGAGTATTATTAACAGGTGCGACTGGGTTTCTAGGAAGTCATCTACTTAAGGCGCTACTAAATAAAGGGCATGAGGTGGTAATTCTTAAAAGGTCGTCATCAAATGTTTATCGAATACAGGATGAGATTGGTAGTATTGTTTCTTATGATGTGGATTTACAGCCTTTAGAGTTGGCATTTAAAGAGCAAGAAATAGAAGTGGTGATTCATACTGCAGGTCAATATGGAAGGGGTGATTGCGGTATTGTAAAAATGCTTGAGTCTAATGTGATTTTTGGTGTGAGGCTATTAGATGCATGTCAGAAATATAATACCAATATATTTATAAATACTGACACAATGTTACAATCATCTTTAAACAATTATTCCCTATCAAAAAAACATTTTGTAGATTGGCTAAAGCAGTATTTAGAAGAGGTGCAAATAGTTAATTTAAAATTGGAACATATGTATGGAACAAAGGATGATAATAACAAGTTTGTTTCATGGTTTTTGTCTCAATTAAAAGATGGTGTTTTGGAAATAAAGTTAACATCAGGAGTGCAAAATCGTGATTTTATTTATGTGGATGATGTTGTATCGGCATTCTTGACCGTATTGGAAAAAAGTAAAGACTTACCTAAGTTTATTGAATTTAATGTTGGAACTGGACAGTCGATACCAGTCCGTGATTTTGTTGAAAGAGTGGCGTATCTTTATCGAAAATTTAATGCCGAGTCTAAAACTAAATTATTATTTGGTGCTGTGCCTTATCGCAATGGTGAGGAGATGAGTATTGATGTTGATATTACAGGTCTACAAAAAATTGGCTGGCAAGCAAAAGTTTCTTTAGATGAGGGACTTTTGAAAATCATACAGGAGTAATTGTGAAGTATTTAATAACAGGTGGATGTGGATTTTTAGGATCAAACATAGCAAGTGAAATACTAAGAAGAGGAGATGAACTTGTAGTCTTTGATAGTCTTTATAGATTTGGAAGTTATCAAAATAAAGAGTGGTTAGACTCCCAAGGTAAATTTACATTTATTCATGGAGATATTAGAAATATAAATGATGTAGAAAGAACTATTAAAATTCATAAGCCTGATGTTATTTATCATCTTGCTGGTCAAGTTGCTATGACTACATCAATAGCAGACCCAAGAATGGACTTTGAAATAAATGTAGGGGGAAGTTTCAATCTTCTCAATGCAGTACGACTTTATAGTCCAGATTCTACAATCATCTACTCATCTACAAATAAAGTATATGGAGACCTAGAACAATACTCTTATGAAGAAACAAATACTAGATACAGTTGCATAGATAAACCAAATGGATTTGATGAAAAAGTAACTTTAGACTTTCATTCACCATATGGAACTTCAAAAGGAAGTGCAGATCAATACATGCTGGATTTTGCAAGAATATATGGTATTAAAACAGCAGTATTTAGACACTCTTCTATGTTTGGCGGGAGGCAATTTGCAACTTATGATCAGGGATGGCTTGGATGGTTCACACATAAAGCATTAGAGATAAAAACAAATACTTTAAAAAAGCCTTTTACTATTTCAGGAAATGGAAAACAGGTAAGAGATTTACTCTATGCAAGTGATTGTGTGGATTTATATCTAAAAGCTTCTCAAAAGATAGATACGATAAAGGGGCAAGCTTTTAATATAGGCGGAGGGATGCAAAATTCATCGTCTCTTCTTGAGTTTTTTAGTTTCTTAGAATCAGAACTAGACATCAAGATGACATATACTCAACTTCCTCCAAGGGAGTCAGACCAAAGAGTGTTTGTATCAGATATAACAAAAGCAAAGGAGCTTATAGGATGGGAGCCAAAGGTTTCTAAAGAAGAGGGAATTAAAAAAATGATTGAGTGGGTGAGTAAATAATTGAGTCATACACTTTCTGAAACTAGATCTAAAAACTATACCAAACAAATAAAAGGCTCTTTTATATTTAAAGGACTTGCGATATTTGCTAGTTTTTTAGCAATGCCTCTTATGATAAAGTATTTGGGAGTTGAGCGCTACGGCGTATGGAGTACACTGCTTTCTATAGTCTCTTGGGTGGTTTTATTTGATATAGGTATAGGTAATGGTCTTAGAAATAAAATATCAGAATCTTTAGCTCAGAATAATAAACAAGAAGCACATAATTATATATCTACTGCCTACATAATTATAGGTGCAATATCTGTAATGTTAATATTGATTTTTTTAATAGCTAGCGCATATATTCCATGGCAAAAATTTTTTAATATAACATCTATTAGCAATCAAGATTTACAAAATGTTGTGAATATTACCGCTATATTTTTGTTTTTAAATTTTTGGATAAGTCTTATAAATCAAGTTTTTAATGGATTTCAAAAAACATCATTAGTTGTGTTTAATCAATTCATATCAAATACTTTTTCATTATTAGCTGTATTTATTCTATATACATTTTACGAATCATCTTTGGTAAAACTTGCATTCGCCTATGGAATTTCTCTTGTATCATCTAGTTTGATTCTCTCCTTTTGGTTTTATAGAAGAAATAGAGAGCTTATACCGAGAATCAAATCTTTTGGATTAAACTATACCAAATCTATAACATCACTTGGTTTTAAATTTTTCATCATTCAAATAGCTGTGATTGTAATTTTTACAACAGATAAGATTCTCATCACTCAACTATTTGGGCCAGGATATGTCGCAAGTTATGATGTTGTGTTTAAACTTTTTTCAGTAATCACTGTTGCACATGGCATCTTGATGGCACCTTTATGGTCCGCATATAGTGATGCTTATAATAGAAATGATATGGAGTGGATAGAAAAAACAATTAAAAATCAGCTAAAAATTTATTTGTTGATAATAGCATTGACGATTTTTCTTATATATCTAGCAAAACCAATTATTGCCCTTTGGATAGGGGGAGATTTTGTTGTGGATAATATGCTCATAATTGCAATGGCACTTTTTATTTTAGTTTCGACTTGGAATAATATTTTTGCATTTTTTGTCAATGCTGCAAATAAACTTGATGTTCAAATAAAGACATCAGTCGCAGCTATGATAGTGAATATCCCTCTTTCTATTATTTTTGTTGAATTTTTTAAAATGGAAGTTTATGGAGTAGTTTTAGCGACATTTATAGCATTGTCTTTTTTTGCAATCTTTGGCTCAATTCAAACATTTAATATATTAACGAAAAAAAACAGATGAAAGATAAATTAGCAAGTATATTAATACCAGTTTACAATAGAGAAAACTTAATAGAAGAAACAGTTCAAAGTGCTTTAAACCAAACTTATAAAAGCATTGAAATAATAGTTGTTGATAATCAAAGCACAGATAACACATGGAAAGTATTGCAAAAATTAGCTTCTCAAGATGAAAGAATTAAAATCTTTAAAAATGAAACAAACGTTGGGCCTGTACGAAATTGGAAAAGATGTATAGATGAGGCATGTGGAGAATATGGAAAGATACTTTGGTCGGATGATTTAATAGCTTCTGATTTTTTAGAAAAAACAACCCCATTTTTAGAGGATGCAAATGTAGGATTTGTATTTACGGACACAGAGATATTTATAGATGGAACAGATAAAAAAACATCACGCTACTTTATAAGTGAAAGTGGAATATATGAAAGTGAGAAGTATATAAAAGGTGCTTTGTTTGATGGCGGCTATCCCGTTTCACCTGGATGTGCACTGTTTAGATTAGAAGATTTGAAAAGCAACTTATTAGTAGACATTTCAAATAAAGTCAATAGTGATTTTGCTATACATGCAATTGGTAATGATTTGTTGATTTTTTTATTAACAGCCCACCAATATAAAAAATTTGCTTTTATAAATGAAAAGCTATCATTTTTCAGAGCTCATGAAGGGTCTATTAGTGTTCAGTCAAATGATGGGAAATTGCCATTACTTTATAACCTTGCAAGTGCTTGTTTTGTGGAGAATTATCGAAAAGATTTTATAAAAAAACAAAATGTTATCTTGTGGAATTTGTTAAGAGTTTATAAAAATAGTTCTAAAAAGTTTAACATGCATAAAATATCAGATTTTTATATGAAAAATGAAGATTATGGATTAGATTATATTTTTTTGTTTAAAAAAATTATTAAAAAAACTGTGAGACAAGTTGTGAATACAATACGGATGCAAGTAGTCACTTTTTACAAAAGATCATTTGCTGATCGTATTGCAGAAAAAAACTATAGGCGTAAATATGATAGATAACAAGCCTCTCATAGGAGTTGCCATAGCTACACACAATAGAAAGAAAATATTGAGAGAATGTATTGAAGCGATTAATCATAATAAATATTGTAATACTACAATATGTGTAGTTGACGACGGCAGTAATGACGGTACCTGGGAGATGTTAAATCATAATTTTCCTGAAATTGTGTCGATCAAAGGCGATGGAAGTTTGTGGTGGGGTGGAGCTACAAATGAGGCTATAAAGGCGTGTCTCAATCTGAACTGTGAGCATATAATCTTGCTTAATGACGATTGTATTATTCAACGAGACACTATATCAAAATTTATTAAATGCTCAGAAAGTTTTCCAGGAGTGGTAATTACAACTGTTGCACTAGATATAGATCATCCTGATAAAATTTGGTGGGCAGGATCAACATGGGGCCCTATAAATTTCTTCCCTTTTGTTTGGCTTATTCGTCAAAAATACCCACATGACACCCCAATAAGTGAGCTACCTAATTTTCCGTACAATACTAGTGAATTTACTGGTCGAGCTACATTTATACCGAGAAGTGTTTTTGAAAGCGCAGGATTGATTGATGCAAAATTTTTTCCTCAGTATGGTTCAGATAATGACTTTAGTTTAAGGGTTACAACAAGTGGTGGAAGGGCAATAGTTGATCCTAATAATAGGGTGCTTTTGTACGCTGAAGAAGCAGGACAAAATATTGATGGTAGTTTGCTCAGCCTTCCCATTAGATTTTTTAAATTAATGTTTTACAGAAAGCATGGAGAGGCTGCTAGATTTTGGTGGTATGTACTTAAACGGCACGCACCATGGTATGCGGTTATTCCTTCATACGTATTCATTTTGACCCTTACTTTTTTGAGAGTATTTAAAATACTTCCAATTATTTATCAGTTTATCGGTAAAAAATAATAATACCATGGATAGTGAAAAGTTTTTACAGCCTACTTCAAAGCTTTCTGTTCGATTCAATTTAGTATTGATCATGTTGTTGTTGTGGACGTTGTCACAATTACTTATCCCTGTAAAGTTTTTTTCATATGGCATGATTCTTAATTATGAGTATTTAAAAGTTGCAATCCCTGCGACAGGTATTGTAGTATCCACTCTGCTTTATATTAATAGATTAAAATTAAATAATAACTTGTGGCCTTTTGCATTATTTAATATTTTAGTTTTAATTATAATTGCTGTTAAATATATATTTATGGAGCCTGAGATTGGTGTTTTTCAAGAGTCTGCTAAGTATATTATTTGGAGTATTGCTGTTTTTTTACTATTCCCATCTGTATTCAACTCACTGTATAAGGTTAAGATATTTTTAAGATTTTCAACCGCGTTGATTGTTCTTTTTTTTGTATTTATAATTCTAGCAGTATTTTATTTAAATCTAGATACTCTATATTTTAGTAATGGGCGGCTTGAGTTGTTTTATGGAAATCCTTTGTATCTTGGCGGAATTTTCTATTCGTTATTATGCATCTCTTTAATATTAAGGGAGTTAAGTGACTCCAATTTTGAGAAAAGCATCTTGTTAATGGTGGTGGTATTATCTATGTGGGTAATATATATGGCACATGCGCGTACTTTTATGCTTGCCACCTTGGGGATTTATTTGTCTTATAATTTTAATATTGGCAGAAATCTTAAAAAAGTATCGTTTGTTATTTTTTTTATTTTGTTGTCATTTGTTTTTATATATATAATTTTTTCAGAGAGTATTGATCTCAATAAATTATCTTCTAATCGTTTGTTAATTTGGGCGGAGGTTATGAGTGGTAATTTAAATTATATTCAACTTCTACTAGGAAATTATTCTGATTCTGGATATATTAAAGAAACTATTTCTCAGTCAGGTATTGGTGTTAAGCAAACCTTCCAAAGGTTTGCTACTGACAATTCTTATATTGAAATCTTTATAAATACTGGTGCAATTGGCTTGATTTTATTTGTGTTGGGATTGAAAAAACTCTTTCCAATTGGAATGATTAAGGAGTTTAAAAAAATTGATAGAGAAGCGAGGCTGGTAAGAGTTTTGTCTCTTGCGTATGGAGTGTTAATGAGCATTGTTATTACTGGATTTTTTTATGGAAGCTTTCCGTCTATTGGAAATACAATAAACTCCATTGTATTTCCTGTTGTGGTGTCGATTATCTTATTATTGAGAAGGCATATCATTGTAATTAGGAGGCTGAAATGAAAATATTGCATATAGCACCCGCATATCAAATAAAAGGAGGGGGGATATTTGAAGTAGTTGAAAATTTGAGTGCCTCCCAATGTAAAAATAAAAAAAATTTAGTTGATATTCTTTGTTTGGAAACTTTTAAAGAGACGCATGCCTCAAATAAGGCGATCTACAACCTCTTGCCTTCTAGGGTGACCCAATTTTCCCTAATGTATGCAACATTTATTTTTTTATACTCTAAAATGCGAAGCTATGATATAGTTCATATACATGGAGCTTGGTCATTCCAATTTCTGTTTATACTTCCATTTGTTTTATTTTACAAGAACAAAGTTATTTACCAGCCACATGGTCTTCTTTGCCCAGTTCGCATGAAAAAAAGCTGGTTGATTAAAAAGTTAGCTTGGCTGTTTTATCAAAGGTACCTTTTAAAATATTCTAGGAGTATTGTATGCTGCTCAAAGAAAGAAGAAAGTGAGGTGTCAGATATACTCTTAAGTTTTGAAAAGGTTGAGGTTATACCTAACGGTCTTGACGATGAGTTTTTTCTAAAGAAAGGCTTTGTTAAATTTCAACGTAAGAATCGGCTTATGTTTTTTTCTCAAATAATACCCATAAAAAACCTTGAAAGTGTCTTTTATGCTATTTCAGAGCTAAAATATAAAGATTCATATGATGTGTATTTGGATGTTTATGGGTATGGGCCAGAAGACTATGTAAGAGATCTAAAAACACTTATAAATAAATTGCAGATTTCAGGAAATATATTGTTTAAAGGTGCGATTCCTAGGGATGAAAGGGTGGCAGTATATGATAAGTATACTTACTTTATATTGCCCAGTCTGAGTGAAAATTTTGCAATAGTAGTGTTGGAAGCCTTAAGCAGAGGCTGCAAAGCATTTGTTTCTACTCAAACCCCATGGGGCGAGTATTGGCATGATAATTTGACCATGTTGGACCCTGACGAATCTTCAGTCTATTCTACTTTAAAGTCCGAATTGTTAAACAATCAACACCCTATAAATAGGAATTCTGAACGCACGCTTGTATTGGATGAATTTAACTGGGATGAAATATCAGTTAAATTTAATAGACTGTATCTTTTAGGTAAATAGGAGGGGTGCTGTGAATAGAAATATAATTGTATTTTCAGGTATTGATGGTTGTGGGAAGTCGACTCAAATTGAGAGGCTTACAGATCATTTTGACTTGGGCAATACTAAATACAAGATTCTTTGGGTAAGGCCAGGGTCCACTCCTTTTATTTTATTTATGAAATCTATAGCAAGATTCCTGTTTAAGTCTTTGCCAAAAGGCGGAAGAAGCGATAAGAGAGAGGCGTTGCTAAAGCAAAGTAAAATTGGAAAAATTTGGTTTTATCTGAGTTTTGTTGAATTACTTTATATATTTAAGATAAAGCCACCTCTCCTTATTTTATTTGGTTATAAGCTAATATTCGATAGATATATTTTAGATTCTATTATTGATTATGAAATAATGCTGGATAAGCGCTTGTTTAACAATAAGTTTGTAAAGAGTTTACTTGGGTCAAATAAAGATATTGTTAAGGTATATTTAGAAATTCCTATCAAAGACTCAATATATAGATGCGAAAAAAAATGGGAACCTTTTCCCGACACAGAACAAGAGAAAATTGTTAGATTTAAGCTGTATAAGGATTATATCGACAAATTGGATTACGTGAAAATAGATGGCAGGAATAGTCCAGAAACCATTCAAAAAACGATTTTTGAGCTTATAGAGTAAAAAAATGAAATTTACACAATTTGAAGATAGGGAAAATCATCTTCGCGAAATTGAAGTGTGTGTTGGTTATCTGAATCGATACTTATGGAGTGATCAGAAAAAAGCAGAGTTTATTGAGATTCCTAGGCTTAATCTAATATTGCGTAGAGATTCCAGTGTTGACTTATTTTTATCTGTGACAAAAGAGTATAGGTCACATAAAGACTTTAGTAGGAGGTTGTTGGCGTTTGGCTATATTGGATTAATAGCGTTACTTTTAAAGCTGAAGCTGTCTACTTATTTCTTAAATATTTTAATTCTTGATGTTTCTGAGTTTTATCCTGTAATTTTAGGCGGAAATAACAGACTGAGATTTATTGATTCGTCGAATAGTAACGCAATATTGATTTCAAAAAATATAAATAGTGCTTTCTTTACAAACAATGCAATAAGCGCATATCAGCAAGGCCATTTTTCTGATCTAGATGTAATACCGCCAGTATTAGCGGTAACCAAAAAACTTTATTTTGAAAAACAAATTGATGGACTGGCAATTAATAGATTTTTCTTGTCCGATTCTGAGGGTGCAGTCGTAGACAATTCACTGAACACATTATTTCAAATACAAGAGAAGCTATGTAGTGTTGTTAGTTTAGATGTATTTTTTAAGTGTAAATCCGAAGTATTAGTTAATTATTCCAACAGCTTTAAATCAGACAAAAACTCAGAACTTATTAAATTATTTCTTAGTGTAACTGAACGGGTTCTAAAAAATTTTGGTGATTCAGAGGTTAAGATTGCTCCATCACATGGAGACCTGAATAGGGGTAATGTTTTTTATGGTCAGAACAAAGTATCTATAATTGACTGGGAGTATTATATGTATCGGTATGTTGATTATGACAAAGTTATTTACACGAATGATCTTAGGCATAAATCTTTATCTGATTATTCAATTTTTATGAAGCAGACTGATAAACATGATTTTGATACTGTAATTTTTTTAGTTGAGGAGTTGTTATTTAGGATACTTAACTTTAAGTTAGATGTTTTAGATTCACAAATGCATATAGATGAAATTTCTTATCTAATTAAGCAGAATATATCAAAAGAGGTGTCAATATGACGAGCAAAGTAATAAAGCCACCAAAGCTTGAGTTTTTCTTTCATCAACTTAATAAAAAATTTGGAAAATTCCTTGTGCTAAGGGGGTACGAGTTTCTCCCAACTGGCTATAGTAATGATATCGATGTGTTTGTACCAAAAGATGATTTAACGAGGTTTTTTTATTGTTTGCACAATTTGGATAGGTTAGAGACAAAGCTAACTATTTTGATCTCTAGGCTCGGCCTGATTAAGTGCGAATTAGTTGTTGACGGTGTGATTATTCCATTTGATATTTTGTACGGATTTTATTATGTTGGATTGGAGTATCAGGACAATGATCGGCTTGTTCGAAATTCAAGCCCTCATCATACTAGGCTTTTTTATACACCAGATTTGGAAGATGAGATTAGAATTTCCCTACTTAAAGAATTATTACATAATAAAAGAGTTCGTATAGATAAGGCTGGCTATCTCTCAAAAATGATGGAGAAATGCAACTCCCAACTTCCTACAGAGTACTTAAGCATTGAAGATGTTAAATTTCTGCAGGAATCAATTGCTGAAAATAGGCTGTACTTACCTAGAATCTCCTTAATTCTTAAAATGAAACTCATTAAATATAATTTTGGTAAACATTTTTTTGTGACAGTTAAAAATATAACAATGTTTGCTGCTATTAAATATATTTTCAAAAATCACTTTCATCAGAGAATGGTTAAATAATGCTCCCTAAAATCGCCATTCTTCTTGCTGGTTATGATGGTCAAAAATATATTCAAGAGCAAGTATTTTCATTAATAAATCAAAAAGAAGTATTGGTTGAAATTTTTATAAGAGTTGATGGGGAGTCGAAACCATTTATCGAATTAGTTACTGGATTGGAAAACCAATTTGAAAATATCCATTATATTAAGGGAGACACAATCTCAAGCTCTTCAAAAAATTTTTATAATTTAATTTTAGGTATGAGGCGCTATGATTTTGATTATTACGCTTTATGCGACCAAGATGACATTTGGCTTGATAATAAATTAATTAATGCTATTTCATATTTTAATGATAATTCTGTGCAGGGATACTCTTCTGCCTTTACAACTTTTAATTCAACTGGAAAAAAAACAACTTATCAGTTAGGTGTTCAGACTAAATTTGATTATTTTTTTCAATCGGCTGGCCCTGGCTGCACATTTGTTTTAAACAATGCGGGTTTCGATTTTCTGCAAAGTTTTCTACTAAAAAACCCATCTATTCTTTCTGTAAGTGCACATGATTGGCTAGTGTATTTTATATTTCGTTTTAATAATATAAAATGGATTATAGGCACAGAATCGTACATATACTATCGCCAACACTCTTCTAATGTAGCAGGTGTAAATAAAGGTATTAAAGCAAAGTTTAAACGAGGGAGAATCTTGTTTCATGGCTGGTATTTTTCCGACCTAATGCATTTGTTGTCTTTTGCAAAGCAGAAAAATAACCTCCCTGGTTTTTATAATGTATTTCAATTGCGACGATCTAAAATTCAGTCAGTCTTTATTTGGGTGTATTTTTGGTTTTATTTTAAGTCCAAGCTTTAAGCATCTAAAGCAATAGTGATTTAGATATTAAAGTAAAATTAGGGTCAAAAAGATATTGAGTTAATAAATATAAAGTGTGAAGAATAAAAAACTAATTGTAAAAAATATTTTTGATTATGTGGTTGCTATTATTTTAACAATCATATTATTGCCATTGCTTGCTTTCATCGCACTCTTGGTTATGGTTTTTATCGGTCGCCCATTTATTTTTAAGCAAGCTCGTCCTGGATTACATGGTGAACCCTTTATTATTTATAAGTTTAGAACCATGACTGAAGAGCTTGATGAAAACGGCATCCTACTTCCTGACAATCATAGGCTTGGGCTGTTTGGGCGTTTGCTACGTAGTTCTAGTTTAGATGAGCTTCCAGCACTCTTTAACATATTAAAAGGAGATATAAGCTTGGTAGGCCCACGTCCATTACTTATGCGATATTTAAGTAGATACACTTCCGAGCAATCTAGACGGCATGAAGTCAAACCTGGCATTACTGGCTGGGCGCAAATTAATGGAAGAAATGCAATAAGTTGGGAGCAAAAATTTAAGTTTGATGTTTGGTATGTGGATAATCACACGTTTTGGCTTGATTTGAAAATTATCTTCCTTACTGCGGTTAAAGTGCTTAAGAGAGAGGGAATTAGTCAAAAAGGGATAGTGACAATGGAAGAGTTTAGAGGATTGAAAAAATAACATATCTTACTTAAAGGAGAAAGTGATTGAAGAAAATTGTTATTATGGGGGCTGGTGGATTTGGTGCTGAAGCCATATGGGCTCTAGAAGAGATGAATAAATTAAGTTCTTTGTCTAATCAGTGGAATATTCTTGGATATGCAGATGATGACAAGTCGAAAAAAGGTAAGGTTTTTTACAATTATCAGACATTGGGCACCCCAGGAGAAGTAGATGAAATATATTCTGGTAATCAATTATGGTATTTTTGCGCTATTGGCGATAATAGAATCCGTTCAAATATGGTTAAACGTTTGGATGAATTAGCCTGGAAGGCTGCCACATTAATTCATCCGTCGGCTGTTATGGCTAAGAATGTAGAAATTGGCAAAGGATCATACATTGGACCTGCTTCTGTTATTTGTCCAAATGCCATTATTGGAGAGTATGTTTTAATCAACACTAGAGTTGCCATAGGCCATGATGTAATTATGGAAAATTTCAGCCAGGCATGCCCAGGGGCTCAAATTAATGGATTTTGTAAAATAGGACGCTCATCTTTTATTGGGTCCAACGCCTCTATAATGCCTGGAACGAAAATAGGGGAAAAGGCAACTGTCGGAGGCAATTCTCAAGTACTTAGAGCGGTAAAAAGTGGAGCAACTGTAAATGGTGTGCCAGCAATAAAGGTAAGTTAATTTTTAATAAGATATAAGGGGTATTAATATGGAAATAGAGCTAAATAATAAAATTGCTAATCTTATGGAGGTCGAGCCTTCTGTTCTAGTAAATGATAAAATATTGGACGAGATAGAGGCCTGGGATTCGGTAACCATGTTAGGTTTAGTAGTTGTTTTAAGTGATTATCTTGGTGAGCCAGTTAATCCAGGAGAGGTAGGTCAGTTTGAAACCTTTGGAGATATTGTATTGTTTATAAGCAAAAAAAAATATATAGGGTAAGTGATGATAACTTCAACAATAGTTGCAACATCATATGCGCTGCCAATTAATAAATTAACCCAAGCTGAATTGAGACAGAGATTTGGGGAGAAGGTTGTTAATTCAATAGCTAAAATGTCTGGAATTAAAGAAAGACGTGTAGTGGCGCCCGGTCAATGTGCATCAGATTTGGCATTTAGTGCAGCTAGTCGGCTAATTAAATATCATAATATAGATAGAAAGACTATTGATTTGTTAACGTTCTCTTCTCAAACTCCTGATTACAAGATACCTTCCACAAGCTCTGTACTACACGGAAAGCTAAAACTTTCAGAAAGGTGCTGTACTTTTGATATTAATCAAGCATGCAGTTCATTCATTCATTCTTTACAAGTTGCACACTCAATGATAGTTGCCGGAACTGTCACGCGTGCGTTAGTTTTAAATGGAGATGCGATTTCAACACTGATAAACCCTATGGACAGGGGGCTAGTGACACTTCATGGCGATGCGGCTGCAGCTGTTTTAATGGAGAAATCTAATATTAATGATGGTGGATTTGAGTTGATTGAGACTGGAACAGATGGTTCATTATTTAAACATTTACTTGTGCCTGCTGGCGGATCAAGATTACCCAGTAGTCATGAAACCAAGATTGAGGTAACTGATGAGGATGGATGCACTCGAAATATGGAGCAGCTGTATATGGATGGACCTTCGGTATTTCATTTTGGAGTATATAAGATGCCTGGGGTTATAAAAGAGGCAATTAATAAAGCAGGGCTTGTTATGGATGATATTGATATGGTTTTATTGCATCAAGCAAATAAAATGATGGTAGATTTGATTTATAATTCCCTTAAAGTGCCTGAAGTAAAACGATTTTATTTTTTAGAAAAGGTGGGCAATAGCAGTGGTGCCTCTTTGCCGACGTTGTTATCGCATGCATGGAAAGAAGGGGTTATTAAACCAGGGAGTAGAACTCTTCTATGTGGATTTGGTGCAGGTCTCTCATGGGGGGTTTCTATTATAAAATGGCCTGACAACAGTAACGCATCAGTACAGGGTTTAGTAGACGTTATGCCTAATCAAAACGATAAAGAGAGGCAACGATGAAAAGATTTAAAGATAAACTAATTCTTGTGCTGGGCATGGGTTCCGGAATTGGCCTGTCAGCCGCTCAACAATTTGCGAAAGACGGGGCAAAAATTGTCGGGGTTGGTCGTGATATTCATAGTTTAAATAGCTCATTGTTGACGCTTGAGGGAGAAGGGCATTATATTATTGATGCTGATGCATTAGACGAGCAGAGGATTAAAGAAATTACTAAATATGGCAATGAAAATGGCGGTTATTATGGTTGTGTTTGCTGTGCTGGTTCGCTTGAAATGAGACCGATGCTTTTCACTGAGCCAAAGAATCTAATTGATAGTTTTAATGCAAATGTTGTTACAGCAATAAATGTGACTAAGGCCGCCTCTAAGGCGGTTGGTGTAGATGGATTGAGTGTTGTTTGGCTGTCATCTGTTGCTGCTGTTAGAGGTACCGCAGGATTTTCTGCTTATTCAGCTTCAAAAGGCGCCCTTATATCTGCAGCACGAGTTGCCGCAATTGAGTTAGCTAATAAAAATATTAGGGTAAATGTAATTGTCGCTGGAGTGGTAGAGACTCAAATGAGTGACACATGGCTTAAATTTCTCACACCAGAGCAAAAGATAGACGTTGAAAAAAGTCATTTATTAGGATTAGGGAAGCCACAAGATGTTTCCAGTGCGATAGCATTTCTTGTATCATCAGATTCAAGCTGGATTACTGGATCCTCTATTGTTGTAGATGGCGGGTTATCTGCGAATTAATAAATATATAATAAGATAATTTTGACAATACGTACTTTTTCATTAGAAAATCAAATCTCTTTTGCAGAAATATCTGGAGATTTTAATCCACTACATGTAGATCCGATTATAGCCAGAAGGTTGTTATATGGCGATCCAGCTGTACATGGAATTCATGCTACGCTCTGGGCAATAGATATGTGGCTCAAAAAAAATGGATATATTGTTAGCTTAACATTATTAAAAATTGAATTTTTACTTCCAATTGTTATCAATCAACCCGTACAGTATGTATGTGTTGACGAGACTAAAGACAGTTTTTATTTACGCATTCTTATTTCTGGAAAGAAGGCCGTAAGCATCAAAGCTTCTTTTTTGATAGTTAACAGTCATGAAAAAATACATTTTAATTCGAAAATGGTAAAAGACGAATGCAAAGAAGTTGCTGTTTCAGATATATTGAAAGTATCAGGAAATGTTGATTTAAATGTTGATTATGTTTTGGCAAACAGGCTTTTTCCTTATGTAGTTAATTCTTTATCACCAGTTCAAATTTCAGAATTATTAGCCACCACAAAAATTGTTGGAATGCAGTGTCCAGGACTGCAGTCTATATTTTCCAGTTTAGTCTTAAAATTTAAGAACGTGGCTTCTAATTGTTTGCAGATGAATTATGATGTCGAAGATTTTGATGAGCGTTTTTCAAGAATAACAGTAAAAATCTTAAGTACCTCTGCAAGTGGCAAGCTTTATGTTTTTTACCGACCACCGTATAAGCAGCAACCAAGTTATTTAGATATGCATAAATTAGCAGCCCGGTCAGAATTTTCCAATCAACGAGCATTAATTATTGGAGGTTCTAGAGGCTTGGGAGAGGTTACTGCAAAATTATTAGCTTCTGGTGGTGCAGAGGTGGTAATTACATATTTTCGTGGATCTAGAGATGCTAACTCAATAGTTAAAGATGTGACTAATGGTGGTGGAAATATTTTCAGTATAAATTATGATGTTATGGCGCCATTGGAAGAACGAAACTTAAGTATTGAAAGTAATTGGACGCCTACTCATTTATATTACTTTGCAACTCCATTTATCTTTGATGGGATTCGGGGTGAATTTAACAATGAATTATTTAATAAATTTTGTGACTATTATGTTACCGGATTTGTTAATATAGTGAATGATTGCAAAAGCATTGGGTCTAATCTGAAAAAGGTCTATTATCCATCTTCTGTGGCTGTCGATAGCCCTCCTGCAGACATGATTGAGTATTCAGCCGCGAAAGCTGCGGCCGAATCTATTTGTAGATCATTCAATATAACAGAGAATAAAACCGAATTTATTTTTGACAGGCTTCCGAGGCTTGACACAGATCAAACAGCAAGTGTTTTCGAGGTTGATAATAATGATCCTGTCCCACACATGCTGAGAATAATTCGTGGAATGAGTGATTAATACTTTAAATGGAAATAATAATATGAATGTAAACATTGTTTTGCGCAATATCTTTAGGGAAGTTTTTGACGATGATGAATTAGTTATTTCAGATTCAACTAGCAAGGATAATGTTATGGAGTGGGATTCAGTTGCCCACGTTAAATTGGTTTTGGCAGTCGAAGATGTTTTTAATATAAGGTTCTCACTTGATGATGTTACTTTTATAAATTCTGTAGAAGGCTTTAAAACATCAATTAATAAATACATTTAGTTAATATTAGGCAACTCATGATTAATAAGACCTTATTGGATTATGTATTCAGTAGTAATGATAATATAATTAATACATTGCAATATCTATTAGATGCCAATCGTGAGTATTTTGATTTAGAAGTTGCTACATATCTGGATAGCTTGATTGAATTTATAGCTGAAGATTCTGATGAAGAGTGGATTGACTGGATTTACACTTTATCAGGTTCCAAATATCCTTTGCCACGTTTTGTATATGCAAAATTTATCATTCGAGAAGAGGATAAGTCTGAAGAGGCAATAAAGATAGTTAAATCTATTATTGATTCTTTGTCAAAAGTTGATCCATTTCTCTATTTATTTCTGTCTAGAATTTTAGTTCGAAATGGAAATTTTATAGAGGCCGGTGAATATCTAAAGAGGGCATTGTTACTATCACCTTCATATTCTTTTTATGCAAAAAGTGAAAAATTATTAGATAAGATATTGGAATCTAAGAATCTCCAAGTAAAAAAAACTATCAAGCTTGCTGTGCTTGGAAGTTCAACAACATCATTTTTAGTGCCAGTTCTACGCGCCTGTTGCTTTAAGGATGGAATAGGCTTGAATATATATGAAGGAGTTTATGGCAATTTTCAGCAAGAAATAATGGATTCAAAATCAGGGTTGCATACATTCAACCCTGATTTGGCAATGCTACTTCTCAATCATCGAGATATAGGGTTGTCCCCCCTAGAGGATAAAACCATCCCAAGTGAATTTGTACATAATTTGCAAGAACTTTGGAGTAGGCTTCAAGAATTCAGTTCGTGTCATATACTTCAATTGGGTTTTGATGTGCCTCAATATTCTGCCAATGGCTTTCTCGATGATACACTCCAAGGAGGGCAGGCTCGAATAGTTAACACTATAAATCAACTGATCGCGGACAACATGTGGACAGGTATTTCATTGTGTGATATGAATAGAATTGCCTTAAATATTGGTAATAAGTTTAATTCTGATTTAGATTGGAGTCAAAATAGGCAGTATCCTTCGTTTGACACACTCCCATTATTGGGTATGAATACTGCCGCCCATATTCGCTCTATTTTTGGATATTCTGCAAAGGTTTTAATACTAGATTTAGATAATACATTATGGGGCGGCATAATTGGCGAGGACGGACTGTCTGGAATAAGTATTGATCCGTCAACAGCTAATGGAGAGGGTTATATCGCCTTGCAAAAATATGCTAAAGATCTAAAAAATAGAGGAATTTTACTTGCTATTTGCTCTAAGAATAACTTAAAAGATGCACAAGTGCCTTTTGAGGAGCATAAATCAATGATTCTTAAATTAGATGATTTTATAATTTTTAAAGCAAATTGGAAAGACAAGGCCTCCAATATAGAGGATATCGCCGAAGAATTGTCTCTTGGATTGGATAGTATTGTATTCATAGACGATAATCCAATGGAGCGCTCATGGGTTAGATCAAGTCTGCCTGATGTTATTGTTCCTGAGTGTGGAGATACGCCATGGGAAATGTTAGCAGCATTACGATCTGGAATGTATTTTGAGTCAGTCAATATAACAAAAGAAGATGTAAAAAGGCATGACAGCTATAAATCAAATTTAGATCGTAAAAAACACGAGCGAAAACATAAAACCATGGAAAGCTTTCTGAAGGAGTTGGAGATGGTGGCAGAAAGTACAAAGATCAATCCCACAACTCTTGTTAGGGCAACCCAATTAATTAATAAAACTAATCAGTTTAACTTCACTACACGCCGTTATTCTGAGGAGCAAGTTAAATCAATAAGCGAATCGTTGGATTATTGGACGAGGTGTTTTTATTTAAAAGATAAATTTGGCGACAATGGGCTAATCGGCATCATGATAGTGAAGAAATTAGAAGAAAGTTGGCACATTGATACATTTCTAATGAGCTGCAGGGTTCTTGGCCGTACAATGGAAAAATATATGATGGCTGAGCTAATGAGTGATGCTAGAAGTGAAAATATTAAATTATTAACAGGGGAATTCATTCCTACAAAGAAGAATGCTCTGGTTAAAAATACATTTAGAGAGTTGGGGTTTAAGCGTTTCAAAGAAAATATTTTTTCTATTTCTTTAGATATGGGTAATGTATGTGTAAATAAATTTATCAAGGATGGTCGACAGTAATGAGTGGCATTATTACAAACAATGGTTCTAATGTAGGCATCGATTGCGAAGATATTGACAGATGGGAAAAAATGCTAGCAGGGCTTGAAACCGAACCTCAAAGAAATTTATTTTCAGAAGCCGAACATCAATATTGCAGGTCTCATAAAAACCCTGCTCCATATTATGCGGCAAGATGGTGTGCAAAAGAGGCACTGCTGAAAGCCTGTAATTCATTTTATAAGGTTGATCTTCGATTGGTTAGTGTAGAAAGGGAACAGGACGGAAGTCCTTTTTTTGTAATTAATGATTCAAAATTTTCAGAATTAAATTTAACAATTAGTTTAAGTATGTCACATAGTCGTAAAACTGCAATGGCTGTTGTTATGGTGGTGCATTGAATAATCTATTTTCAGCTTGGCCTGCTTTTACTGATGAAGAGGCTGATGCAGTTCGTGATGTTGTAATATCCAATAAAGTTAATTATTGGACGGGTGATGAGTGTCGTAAATTTGAAAAAGAGTTCGCTATTTGGTCTGAGTCAAACTATGCGGTGGCTTTAGCGAATGGCACTTTGGCACTGGATGTTGCGTTTAAAGCTTTAAATGTGGGTAAGGGTGACGAGGTGATTGTCACTTCTCGCACTTTTATCGCCTCAATCTCTTCTATTGTAAATGCTGGAGCAGTGCCGATATTTGCAGATGTGGATCTCTCATCTCAAAATATTACACCTGCAACGATTCGTGCTGTGATCACGGATAAAACTAAAGCAATCGTCTGCGTGCATCTGGCTGGCTGGCCGTGCGATATGGATGAAATAATGGCTATCGCTAACGAAAATGATTTGTATGTCATTGAGGATTGCGCTCAAGCGCATGGGGCGAAATACAGAGGCAAGCCTGTTGGGTCAATTGGACATATCGGTTGTTGGAGTTTTTGTCAAGATAAGATAATGACCACAGGCGGTGAAGGTGGCATGGTAACTACTAATGATGAATCTTTATGGCGAAAGATGTGGGCATATAAGGATCATGGCAAGAGTTATGAGGCGGTCTATGAGCGAGAGCACGTGCAAGGATTTAGATGGCTACACGAATCATTTGGCACCAATGGGCGCATGACTGAAATGCAAGCTGCAATTGGTAGAATTCAGTTAAAAAGAATGCCAGATTGGCATCAAAAACGCATGAATAATGCCAACTGTATCTGGCGTGCTGCGAAACAGTGTAAAGGGTTACGTGTGCCAATGATTCCCGACGATATAGAGCACGCCGCTTATAAGTGTTATGTGTTTGTTGAGTTGGATAAGTTAGCTTCAAATTGGAGTCGTGACAGAATTATTAAAGAAATTAATGCTTTAGGTGTGCCATGCTATTCTGGATCATGCTCCGAGGTGTATTTAGAAAAGGTGTTTGATGGTACCGGATTTAGACCTAAAAAAAGACTGCCTAATGCAAAAGAGTTGGGCGAAACTTCATTGATGTTTTTAGTGCACCCAACTTTAACCGAAGATGAGATTCAGCGAACGTGTACTGCTATTAAAACTGTAATGGAGTTGGCCGTTAAGTAGTGTGAAAATTTGGGAAATTTCTTAAATGGGTGCAAATCCCTTGTTTTTAAGTAGCTGCAAGTCTAAATCTTGTTGTGATTATCTTAAAATAGTCGCTATAAAGACTCTATAGGAAAATAAATAGCTCTTTTTAGAGCTTTTTTAGCTTCTAAAGTAGGCAAAATAACAGGTAGTGAGAAATTTCAGAAATTATGTAAATGAGTGAGTTTTAGTAAGAAATATGATTAATAAAGTTATCAATTTATCTAGATTCAATAAACAGTTATTTATGCTGTTGGTTGACTCTGTGTTGCTAGTGTCAATATTATTGGCATCATTCTCAATTCGTCTCGGTTATTGGTATTTTCCAGGTGGTGATTTGGTTTGGGTGATATTTGGTGCGCCAGTGATTGCTAACGTTATCTTTGTGCGATTTGGTTTGTATCGTGCGGTGATTCGCTATATTGGATTTAAAGCTCTATGGTCTATCGTGCAAGCAGTGTCGCTGTATGCATTAGTGTGGGGCATTATTGGCTTTATGGCAGCTGTTGACGGTATACCGCGCTCAGT